>Ga0209713_10001301_pt1 | contig 14801 bp, 15 predicted proteins | sample ArcOceMetagenome_3_FD_187444 | JGI IMG/M metagenome (GOLD analysis project Ga0209713, IMG submission 187444) | Marine eukaryotic phytoplankton communities from Arctic Ocean - Arctic Ocean- Svalbard ARC20M Metagenome (SPAdes) (version 2) | ecosystem: Environmental > Aquatic > Marine > Oceanic...
AGATCAAAGCGGCGGCGGCGGCCTGGCAGCAAGCGCTGGCATGTCTGTCTCTGCCGCATCGCCGTTACACACCTCGGGCCCAATGTCGTACTCGCAGACAACCCCGTCCTTTGCAAGTGTCAGCTATGGGCAAGGTCAGGCGAGCCCCGCATTTGGTTAGTTTTTTCCCTTCGTCTGTGCCCTTCGTCTGTGCCCTTCTCCCGTCTGCGCTCCGGGCCCCTGTATCCTTCCGTGGCGTGTCTCCCTCCGCCTCCCGCGCAACTGCTTGCCTCGCGCGCGGTGCAGAGGCCCCTGAGACTGGTGTGTGCACGCGGCTGGGCCGGGCGCGGCGTTGGCGCGTGGTTTGACTGGAGGGTGCCGGCCTCTGGAAAGCGGCGCGAGCAGGCTCTCACATGCATGTGTGTGCGATGCGTGTGCGTACAGGATCAGGCATGGTAGGGTTTGGGGTGCCATCGCCCATGCTGCAAAGTAGCGACGCGGCGCCGGGAGTCCAACGCGCGTCAGCCTCGCCTTTCAGAGGGCCCTCGGCTGCACCGCAGATGCAGTACAGAAGGACGGACGATCGCGAGCTGGGGGAAGACAACTCCTTGTCCTGGATGGCGCCAGAGTTTGACCTTGACGAGTTGCTCTGAAGCCTTCTTTGAAAGCACTCGGCTGCAGGCGCCCGGCGCAAGATTCTAGTGACCGTGCTGTCTTTCTTTGTGGATACGTGTAGTTTGAGGTGTTTGAGCGGTGTGTGTGGTCAGCAATCGCCCGGCGTGGAAGCTCGTGTGCGGCCTACTCACTTGCCACGAACAGAGCAACGGTCACTGTCACTGTCTACACCTCGACAACTCGACATGGGGCAGCGTCCAACAGATAATTTAACCATTACATTTTCATTACATTAAACTTGTTCTTAGACTGTGTTATACGTTCAAGCCCCCCCCTCGAAACCCACCCGGCCGGGCGGGAAAATTGCGTCAACTTGCAGACGTGCAGTGCGCTCGGCAGGAGGCGCAAGGCTAGCGGACACGCACTGGCACAAACCAGCGCCCCAGCCGCGGGCGAAGACGGCACATAGCCCCGACCACCCCCACAGTGCCTAGCATCGCCACCACGAGCTGCCAGGACGAATCCGCAAACGGGTCGTCGGAGCTGTCAGTGTTAGTGCCTGTCGTGGCAACGTGTACTTCCTGCTCCCCTCCGCTCTCTCCCTTGACCGTTGGCGTGGCGGGCGAGGGCGTAGGAGGCCGCGCGGCCATTGCAGCGGCGCTCGCGCCTCGACTCTGCTCCGGGGATGCTAGTTGCTGCTGGCGCGTGTCCAGCTCGTCTGTGGATGCGGGCGCCTCACGACCACGGCCAGATGCGGATGTGAATGTGGATGTGGAAATCGATGCGGAAGTGGGTTTGAGGGTGGGTTGCTCCAGCGCTCCCCCGCGGGAGACACGCGCGACCTCCGCCCAAGCATCCGCAGCTTCCGCCGGGAACTTGGAGGAGAACACAGAGGCGGACGAGGTGGCGGCAGGCTTGAACGGTGCGCCGTAGGGCGCCTGCAAGCGGGCGGCAATGGCCTCCTTGACAGCGTCAACCTCTGACATGTTAAGCCCACCCCTCGAACCCCAAGGATACGCACGCGAGCCAGGACCAGACACAGGCGCTGTCTCCAGCGTGCGCTCCAGCTTGCCCGTCAGCACATCCAGCTGCGCGTCCTCGTCCGCCGTGCGTTGCATCTCCGCTAGTCGCTGCACATTCTTAGGCAAGACGCGCGACGCGATCCCAGCCTCCTCCACCTCAGCCTTGAGCGCGTCCACCTGCAAGCACACGTGACTCAACGTGCAGGCTGCTCCATGCGACAGCATGCTGCACTATGAGAGCGGCAGCCCTAACCCTTGCCGCAGCCTGCCCTCCCTGCGCCCACGGCACTGCCGGCAAGAGACACGCGCGCACGCGCGGCAGCAACATGCGCACAACATGCAACAAGGGCAACGAACCTGGGAGGCATTGCGAAAGCGCTCTTCAGCCGCAAAAATCTTAGCCAAGGCCTGCTTCACTAAGGCATCTCCTGCGACATCTGTCACCCCCGGTGCAGGCGCGGAGCCGCCCTTCCTGCCCGCCACCGCCGCCATTTTCCCTGTCCGCGGGGCAACAGCAGGCCAAGGACCCCTTGCGACACCTGGCACACTCGGCACACTCGGCACACTGGCGTTCACGCCGGCACTCGCATTGACAGCGCCAGAGTTGCGCGTCCCGCGGAAGTCAGAGGGCATGAGGACAGGGCCCTCAGAAGCGGCGGGCGGCGGCGTGGAGTTGGCGTCAGGCTGCACGCTGTGCTCGGCTCCGCTCGCATGTGGGCGCTGGTGCGGCGGTGTAGTTGCCGCCTTGGAAGTGTGCTCCCCTGACGATACGTTGGTCGGGGGTTGGTGGGCCAGCGGTTGGCGGGGGGGCAACGAGATGAGGCGGATGGCACAGGCGCGGCGATCAGCCACCACCAAATGACGCCCGTCGCTCGTAAGGGCAAGAGAGTAGGGCTCCACGAACCTTGCCATGTACCCTGCGGCCACACGAGCAGAATGAGCGTAGGCTGCACGGACGCACGCCACAGCACACACGGCCGCGGGTTGAACCCTGGCCTCACGGACGTGCGGCCCCTTGATTGCACTTGCGTACGCTCCGCGCACAAGCCTGCGAGCCCGCCGCAGACAACGGAGAATGGAACGCAAGAAAGCATGGACAGGAAGGAGGAGCACACCAAGTCCATCGACATGGCCCGCCACATCATCGCCGGCGATCAAGTGCAGCGAAGTGTTGCCACTAGCGCCGTGCTCTCGGATGGCAAAAATCGCGTGCGCGCGTGCGTCTGCCACGTAGATGACACCATCGCCATCCACGGCCACGCCCGCAGGCGCTTTGAGCGCCGGCAGCCGCTGCTCTGTGCCGTGCAATCCGTTCCCTTGCTGCCGCAAGCACGCCGTCGGCCGATCGCCCCTGCGCCGCACACACACTGGAAATGAGCTGAGCATACACTCACGTGGTGCGGGCAAAGAGAGAGACTGGCGCATCTCGGCGCCGCAAGTGCGTGGATCCTCGCTCTGCGCAGTGGACGAGGCAGCGGCAAGGGGCGGCACCAACCTGGAGGCCAGGACGGTCCATGAGTCGCGCGCCTCCGACAGTCGCAGCACGCGCCCCGCAAAGTCTGCAACCACGATGCGCCCACGCGAATCGAGCGCAATGCCGCGGGGCACGCCGAGCTTGAATCCTGATGGAGGCGCACGCCCGGCACGAGGCGCTCGTCAACAACAAGACCCACCAGCATCCACTCCACAACACACGAGCATCTAGCCCTGGGCGCCACGCACGGCAACGCAAAAGGACAAAGACCCTAGACAAGACACTAGAAACGACACTAGAAACCACACTACAAAAAGACTAGAAAGGACAAAGAGACTAGCAGCGTGAGAGACAAAGACACCAGACACTTGTCTCTGCAAAAAGACAAAGACACTAGCAGTGTGCAACACCTAGAGGCCCTAGCCAGCGCCCTCGACCAGCAGCATTGACCTCCCACACTTTGGCATCCTGCGCGTCTGTGATGAGGAGGACTCCCGACGGCGCGTGCACGGCGATGCCACGCGGCGACGACGGCATCTTACTGCCCTGTACCGTAGTTACTCGCCAAGTGCCCGACGTCTGTGTCCGCACTGTGCATCCGAAACCACACCACACACAGACACGCCGCGATTAAGACTCAATCAAATGTGCGCCTGCAACTGCGCTGCAGTGGTCTCTAGGTGTGTGTGTTGGGGGGGTGGGGAGATGCGCAAATGGGCGCACTGGAGGCGGCAGATGCTGGCATGCACTGCAAATGTGAGCTTGGGAGGGGCAGGGTGTAGAGACGATGGCAAGAAACAGACAGCGTGCTACGGCGGAGTCGGAGAGACGCAGCAGGCGCATGCACCAGACGGCTGCGCAGAGGACACGTGCGAACGCGGGCGACAGCAACAGCACCATTGCGGCTCGGCGGCACATGCGCGACTGCGCGCACCAGGCCATTGTCTGAGTCGCAGATCATCAGCTCGCCGGATGGAGCAAGGGCAAGGCCAGCTGGGGCATCAAATTGCGCCGCAGCACCGGCCCCATTTACGGCCCCCTGCTGGCCTCCTGCCAGACGCTCAACCGAAAACGAAAACGCCGGCGCACGCTTGGCGACACACTCTGGCTGGCAACACGCGTCTTTTGAGCAGTCGTTCCTCCCAGCTGAATCTAACCAGCGCGACGTGTTGCGCGAGGGCACAAGCGCAAGCAGCCGGTTGTTGCGGGTGTCTGTCACGAAGACGGAACCTTGCCGTCCAACCGCCACACCTGTCCTCCCCGCGCGCCCGAGTGTGAGACCGTGTGTCCGGGCAGCGCCAGGCGGTGCGGCGCAACAGCAGCACACATGTACGTCCAATCCTCTTTTCAAGGGTTCTACTATTAGGATATTGAGACTAGCGTGAATGTACACGTGTTCCTGTTAGCAGTCCTTTCAGAGCATTCGCACTAGCGCGCAACAGGCAGAGCCCCGCCCCTCGAAATCAGCTGCCGCGCGGCGCAGCAGGATTAAGGCGCACCCTACCTTCTGGGCGATTCAAGCGCCACGAGACAGCGGGCGGAGCATGGCCCGCGGCGGATGCACCGCGGCTTGCCCCCCTTCCGCACGTGCCGTCACCGGCTATGCTTGTCACCACTGCACTCATCATCTCGCAACGCCCAGCCCCCCGCGCGACAGACTCCTCGCCCTCGGTCCTTGACGCGCGTGCCTGCGCTGCATGGCCTGCGGCTCGCTGCTCCAAGGAGGAGGAGGAAGACGCGGAGGAGGAAGACGCGTCCCAAGTCCCATTGCCCATAGGCAGATTGGCGTTGGAAGGCGAGGTGTAGTTGAAACGAGTGCCCGTGCCAGTGCCAGTCCCAGCTGCGGCAGGGGCGCTGCCAGCGAACCCCCCGGCTCCTCTTTCGCTCGAGCTTGATCCGCGCGAGGAGGTCGGCATGTAGATCAAGGGCTTGGGCAACAAGGACGCATGTATCACAGCACCCTGCACACGCGGCAGGGCCCGCTCGGCACACCCTGTGCCGTCGCCGCCGCACTTGCCGCAGGCATCTAGCACCCGGCCGCCATATGCCACGCCCGCGCAGTCCACACAAGAGCTGTTGCCGCCACACACATTACAGGCGTCGAGCTTTGTGCGGCTCAGAAACTTGCCGTCGCACGCCGCCTCCAGCCGCACCATCCTGCGCCCCGGGCCGTGTGCGGTGGGTCTTGTCAGCACAGGAAACCGGGGGGAGGGCTAACGCGCTTTGCCACCCTGGACTGATGCCACTAGGCCGCTCTTGTTTCTTGCCTCTAGACTGTGCATGCATAGTAAGGAGGCGAAAGAGACACGCTTCCTAGTCATACACGCCCGCCTGCGAGCGAGAGAGACAGAGGGACTGACCGAATTGCACACGCAGAGGGCTCAGACACTAGAAGGGAGGCCGCGTGAGGAGGCGAGGTCGGATGCAGGTGCTGCACAGCTGAGCGCTGCCCCTGCGCCTGTGCCGGTCGCGGGACCACGAACGCCAGCCCTCGACGACTAGCTGCCCATTCTCCGCCTCCGTCAGCGCGCGAAGCTTGAGACGGTACACTTCCCAGTCCGCGCAATTGCGCGGCAGAGTCAAGGCGAATTCTCTAACAGGGAGGAGAGTGAACGAGACATAGTAGTGCGATGGGTGGTGTGATGACACACTATCTTGTGTTGTGCGATGATTAGGCAATCTTGTTCAGCGACAAGATTCCTACCAGAAGACTGCACTCTCTTCGGCACTACCTGAAGGGTACTCTATTCTAATGTCTAATGCATTGATTGGTCCATTAGGATATACTAACTGTAGGTGACATGCAGGACTGGGGGCCTGTTGCAGACCCGTGTGGGGCGGGCACACACCGTGGGATGGCAACGACACAAGGGTGGAGGTGGAGGCATGGATCACGCTCACGCTGCGTATGCGCCGGCCCTGCTGCTCGAGCACGAGCACCATGTCCTCATGCACTTGCATCGCATACGGGGCGTCGAAGCGCGCGTGCGCACCGATGCCGTCCGCCTGGCCGCGCAGGCCCGTGCTGCTTCCTGCACCACCCCCTCTCACTTTGCGTCAGCGTGACACTGTCGACAGCTTGACCGCCCATTGAGCCATTCAGCTCCGCAGGCGCATCTTCACACCGGGTGATACAAGGATACTGCGAGTACTAGTAAAGATTCACGCAAGAGTGGAGGCTTTGTAAAGACGTGCATGGGGCGCACGTGGGGGCAAGAACCGGCGAGCAGCGACACGGCGGAGCTGGTGAGGTTGACGACGCGGATAGCGTTGTTGGCCCGGTCTGCCACCAAGAGGGTGCTTCGCCAAAGCGCAAGCGCGCAGGGCTCGTTGAAGCGCGCTTTTGTCGCCACTCCGTTCACCATGCCAGCACGCCCACTGCAACACCCTGGAGGCGTGAGACGCCCGCGACATGGCTTCGCGCCGAGGCGCACGACACGCGCAGGCAGGTGGCCAACCGAGCTCAGGCAAGTGCGCACCTGCCCGCGAAGGTGGCGACCGAGTTGGTGCGGCGCGATATTCGCCGGACCTTGTGGTCGCCTGCGTCGGCGACGTAGATGTTCATCGACTGATCGACTGCAATGCCCGCCGGCACCTTGAAGGTCGCCTCCGAGGCCCGCCCGTCCATCGTCGGCAGGCCCTGCGAAACTGGGTGGCCAGCAATCACGGTCGCCTTGCCCTTTGCAATGCGCTGCACCTGCTGCGCGCGAAGATCGGCGACAAAGATCTCGCCGTCGGCGCTCTCTGCGACGCCCGCGATGGATCCGCTACCCGCAAAGATGGTCTGCGACATGCTCGGCTGCCCCGTCGTCGTGTCCATGGGAATGAGGCGCAAGCGTTTATTGTTGCCGTCGCACACGAGCACGCCGCGGCTGCTCGCAGACAGGCACGCGGGCGCCCTGCACACACACGACACGCGGCGCGTCTTCAGCACCGTCACACTAGGAATATATGTGGCACTGGGCGTGCAGGATGAGCTTTGCACCAGCGTGTGCCGGGACTCGCCCCCAGCAGGCTTCAGTGCCCGACACGCACACGCGCGCCCTGCACACACACGCGCAGCGACCGCGTCCGGCCGGGTGCCCGTTCCAGGCAAGCGCCGCGGGGCGCCAGGGGTTACCGGAAGCGGGCGGCAGTTCCGACCCCGTCATCGTCGCCACAGACACCGCGGCCGCCGCCGCTCGCGCCGGCAAACTTCATCGTGCGCACCGGCTCCCTGCACCCCGCCATGCACATGACCGCGGCCAAAATCACGCATCGCACCGCCATGTGACGCCATCCCATACGAGATACCCGGGGTGTTCGTGCACGCGTCTTCAGCTCCATCGAAGGCGCAGAAGGCCCCGGCCGTGGAGGTTCAGGGCCGCTGAGACGAGACTGCCCCTCCGGCCGCGCTGCATCTCACTGCACTAGTGAGATGCAGCGCGGCCGGAGGGGCAGTCTCGGCGATGCCCTCCCCGCGCGCATGCTGCGGCGGGCCACGCTGGCGGCGATTTGCGTGCTGGCGATCGCAGCACGGCTGCACAAGGTGGGCTGATTGTGGAGCTGCGCGCGTTGCGCGCATCTTGTGGGCTCTCGGAGTGTGGAGAACACGCCTCGCCATACGCCCCTAGCGCCTGCTGTGCTAAAGACTCGCCCCGCGCAGGTGGTGCGCTTTGGCCCCGACCTGCACGATGCGGCCTCGCCGGGCACGCCCCTGTTCGACCTGCGTGCCGCCGAGGAGATGGCAGCGGGCACACTGCGGCCGGCGCACGCCGCCAGTCACCCTGCGCTGGCGGCGGTCGCGGCCGCGGCGCACCGCCTGCTTGGCCTGGCAGGGCTCTCCGTGCAGCTCCAAGACCTGTGCGCGCTGCTCGCTCCAGTATGCGCCGCCACCTGCTGCCCGCTCATCTACTGGCTCGGCAAGGAAGTGGGCGACGACCCCGCGGTGGGACTGATTGGCGCGGGGCTCTTTGCCCTCATGCCCGCGTCCACCTCGTCCACCGCCTCAGGCAGCTTTGGCGCGCAAGGGTTGGCCCTCTTTCCCCTCATCTCCACCGTGCTGTTCTACCTGCGTGCCGTCAAGGGCGAGCGCGCCTGGGACTGCGTTGGAAATGCCTGCATAGCAGCGGGCGGGCTCGTCATACTTTCGCTCACCTGGCGGCCCTACGCTCTGTTCTTGTCCTACCTCTTTCCGTTCCACGCTGCCTACACGTTCACTACCGGGTTCACCTCCCTCCTCCCCAACCCCCATACCCCTCCGGTGCCCCAGCCCGCTGCCCTCCCTGGGCCCTCAGCGCTCAGGCCACAGCCCAAGAGGAGCGAGGCTCGCTCCTTAGCGACGCATTTGCGCTCACGGCGTCTATTTACCGTGTCTTGTGTGCCCTGTGCCGCAGGCGTGAGGGCATGAGCACGCGGCTTTCGTACACCACCCTCTACCTGCTGGGCATGTCAATGACCACCTGGCTGCCAGACTACCTCATGCGCCAGACAGGATCGAGCAGCACCACGGGCGCGCCGCGGCTGTGGGCCACTGCAGCGTACCCTTATAGCAGAGGGAGCATGGGACACCTGAGTGCATTCATGCAGCTGCTCCTCGTCAATTCCGCTCGCCTCAAGGGGGTGTCTACTGCGAATGGTGTGGTGATACGGTCATTGGGAATGGCGGTATGCGGGACGGTGCTGCTGCTGGCCCCTGGCCTAGGTGTCCCTGCATGGCCCGGCACCGTCTGGGACATCGACCTTGAAAGGCACCCGTTGGCGGCCACAAAGGTGGGAGAGGCGTCGAGGGCCGCGAGCGACGGGGCGGGGGAGCCGTGTGACTTGGCCTTTGAGGCCTCTCTCAAGCACGTGCAACCCTCGGCATGGGCGATGCTCTACGTCGACCTGCATCTCTGCCTGTTTCTGCTGCCAGCCGGCCTGGCGGCGCTGTCGCGGCCGCCTGCGCCCGGCGCCGCGCCTGCTGTACTCGCCCCGCAGGCCTCGGCCCTCGTGGTCGTCTACTCGGCATGGTCCGTGTACGTGGCGGCGCTGCAGCGGAACATGGCGGCACAGCTCGCTGTGCCGGCGAGCGTCACGTCAGCCGTTGCCATTCTCGCGCTGCTGCGCCCGTACTTGGGCAAGATTCGCCGGGCGCCGCTGCTCGCCGGTGAGCGTGCCAGCGCCCGTAAGCCGGCCTCGAAAAATGGCAAGGCGCAGGACGAGGATGCGGGGGAAGAGGCAGGAATCGGTCTGTTGGTGGTGGCGGCTGCATTTCTTGCCGTCTTGGTGTTTGTGTGGCACAGCACGTGGTCGACGCAGTTCTTGTATAGCAGCCCCGCGCTCGTGGTGTCTGGCAAGACGGCCGAGGGCGCGAGAGTCGCTCTCGACGACCTCTCCGACGCCATGAGCTTCTTGCGCGAGCACACGCCGCCGGCAGCGAGGGTGCTTGCGTGGTGGGAGTACGGTGATGCCATCGCAGTGCTGGGCAACAGAGAGCCAGTAATAGATGCGCAATCGTGCTCCTGTGCTCACAGCGCGCCAGCTGCAGGCCAGCCGGGCGCTCGCCATCCCTGCGCGCCGTGCATCAGCAAGGTAGCGCAGCTGCTGCTTTCGCCGCCGCACGAGGCGGCCGCGGGCATGCACAGCCTGGGCGTGGACTATGTCGTGCTTGTCGCGGGGGGGTATACTGGGTATCAGGCAGACGACGTCAACAAGGTGCGGGCCATGCTGCGGCTGGCGAGCTGCGGCGCAAGTGCGCACGAGTGGGGCAACAGGTCTGCCGACTATTTGGTCGAGGGCAAAGTACGCGTCGGCACCGCGGGGGGCGCTGCCTTGAAGGGCCTGAAAGACAGTCTTCTCTTTGCCCTCTCCTACGTCGGCTTTAGCGAGGTGCAGACTGAATTCGGGCGCCAAAAGGTTCTCACCCCCCCGCATGCGTGCCGGCCTTTTCGCGTTCTGAGTGGAGCTGCATCCACAAATCCTCCTAGAGGGCCCCTACCAGACGGACCTAGTGATGGCTTTCACATGTATCACCTAGTAGTACTGGCGCCTGGTAGTGACGTAGCTAGCACTTTAGAGGATTCGCGGCAGGGTGATTATGTTGGCAATGGCCGCAGGGCTTTGACCGAGCGCGCGCCGAGCTGGCCACGCCTGCGCTGCCCGACCTTGACGGACTGCCGTTCGAGCAAGTGTTCACCTCGAAAAACTGGCTCTTCCGCATCTTTCGCCGCGTCCCGCACGCTGCGTGACCCTTGACGCGGTCAGAGATGCAACTTGGGGAGTCCAGTGTCGTCACGCCCGTTGGTGGTTTGAGCCGTATCCACACGCCACTGTCCTTGCGATTGCGTCACCCTTTGTCTCCACACCACTCAATCCCAGCAGGATACCAAAACGCACCACGCGGTCCTCTTAACAAGACGAAGCGTCCATTTTTTTTAAAAAAATCGCGTATAAAAAACGCGAAGCAGAAATTTGAGACACAAGACATTAAAGTGAAGGGCGAGAGGTGTCAACATCCCGTCTCAGTACCAACGCGCTAGCACGGCCAGGGCCACAGTGCCACCACACATCTGCACTGCCGCCGCCGCCGCCACACTAGCCTCAAGCCCCGTCCTCCATCCCTCATGCGCAGCGCTTGGCGATCGTGAAAGGCAGTACCCGCGTGCTGTGCCACGAACCAACCAACACCAACACCAACCCCGCGCACGGTGGTCCAAGAGGAGGCGCGCAAAGCGGCAAGGACACACAGCGATGCGGCCGCGTTTGGATCCAAACGCGGCAGCCTCGCCATCAGCCAAGCACAAGGCATGAGCAAGGCAAGGGAGAGCAGCGCCAGGGGCGCCGACACCGGCTGCACGCAGCACCCGATGCCGCGTCCGAAAGCACCACAACATCCCTCGTCCTCGCAAACCCGGTGCCGCCGAGCTCGGCACTAGAGGTCAAGTTGGACAGCGACATGCGGCAACCATGCGCGCTGCGCCACCCCAGACGCGCTGGGGGCGGTGCTGCTGCAGGCTAGGATGCTTTGCTGTGCACTAGTCCCACTTGTCAATCTCTCTAGTACCGAGACCCGACCTTGGACTTGACGAGCGCCCGTTTCAACGCGTCCTTCTGCTGCGTGAGCGTCTCTAGCCGTTGTTCCTCGCGCCTAATCGTCGCCTGTGTGCACACATGCCGCCACCGGGGTAGTCAGAGCCATGCACGTGTTTGCAGCTGGTTGCTTGACGTGGTAAAGTGCTCATGCTTGGCGTGGTAAAGTGCTCAGAGTGCCCAGACGCGACACAGCACCGCTCGCACTAGACCGCGTGGCGCAGAAAGGACCTAGCATCCTTGCGAGAGATAGAGCAACAGCAAGAGAGCACGCGCGCGAGGCAGACAGCTAGAGTGAGAGCAAGAGCAAGAGCAAGAGCGAGCGGGAGAGCGAGCGAGCAAGCAAGCACGGGAGCGAGAAGCGAGAGAGCACCTGAGACTGGGCGATGAGCTTGTCGAGGATTTCCTTCTCGCCTTTCAGGGACATGGCCATTGCCTTGTGGTTGAGAGCCGAATGCCTCTGCTCCGACAGCTGCCCCTCTACTTCATCCAGTTCCTCCTGTTGCGGGAGAGCGTTCAGGGTTGAGCGTTGCCACTCGGTCTCATGACCGTTGCCACTCGGTCTCATGAGCGTTGCCACTCGGTCGCGTGAACGTTGCCACTCGGTCTCAACCCTCCATCGCATCCCGTCGCTACTGCTGCCCACACAACACATCGCATGCCTTCCTCTCTCCCTCTGCTTCCTCCACCTCCTCCGTTCATCTCTATGTAGATCTCCCCTCCTCGTCTTGCTCCCGCCTGGACGCGAGAGTCTCCCTCAAGCAGCAACGTAGCACGCTGGTGACAGCCATGCTTACCGTTGCCTCTGGCGCAGACGACGCGGCGCAAGACAAGCACGGAAGCCCAAAGCCTAATGATACAGATGCATCTACGCAAACAAAAGAGAGAAGAAGGACCTTGATGACACCGCGCGCCTCCTCGAGGGCGGCCAGGTTGCGGGACTCCTTTTTCAATTTTTGGCCCCACTCCTTGTGGCGCCCCTTCCAGTCGAGGTCTTTGTTTTCCCACTCGCTCTTGGTGGTAAGGGCCTTCTCGTCCGCTTCCGCCGACTGATCCTCGGCCTCTACGATCTTGCCGTCCAGAGCCTGCATCCCTCCTCTCGTCACACACACATACGCACAGACAACACGCGCAACCACACATACCAAGGGCTCGCTCGCTCTGCGGCCGTTCACACTCCGAGGCAATACGCACACAGATGGAGACCTGCATGGTGGCAGCGAGCGATGCAGCATCCTGCTCGTTCTGCGCGAGGGCCTCCTGGACGCCCTTGAGCTTGGCCTCGACATGCGTCTTGTGCCATGAGACCTTGTGCTTGAGCTCCTCCACCGCGCGCACACCTTCCTGGATGATGGCCTCGTCGTCGGTCTGCTCCTTCAACTGTTGTGATCCTTTTTGCTTGAGCTCGGCCAGGTCGCCCTCGAGCACCTGCTTGGCCTCCTGCTTTTCCTGCATGCGCATGAGCGAGTGCTGCTCGAACTCCCGCACCCACTCCAGCTCCGCCTCGTAGAGCTTTTTCTCTTGCTCCAGCGGCGTCACGGACTTCATGGACTGTTTTACGCGCGCATGTATCACCACGCGCTGCCCATCAAGTTGCCGCTGCTCGGCCTCAAGCTGAACGCGCTTTGCCAGGAGCTCCTGTGCGTTGCCGTCCTCTCTGTCGATTTGCTCCGTTACTTTGGCCGCCTCCTCCATGGCAGAGCGCTGGGTGCGGGCGCGTGTCTCACGAACTGCAGACCTCTCCTTCTGCACCTCGTGCAGCCGAGACTCGATGGAGACAAGCGACGTGCGCAGCGCCTCGATGTCTTCCTCGAGGCGCGAGCGGTTCTCGCCCGGCTCCAGCGTCTCCAGCGCCTCCTCGCTGCTGGCCAAGGTGCGCTGGGCAATGACCTGCTCGGTCGCGACGGCATTGGCACTCGTCTCGATCGCCCGCAGGCTCGAGTTGAGATGCTCCACCTTGTCTTGGCATGCCTGCTGTATCTCCTCCCGCTGCCGGTCCAGAGCTGCGCGGCGCTCCTCGCACTCGTCGAGCTTGCTCTGCAGCGCGCGCATGTCAGCCTCGACCGCGTCTGTCTTGGCCTTAAGCGCCTCGTCCATGCTCGACTGATCTTCGATCATAGCAGTTTGCGCCTGCAGATTTCCGGTGGCAGACTCCAACTTCGCGCGGATGCGATCGCCATGCCCAGCCAAATGAGTGCGGGCACGCTCCTCAGCCTCGATCTCGGCCACAGCCCCGCCGACCACCATTTCCTCCTCCAGATATTCCCGCCTCCAGAACTTGTGCAGCTCCTTGCCCTCCTCGATGATCTCCTCCGCTGCCCGCTGCTGTGCTTTGAGCCGTTTCTGAAGCTCTTGCTCGCCGATCACAAGATCCTGCAGGTGCTTGCTCATTCGCAGCTGCTCGCGCTGCCTCTCGCCCGCCTGCTCCTCTGTCTGCTTGTGCTCTACGCGAATGTCCTCTTCCAACGCACGCCACAGATCCGCGGTCTTGTTTTCCACCTTGCCGGTGTTGGCATGGAGGGCCATGTCGCGGTTGTACTTGCCCTCGGCTGCGGTGCGCTCGAGCTTGAGGTCTTCGAGCGCCTGCTCGCTCTCCTCAATCGCCTTTTTCGCCTTTGCGAGCTTGGCGTCGTGCTCTGTCAGCTTAGCCTTGCGCTTGCGGTGCACATCCTCGAGCGCCTTAATCCACGCATGCGCCTGTTCAGCGCCCTCGTCGCACTCGGTCAGTGAAGTCTGGAGCTCGCCGCTCTGCGCCTTGCGGATTTTGAACATCACATCTTCCGATGACAGCGAAGCCTCCGCCTGCTCCACCTCGCGACACTTTGCCCGGTACTCGTCCTTTGCCTTTTGCAGCTGCTCCCTCCGCGCCTCCTTGAGGCGCGGGTCCTCCCCACCACCCGGCTCTCGGGGCGCGCCGCCCTCCTCTGCGGGCCCGGAATACGGGCCCTGGAAGTCGTCCTCCTCGTCATCCTGCAGTAGCTCCTCGTCGTCCACGTCCTCCCAGTCGTCCTCCTCCTCGTCAGTCCCGCGGCCGCCGAGGCCATTGGCATTTGCCGAGTACGGGCGCGCGGAGCCCGGCAGGTCGCGCGCCGAGCCTCGGGCGGAGCCGGGGACAGCGCGCCGGGCGCTCCCGCGCGACGCGGGACGCTCGCGGCTCCGCGAGCTGTCGCGCGAGCGCACATCGGACGCAAGGCCCCGGGACACCGGCCGCTTGGCGTTGCGCGCGGCGCGTGCTGAGCGCGGACGGCTGATGTTGGGCTGGTCGTCGTCCTCGATCGGCGTCAGGTTTTCGGCCTTGCTCAGCGACGCGCCAAGCTTCTTCTTGCGCTTGACCAGCAGCTCGTTGATGGCGCCCTGCAGCTCGTTGAGCGGCTCGCGCCAGATGAGCGGGCGGTCGTCATCCTTGCCCTCGTACTTGTACTGCGTGTCCACCGCCGCGCCGCCGCGCGCCTTTTCGTCAGCGGGCTTGGCCGGCGCGCGCATCGGCTCGAGCTCCGGCTGGTACGCGTCGGACATGCTGCTCGCGCCGGTCGGTGCGCTCCCCGCAGTGTCGCCGCAGGCGGGGCCCCGCAGCCGTCGCCGATCCTCTGCCGAGTTTCAAGGCGTGAGCTGTTTCGGGCATCCCCACGAACAGGTCCACGAACCCACCAGAGCCACGCGAA
>Ga0209713_10001303_pt1 | contig 14790 bp, 9 predicted proteins | sample ArcOceMetagenome_3_FD_187444 | JGI IMG/M metagenome (GOLD analysis project Ga0209713, IMG submission 187444) | Marine eukaryotic phytoplankton communities from Arctic Ocean - Arctic Ocean- Svalbard ARC20M Metagenome (SPAdes) (version 2) | ecosystem: Environmental > Aquatic > Marine > Oceanic...
CTACACTCGCTCCCCGCCACACTCGCTCCCCGCCACACTCGCTCCCCGCCACACTCGCTCCCGCGCCACACTCGCTCCCCGCCACACTCGCTCCGCTCCCACGCTGGCCATTTGCCACAGGTCCTCGCGACGGTGGCGCCGCGGCTGCGCGACCGCACGCGCGCGCTGGTCGACATGATGTCCGAGCCGTCGGACGCCAACGTCTTCGGGGGCGGCGGCTCCTCTAGTCTGCAGCTCAGCGAGGCGGAGGGCGACGAGGCCGAGGCGGCACGCAGGCGAGCCGACGATCGCGACGACGACGACGAGCGACAAGCGGCGTTGGAGGAGGAGCCGGCGACGGAGGAGGAGGCGGAAGCGACGGCTCAGACGGCGAGCGTGCTGTCGGCGCTCTTTGCCGGCGCAGCGGGCGACGCATCGCTGCCTGTGGTTGCTGCGGCCTTCGGCTCGCCGCGCGAGTTTGCGGCGCAGGTGCGTGAGGTGGGCGCGCATCTCGAGCTATCGCGCCAGGCGGTCGATGAGGCGCTCCGCCGCCAAGACGACGCGAGGCACAACGCCACGAGCAACGCGACGCGCAGCATAGGGGTCGAAGCACCGCCACAGGATGAGCGAGGCGACGAGCACCCCGCCATCGCTGCGCTGCTGCAGGTGGGTGAGCATCTGCCGCACCGCAGGTACCACAGCCTCCTCGGCAGCGGCGACCTCACGGCGGTCGACTCGAGCGTAGAGCAGCACCCCGCAGACGGGCAGGGCGGCGGCGCGCCGTCGGCCGCCACGACCAAAGCGCTCTTTGCGCATCTCTCGCGCGGCAGCAGTGGCGGTGCCGCCCGCCACCAGGACGTGGCGTCGGTGCTGCGCGGAATACAGCAGGTGACCGGCGTGTCGAGCGTGCCCGATGAGGTCAAGCACATGCTCCACCTCTCGGCAGACACGAGCTACGTCCCCTCCGCCATCATGCCCACCGGCACCGGCACCACCCCGCCGCACCGCAGCGCCTCTTCCACCGCACTCCTCACCACCACCTCCTCCTCCACCTCTGCCTCCACCTCCGCCGCGTCCTCCGCCTCGCCGCCGCGCCGCTCCACCGCCCTCTCCACCGCCCTCGCCACCCCCGCCCGGTCGACATCGTCGAAGTCGTCGAAAGAGCCGTGCCCAGGAGAGGGAGAGGAGATCAACACGGCTCCGTACTCGGCGAAGCCGCCACCCACCGTCAGCAAGGGCGGCTACGCGTCGGTGTCGGACGACGACCTGTGCCGGCCGGGCACGCCGCAGAGCTGCCGCGACTCCCTCGCTGAGCTGTGGGTCGATGAGAGGCGAGAGGGGCCGCCGCAGCCGCCCTCGTGCTCCGAGTGCGTCGCGGGGCGCACGTGCAACCCTCCGATCTGCCTGGTGCTCACGCCGGCGGACGAGTGCCCCGCGTTCCGCAACCTGCCCAACTGCCGCCGCGGGCCACGCGGCCTCGGCATGGAGATTGGCGACCTGTGCGAGGGCGACGGCGAGTGCGGAACGAGCGGCGCGGCCAACAACTGCGGCTACTGGGACATGTACCGGCGCGTCGAGTGCTACGCGACGCCCGAGCAGATGACGCACATCGAGTTTTGGCTGCGCGGGCTGCTCGGCGAGGCGCGGTACATGCTCGAGCAGGCGCGCAAGCTGCGGCAGAAGGCGGCGACCCTCCGCGACACGGGCACCGCCAACACGGTCGGCGCAGCCGACTACGACCTGCGCTACGTCGCCGCCGCCTCGTACGACAACTCGGCGGCCGTCGCGCTGCACGTGCGCCCCCTCACGTCGCTGACGGTCACGATGTGGGTCAAGGTGCCCCATCCGGACCTGCCGGCGACGCTGTTCACTCTGACGGGCGCCGAGGCGCCCAACTTCCTCGCGCTGAGCGACCCAGGCACCCTCAGCCTCGCGACGCAGGGGAGGCGCAACCAGCACGGGCTGACGCACCCCAACGTGGCGCTCGCTAAGGACGAGTGGCAGCACGTGGCCGTCACGTGGGAGGGCAAGCACGGCCAGTACACGATCTACGTCAACGGGCTGGCGGTGGCGACGGGCGTGCTGGGCGTGGGCTCGGCGACGCCGCGCGACGGCAAGCTCGTCCTCGGCCAGATGGTCGACGCCGACTCGGGCGGCTTCGTGCAGGGGCGCGCGCTGCTGGGCACCTTCTCCAACGTCAACCTCTTCTCCGGCGTGCTCTCGCCTCGGCAGATCGGCCTCACCTTTGGCTTCGTGGGAGACGAGCTGTCGCTCTCGACGCTCGCATCGATGGGGCGCGGCGGCAAGCAGACGCTCGGCGCCATCCGCCGGTGGGCCGACTTCCGCCTCGGCATCGTCGGGCCGTCGGTGTCGGAGGTGGTGCCGTCGCAGTCGCCGACGATGGCCGAGATCGAGGCGCTCAAATCGAGCGACTACGACGCCATCTTCGGCCCACCGCCCGGCGGCGCGATGGCGGCCATCGGCTTCAACGCTCTGCCCGCCTTCTCGATCTGCGCGTGGCTGCGCTGCGAGGCGGGCGCGTCGCCGAGCTTCGGTGAGACGGCGGCGTCGTACGCCGTCGCGGGCGAGATGGACGCCTTCGCTCTGCGCGCCAACCTCGACTTTGTGCTGCACGGCCACCTCCACTCGCTGCGCAAGGCGCGCGCGTGCGGCGACTGGCGCCACTTCTGCCTGGCGCACCCGGTGTCGGGCGAGTGGAAGGCGTACGTCGACGGCAAGCAGGCGGGGGCGGGCATCAACACGCGCGGCGGGCTGCCGGGCGGCGGCGCCCTCATCGCCGGCCAGCTGCAGCGCTCCCTCGGCATGAGCTTCTCCAAGGGAGTCTCGTACCACGGCGCGCTGAGCGGCGTCGGCGTGTACAGCTACGCGCTCGACGAGGCGGGTGTGCGCAGCGCGCACGACGGCGCCATCCGCGGCGATGCCAAGCCGTGGCGCAAGTTCCGCGTCAAGGCGACGGGCGACGTGACCATCGTCGAGCCCTCCACCGTGCGCACCGGCCAGGCGGCGCCCGCGCGCAGTAGAAGCAGGGCAAAGGCCAACCAGTTTGTACCGTGGTCCTTCGACAGTGGCCCGTAGTAATACGTCGTGTTGAATACTACTTTATTCAAAAATACGTCAGCTGACCCAACAGACACCACGTCTCCTCCATCGCTTTATTACAGCGTTCAGCCTTCAGGTTCAGCGTTCAGGCGTTACACAGCACCTGCACAGCACTTTTTTACACAGGCACGGTTTTCTGATACTGATTCTTCGGTCGGAGCACACACACACCCACGCAACACAGAGCACAAGAAGACCAAGACAACACGGGTTCGGCAAGCGAGCAAGAGGAAGGCGCCTGGACATGCCCGGCGACCCTCCCCTCGTCGGATGCGGCGCCGCACGGCCGCCTCACCGCCCGTCCGCATCGAGCTGCAGCCGGCGCGGCCGCGGCGCGTCGTCCTGAAACCTGCAGACCCGCTCGCGCGGCGGGCCGCACGAGGCTGGCTGGGCGGCGTCGGCCAGCAGCGGCGCGGCGGCCTCGGCCAGCGCGCCCGAGGCGCAGCAGGAGGCGAGCAGCTGCACGGCGAGGACGAGGCCGGCCGCGGCGGCGCCCACCGCCCACAGCGCGTCGCGCAGCGGCAGCAGGCCGAAGGCGACGCACGCGGCGGGCTGCAGCGCGGCGCCGAGCAGCAGCTGGAGCGCGCCGCTGAGCTGCGCCGCCGCGGCGGGCGCGTGCGGCGAGGGCGAGGCCGAGGGCGGCTGCGCGCCGAGGCCGACGGAGGGCGACGCGACGCCGTCGAGGTGGGCGCCGCCGCCCGCGCACGGCGCGTGCTCGGCGTGCGTCGCCCCCAGGGTGGAGGTGGCGCGCGGCAGCAGCTGCGCCGCGCAGCGGTGGGCGACGTCGAGCAGAAGCCCCGCGGCGAGGGCCGCCGCGCCGAGCACCAGCTCCGCCTGCGGCAGCGGCGACGCCGTCGGCAGCGCGAGGCGCGTGCTCAGCTCCTGCGCGCCCGGCAGCGCGAGCGCGGCGAGCGCGGCGAGCGGCGCGGCGGTCCAGCACGCGGCGGTCGGCGAGAGGCGAGGCGCCGCCGCCGCGCCCTGCACGGCGCGCATCGCGGGCGGCAGGCTCGGCAGCTGCGGCAGCGGCGACGAGTGGCCGCCGGCGGGCGGCGTCTGGTACTCGGCGCGCCCCAGCGGCGAGGTGGCGAGCCGCGGCTGGCGGGGCCCGACGTCGGGCGAGGCGGTCAGGCTGCGCCCGCCCGCGGCCGTGGCGTACTTGCCGCGGCGCAGCCGGCGGCACGTCGCGCCCACCGCGCCGATGCAGCCGCGGCCGAGGCGGAAGGCGGCGATGCAGCATGCCGAGGCGAGCGCCGCCTGCAGCAGCTGCGAGCTGCGCGCGCCCTGCGCCGTGGGGCGCGGCGTGGCGGCCATCGAGAGCGCGAAGCACGCGCACGGCAGCATGGTGGTGACGACGGCATCCTCGAGCGCGTGCGACGCCGCGAGCAGCCAGCAGCGCGGGAGCAGGCTGCGCCGCTGCGGGCAGCCCGCCACCAGACGCATCAGGCTGTACAGCGCGGAGCCGCGCCAGAAGGCCTGCAGCCGCCGCAGCCGGCCGCGCGGCGGCTCCGTGGCGAAGGTGGCGGGCACCGGCACGGCGGGAGTGGCGAGCGTCGGGCTGGCGTGGACAAACTGCGGGACGACGACGGTGCGCGCTCGCGAGCAGCCCCCCAGCGCCACGAGGGCGAAGAGCGAGAGCGCCACGACCGCGACCGCCAGCGCCGCTCCGAGCAGGGTCGGCGGGCCGCGCCAGGCGAGGACGCCGAAGAAGGCGACCATCGCGAGCACCGGCGCGGCGATCAGCACGCCCGCCTCGCGCCACCGCTGCAGCGGAGCGAGCGAGCGGAGCAGGTGGCGCGGCACGTTCATGGAGAACTCAGCCTGCAGCTGCATCTCGAGCAGGTGCGCATCGAAGACCGGCGGCGGCGCGGAGGTGGCGCCCTCGAGCAGCATGAGGAGGGGCACGATCGCGGTGGCGGCGATCGGCGTGCGCAGCCGCTCGTCGAGCACCGGGAGGTGGAGGACGGCCCAGATCGCAGGCACGAGCAGGGCCCAGGCAATCACGCGGACGCACAGGGCGCCCCGCAGGCCGAAGCGAGGCGCACAGACGTGCGGCACATTGAGGAGCAGCGCCCCGAGCGCCCAGGTCAGCCGCGCGAGGGCGAGCGACCGCCAGCCACCGCCAAGGGCGAGCAGCGCCGGGGACGCGAGGGCCCACACGAGGCCGGCCGACGCCACCTCGAGCCTCCGCGCGCGGCAGTAGGCACGCGCCGCGCGCTGCGTCGTCAGCGGCGCCGGAAGGGCGTTGGGCGGCGGCGAGCGGGCGTGCGGCTTGCGAGGCGTCACGAAGACAGACGCCCAGGTGTGCGCCGACGAGCCCGAGCCCGGGCTCTCGAGGAGCGTGCCCGCCGGGTGCGGCGGCGTTCCGAACATGCCTTCTACGTGCGTGGAGAAGTTACGACCGCAGTCACTGCCCGAAATTATGGCGCGATGCGAGAGCCCGCGGGAGGAAGAACCACCAAAGCACGCTGAAAGGCCAGAGAGAGAGCGAGCGAGAGAGAGGCCGAACTCACCTACATGTAAAGGCGAAAAGTAAGAAGGAGGGAAGGCCGGCGGGGACGGGCGCCGGCGCGCAGCCGCGAGCGGCCCGAACGTCAGGTTTGACGTTCAGGCGATGTTCGGGTCGAAAGGAGCGTGCAAACACCTGGACCTGGAGCCGCGCGGGTGTTCATTAGCTCGTGCGTTTTTATTTAGAAAAAAGCTACACTGGCTCACACGGAGCTCTCGGGCCGATTGTCGTGCGGGCCGCCGTGCTCTACGCCCCCATAGTTCTTGCCGAGCCCGTGGATGGCGTTGAGGTATTTTGAGTCGTCGATCTCATTCTCGAAGAAGAGCTTCTGCATCTTGAAGAAGGACGCCTGCGTCAGCAGCGAGTCGGAGCCGGCCGTGTGCTCGGTGCCGATGCGCTCGACCTCCAGGTCCTCGGCCAGCTTGTTGAGACCGCCCTTGAGGCTCTCGACGCTCCTCATCATGTACTTGATGTCGTAGATGTTGGGGAAGTAGAGCCTGAGCTGCTCGAAGAAGCCGTCGTCCTCCTCTGGCATCGCCTTGCACGTGAGCACCTTGAGCAGGTACCCAAAGTCGTAGCCGCAGTGGAAGGTGATCCACTTGACGTCGTCGCACAGCACAATCCCCGACGACATGAGCAGCTCGGCAAAGTAGAGCGGGTCGATGCCGCGCTCCTCGTGCGACGCGAAGTCGAGCCCCGACGATTCGAGCAGGTTGATCGAGTCCTGCGAGTAGATGTCGTCGCTCAACGAGAACTTGAAGTTGAACTGGTACGTGCAGACGCCCGGCGCCAGCTCACCCTCCGCGTTGCACAGCGTCATACCGATCTGGATGAGCTTCAGCAGGTCGACGTTGCATCGCAGCGTCTGGTAGTGGAAGTCGGACGACGACTTGAACGAGCCGATCGGCCGGGCCACCACCCCCGGGAACTCTGTGTCCTGCGGGGCACGAAAACCGGCCGCGAGAGAGGGTGAGTGTCGTGGCGCGGGTCCGGCGAGCGCCGCACGGCGGCGGACGACGGGGGCGAGGCGACGGGAAACGACGCCGCGCGGGGGATGGACGGGGGGCGCGCACCATCGCTACGAAGGGGTAGTTGACGATCGCCTCACGGAGCAGCGCAAACTCCGCATCGCAGTTTTCGGCCCACACGTCGCGGATGAAGCCGCCGTTTGGCGCCGGTGCCCCGTCGGTACCCATGCGCCCGAGCGCACCGCCGCCCCGAGCGTGCGGCGCGATGCGGCTGGTCGGGCTGGCGCGAGGAGCCGCCTTAGTCAGCTAGAGCCGACGCGCACGCACTAAGTTAGTTCTGTCTGCGCTGGTTTGCGCGATATGGGGCTGGCGCTTTGTGGAACAGCGCCGGGCCGCGCCGACTGAGCGCGCGCGCGATGTCACGCCACAAAGCGACGCGCCGGCTCGACGAGGCCGGGGAGGCGCTCGGAGCCGTCGCGAGGCGGGCGCACGAGGGGTGTCAGCGGCGGGTGAAATTTTGCGCGGTCCGTGGTCTTCCCCTCCGTGAACGAGCGGTTATTAGCCGGTCGAGTCCAACTCCTTCTTCTCCAGGTCCATTTGATCGACTCGACTCAGGAGCGGCTGGCTGGCACGTCCTTCTCGGCCCGAGTTAGCCGACCATGTCCAGCCAGCAGATGCTGTGGAACGAGGCCGAGCTCTCCTCCATCGAGGAGTGGCGGCAGCCCTCGCCCGCGGCCGTGCTCGCACCCGAGCTGATGGGCGCCGGCATGGACGCCTCCCGCATGCCAGTCGACGGCCTGCTGGGACACGCGCCGTGGGCGGCGAAGCGCGACGAGACGGGCCGCCCGGTCTCACCGGGCACGGTCGAGACGGCGGCGAGCATGCTGCGCTCGCTCTCGTTCGCCGCCAGCCGGCCGCGCACGTCGGGCGACAGCGCCAGCCGCCTGGCTCAGTACAGCGCGGCGGCCGAGTCGCTCAAAGAGCAGCTGCGCAAGCAGCCGTGCGAGCGCATGCGCCAGGTGGCGCCGGCGCTGACCGAGCGCTTCGAGGCCGCCGTCCTCGCGGGGTGCGGCGTGCTGCTCGGCGCGGAGCATCCGGACGGCGGCTTCGAGTGGGCCACCTGGCACATCGAGCAGCTGCGCAAGCTGCTGCCGCACCAGGAGGCGGCGTTCCCCGGCGCGTACTACCGCGAGATCTTCAGCTCGGACGTGTCGCAGCTCGGCACGCTCCTCGCCGACGTGCAGCGCACGCTCGCCAAGCGGCGCGCCGCGGCCGCCGACACGATCGACGCGATCGCGCGGTCCGAGGGGTCGAGCGCGGCGCGGCTCGAGTCGGCGGCGAGCGCGGCGGAGGGCGTGGGCTGCGACGACGAGGGCCGCGCGGCGCGCGCGGTCGCGCGGCTCGTGACGCGCGCGACGACGCTCGACGCGCGCGCGCACGACGTCGAGGCCGAGGTCAAGGATCTCAAGTCGAAGCTCGCCGAGGCCGAGCGCGCCAAGAAGCGCGCGGCGGACAAGGAGCGGCAGCTGGAGGCGCGGCTGGCGGAGGTGGAGGACGAGCGCAACGCGCTGCGCCTCAAGCTGACGGTCGAGGCCGAGACGCGGCGGCGCGTCGAGGCGGCGTCGGTGAAGACGCTCGAGCAGCTCAAGGTGCAGGAGGAGGCGCGCTGGGCGGCCGAGCGGCTGCTGCAGCAGGAGGGCGCCAAGCTGGCGGAGGCGCAGCTGCTGCACCGCAAGGAGCAGGAGGAGGCGCAGTCGCAGGTCGAGGAGGCCGAGCGGCGCGAGGACCGCGCGTCGGCCGAGGCGCAGGCGGCGTCCAACCAGCGGCTCGAGGCGGAGCGGCAGAAGGTGGCGCTCGAGGCGCGCGTCGCGTCGCTCGAGGGGCTCAAGGCGAGGCTCGAGGAGCAGCTGCGGCTCGAGCGCGAGGTGGGGCAGCAGGAGCTCTCGCTGCGCCAGCAGGCCGAGCAGAGCCTGCAGGCCGAGACGCGCGCGCACGCCGAGGCGCGGCAGGCGCAGCAGGCGAGCGACGCCAAGGCGCGCGACGCCAGCGACGAGCTGGGCCGCGCCCAGTCGGAGCTGCAGAGCACCGAGGCGCAGCTGAGCGTCGCCAACGAGCAGGGGCTGCAGCTGCACGTCGAGACGGCGTCGACCGAGGAGCAGCTGAGCAAGGTCAAGGAGCTGCGCACCGACGACCAGGGCAAGATCCTGCAGCTCAACGCCGACAAGGCGGCGCTCGTGCAGAGGGGCGGCGACCTCGAGGCGCGGCTGCGGCAGCAGGCGCAGCTGGCGGAGAAGCAGGCGCACGAGGAGGAGCGGCGGCGGTACGAGCTGCAGGCGCAGCTCACCGAGGCCAACCGCAAGCTCGAGGCGGCGCAGGCCGACGCGGTGCGCTCGGAGGTCTACCTGCAGCGCGAGCGGCAGAGCGGCACGCACGCGACCGACGAGGGGTCGCGGCTGCAGAGCCAGCTCGACGACGAGCGGCGCACGCGGCAGACGCTCGCGCAGCAGCTCGCGGCGGAGCAGGCGCTGCGCCAGCAGGCGCTCACCGGCCAGCAGGCGCTGCAGCGCGAGCTGGCGAGCAAGGCGCGCGAGGGCGACGTGGCGGTGCAGCGGCTGCACCAGCTGCAGGCCGAGCTGCAGCTGGCGCGCACCGAGAGCCACGAGACGCGCGAGGTCGCCGAGCTCCGACAGGCGGTGCAGCGCGAGCGCGAGCGCATCTCCGGCATCCCCGCCGGCCGCGGCCCCGGCGGGCCGTCGCAGGGCAGCGTCCACGTCTCGCTCATGCCGCAGACGTCCGTCGGCGGGCCCGGCGGGCCGCGCGGCGGCGGCGGCGGCAGCGGCGGGCCCGGCGGGCCGCGCGGCGGTCTTGGCGCATACGGCCTCGACCCGTCCGACCTCGACGAGCTCAACCGGTCCGACCTGTGGAACTTCTCCGCCGGCCAGATGGGGCGCCAGCAGAAGGGCGCTGGCGGCGCCGACCCGAGCAACCCGAACACCGTCCTCCCACGCATCACGTCGCCCTTTCACGTCGGGCCCGGTTACTAGACGGTGAGTTGTGGGATGACAGAGAATAGGACATTTCTGCGCAGAGCAGCCAACGATCTGCCCGGATTCTCCGCGCGCTGGGGTAAAACCAGCGCACGTGCGCGTGCATCACAATGCACCGAGTTTACGTGAGTTCAGTTCAAGCTTCAAGGTACGTCAACGGACCATGTCAACCAAGGCCTTGAAGCCAAAGCCACCGCCAGACGCGGTTGCCGACCCGCTCCAGCGCAAGCGTGACGCCGCAATCCGACGCCGCGAGCAGGAGCGCCTTGCGGCCGCGGCCGAAGTCCGCGCGCGCAAGGCGGCCGCCGCCAAGCAGAGGGCCACAGAGGAGGCCAAAGCTGAAGCCAAGCGCGCGCAGTCCGCCAGCCGCAAGCAGCATCAGCTGAACCGTCTGCAGGACAAGCGCGACGCCAATGTCGTGGCTCGCGAGCAGGTGCAGATGCGCCGGGCGCAGCATGCCGCCACCGCCGTGGCCCAGGCCAAGCCTCAAGCAGGCGACCGCGCCAAGTCCGACGTCCTCCTCCTCAAATCGCTCTTCGACACGTTTGACCGCGATCGCACTGGCTCCGTGCGCGTTGCCGAGCTCAGGCAGGCGAGTGCATCCAGCCCGTCGGGCACCGGCATCATGGACACGGTGGACCCGCTATTTGCTGCGATGGACCGGGAAGGCGACGGCTCGGTCACCTTTGAGGGCCTGCTGCGCGTGCTCTACCCGCGCGCGAGCGAAGGTGAGCTCTCGCACTACGTGGGATGGGCCGAGCCTGCCGGAAAGCGCCGGCCTTTGCGACCGGAGGACATGACCGAGATTGCGCAGATTTTCCACGAGGACGCCGATGCTGCGGGCGAGCTGGCAGTGGAGGCGTTGCTCGCCGAGCTCGACGGCACCAATCTCAGCGAGGCCTCGATCAACGTCGTGCGAGGCCTGATTGGAGGCAAGGGAGACAAAGGAAAGGTCGGCCTACGTGCGATCCAGCAGATGGCAAGTGATGCGGGGGCGTGGAGCCGGTGACGCCGTGAGCCGCGGGACCGATCCGAAGAGCAAGAGAGTGACTGTCTGTAGGTGTATCATAGGTGTATCAAAAGCTTGCATATAATTCTACCCCACGTGCAAGCTCCCTGCCTGCACGAGGTTCATCGGTCTCCTGTTCGTCGCCTCCACGTGCAAGCGCCCTGCCAGCACGAGGGTCATCTCGGTCTCTCCTGATCCTCGCTCGTTCTACGCCAGGCGCGGCCGCTTGCTCTGGCCATCCTCGTCATCGGCCGTCGTCGAGGCGGACGGCTCGCTCGGTGACTGCTCAGCGGTTGCGGGCAGTACATCGTCCTGCCCAGCCTGCGCGTGCTGTCTCGTACGCTCTGTGGCTATCCGCTCGAACTGCGGTCGGTCGGTCACGTACTGCTGCGTGATATCGACCATCAGGCCGTCGTCCGGGTTGGGATGCGACATCAGCAGCCGGATCGACGTGAGCACGGTCGAAACGTTGAGCGAGGGCTTCCACGCACCCTTGGGCGGCATGTTGAGGATGTCCAGGCAGATCCGACCCGCCGAGTCGATGTTTGGGTGGTAGATGGGCGTGACGAAGCACACCTTTGGCGGCTCAAAGGGGTAGCGCTGCGGCACGGTCATCCGCAGCTTGAAGCTGCCCTTGGCGTACGGCGTGTCGTCGGCGCCGATGATGACTGCGAGGCATGTGGGGGCGCGCGCTGAGCATCGTGGTGAAGTGCGCGGGTGTGGTGGCAGCAGGCGGGCGCACCAGCGTCGAGCTCGTGCATGTTCTCCTCCTGCGGCCACGCGCTGATGCCCGGCGGCGGCTCCTCGTAGATCATCTTGAGCTCCTTCTTCAGCCGCATCGTGCCCACGCCGGGTGACGCCATCTTGGTCTTGGCGCGCTAATGCCAGGTTCGCGGAAAACATGCCCTTAGCACGACACAGCGGCCGTTGTACCTTGGAAAACCGCGTCCTGCTCGGAAAAATGGCCGACGGCAAGGCGGCACCCGCCGCGGCGGGCGGGGTCGACGTGTTCAAGCTGGTGGCCGACAAGGTGGCCGACCAGGAGAGCAAGGCGATGCAGGATACCTCGGCGGGCGTCGAGTGCGAGCTGCTCTTCGTCGGCGCCAAGAACTCCGGCAAGTCGACGCTCATCCACAGCTTCCTGATGAAGGAGGACACGCCCAAGCCGACGACGGCACTCGAGTACCGCTTCGCGCGCCGCTCGACGGGCGACGACAAGGCGGTCGCCAACATCTGGGAGCTGGGCGGCGGCTCGCAACTCAGCGAGTTGCTCAAAGTGGTGCTGCTCCCGGAGCGGCTGACGAGCTGCGTCGTGGCCATCACGCTCGACCTGTCCAACCCGGGCGACGCGCTGTCCACGCTCACCTTCTGGCTCGACGAGGTGCGCAAGCAGGTGGAGACGTGCGCCATGCAGCTCCGGGCGACCCCCGCGGGGGCCGCCAGCGCCGACAAGGCGCAGCAGCTGGCCGACGAGCTCTGGCTCGAGCACCCGGACGGCCCGCAGGTGCGGCCCGTGGGCGTGCCGGTGGTGGTGCTCGGCCACAAGTGGGACGAGTTCGAGGCCAACTTCGGCGAGCCCGAGAACCGCAAGGTGCTCACGCGCTGCCTGCGCTACTTTTGCCACGTCAACGGGGCGTCGCTCGTCTGCACCAAGCACAAGGACAAGGCGATGATGACCGTGCTGCGCAACCTGCTCTACCACCACGTCTTCCACACGTCGGCCGTCCGCACCGTCCAGCTCGAGCACACGCGGCCGCTCGTCGTCCCCGCATCTGCCGACTCGATCGCGGCCATCGGGAAGCCGCCGCTCGTCGAGGGCGTGCACATCGACACGCCGAGCGAGAGGTGGCGCGCCGCCTTCGAGGCGAGCTTCCCGCCAAAGGCGGCAAAGCGTGAGGCGCAGGACTTGTCCCTCGTCGAGGCCGAGCAGTTCGCAGAGGAGATCATCGACGTGCTGCGCAGGCAGAAGCAGGGCGAGCTCGACAAGATGCGGCGCGAAGCCACGCGCGAGCAGGAGCAGGCAGCCCGCACCGGGGCAGCCGGCCTGCCGCCCTGAAAAGAATATGTGGCATCCCAGTTCTGAACACGGGTCAGTGTATTTGAATAAGAGCTTGAGAGTGAGTCACGAGACGCGCGAACCCCGACCGAGCACCATGCCGAGCTCTCTACCGGCCAGGGCCACCACGCGCTCTTTACCTTTCGGTGCTCCGTTCCAAACGGCAGATTGAGCCGGCTGTGGGTTGGCAGACGAGCTGGACTGTGCCAGGCGCGTCGGCGGGCCGCGGCTCGTACGAGCCAATGGCGAGAACCTCCCACTCCTTGGTGCCACTGACGGCCCGCCAGGTGATGTTGTGCTCTCTCGTCAGCTCTCGGTGCGCGCGCGCTTCGCCGTACTTCTGACGCGGTTGGCGCCAGTCGTCGTAGCGCACGAATGTGCCTGGCACGATCAGTCTGTGCGCGAGCAGCCATCGCATGCAAAGCATCGTCGATGAGTGCAGATCGACATCGACGTCCACCAGCAGCGCCGGCTGAAAAGGATGCCGCCGTCTCAGCTCCTGGTTGAGCGACTCGTTGTAGTAGCCGGGCACAAGCGTTGTGTTCTCGTACGCGATGCGTTCCTTGAGCTTTGCGACCAGCTGACTCTCATCCCACACGCCGAGCGCGTCGGCGCTCGAGAAGGCACCTGGTTGCCAGTGTTTGCCCTCTACCGAGACGCCCGTCGTCTCTGCCGGCAGGCCCGAGAAGCTGTCGAATCCCCAGAAGTGGCCGAAGCCAACTATACGCCTGGCAATCGAGCGCATGGTACCGCCCGTGTACACGCCGAACTCGTACACGTCCAGCTCCTTTCTCGCCGCCGCTCGCAGGCTCCTCACCATCGAACCGGACGCCGACCACCACTGCATGCTCTTGAATTTGAACGTCCTGCCGTGGGTCTGTTCGTGCTCGTCTGACATCCACTTACCGCGGTGTATTCGGTGCCGAGCCGGGAAAGGGAGCGTCGCGGCGAGGATGAGAGCCATTGGTACCGCGCGCAAAGCCGTACCCTACTGTACACCAGTCGCGCGCAAACTTCGCGTTGCGTGGGTGCAAAAGTCAAAACGCCGCATTAAGATTCTGCGCGCCTAGAGGGGAAGTCTGTAACTAAAGCCACGAAAGGCACCAAATCCTAAAAAATCAGTACGCGCGCTCTCCCCACACCTGCTCGCTCGCCGACAGCGACGCGGTCTGCCATTGCAGCGGGTCGCCCCATGTGCGCTGCGTGTTCAGCCGCGCTCGCGCCGCCCCTTGCGCAGCACGACGCCCATGCTCGTCAGGTCCTCGGGCACGGCCGCCAGCTCCGCCACGGTCACCTCGCCCGCGAGGCCCGTGACCATCATGGTCTGGGTCGAGGTGCTCCACGCCAGCGACGTGGGCAGCTCCTCCACGTAGTTGCGCGGCTTCGGGTTGGCGGCACGCGCCATATGCGCGGCGAGCGTGTTGGCGACCTTCTCGGGCGGCGTCGGCGGTGGCAGGCAGCCGCCTCCGTTGACCGAGGATGCCTGGAGCGCCTTGCTGCTGTCGCTACCAAGCTCAAGCCATCGCTTCCCATGCACATGCGCGACAACCGTACAACGCCTGACGCGGACAGATGACGCCCGAGGGCGCGGTGCAGCTGGCGAGCCTTGCTGCCGTCCCGGGTCTACCTGAGCTTCATCTTCGTCACCGGAGGCGGGTCGAGCTTGTTCTGCAGATTCACCGCCTCGAGCACGGCCTGCAGCATCGGATCCGGGCTGAACTTCTTCTTCCGCCACTCCGTCGCCGTCTCGTCAAAGGCGGCAAGCCGCGCCTTCTGCTGCTCGTACACCGAGCCCGTCTGCATGATCGGCGGTGCCTGCGGCGAGGAGGGACATACAGCGGCTCAGCGAGCCAGGACGCAGGCCGCGGTCGGCTGGGCTGGAGCGGTACGCTCGCGTCGACGCGGCTGGGTGGACATGCGTCGGGTGCAGCGAGAGGGTGCGGCCAGCTCCTCGCAGCCGGCTCACGCAGGAGCTGGAGGTGCGTGCGGCCCAGCGGGCACGGGCTGCTGCGCACCGCCTCTGCGATCTCCTTGAGCATGCGCGCGCGCTCGTATTCCTGCCTCATCTTCTCGTTGGCATGGAATTGTTCCATGTCGGACAGAGG
>Ga0209713_10001304_pt1 | contig 14789 bp, 12 predicted proteins | sample ArcOceMetagenome_3_FD_187444 | JGI IMG/M metagenome (GOLD analysis project Ga0209713, IMG submission 187444) | Marine eukaryotic phytoplankton communities from Arctic Ocean - Arctic Ocean- Svalbard ARC20M Metagenome (SPAdes) (version 2) | ecosystem: Environmental > Aquatic > Marine > Oceanic...
GCTATTTCTGCAATTGGCGTTTCGGCGTGTTGTGGCCAATAACGTGTCTGTAACGACTGTGTCAAACCTTTGGATAGCAATGGCGCAATCAGATTGCGTAATAGACTTTTAGGGTTGGACTGTTTGTAACCCAGCAAAAGTGCCGATGCATCTTGGCCGGGCAATAAGTTCACACTAATAAATTGCCCAGGTTGCCAATAACTAGAAAGCTGAAGCGCCGCGGGGCCACTAATACCACGATGGGTAAACAGTAAATTCTCTCGGAAACTAGTGCCATTGACGGACATCTCTACATCAACGGACAAACCCGAATTGGTCTCGCTAATGTCTTTGACCCAATCACTGAAGGTAAAGGGAACAAGTCCTGCCGTACGAGGTAGTAATTGCAGACCAAACTGTTCTGCAATGTCATAGCCAAAACCCGAAGCCCCCAGCGTTGGTATCGACAGACCACCGGAGGCAACCACCAATGACTGGCAATGAAGTTTTTGGCCTGCCACAGAGAGATTAAAACCGCCCTCTTCAACAGGTTCAATTTGACTGATAATCGACTTAGTTCGAATGACCACCTGCGCTGCAGTGCACTCATCAAGCAACATTTTCAAAATATCTTTGGAAGAGTTATCACAAAATAGTTCACCATGACTTTTCTCATGATAAGGAATGTTATGACGTTCAACCAGGTCAATAAATTGCCATTGGTTGTAGCGATTCAGCGCGGAAATACAAAAATGTGGGTTTTGAGAGAGATAATTTTCAGGGGTTATGTCCAAGTTGGTGAAATTACAGCCACCACCCCCTGACATAAGGATCTTCTTACCCACTTTATTGCTGCTATCTAGCACTAATACCGAACGGCCTCGCTGTCCCGCAGTAAGGGCGCAGAACAAGCCCGCAGCGCCACCGCCAATGACAATCACATCATAATTTTTCATAGTGCTTTATCGTCTAACAGCTGCTGCCAGCGCTGTTCAATGTTATTCCGACCAATGTCTTGGAGCGTCTTAATATTGCGGGCAGGTATTTGCTCGGGGTTAGTAAAGTTTTGTAGAGCTGATGCCATCATGTCTTCGCGTAAAAAATGGATCAGCGGATACGGTGACCGGTTGCTGAAATGGCTTGCCGACTCGACTGGCTCTTCTGCAAATTGGTAGTGTGGATGAAAACTGGCTAACTGAATAACACCCTCTAAGCCGGCGTCGATTAAAAGGGTTTCAGCAAGATCAACAACATCGAGATAATCTTCAAAGTCACCCAAGGCGTTGGGAATGACCAACAAACTGGTAGCAATATCCAGCTCTGATGTGCTCTGAATAAGATTTAACTCAGTCAGAAAGGTTTGCATGATCTGCTCTAGATCAGTTGACTCGCATATTTTTATTCTTAGCCCATCCGACGTTACCACGGGCGCCGCGAACGGGCATAAGTTGAGGCCCACAACAAAGTGTTCGAGCCAAGCTCGAACCTGCTGTTCTATTACGGACATAACCATCGCGGGCATAGTAAATCCAAGTTAGATAATAATAGGCGCAGGATACCCATTACCATGAACCGGAACAAGGAATGACTGATAAGTAAGATAGGGAATTTTCCCTAATCAGTGAGCTTTTCTCGTTAAATAGGCTTTAATTGGTAGGGCTAACTCATCGCTAAACCAGCCTTCTTGAAGATGACTGTCTAACTGCTGTAAAAAGACCTCATGGCTCTGCTCTTGCAACAATTCAAAAGGTCCTTTTGATACACTCATGGCGGCCTTCCATGCACCGTCAATAACCTCTGGGCTAGCGATCTCATTAGCCGCTAATTGAAGCGCATTTAGAATTAAAGTAGAGCCCAGAAGACTGATAGTTTTATCAAGACTATCCCCCTTTGAGGACTCTATAAACCCTTCAGCCTGATAACTAGGCTGCGGATACTGATAAAACCCTTTCTTAGATTTTTCACCCAGCTCTTGTCGGTCAATATAGGGCTGTATCAAGGCCATAACATCTGCCTTATTTTGTTCATAATTCGGTGTAGAACGGGGCTTTTGCCAGCTGTCATAAATAACATTAATGCCAAATAAATCGATTAAACCGAAGGGCCCAATTGGTACCCCCTGCTGAATCATCCAGGCACGATCAATCTCCTCTATGGTTGCGTCACCTTTCTGACGCATCAGCATAGCCGTAGCTAAGACAGGCCCCAGCATTGCATTAATAACATAGCCTGGATTCTCTTTCTTGAGAATTAACGGCACTGCATTAAGACTCAACACATAGCGCTCTAAAACATCGACGGTATCCTGCGACGTTCGCACACCACCAACAATATCAATCAGTAGTGATCCAAGATGCGAGTGCAGTGCCGCAAATAATGCACCGCGATCATCAGACATCACATCTTGAATTTCAGAGACCATAATCGAGGAGGTATTGGTGGTAATAATCGTGTGTGGCGGGCACACCTGATCTAACTTAGCGTGAACCTCACGTTTTATATCCACACTTTCAAAAACCGATTCACTCACTAAGTCTGCATCGCTGGTGGCTTTATTAAGATCATCTGAGCATTCAATTTGGCTGACGACATAATCAAACGCAGGTTGCGAACAAATATTCTGGGCGACAATATAGTCTCCTATACTCTTGAATCGACTCGGGACTAGATCAAGACTGGCTTTGCTAATATCATAAATAACTACCTTATAGCCTGCCAAACCAGCAACTACTGCATTGGCACATCCCATGGTGCCAGCTCCGACAAAACAAACCTTATTAATTTCAACGATCTTCACGCGTATTATTTCCTTATTTTAATGCTCTGGGGAGGCGGTCTAACACAAACAAATTAGCGCTGCCCTTGGTCATAATAGCGGGTAAGTACTCAATAATCGGCAGGTCTGCCATAGCATTAGCGATGTGGTACTGGGTTGGATTTTGCTCCCAGGTTAGGTGCTTCCAGTTGACTTCACCGGTTCCTATTTTCACATCGGTGAATTTGTTTTCAGATGGAAATAATGTCGGCTGACCTACACCAGGTCCCCATCCGCCGATAGTTGGCGTATATCGGTAACCCATGGGGTTGTCAGTGGCTTTATTAGCTTCCTGCTCAGCTAGCACCGCATCTAGAGGCACCGGAGTTAATCCCGTTAACGACATATCCATAATGTCATGACCGAAATGATGAGCCTTAGTGCGCCAAATACCATCGCTCAGATGATGCTCTGGTATATCAGCATAAATCTTGGAAATACCCTGCATCTCACGACCGGTCAAAATAGGGTCAGTTAAATTTTCCCACATAACCAAGGTGTAGCTGCCAACAATTTGTTCTTTATCGCCTTTGTAGATAACCGAGGCATGCACTCCAATCAAGTTGTAACCATGACCCGCTAACCAATCAATGTCTTTATTGCCGGCATAGGCCACTGTAATTACCGCCTGCTCAGGCACGTCAAAGCAGTCGGGTAATAATTTCAGCAATGCATCACGATCAGTGACATAGGACACCATCATGGTGGTCACATCGTGGTACCAACCTGATGATTTTTCACCGGCATATCGCGGGCCGAAATGTGCGGGCATAAGGTAATTTTGATTGGGGTCTAACTTGTTCATCTTGAGATCCTTTGTAGCGTTAATAACGTTTAATTGAGAGGTTATGCCGTGGCATCAAGGGTTTTTCTGAGCTTAGCATGGTCATCACGATTGAGTCGGAATTGAGTGGTAAAACCAAACCCGATCATAGAAAAACCGGCAACGATAATTAAGGTAAACCACCCTAATGACTGAAGAACATCGGCGGGAACTTGCCCTGGTAACGAGTCGCTTTGAATCCCTACCCATTGAATCACAACACCGGCAATAAGCGCGCCGGCACCGATAGTTGCTTTACTCAAGAAAGCACCGACAGCAAAAATAACCCCTTCCTGACGTTTGCCAGTCTGCAATTGGAGTTCATCCAATATGTCCGCTGCAAAAGAGGCAGACATAATTTGTAGACACACAATACTGAACACGGCTATGCCTGTATTCACCAACAGTAAAGAATAGAGCATGGGGTGATTATTGGCCGGCAGCACATCAAAAAGACGACCACCGAATAGCCACACTGAATTAGATGCTAGCACTAAACTAAATGCGGCCATTAATGTGGGCTTATCAAAACGTCGACCCAAAGGCCCCAACACCATAAAGGCAACCAGTGTAGCAATGGCGGTGGGAACCACGAAGCCAGCTAATTGTGCAACGCTAAGCTCCCAAAAGTAGGTGGCCAGATAAAGACTTAGAGTGGCATAAGCACCTGTGGACATACCAAAGGCTAAACTGGAACCAATAGAGATACGGAAGTTACGGTTTACACAAACACCGATAATGTCATTGTATGGGTCAGTCCATTTGAAAGGTGCTTTGGCTGCAGCCACCGGTAACCAAGGAATCACCGATCGGGTGCCCATAATACAAATCAAGGCTGTTACCCCAGCGACTGCGGCTGACAAAATGCCGTAGTACCAATAATTTTCTGCCACCAGCCGGCCGTCTATTCCATTCTGAGGTTGGAAAAAAAATGTGAAAGCAATCGCAGGTAAAGCCATTCCAGCAATCCAGCCTAGGGTTACTCTGGCCTTGGCAATGGTAGTACGCTGATCATAGTCTGTAGAAAGTTCAGCACCCATTGCCGTGTAGGGAACAAAGTAAACCGTCAATGTGGTGCGAAGTAATATCGACACACCGAGTAGCCAGGCAAATATGCCCATTTCGCTCATGCCTTGGGGCGGCGCAAAGAGCGCCAAAAATAACGCCGTTGTAGGCAGTGCCCCGGCCACCAACAGCGGGTGACGACGGCCCCATCGAGAGCGAAAATTATCACTCCAACTACCAACCACAGGATCAGAAATAGCATCCCAAGTGAGGGCAAAGAACATGGCCAGTCCAGCTAGACTGCCGCTGAGACCATTAACTTGAGTGTAATAAAAAACAACGAAGTTGGCGAAGGCCGCTTCTTTAACTGAAAAGGGAACATTGCCGACGGCATAGCTCCATTTTTCTAACCCTGTGAGAGAGGCCATAGCGGAAATTTCCTTCGGTGACGTAAAGGGCTGTAACGCAGCTAAATTACTGCGTTACAGCAATTACCAATTAGGCTAGAAGAATACCGCCAGTTCTAGACCGTAGTTACGAGGGCTGATTGGACGTCCAGAACGACGTACTCCATCAGCTAAACCACTGACTGAATAGTCATTAGCATAACTGAGTTCATCAGTTAAGTTTGACCCATAAATCGACACTTCATATCGTTCGCTGTTTGGCTGCCATGAAATGCGGCCATTAAGCTGTGAATAGCTGTCGATGGTCTCTATATCATCATTGAATACCGTCACGAATTGCTCACCCACATGGGTGTAGTTACCGGTCAATAAGAGTGTTCCCGTTTCCATCGGCTGGCGATAGTACGCCGCTAAACTAAATTTCGAATTGGGTGAACGGTTGAGTTCATTGCCTTTAGCATTACGGATAGTATTGGTCTTATTGTCTGATACAAAGAAGTCATCGTCATATTCGGTTTGCAAAAAGGACATATTGGCCAGAACCGTTAGCTTTTCGGTAGCCGCCCACTGGGACTCAACTTCTAAACCAAAGATTGTCGCGCTTGATGCATTAGCAAGCTTAGCGGTAGCAATACCAGAAGTAGGATCAAGAATCGCTAGCTCTACCTGAAGATCGCTGTAATCATAATAGAACGCAGCTGTACTCATTGAAAAGCGATCACCAATGACGCCTTTATAACCTACTTCAAACGCTAATAAGTCTTCGTTATCAACAATCGACTCATTAACTGCCGTTGTTGCATCATCTTGCAAGCCACCCAAGCGGAAACCACCAGGTTTATAGGCAGAGGACGCTGTTGCATAAACCATAGCGTCATCGTTGATTTGATAGGTTGCATTCAGACGCCAATCTGTAGCATCCCAATCCGCTTCATGCTCAGCTGCTCCGCCACCAACGACCATGCCAAACCGACAACCCGTAAACGCAGGGTCTAATGCCGCGAGATCCAAATAGGGGCCATAAGCCTGTACATAAGGAAGTACCGCGGCGCCTCCACAATAATCTACAACGGCATCGTAAACCTGCAGCTGAGTCTCGCTTCCCTGCTTATCATCTTGGCTATAACGCAGTCCGAAGGAGAGTGCTAACTGATCGCTTGCCTGCCAATCAACCTGCCCATAAGCCGCTTTAGAGGTAGAATCTAGCAGTCCTCGCTGAGTGTAGAAAATACCATCCGGGTTAGTTGTGGCGCCAATCAACCAAGGATTAGCCGCATCGGTCAAAGTGTATGGCTGATCTAAACTAACGTTGTAGTAGAACAGTCCCGCTACCCAACTAACATCGCCATCGCCATTAGAAATAAACTGAATTTCATGCTGCTTGTTGGTTTCAGCCTGGCCGATTTTCTCGACATAAGACACTGGACTAGCGGTGCCATCAAAATCTTTCTCACCGTACCAGCTGTAATCCTGATAACCATTGAGAATTTTAATCTGCATGGCATCAGTATCAATGGTCAGCGTTGACTGGTAAGTTCTTTGATCATCAATACCAACAAAACCAACCATATCTGAACTTATTTCAAAAGGATCGGTAGGTGCTGCAGCCAGCGGTGAAAATAGCTCAGGATTAATGACCAATGCACCCAACTTGGATGGAGCGCCCACCTCATTGCGATAGCCATCAAGCTTATTACGCTCTAGCGTTTCGTTGTCAAAACTGGCACTGAAGTAACGCATGTTCCAGTTAATATTATCGGTGAAATCAACATCTAGCTGAGCTTCCATGTAATCTGAATCAGTACCTTTAGGATCTGGACCAGAAACATTGGTAAAAAAGCTGTCTTGCTCCAACGTTGAGTAATGAACCAAGTATCCCACCTTGTCAGTAATAGGGCCGCTAGAGGTCACGTCCGCGTTGACCATATTGTAATTGCCGCGTCTCAACCGGACGATATGCTCTAAGTCTTCACCCGGCTTCTTAGCAACCACGTTGATTGCACCACCAGTGGTGTTACGGCCGTACATTGTGCCCTGCGGGCCACGCAACACTTCTATGCGCTCAATCCGATCGAAAGAGCCACTTAATACGCCAGCTTCAGTAGTATAGAAACCGTTATTGTATACACCAACACCAGGATCAGTACCGGTACTGCTGGTTTCACGACCAACGCCACGGATATAGATACGATTGCCTTCACCACCGCCAGCCGATTCTTGATACGACATGTTAGGTGTAAAGTTAGCAATATCTTGTTGAGTGACAATGTTTAGATCTTTAAGTTGATCTGAACCCATTGCGGTTATAGCTAAGGATGTGTCTTGCACAGAAGCTTCACGCTTTTCTGCAGTAATAATAATTTCTTCTAACATTGGCCGATCATTTGCAGCGCTAACGCTGGTGGCCGCTACACTGGCTGCGATTGCCGTGACGCAAAACAGCGCAGATTTATGATATTGATTTTTCATGTATGAATTCCCCATAAAATTTATATTTTTTGTTATAAAAGCTATCAGTACGCGCAACTGCGAGGCGTAAATTACACCTCGCTAAACCAATTTATAGACATGTTTATTAACGCTAAACTTAGCTATATGCAAACATAGCATTACTAAAACTGTCGGTCAACAGGTTTAGTAGGTATTGAATATTAGTGCAATAATGCTTCTAGACATTAGCGATTGAAGTCTTATACTCTGGTCATCCAACTGAGTCTAAGCTATGAGCCAATTTCAATCTGAAGGGTTACCCGATGGCAGAATTCGCCGTATCCAAGGGCGTACGGAAGTGGCTCGTGCTAACTTAATTACAGCAGGAGTTCCTCTCTTCTCCGAACAAGGTTTTGATGCGGTCTCTGTCCGTGATATAGAGGTTGCTGCTAAGGCTAACCGCGGTATGCTGGCTTATCATTTTGGCGACAAAGAACAACTCTGGAAGGCAGTTGCAGACTTCACCTTTCAGCAAATTGACGCTCAGCGAGATATGCGTTTGGATATGATTAAAGACATTTCCGATCGCGAGGGTCTAGCCTTAATGATTCGCTTTTATGTGCGCTTTTATGCAGAGCATCCAGAACTGAGTCGCTTAATGGCTCAAGAGGCACGACAGGAAAGCTGGCGCATTGATTATTTAGTTGAAAACCATATCCGTCCAGGCAGTTTGCAGCTTGAGCAGCATGTAAGAAAAATTCTCAATCTCAGTGCTCGGGAATTCGCACATTGGTATTATATTATGGTCAGTTCAAGTGCCACCATTTTTTCTTTTGAACCTGAATGTAAGCGTCTATTTGGATTCAACCCCCGCAATGAAGATGTCATCGAAACCCATGCAGATATGCTGGTGAATATGCTTTTAGGGAATGCAACCTCATAGGGAATATCGAGCAAGGTTAGAGTTAAATTTTCAACTGATGAATCGAAAATATCAACGTCAAAATCCGTTCAAGTTAGGCTGATAATTAATCTAATTTTTTCTCTAAGAAAAGCAAAAATAGTGCTTTAAAATAGCCATTATTAAGAGTACATTGGCGCCAAATTAATAGAGCTATTTTTGTCATGCCCGTTCGTACCGTTGTCGCCATTTGGCCGCTCTTTGCTGGCCTCTCTCTTATTGGTCTCGCCGTTGGCGTACAAGGCAGTTTGTTGGGCGTGCGTGCAGCTTTAGAGGGCTTTGATGATCTACTCATTGGGCTATTAATGTCCTGCTATTTTGCCGGCTTTTTAGCCGGGTCACTACTTACACCACGAATGATTCAACGCGTTGGCCACATTCGAATTTTTGCAGCTTTGTCAGCAGTAGCATCAGTGACTATTCTAGTGCATGCGTTATTTGTAAACCCCTGGGTATGGGCGCTAATGAGATTGCTCACTGGCTTTGCATTTTCAACCATTTATGTCGTATCAGAAAGCTGGCTCAATCAATCCTCCAACAATGCTAATCGTGGCCAAATTTTATCCCTGTATACCACTATTTTGCTCGCTGGAATTTGTGCAGGTCAATTTATGCTTAATGTGGCTGACCCCTCTGAATTTACCTTATTTATTTTAATCTCGGTGATGGTGAGTGTCGCTGCGGTTCCGATTTTATTGTCAATAGTACAGACGCCACCTATTGAAGAGACTGAGCGAGTGACCATGAGCCATCTTTGGTACCGTACTCGAGTTGGCGTCATTGCCATCATAATGTCCCAATGGGTATCCAGTATTCTTTTTAGTATGGGTGCTGTATATGCCACAAAGCTTGGATTTAGCGTTTATCAAGTGGCTAACTTTATGGGCGCCATGATGGCGGGTGGAATGATTCTGCAATGGCCTCTAGGGAAACTATCAGACAGCATTGATCGACGCTGGGTCATTGGATTTTCAAGCTTAGTTGCAGTATTCATTGCCATCATTCTTAGCTTTATGGATCAGGCATCAGGCTGGCTTTATGGCCTGGTGTTTTTATTTGGCGGCTGTTCGCTGTCGCTGTATTCGATTGTAGTAGCCTTTACTAATGATCACCTACGTCCAGCTGAGATTGTCCCTGCCAGTGGCACTATTATTCTGATCAGTGGGCTGACATCGATTACCGGCCCAATTACAGCAGTATTTTGGCTGCAAATTTTTGGATTGAAGAGCTTTTTTATACTGATTGCGGTGAGTTTACTGGGGATGGGCATAATGAGCATTTGGCGTGTTCTGACTATTCCTGCTCTACCTGCTGAATACAAAGGACAGAGTACTCTGCAGGCAGCGGCAGCACCTGTTGGTACTATTTTACATGCGGAAGAGGAACTGCCGATAGAGAGCTAAGATATTTAACGAACATATCCAATAATCGCAATAAAGTGCGCAGTTGAACCCGCCAAGACAGCAAAGTGCCAGATACCATGCGAGTGTTTCAGGCGCCACGTTTTATCCGCGACATAGAATATTACACCCACCGTGTAAGCAACGCCGCCGGCAACCAACCAATTAAAACCAACGACATTCATGGCTTCTTTTAAACCAGAAAAGTCCAGCGCACACGCCCAGCCCATGGCTAAATAGATGATTAATTGGGCAACTTTAACTCGACGGCCCGACAAAAATATTTCGCTCAATATACCAATTAACGCGAGCGTCCAGATAACAATCATGATCCACCAGCCACTACCATCCCTCAAGCTGACTAGCATAAATGGTGTGTAAGTACCTGCTATCAACAAATAGATAGCAATATGGTCAAACAATTGGAACAGGCGTTTCAACCCAGTAGGCCGGAAACTGTGATATAGAGTAGACATGGTGTAGAGCAACACCAGTGACACGCCAAAAATAGTAAAACTTGAAATAATCCAAGGGTCTGCAGTCTGCACACTAACGGTAAGCAGAGAGCCTAATCCGACGAGTGCGAGAGCTGCTCCAACCAGATGACTAATACTGTTAAGTCTTTCACCGTAATACATAATTATCCTCAGCCTATTACTCTAGTGGTGGCTTTCAGTAGTGCCTACCGCAAAATCGGCAGTCTTCATATGACTAATCATACGCTCTAGCATGCTAGGAAGTATATCTTCAGGTACGTTATGACCCATGCCTGGGAAAATGACTAATTCGGCACTTTCTATAAGCTCCGCAGTATGCTCACCATGAGTGGGCGGTATAAGGCCATCATCCTCACCATGAATCACTAAAGTTTTGACTGCTATTGTTTTAACCTCATCAGAGCGATCACCTGTTTTGAAAATGGCCATCAACTGGCGTGGCATTGATTCAGGATAAAATCCTCGATCTAGCATTGCTTGGCTACGCTCCTCAGTAGCATCATCGGATGCCAAAGTAGTCAGCGCGTCACTCGCAGCTTTAGTCGGGGGAGGAAGATGCTTGGCCCCAGTAGTAGACATTACAGAGATCAAACTGCGCACTTTTTGTGGATGCTGGGCAGCTACCTGTTGAGCAATCATACCGCCCATGGAGAACCCGATGACATGAGCATTTTGATAACCAACAGCATCAAGAAGACCCGCTGCATCTGAAGACATATCATCTAAGGTGTAGGGCGCATTTACAGTGAACCCCAGCTGGTCTTTTAATAGTTGCCACCATATTGTTGGTTGTCCCCAGCTATCAAACCGTGTGGAGCCTCCGGTATCTCGGTTATCATAAATCAGAACTTGAAAACCCGCTTGCTCAATGCCCCGAACCATGTTGTCGCCATGAACCCTATTTGAAGCGCCCAAACCCATGATCATAAGAACTTTGGGGTTCTCTGGTTTACCGATTTCTCGATAGGCAATTTCGATATTATTAACTAATGCTATTTTTAACGGATGTTCAACAATATAGTCAGAGGCAAATTCGGCATTAGCAAAGGATGCCAATGTAAGTAGTAATAGTAAAAAGAGAGACTTGCGCATTGAGTTTCCGTTTTGTGGCCACCTGTGGCGGCTCATAGTTTTTTTAACGATGATCAATAGGTCATCGCGTCCCAGCTTCATAAACCATAGTTGGCTGCACTCAACAAATCTATATCAACTAGTACTCAATTAAGGACCCGTTAGTCACTAACCAGCATATGTAGGCCCGCAAACATCAACGATGGCACTATTAGTTGTCCCCGTGTCATGCTTAGGTCAGTGTTTTTTCGCATTGTCTGAATCGAAAAAAACACCGGAGGCGTATACTTCGAACCGGTAAATAAATAATTCAATATCTATCAATAGGCTGAAAATACGATATGCAACTTAGTTGGTTCGACAATGACGCGACGCAGCTATCTGAGGGTTTCCCCAGCAAGATGGTGCTGCTTGATTGTGAAACGACAGGGGGTAATGCCACTCGCAATAGAATCATCGAAATTGGTTTACTTATTATTGAGGAGGGTAAATTGATTAAGCGCTGGCAAAGCTTTGTCGACCCTCAAACAACACTGCCACCTTTTATTCAAAAAATCACCGGCATTAATCCTGGAATGTTGACTGGTGCGCCGATTTTTAGCGATATTGCTGAGCAGCTTCTCGAACATCTCAATGACCGTACGCTTGTTGCTCACAATGCAAGATTTGATTATGGGTTCTTAAAAAATGAATTTGCTAGAATCGGGATCAAATTTTCGACAAAACCATTGTGCTCAGTAAAGTTTAGCCGCGCTCTATTTCCGCAATTTAATCGTCATGGTCTATCTCATATTATTAAACGATTCGACTTGACCATCGAAAATCGGCATCGTGCAATGGATGATGCCGAAATGATTTATCAGTTCTTCTTAAAATCTTCTGCTTTATTTTCAACTGAAGAGATAGCCGCGACCTGCAAGCAACAACTGAAAAAACCCGCTCTACCAATGAACTTACCAAGTAGTGAAATTGACAAACTACCAGCATCTGCAGGTGTATATTATTTTTATGACGCCAATGGCGTTTTATTATATGTGGGTAAAAGTGTCCATATCCGAAATCGCGTTATGAGTCACTTTAATCAGGACCATAAAAACCCTAAAGATTTGCAAATGAGTGCGAAGATTACTCATGTTGATTTTAAAAAGACACCGTCAGACTTTGGCGCTCAAATTTTCGAGAGCAATCAAATAAAAGCCTTGAGCCCGCTTTATAATCGTAGATTGCGCAAAGTTAAAAAAATGCACCAACTGCATACCAGTGAAGATCAAAATGGCTATCACCGACTGTCTATAACCGCCGTTGATGTTAGTGAAGGTATTGCTGAAACTAATATTGGGTTGTTTCGGTCACCTCGACAAGCCACACAAAAACTGGCCTCGCTAGCAGATGAATTTACGCTCTGCCACAAGCTACTCGGTCTAGAACCTGCGCCTTCTGGCAAAAATCCCAAACCCTGTTTTCGTGCGCAACTCAATAAATGTTGGGGTGCATGCCACGCTAAAGAGGAGGCATCCTCGTATAATCAGAGACTCTCAGCGGCACTCAAGGACTACCAACTAAAGATATGGCCGTATCCGGGCCCTATTCTGATTAAAGAGCAAAACCCTGAAGACAGCGACAATCAAGCCATTCATCTTATTGACAATTGGCGCTATATAGCCCAACTGCGCGACGCCTCTGAACTCTACGAGCATGATCTGCAACTAGCTACTCAGACAGGGAGCGCAGCGGTAGAAAATTCTTTCCAGCCACCGCGCGATGATACTCACTTTGATCTAGATATTTACTTTATTTTGGTGAGGTTTTTAACGGACTCCAAGCGTCTGACAATGAACAATCTAAGAATCTTACCTCTAGCCAAAGTGGGCGATGACCACTCATATTAGACGGCAGTTACATGTCTCTGTGGTTACTTTTGCACCGCCTTAAATCTAGGATTGGATTTACAGATGACATATAGGCGCCCACGGCGCTTGACTACTTTACAATCTGGGTGCCGGTTTTTTGCACTTTTGAGTGATTTAACAACTTTCATAGATCACCGTTTAGTTTTTGAAAGATGACCGAAGCGACGGTTGAAATTAGCCAAACGACCCTCTGGCTGAGCTACATGTTGCTTACCGGTGTAAAATGGATGTGACGCAGATGAGGTCTCAACAGTGTAGTACGGATAGGTTTTTCCATCCTTCCACTGGATTGTTTCGCTGGTTTTTAAGGTCGAACCAATAATAAAGTACTCGTCAACACTGGTGTCATGGAAGACTACATCTCGGTAATCGGGGTGAATTCCTGCTTTCATTTTCTCTCCTTTTGATATGATATATCGTAGCGTTTATGATAATGATAATGATAATGATAATCATTCATAGAATCAACTTGAATTTGCACATTTAATTGATTTTGATGAGCTTGCTACAAATTTGAAGTGCATGAAAATGGGTAGTCTTATTCTTTGGTCTCTCAAGGAAATAGCACCTGGCAATGTTAAATGCTGACCCTCTATAGACAAGATAGCGCCATCACAGAAATGGCGCTCTCGACTCTTCATCGTCTCTCCTCTCTTCTCCTCGGGCTACGATCTCTTGACAAAGAAATACGACTCGCTTTACCACCCTCCCTAAGTGTCTGATCTTTGGCTTTCTTAATAACAATCTTTGACGTTTCACCCTGCTTTCCGTGCTCTTTGGTACTATTTAAGTAACCCGGGGGAGCCTTATAGACCCTCTTACTCCGGTTGTAGTCGTTAAATGAGTCTGAGCCCTTATCTAACTTTTGACTCTTTTTTGTTTGAAGCCTCCTGTGCGATGTTGGCTCTATCCTGTTTTTTACCGGATCGCGTTGTAGACTGTCTTTTTTTAACCGGTTATCAACTCTACGCTGCCCGATCTCTGTCTTACGCTTTTGACCACCAATCGGTTGATATTTCCTAATAGGCTCATGCCTATTTCGCAGCCGCTTAGCAAAATTTTCTTCACGTTTTTGCTTCGCATGTTTATTAATATTTTGCACCCTCTTACTCTTGTCAGTGTAATGTTTCTCAGCCTTCGCCTTGGTATGCTCCACTACTTTTTGCGTTGAACGACGTAAGTCTTTTTTATGCTCTTTTCTATGTTTCTTTATCAGGCTTTGGCTGTTGTAGCGCTTTTTAACATAGGAGTTGCTATAGGCTACGCCGCGTCGATGGTGCGGCTTGTGATGCCACGATTTAGAGGTATGGCTATTTGTAATATGGCTTCTGTGCCGATAGCGACGGGAATGATGGTGATCGATCACAACCACTCTATGATTACTCCAGTGGAAGGCACTAAAAAAGAAATTAGACCTTATGTGCACACCTCTATTCCAATGAAAGTAAGCATGGGGATGTACTGTATAACCATAAAATGGTGCCCAGTATA
>Ga0209713_10001306_pt1 | contig 14778 bp, 5 predicted proteins | sample ArcOceMetagenome_3_FD_187444 | JGI IMG/M metagenome (GOLD analysis project Ga0209713, IMG submission 187444) | Marine eukaryotic phytoplankton communities from Arctic Ocean - Arctic Ocean- Svalbard ARC20M Metagenome (SPAdes) (version 2) | ecosystem: Environmental > Aquatic > Marine > Oceanic...
CTGGCGGCGGCGCGCCCGCTAGCCATACCGCGGTGTGACCCCTCACCCGTCGTTGGCCGATACACTGAAAGATCTCGGAGATCAAGCGAAGTTAGGTTGGAGGTCCTCCGATGCGCATGCCGCCAGGCGCCCCCCTCAGGTGCAAACCACGTTGACCGACATTCCCTTGTATGCATACTGCATGCGCGATGCCTCCCTCCGTGCCCTTGCTGCCGTCCGGCGCCTGCGCGCGCCAGGCGCGCGAGTGGCTGGGCATGAGCAGCAACGAGGCCGCTGACTTGACGCCGGCGCCGATGGCCGACGCGTTCACGGCGCGACCAGCCAGGTGCGCCCATGCCCACAGTCCACCGCGGTCGTAAATCTCTTCTCTTGTTGCGGCTAACGCGAATGCCGCCGGCCATGTCGCAGGCTTGGGCTCGGCGCCAAGTTCCTATCGCACGCGCAGGCGGTCGCGCTCAGCCCGGGCGAGCAGAAGCTCCAGACGCAGATCAAAAACGCTGCAGCGAAGCGAGGCGCCAAGGAGGCGCGGCAGCAGGGCGGTGCAGCATCGTCGTCGACAAAGCAAGGAAAGCCGGCGGTCGACGAGGACTCCGAGGACTCCGAAGACGAGGGCCGCACGTCCAAGTTCTCAAGAAAGCCTCAACGACCGCTGCCAGCGGGGCCTGCTCATCGACCCGCAGGCCCAGGCGTCCCAAAGCAGGCCGCGCCTGGCGTGCCAGCTCCGCTGCGCGGCGCCATCAAGAAGGAACAGCAACGCCGATAGCGAGTGTTAGTTCTGTCCCTCCTCGTCAAGTGGTTCGCCAAGCGATAAGCCATTTGTTACCAGCGCGCAAGTTAGCGCAAGTACGTCGACCGAGACTACTCGCGAGACGAGATACTCTGGCTCCAGACGCATTGTCATGGTCAGTAGCCTCCGTAGCCTCCGCCGTAGCCACCACCGTAGCCTCCGCCCGGCGGAGGGCCACCCATGGGAGGGCCACCCATGGGAGGGCCACCCATGGGAGGGTAGCCGCCGCCCATGGGAGGCCCGTAGCCTCCACCGTAGCCGCCGACGTAGCCGCCGCCGCCCATAGGCGGTCCGCCCATCGGCGGTCCGCCACCGTAGCCGCCGCCGCCGCCGTAGCCACCGCCACTCATCGGCGGGCCGCCCATCGGCGATCCGCCACCGTAGCTGCCGCCGTAGCCACCGCCACCCGCCGGCGCCCTCGGCTGGCTGGGCTCGAAGCCGCTGCCTGGCGGCCTTGGCACCTGGCACTTGTAGCACCGGTCGCGCGTCGAGAAGACGTTGACGTTGCATTGCGGGCACGTCCAGTCGCCCGGCCGCCGCTCGCCCTGCGTGTTGACGCACCCCTTCCAGAAGCCGTCAGGGTTGATGCCCCGTCGGCGCAGGTCGGCACGGATCTCGTCCGCGCGCCGAAAGTCCTTGGAGCGCTTCGCGGCGACCCACTCGTCGAGCTCGCGTTGGACGGCCGGGTCGTTCTCCGTGTTGGGATTCGCCGGCGCGGCGCTATGGAGGTTGGCAAGGTTTGGCCGCTCGACGTCCGGGTCGATGCCTCGGGCCTTGAAGTCGCTGCGCATTCGATCCGCCGTCTCGAAGTCCTTGGCGCGCTTGGCCCTCACCCACTCGTCGAGCTCCGCATCCAGCGAGCTCACCGGCGGCGCCGCCACCGGCCGTGTCCATGACGTCTCGCGAGTCGCCGCGTGGTACCAGTACGTCATGTTTCCGTAGCGCGGGTCCTGGGCCTCGACCCAGCCCGGCGGCAGCGACCCACCACCACCGTCGTCGGAACGCCCGCGCTTCTCGCCGACCACGGGCGTCGTCGCAGCGGGTGCGTAGGCGGCCTCGTCGGTGACAGGGGCGTAGGCGGCCGCGTCGGTGGGCGCGGCCGCCGGCGCGTCGGTGGGCGCGGCCGCCGGCGCGTAGGCCGCCTCGTCCGCCGGCGCGTAGGCCGCCTCGTCCGTCGGCTGTGCAGCGGCCTGTGGCTCGGAGGCTGGCTCGGCCGTGGCCTGAGCCGGCTCGGGTGCAGCATCGGCCGGATCGGAGGCCGCTACCGGCATTGGAGGCTCTCCAGCCGCGGCGATCGCGTCGATGCCTTCTTGCTCCATTGATGGCGATTTGCACGTCGCGTGCGGTGCTGTGCTTCGCGACGCCCCGTCGGGCCTGCCTGATGTAGAGCGCTCAATCGGGTTCGTGGATCCAGTCGCAGAAAAACTACCTCGGCGGTGGCCTGGGGCCGTGCAGGAAGGAAGCGTACCGTTTGGTGACATGTTACTTACTTACTTCACATCGATAACCCGTGGGCGCAGCATGCCGATGTTGCACGTGCGGTGGTTCAACTCCTCTCATGAGAACTTGCTGACGCGAAGCGCGATCGAGAACGCCACACTCGCGAGCGTCAGGGCCATCTCACTGCCAGAGCTAATGAGCAACGCGACGCTCTGGATCCACTCGCACAACGACGACGGCGGCGACGAGGAGCTGCTGCTCAGCGCGGCGCTGCAGGAGGAGCTGCAGCTCGCTGGCGGCGACCACGTGGAGATCCGCGGCGCGCCCGACGCTGCCGAGGCCTCCGCTGCGAGCTCGTCGGCGGCGGCGCCCGACGAGCCCAAGGCGCTCGTGCTTCGCGTGCCGGCCACGCCGGCGCCGAGCACGCGCGGCCTGCAGATCTCGGTGCTGCGGCAGGTCGCCGAGGCCTTCCAGCTGAGCAATCGGCAGGCGGTGCTGCTGCGCAAGTGCAAGGTCAAGGACGTGGCGCTCGACTGGGTGGAGCTCGTCTTCACGACGCAGCACATGTCGCGCGGCGACATCTGGCACTTTCGCCGCCACCTGCTCGCGCGGGCGCCGGCGCTGTACATGGGCAAGACGTGCAGCGAGGAGGGCGCGCGCGCGCAGGTGCAGGGCATGGTGCGGCGCGGCGCGCCGGTCGAGTCGGGCGTGCTGAGCGAGAAGACGCTCTTCTCGTTCCGCTCGCGCTGCGCCGCCTTCGTGCTGCTCATCCAGATGTCCGAGGAGATGTGGGGCTTCGCGCCGGACGGCGACCTCTACCACGAGAAGGCCATCCACTTCCTGCGGCAGCTCTTCCGGCGGTGGGCGGCGCTCGGCACGAGCCACTCGCTGACGCTCGTGCTCTTCTCGCGCTCGTTCGTGCCGCCGTCGGGCCCCGCCGGCCGGCCCTGCGCGGCCGACGGCCTGATGGTCGACGCGGCGGGGCGCACGTACACCGACCACTACAAGCTCGTCATCGAGAACGAGAGCCGCTCCGACTGGGAGGACCTGCTCGTGCAGCTCAAGCGCCACTTCCAGAGCTACCGCCACGCCGTGCGCCGCCGCGAGGAGGGCGGCCACGTCGCGCCGAGCGCCTCCGCCGCCTCCGCCGCCGCCGCGGCGTCCGCCGCCGCCGCCGCATCCGCCGCCTCCGCCACCTCCGACGCCTCCGCCACCTCCGCCGCTCCGGCGGGCGTGCCAAGCAGCGACAATGCCGCCGCGAACGCGTCGCCGCAGCCGCAGCCGGCGGGCTACGCGGCGGGCGACAACTGCGACGCGTGCCGCGGCAACCTGCTCGAGGCGATCAACCTCGCGCTCGACGTGCTCGACAACACGTACGAGGAGCAGGACCTCGCCTCGACGGGCAAGTCGGTCGTGGTGCTCACGCCGGGCTCGGGCATCTTCGAGGTCGACTATCGCCTCTCGCAGCTCACCAAGCAGCGCATCGTCGACAACGGCATCGGCTGCGACCTCGTCTGCATCGGCTCGCCGCCGCTGCACACGGTGCCGCTCTTCTCGTTTGTGCACCACGGCACCGCGCACGAGGCGCCCGCCGAGGCCGCCGCCTACCGCGTGCCGCATTGGATCCTCATCTCGTTCACCGACCCGACGCCGCCGCCGCCGCTGCCGGCGTGCCGCATGGCGCTCGCGCCGCCGCTCCTCGACGGGCAGTGCCTCACGCCGCTGCGCGTGCCGCCGCTGCACATGTCGGGCATGCCGCCCGCCGTGCCCACGCCCACCGCCGCCACCGACGACGGCGCCGGCGCGTGGGACCTCGACGCCTTCGCCGCCGACGCCGCCGCGTACGACGAGATGGTCTTCGCGAGGCGGCGCAACCCCGCGCACGGCCTGACGGTGCGCCGCCAGCTGCTCGTGCCACCGAGCGGCGTCTCGCCGCTCGCGTCGCCCAAGGCGTCGCCCGCGCTGCCGTCGTGTCTCGAGATCGAATCTCCGCCGCAGTCGATGATCCTCCCCTCGTCGATTGCGGATGTGAACAGCGGAGGCAGCACAGGCAGCTTCGGCGGCGGCAGTGGCGGCGGCGGCGGCGGCGCGGCGGCGGCGTGTGCCGAGGTCGACGACATCTTCGAGGATGCGGTGCCTCAGGCACCGGCTCACCTCCGGCGCCGAGGGGAGCGGTCTGGCAGCGCGCCGGTGTCGGACGGTGCCAAAGCGGCGGCGGGCGCTGAGGTGACGGGCAGCTCGGAGCACCCTCAGCTGTCGCTGGTGCGTCTGCCGATGGAGTCTGGCAAGGATGGCAAGGAGGACAAGGGCGAGGGCGACACCGACGGCGGCGGCGGAGGCGGAGGCGGAGGCGGCAGTGGCGGCAGGGAGGCGTCGCACTCTGCGCAGAGCTCGCTTGCGTCGCTGGTGCGGCCGTTCACGACCCTCGTGCGACCTTCGAGCGCCTCGGTGGGTGCGCGCGACGGGCGGAGGGGCTCCGCGGAGGATGTGCTCTCGGCGGCGGTGCGCGGCCGCGCCGAGAGCGCGTGCTCGACCTGCTCGTCGGGATCGGGAGGGATGCGACCGTCGTCGGCGTCGGTCGGCTCCGGAGGGCCGCCCGCGCTACTGCGCGAGCGCTCCGAGTCGTTGCCGCTCGCGGCGCCGCCCGCGCAGCTTCGCAAGAGCACTCCATCGTGGGGGCCAGGGGGACCCCAAGGCGCCGACGCGGCGCCGCCCGCCGCCGCCGCCTCCTTTGCGACGGGGCGCGAGCGCTCCGACTCCGGCGGTCGGCTCGGCGGCGGCGGTGGTGGCTTCGGCGGTGGTGGCTTCGGCGGTGGAGGGTGCGGCGGGAGCAGCAGCGCCATCTCCATCCCCGTCTCAGGCAGCGCGGGCGGCGTGGGCGGTGCGCTGCTCGAGGAGGACGACGCGTGGCCGCCGTCGGAGCCGTCGTCGCTCTCGTCGTCGCTGTGCGGCTTTGGGTTCATGCCGACCGCCCTCGGCTCCTCCGCCCCTCACGGCTACGGCTCGTCGGGTCAGCTGGCGTCGCTCCGCCACTCCTTTGCCGCCGCGAGGCACGAGGGCTTCCCGTCGGTCGAGAATTTGGCGCAGTACCCCGCCTACATGGACAGCCCGCGCTCGCCGCCCGCGCACTACCAGTCGTCTCCCAACTCGGCCGCGCGCCGCCTGTCGGGACCGAGCCCGTACAAGCTCGTCGGGACCGAGCCCGTGCAGCGCAAGCTGCCGCCGCACCACTCGCGCACCAACCCGTTCTCCTTCTCGCTCGCGGCCGAGATGTCGAGCCTCAAGCGGCGCTCGTGCAACTCGTACGCGCGGCGGCGCTGGCAGCACGTCGCCCGCCCCGTCGCGGGCGCGCTGCCCGTGCAGCCGCAGCGCAGCAACAGCGCGGGCGCAGGCGCAGCAGGCGCAGCAGGCGCAGCAGGCGCAGCAGGCGCAGCAGGCGCAGCAGGCGCAGCAGGCGCAGCAGGCGCAGCAGGCGCAGCAGGCGGCGGCAGCGCGAGTGCCGAGGCGGCGGGCCCCGCGCAGGGGCGGATGCGCCTCGAGCTGCTCGCGCACCAGTGGCGCTCACTCTCGGAGCCGGCGGTGCTGCCGCTCACGACGGAGCCGATGCCCGAGACGATGCTCCGCTCGCACCACGCCAACGACCAGCGCTACGGGTGGCAGCTGCCGGTGCCGACGCAGAGGGAGCTCGAGGAGCTCTCGGCCTCGCGCGCGGGGTCGGGCGTGCCGTACCAGACGGCGATGTCGGTCGAGGAGCTGCTGCAGGAGCTCGTGTGCGTGCGGCTCGACCAGGACTTCCAGCTGCACAAGCTCGTCGTGCAGGACCGCGACCGCGACCGCGACCGCGACCGCGACCGGGAGAGGGCGGGCGACAAGCCGCGAAGCGGGCGCGGCGACGCCAAGCCGCCGTCGTCGCTCGCCACGGGAGGTGGCCGTGCGGCGGCGGCGGCCGCCTCGCGCGCCGAGCCGCGCAAGGACGAGCCGACCTACTTTTTGTCGCACGGGCTGCAGGTGCAACGGATCACCTTCCTGCAGAACGAGGCGACCGGCGGCGGCGCGCCGCAGCGCGGCGGCATGTTCGGCGCGCCGCCGCCGCCGAGCGCGTCCGAGTCCAACACGATCCGGGTGGAGCGGCAGGTGCGTCATGCCGACGCGCTGCCGCCCAAGCGCGGCAACCCGTACCACTACCTGGTGAGCGGGCCGCACATGGGCGGCTTCCAGCAGGCCTTCAGCCAGATCCGCACCGCGTCGCCGCATGACTTCCCGTGGAACCGCCTCGACCAGATCGTGTGCGGCTGGGACTGCCAGCTCTCGACGGGGCTGCGGCTGCGCTGCAAGCGCTTCGCGCTGCTCGACTACGACCAGCGGCAGGACGACTCGATGCGGCGGCTGCTCACGGCGGCGCCCGGCACGCAGCGCCTCCTCTCGGCGGCGTTCGCCGAGAAGGCGCCGCCCTCCTCTGGCTCGTCGAGGGAGGCGGCGGCGACGGGCGGCGGCGAGGGCGGCGGCTCCAAGTCGCCGACGGCGCGCGCGCTGCCGCGCCGCGCCGGGCGGGCCGAGGGCGCGCCGACGCTGTCGCGCGAGCGCTTCGAGCGGTTCGTCGAGGCGATGAGCCGCTCGAACGTCGCGCTCAAGGGTCGCGTCGTGTGGCAGGCGGCGCCCGCCGAGGGCGAGGGCGAGGAGGACGGCTCCGGCCCGTCGCTCTCCTCGCACCTCGCGCAGCAGCCGCAGCAGCCGCCGCAGCAGCCGCAGCAGCAGCCGCAGCAGCGCGGCATCCACGACAGCGAGCACGAGATCGCCGAGCTGCTCGACATGACGCCGCCGCCCGGCCGCGACGGCACGCCGGGGCGCCGCCAGTTCGTGCAGATCCTCGCCGACTCGCGCGCGGGGCCCGAGCAGGTCTGGCACCTCGAGGTGCGCTGGCTCGTCTGCCAGGCGCACCGCGTCGAGGAGCTCGTCAAGTCGTGGACGCGCCGCGCGCGGCAGGCGGGGCTGCTGATGCTGCAGGTGCCGACCGGCCGCCGGCCGCGCCCCTTCTCGCCGTCGGTGCTCGTGCCGCTGCCCGCGTCGATGCGCGCCACCGCCGTCGCGCGCCTCCGCGACGAGCTCGGCTTCGTGCGCCAGGGCGTCGTCGCGATGCAGCTCGGCGGCAGGACCTCGTCGAGCAGCGTCATCCGCGGCGAGCAGTTCCTGCACGAGCTCGGCGTCGCCTACGTGCGGTATGATCCGCACGGGCGCGGCTTCCTGTGGAGCGCCAACCGGCTGCAGCCCAGCCAGGCGGCGCGCGCCCACTCGCAGCGGCTGCTCGACGACTTCCGCGCCATCTGCGAGGGGCTCGAGATGGCGCCCAGGCACGCCGAGGCGTCGGTGTACGCCGCCCCGGGCCCGCCCGGCTCGCCCGTGCCCGAGGGCGACGAGCTGGCCGACGCCGCTGCCACGGCCGCGTAGCGCGTACAGCTTTAGCTCCGTCCGCGTGTACGGCTTTAGGGTTCGCTTTGTACTGTATTCGTAACTAGCTACGTGTAAGCGCAGTCAATAACGCTACTCTCTACTTGGCGATCGCATGCGACTTCGGCGCTGGACTTTTTGACGCGGCACGCTCCACTCCACGCGGGCTTCGGGTGCCGAGGATTGCCGCGCTTTCTCGCCGACCTGTCGAGGTCGAAATCGAATGAGTTGTTGTGCAGGCGAAGGTTGAAGTAGATTGCCATCTCCGAGACTGTGCTGAAGCTCTTTAGCAAGAAGTCGGCTCTTGCAAGCAGCAACGTGTCCAACAGCGAGTCGCTCCCGAGCTTTGATGGAGGGTCAGCCGTGTAATTCATCAGGTAAGCTGGGTGCGTCGCGTGGACGCCAGCGTTCAAGGCCGAATGGCTCCGCGTCGCGTTGGTAAAGGCCACTTGGGTGTGGGACGACACGTTGCGGATCAGCATGCGCACCCTCGAAAGCATCCGCTCGTCATCCGTGGCCACAAAGACTGCAGCATGCTCGTACTTGCAAAGAAAGGCACGGATCAACAGCATGTATCGGCTGGGGCCGTCGATTGTCTGAATCTTGTCAGTGCCTCTTAGGTGAACTCCGAGCACCTTTTGCCCTGGCACAAAGTGAGCACTCCAAAACGAATCGGCAGCACGCTCAAACTTTCGTCGAGGGCGCAGCAGCCTGGCGACTGCCGCCGCGCGATGGGCACGCTGCTGTCCTGCAGCATCGAAGCTGTCTCGCGTCACAGACGCCTGTTGCTCGTAGACGCGTGCGGCAGCGAGGCAATCCAGCTGCAGCAGCGTCGACCGACCTGAACCGGCCGATTTATCGGCGTGGATCGGCTGGAAATACTGGCTGAACCCATCGCGTACTTGTGAACTTAGCTGCGAGCACTCAAACGATCTGTTCGAGCACCGCCAAAACGACGAGTCAAAGTAGGTGTCCAGTCGGGAAGCGTACTTCACCTCGATGGGGACGCCGACACGCTCAGCCCACCAACTGTGTGCAAGTAAAATCAGGGCTCGGGCCCAGAATCCATCTCCCAGAGGCCCTGTGATGCGGAGCACCATGCTCTCACCCGGTGGAAGACCCAGCGCATTGACAAGGCTCGTGCTGCCGTTTGCCGTCTGAAAGTAGACCTTCTGACTCACATACCTGATGCCAGTCGACACGTCCTTGATCAAACACGGAGTGAAGCGATTGCAGAACCGATGCGGTGGCGGACTGTTCCAGCAATTGAATGTGAAGCCCGCAGGTTGCGGGCGCACCATGGCCTGGGGACGTCAGTGAGGTTAAAACAAAGTGCTAGTACGGATGCATGCAAAGTATGCGTGCGGTATGCTTCCGACTCCGACCCTAACGCCCCTCAGCTCCCAACGCGTAAGTGGTGCTTCGTTGACGTGTCGTGTCCCTGCATCAAGTCTATTTTTTCTTGCGAACCGGTGCATATGACTGAAATTAGCCTCATTCGCCTCATCCATCATCCTCATCCACTCGAATCGCTCGCGGCCGAGAGAATCATCCCTACGATTGCGAGTGCTGACGGCATGGCCTCTCCGGCATCCTCCGAGCCCGCCGTGCCGACGGCAGCTGCCGTGCTTGTCTATCGCGACGCGCGCAGTGAGCCCATGCCGACGGGCGCCATTCCGGTTCCCGACGTGGCAATGCCTGCAGACATGACGTTCACCTGCCTCGGCGTGGCCTTTGCGATGCGCGTGCTGCTGGAGCACTTTGCCGAGCCCGGCCGCGTGCCCGAGGTCTTCGACGAGCGCCGCCACCCACTCTGCGGCCCGAACGCACCGCCCGGCATCGTCTCCTTCGTCTGGACCGACCACATGCCTCGCCTCCACACCGTGCACGACTTTGTCCTGCTCGTCGTCTCGCGGCTCAAGCTCACCCTCAAGGAGGTCGTGCTCGCGTATGGGATTCTCGAGCAGCTCGTCAACGACCAGCCCGTCTACGCGCAGGCCCACTGCCTGCGCCCGATCTTCCTGATCGCGTGTGTGATCGCAAACAAGGTCACCAACGACGTGCCCTACTACATAGGCAGCTGCTACGACGACCTGCGTGACGTCTTCACCGCGACGTCGATCCCGCTGATGAAGCGGATGGAGCGACAGCTCCTGTTCTTACTGGGCTTCGATATGCCCGTGGGCGCCATCCTCGAGAACTGTGCGCAAACCCGGCACCCCTCGACACCACACGCGCGCATACAACACCCTCCCACGAACACCTGCCGCCCCCCCTGCTTACCCTGCTCCCTCCTCGACGCGCAGATGCTGCAGCTTTCTACCTAGCCGCACACCACGCAGCGGGACGCCCAGGCATCGCGCCAACGGCACCCAGAGTGCTCAGCAGCATCTGGCTCCCGCCGCTGCCGCAGCCCCCGCCGCTGCCGCAGGCCCTGGCGCCGCTGCCCCCGCCGGTGCCGCAGCACATCATGCAGCGCCAGCAGCGGCGCCAACGCCGCCGCGACGCCGCGGCGCGGCTGCAGGCAGTCGCCCGCGGCATGGCAGCCCGCCATGCCATGCTGTAAGAAGAGCCCATGCAGACGGCAGATTGAGACTCAAGCAACGCGCCGCAGCGCGCCTGCAGGTCGAGAGCCACTCTCACCGCTTGTCAGGCGTGACCGTCTGCCTACTCCCATGCCGCAGATCGAGGGTCACCCTCTCTCTGCTTCCAGGCGTTTCCGCCTGCTTATGTCACTCACATGCGCGCACAATGCTGCTCTCACTCATGCGCTGAATTCGCGGGTCTCTGCCCTCTCTTATAGCCAGGGAGGAAGGCTTGCGCTAACGTTGATTGAACTGGAGGTCGAGTGGTTTTCATAAAAGGCCGGTCACTGCAAGTGGGCACACACCTCGAGGAGCTGCTTCAGCTGGTTGACGTTCATTGCGCGCCAGTACCCCATGTTGGCGGCCGAACCCCACTCCAGCCGAGAACGGCAGCGGTAGGAGTGCGGAGAACATTAGCGGCACGGCATGCGTCGGGGGGGGGCGCCGACTGCCTCGCACCACCAGGCCCACCCAGACTGGCCCAAGAGCCTGCCCAAGAGAGAAAGTTGGTCAAGAATGAATTTACAAACGCGGAAACGCCAGATCTGGTATATCCTCACCCTCACCCGACACGTGGGCGTGTGTCACACGACGAGATAAGACTGCATGGGTTGATTCGTCCAGGCCCGTGAAATAATCGCATGTCGCCAACATCTGCTGAGGATCCGTCACTGTGGGTTGGCGACGTAGTCCCATCCTTGCACGAGCGCCGAGTGCTGCTGCGAGAGGTACGACGGCGCCATGTCCTGGTCGGTCGAGTTGAGCGCGTGCTTGCGCTGGCTGTTGCCGTTTGCGCGCGAGTGCATCAGCGCCTCGACCGAGTGGCGCAGCGGCGACGGCAGCTGCTTGGCGTAGAGGCGCTCCCAGTTGAGCCGGCCGAAGAACGGGTGCGCCTTGAGGAGCGCCATGTCCTGGCGCCTCGCGCCGAGGCGGTGCTTCGGGTCGCGCACGAAGAGCTGCGAGAGGAGCATCCGGCACGAGGTGGGCACGTCGGGCGGGAAGAAGAGCGAGACGTGGTGCGGGTCGATGCCGAGGATGCGCCGCTTGAGCTCCTGCTTGTCGTTGGAGAAGAAGGGCGGCCCGCCCGTGACCATCTCGAAGATGAGCACCGCGAACGACCAGAAGTCGGCGGCGGCGTCGTGGCCCTTTTTGAGGATGACCTCGGGCGCCATGCAGAAGAGCGTCCCCTTCATCGAGTAGGTGCGCCGCTCCTCCATGACCTTTGCGACGTTGAAGTCGGTCACGCGCACGTAGCCCTCGGCGTCGAGCAGCACGTTCTCGAGCTTGATGTCGCGGTGGACGATCTGGCGCGCGTGCAGGTACTCGAGCGCCATCAGCACCTGCGCCGCGACGAAGGCGGCCACCTCGGGCGGGAAGCGGCCCGAGCGCGACATGTGCTGCTTGAGGTCGCCGCCGGGGCAGAGCTCGAGCACGAGCAGCAGCTTGTCGCTCGTCTGGAAGGCGCAGTGCAGGTCGATGATGAAGGGGTGCGAGATGCGCGAGAGGATGCGCCGCTCGACCTGCGCCTGGTGGACGACCTTGGCGTTGGTCGTCTGGTTGCTCGAGCCCTGCTTGAGGATCGACTTCATCGCGAAGGCGTCGCCCGTGTCGGCGCGCGTCACCTCGATGACGCGGCCGAAGCCGCCCTGCCCGAGGATGTGGTGCACCTGGTAGCACGCCGCGCCGCAGTGCAGCAGCAGCACGTGCACGAGCGAGCGCGCCTTGTGCGACGACTGCAGGTTCTGCGTGCCGTGCAGCCGCGCGAGCGTCACCGCCGTCTTGCCGACGAGCACGCCCGAGTGCGCCTTGATCAGCGGGTCGGCGTTGCTCTTGAGCAGCAGCTGCGCCACCTCCAGGTGGCCCTTGAGGCACGCCCACCCCAGCGGCGTCATGCCGGCGCGGTCGCGCACGTTGACGTGCGCGCCCGAGTTGACGAGCGCGCGCGCCGTCGCGACGTCGCCGTAGCCGGCGGCGTAGTGCAGCGCCGTGCGCTGGTTGCCCGGCGCGCGCGTGTTCACGTCGCGCCCCACCCGCGCCAGCACGCGCACCTGGTCCCACTCCTGGTGCTGCGCCGCCGAGACGAGCGCCCCCTTGGTCTCGCGGATCGCCGACGCCCACGCGTCGACCTCAAACGGCGTCTGCGCCACCAGCACGCACTCGCTCCCCGGCGAGCGGCCGCTCGAGCCGCCGCCGTCGCCGTCGCCGCCGCCCACCACCGCCTGCCACATGCTGGCGAACCAGCCGGTCGACGCGGCGGGCGCGGGCGCCGCGACGCTGCTGCCGCCCACGGCGAGGCTCGAGCCGCCGCCGCTGAGCGTCGACTGCGCCGTCTGGTGCGCGTGATGCGTCGCTGCTCGCGAGAGGTCCGAGTCGCTCCGTACAGCCTGCCAAGACCACAACGGGGCGGAGGGAGGGTGAAGGAGGGCGAGAGCGACGGGGGAGAGAGGGAGGGAGCGAGCGAGCGAGGGGCGGGCAGGTGCTCGACGGCGCACCCGTATGGGCTGCGGCAGCGGGCCCGAGGAGAATGTGCTCAGGCCGCGCTCAAACGCCATGTCGGAGGTGCGGATGCACAGCTGGAACTCCTTCTGGCTGTGCTTCTTTGCTGCGCGGCAGGTGGGCGCGAGCGCGCGAGGGGTGAGGCACACGGGAGGAGCGGCGACGGCATTTTGGGCCCGATTTCCGCCCCGTTAGCCCCAGGCGGCACGCTCCGGGCCACGGGCGCGCCAATCGGAGGCGCGCGGGCGCCCACGCACCGTGTACGGACGAGACCTCGTCCACTCGCAAGGTGCCAAGCGGCTCGGGGCTGTCCTCGCTCTCAAAATAAGATAGTCGCTCCTGTGGGCACGAGCGCGAGGACCGAGGCGGGTCAGGGCCTTCCGGCGCCACATAATTGGCCTCGCGCGGCGCCATATGGAGGGGCCGAGGAGCACCTGAGACAGCACAAACCAAAACTTGCCGCCGTCTGTATTGGCCTTCATGTAGCCGCGCATGACGCCGCTCTCTGGCGGCGGGAAATTTAGCGACGTCTCGTGGTCTCGACATCCCGGAGCGTCGCTGCTCGAACCCGCGCCTGGCGAGCCAGTTGGCTCTTCCATGTCGCGCGGCGGCAGCGGCTCCGGATCACCCGGCTTCTCCGTCACCCAAGGCTCGCCTTCGCCGCGGTATGTGCGGTGGTTCGTCCCCAAGCCTAAGCTTGAGCCAACTTAGGAAAAGAAATGATCTAAAGTATCTAAAGTATAGTGGAATGATCACCTAAAGTAAAAACACAGCTTGAAAACGCTTAAAAGCCACAGACCGCCAACGCGATCTGTTAGTTTCAGGAAAGGGCCGGCGCACGCGGCGGCGGCGTCGCGGGCAGCACGGCGGACGCCTCGCCGAGCAAGCGCGCCGCATCTGGGTCGCCGCCGACGAGCTGCGACATCTGCGCCTGGTAGCGGCCGAAGACGTCGCGGTACAGCTTGTTCTGCGCCTCGAGCCGCTCGAGCTGGCGCAGCGCCGACGGCGCGTCGTGCGCGCCCAACCTGTCGAGGAGCGCGCGCGCGGCGTCGCCCCTGAGCAGCGCGGAGCTGTCCTTCTCGGCGGCGGAGGTGGCGCGGACGCGCGCGACGCACTGCTGCAGCGTCGCCGACGGCCGCAGGTGCAGCGCGAGCGCGAGCGCGACGGCGTTGGTCTCGAGCTCGGTCGTGCGCGCCAGGAGGCCGCTCGCGCGCTGCAGCGCCACCTCCGCCTCGTCCACCTCCATCAGCGCGCACAGCGCCGAGCAGACGCCCTCGGCGCCGCGCGGCTGCGCGCCGCTCGCCGCGAGCGGAGGCGACGCGAAGCCGTCGTCGTCGGCCGTCGTCGGGGCAGCGGCTTTCTTGGCGGGCGACTCGCTCCGAGCCGCCGCCGCAGCGGGCGCGGGTGACCGCCGTGGTGGTGGTTGCCCCTGCGCCTGCTCGTCCTCCGCCTGGAAGGAAGCCTGCAGCTGCAAAAACTCGGCGCGTTCCCTCTGCCAGCGGTACAGCTCCCGCAGCACGCCCTGCGGCGTGAGCTGCTTCGGCCGCTGGGGCGGCTGCTGCTTCTGCTGCTTCTGCTGCTGCAGCGGCGGCGGTGGCGGCTGCTGCCGCTGCTGCACCGCGTGGTCGCGCTCCACGAGGGTCAGGACGGAGCCCACGAACGACTCCAGCGCCGGGATAGCCGCGACGGCCGCCGTGAGCTTGGCCAGCCCGTCTCGTACGGCGTGCGGTGTGCTGACCGAAAGCGTGCGGCACACGTCCCCCATCAGCTCGTCACGCTCCTCGAGCGACATGCTGTCGATGAGCGGCTCCAGCTTCCTGCTCATTGCCTTGTCGCGCTGGATTGCGGCTCGCGTGCTGGTCGAGTGCGCGTATACCGCATGCTCGACACGCAGCGGCTCCGACTTGCGGCGGCGCTCGTCGTGCAGCTGTGCCTCGAGCTCCTTGAGGCGCACGAGGACGAGCTTGTGCTCGCGTTGCGTCGGGGCGCGGACCGTGCTGGCCTCGAGCTCCATCCGTGCAGCCG
>Ga0209713_10001307_pt1 | contig 14775 bp, 4 predicted proteins | sample ArcOceMetagenome_3_FD_187444 | JGI IMG/M metagenome (GOLD analysis project Ga0209713, IMG submission 187444) | Marine eukaryotic phytoplankton communities from Arctic Ocean - Arctic Ocean- Svalbard ARC20M Metagenome (SPAdes) (version 2) | ecosystem: Environmental > Aquatic > Marine > Oceanic...
GTGTTCAGCTTCTTTGTTCTGATGCCTGATCTTCACATCCACGAGCACACCGTCGCGCACGCCATGGCGCTGCCTCACATGCACGCGCCGTTCAAGCACCACGTCGTGCCGCCGCCCCCTCCACCGCCGCCGTCGCCGTCGCCGTCGCCACAGTTGTCGCCGCCGCCGCCGCCACCGCCGCCGCCGCCGCCGCCGCCAAGCATTGAGCCTGGCGCCCTAGCCGATGGTATCGCAGCCGCCACGAGTGCGAATGCCAGTGCCAGCGACCAAGGCGGCGCGGGCGGCGAGGTTGCCGCTGGCGCAGGTAGCGCCGCAGCCAGCGAGGCCGGCGGTGAGCAGGGAGGAGGCGACACAGGCGGCGGTAGTGACGGTGGTGCCAACGATGGCGCGGTGGAGCACCACCAGTTAAAGTAGCTCATGAATGCAGTGTTTATTTACTCACTTTCGCAAACCCTGGGCGGCGGTCGCGACGTAATCGACCGACGGATCCGCCACAAGTGCGAGCACGGTGGGGCGCACCTCCGCATCGAGCTCCGCCTCGAACGACTCCAGCTGCGGCGTGCTGTGCTCCACGGCGTTGACGGCCGCGCCGCGCCACTCGCGCGGCAGCTCGTGCGGCGGCACGAAGCCCTGCGACGTCCAGAATCCATGGTTGGCCGGCTTGACGTGCGCGAGCACCAGCACGCCCTTCTCATGGCCCTTCTGCGCGGGGTCTGCGCCCTTCTGCGCGGGGTCTGCGCCCGCGTCCGACGCGTCGGCGGCACCCTCGGCAAGGACGAGCGCCGCATCGAGCACGAGCGCGAGCAGCAGCCTCGAGTGCTCGCGCCGCAGCTGAAGCTGCTGCGTCTCGTTGAGACGCTCCGTCGGCGCGTTCTGCGCCTCGGCCGCCGCAAACAGCACGACCTCGAGGATGCCCGCGCCGCCGACGGCGTTGCCGCCGCTGCTGCCGCCGCTGTTGCCGCCGCTGCTGCCGCCGTCGTCGCTATCGCCGCCGCCGCCGCCTGCACTGCTGGCAGCGCTCGGATGCCACCGCACCACCATGGCGCTGAGTACCTGCGACGGCTGACGGAAGAGGCCGATCGTGCGCATCTCGCCGTGCGGCTGCAGGTGGCACGCCAGCTTGTTGGTGCGTCGCTGCACCAGATGAGCGCCGTCGCCGCCCGGGCGCGAGTTGCGCCGCTCCGGCCGCGGCAACGCGAGCGCCTCGAGCATCTCAGACATCGCCTTGAGCGGCGGCGGCACGCTGCCACACGTGCGCAGCGGCGCGCGCAGCCGCAGCCGCCTCATCGAGAACAGCTCGCCCAGCAGCGGCGTCGTCGACGTGCCCGGCCGTGCGCGGCTGGGGTCTCGCGTCTCGACGTCGGTGAGAATGTCGTCGAGTGCCGACGCGCCCAGCCCGAGGGGGACGCGTGCCGAGCGGCCACCCGCCGCCGCCTGCGCCTGCGGCGCGAGCACCAAGTGACGGCCTGCGCCTGGCTCGCCGCGCCGCTCCTGCGGCACGCGCACTTGCACCAACGCCTCGGTGGGCGACTTGGCGTGAGGCGAGGCGGGCGTCCGCTGCTTCGGAGACGGCGATGCCACCACTGCCGCCACAGGGGAAGCTGTAACTGTCGCCTCGCTCGAAGCTGGCCCCGCCCCGTTGGCACTCGCCGGCACAACAACCGCTGCGGCTGGGACTGGCGCGGGGCTCGACGGCGGCCCGGGAAAGAGCGGCGGGAGCGGCGGTGGCGGCATCACCTTGGGTGGCGTGCTGCCGGACGGCTTGGGCGGAGGCAAGCCAGGAGGAAAGCCAGTAGGCTTGGGCGGAGGCAAGCCAGGAGGCAAGCTAGCTGGCTTGGGCGGCGACACACCAGCAGGCATGGGTGGCCTCATACCGGCGGGCTTGGATGGCGACGGCCCAGTGGGCTTCGACAGTGCCAGGCCAGGGTGCTTGCCCGGCGATGCGGCGGCGGCGGCGACGGCGGCGGCGGCGGCGGCGGCGGCGGCGGCGGCGATGGGCGACAGACCTTTCGGCTTGGGAGACGCCAGAGTGGCGAGCTTTGGCGGCGTGGGACGTCGCCAGTCGGTGCCCTCCTCGCGCCACGTGAACCAGTCGTCCCAGCCGATGGCGTCCTGCGGCGTCGTGATGTGCGCACTGAACCAGCCGTCGATCAGCACCGCGATCACCTTCGCCTTGTGCCAGGTCATTGGGACGCCCTCCTCGTCCACCTCCACCTCGATCACCTCGCCCTCGCGCGGCCACACCCAACCAGCGGGCGGCGGTGGGGGCGCCAACCTGCCCGGTGCTGCATCGGCGCTCAGTGGCGGTGGCATGGCGACTGGTGGGGCGGCTGGCAGGGCAGCGCTCCCCATTCGCTTGGCGGCTGCGCCCATGCCGCCGCCTGGGGTCCGAATCCGTTTCTTGGCGGCCTTGCCGTCGTTGTCGGGCACCGCGACCACCGCCATGATCTCATCGGCAGTCCCTACCGAGCGCTTCTTCTTTGCGGGCGCCGCCCCGCCGCCTGCAGGTCGCTTGCCGTTGGCGGCGGCGTACGCCTGCGCCGCATGGAACTTCTCGTCGGCGGCGAGCGCATCCTGGCTCGTCTGCGCGCTCACCAGCGGCAGATCGGGGATGCCCATGCGGCTCGGTTGCGCTTGCTGCAGCTGCCTGAGCGCGCGATCTACGTCGAGCACCACGACGCCGCTCTCGCCCGTCTCCTGTGCAGCGATCGACTCTGGGGCCGCCGCGGCAGCGCCGCTACCGCCGCCCCACTCGGCCTTGCCGCAGCGCTGCAGTTCGCGCAGCGCCAGCCAGTGCTCGTTGCGCGCGTCGGCGGTTGACGCGCCGTCCGCCGGCTGAGCGCCGGCCGAGAAGACGACCTGCTGCCGCCCCGAGCCGGCGCTCAGCAGCCCCGCGCGCCCCACCAGCCAGCCCGGCGCAGCCTCGCCGAGGGCAGTGCGCTCGACACGCACATCGTCGCCCTCGGCTGGCGCGTCGTCGCCCTCGGCGGGGCGCTGGTGGAACCATTCCCACGAGCGCAATCGTGTCTCGGAGCGACGCTGCCGCTGCTCGCTTGCGTCATCGACCTCCCGCACCTCGTCGTCCTCCCCCTCGCCCTCCTCCTCGTCCTCCTCCGTGTGCATCACGCGCAGCGTGTTCCTCCAGTTGCCCGCCCGGTTGACGGCGCTGCACAGCCGAAGCGGCGTGTACAGCGTGCCGTCCGGCCGGTCGGGGTAGAGCAGCAGGCTGTGCACGCCGTCGAGGGAGACGAGGCGCGCCGAGATGTGCTCCGCATCGCGCGGCACCTCGGGCGCGGTGGGCGGCACGGCCGTCACCTTGATCGTGCACAGGCTGCCCGCCGCGAGGTGCCAGCCGATCAGCAGCACGGAGCGGTCGGGGCGCTGCTGCTGCGTGAGCGCCTGCTGCACCACGCTCCACCACGCCGCGACAAACCGCTCCGCCACGTCGAGGCTCACGAACTGCGGCGCGGCCGAGGGCTCCGCCGGGAACAGGGCGCGCGGCAGCCGGCACGCGTCCTCGCCCGCGGCGGTGGCGGCGCGCGCCGCCTCGGCGAGGCCGAGCAGGTGCGCCTGCTTCGGAGGAGCGAGCACCGGCAGCACCGCCGCGGCAGAGCGCGGCGACGCGTTCGCCTTGGGCGGCGGCGGGTAGCGCGGCGCGGCGCCCGGCGCGACGAGCGGCTGCACGGTGAAGGGGTTGACGGCGGGCAGGATCCACCACGGCGCCTCGTTCATCGGGTCGGGCGGCGGCATCGCCTGCACGTCGTGCTCGTGCCATGTGGACCACGCGCCGTGGCTCCAGAACCACGCGGGCCGCAGCCGCGCCGCGTCGACGACGTGGTCGATCTTGAGCGGCGCGTAGCGCACCGTGTAGAAGCGCGCGCCGTCGTTGTCGTTGGTGGCCGCATCGCTGGCAGCGGCGGGCAGTGGCAGTCGGATGACCTCGACGTCCCACCAGCCGCCCTCGTAGCGCAGGTCGACGGTGTCTCCTGGCAGCAGTGCCTCGAGGAACCCGTCGGGTGCCGGCGGCGGAACCGGCCGCATCCGCTTCGACGGCCACCATTCGTGCAGATGGCGGCTCTTGGCATCGGTGGTGTTTGGGTCTGCCGATTCAAAGAGATCCTCGAAGGCGACGAGCGTCTGCTTGCCCTCGATGCGCTGCACCACCGCCGAGTACCAGGAGCCGATGAAGCCGTCGTCGCGTCCGCACAGCTCGACACGCATCCCCGACGCCAACGCAATCGCCACGCCGGGCGTCGCGGGCGCCGCGGCCAGCGGGTGCCCCACCGCAGAGCCGCGGCGCAGCAGCGACGCCGCCTCCTCTGCACGGTCCTCGCAGCGTCGCAGCTCGTTCTCGCACGCCGCCTCGCCCACGCGCAGCCATCGCCAGCGGAGCGACGCGTCGACCCACTGCAAGCCCGCCGGCAGCCTCACGCCGAGGCCACGGATCGGGTCGAGCTGCTCCACCTCACCAACGCACGGCAGCTCGACGCCGCTGTGCGGCAGCCACACGCGCAGCCGCGCGCCGATCAGCGACTCTGACATCTCGCGTCGCTGCAGCTTCATCGGCGGCGGTGGTGGTGGCAGCCTCGCCATGCAGCGCGGCTCCGCATCGGGCGGAAGCCACTCCCACGCGTGCGAGTCGCCAACCCAGAAGTCGCCGTCGTCAAACGTCACGCAGAGGCCGCGCGCCGCCTCGAAGCCGACCACCGTGCCCGCACACGGTACCATCCGCCTCGGCAGGCCCTTGCCCAGCCGCTGTGAATACCAGACGCGCACGCGGCAGCCAAGCGCCTCAGCTGCGCCGCACCCCTTGAGACCGTGTGTGTTGTCCGGCAGTACATCCGACGCGTCGCCCGCCGCCGTCGTCGTCAGTTGTTCTCGACGGCTCCACTCGCCATCAAGGTACCTCCACGCTGGACGCAGGCTGCGGCCGCTCACCTCGAGCAGATCGTCGCCCAGTGATGTCGACGACACGCGATAGCGTGGTGCGCCGGCGTCGGCGCCGATTGCCTGCAGCACTGCCGGCCACCAGGCACCCTCATGCCTCACATCGACGGGTGAGCCCAGCAGCGGCGCCTTGAGGAAGTCGGCGGTGGGTGGTGGCGGCCGCGGACGTGCATCCGGCAGCCGGGCACGCTGCTGCAGCACCAGCAGGCCGCTCGGCGCGTACGGCGATGCGTCGCATCTCACCATGCTCTGCACCACCAGGCAAGGTGCTCCCGTCGCAGCATGCTGGGGCGTCGGCGGGCGATCAGCGGGCGCCTCTGCTTGCGAAGGCGCGTCTGCACACTCAGCTGATGGCACCGCCTGGGATGCGCCTTCATGCCCATCCAAACCATTTGTGCCATCCACCTCAGGCCGGTCGCTCGAGAGAGTGTCGCTCGCAGCAGCGATGACAGGAGCAGGCTCAGGAGCAAAAGCAGCGACCTCAGAAGTCACGGTATGCTCAATGACTTCACCGTCGCGCCACGCTCCATTCGCCTTCGAATACTCCTTGCCCTTGGCGTCGGCTGCCATGTCGTTGCCGCCGTCCTCGATGGCTTCCCACACCTCGGCTTCGAAGCCAAGCCCAGCCCAGAGTGGCAGACCGTCCTCCTCCGAGTCGTGGTCAGCGAGGCCGTTGCCACGGCTTTCCGACTCCTCAGCTGCTGCCTCAAACCGGGCGAGCTTTGCCGCTGCCTCGGCCTCTGCCACCACCACGGACTCGGCCTGAGAAGCAGCCGCCTCGTTCAGCACCACGCCCATCGCCAGCAGGTGCTCTTCGATGTGCGCTGCGGTCTCATGCGTCGTCCATCCACCGTCGCGCCACATCCACGCGGGGCGCAACTCGCTGGTCGGCGAGGGCACCACGTGCTCGTCGTCTGGTATGAGACGGACCATGCACTGTGCGCCCTCGCAGCTCACGACCTCTGCATCCCAGACGCCGCCCAGCCGGCTCACGCCCACCACCGTTCTGGGCGCCACCACGAAGCCGGATGGATGTTGCGCCGCCGGCTGCGGCCGGAGATTCGCCCGGGGCGCCCACGCCAGTATCGCACCACCCTCGTCAGCATCGCGCGCGAGGCTCGTGTAACGCACCTGGGCCAGGCCGGCCTCTGTGCGCACGACTGTCGCCGGATACCACGATCCCTGAAAGCCGCTCTCCCACTGACGGACCTCGACCTGCCTGCCCACCGCTTGCCAGTCATCATCTCCGCCCACGGCCTCGCAGGCGTCGGCCGAGTGCGCAGGTGAGGGTGGGCACGACGGCGGCGGCTCGGGGAGCTGCCCAGACACCGAGATGACTGTCGGCGACGTCGGCAGAGGCGTGGACTTGGCGGCGAGGGTGGCGTGATGTGCGCGCACGATGTCGTGTCGATCGATGAGAGCTACGAGGACGTAGCGTTTGCCGCGTAGGATTGGCTGCGCTGCGTGAAAGATCTTGCCGAGAAAAAGGACCGCGGTCCCCTGCTCCGGCTGGCAAACAAGGCCTCGCACGCCAACGTGCTCGAAGCGCGTGCCGCCACCATCAAAGTCAGCCGTGGAGTTGAGCTGCAGCACCATCGACAGCATCGAAGCGTCCACATGGCCGTCGAGTCCACGCTGACCTGCGACGGATGCGCCGGGCTTCGTCAGAGAGCCTGGGCGGCCTAATGCGGGGCATGAGGGTTGCACACCGTCCATGGCGTCGGCGTCATACTTGGCGACGAAGAGATCACGAAAATCAAGCGAGCTTGCCGGTCCGTATTGCGTGCCGAATCGTTCGGCGAACAGCGGGAGCAATCGCATGGCGAGAGTCGCCCTGAGCTCGGCGCCGCAGCTGAGCTGATCGACCGTGATGTCGACGGTTGGGTACTGCCTGTGCAGCGAGCCCCAACCTCGCTGCAGCGCATGGGCGTCGGCCTGCGCCAGCAAGGTCGCGCACTCGGCGGCCGAGAGCATGGCTGGCACGAGCTGCGGCATCGACAGCCGCTGTGGCAGCGCCAGTGCCAAGCCACGAGCCAGTGCCTGCTGCAGACGTCCCGACTGCTGCTGACCGGACACGCCTCCGTACAGCCGAATGAGCGCTATAGCCGCCGCGCGTCGCAGACCGAGTCGATGCTCGTCCGGCCGCTCAACAATCCCGACGAGGTGATCACAGACGGCTGGGCGACCACAGCCGCGCCGGCAGAGGGCGTCGAGTGCTGCCCAGCGCATCACACGACAGCGACGGCGCTTCGCCTTCGAGCGCGGCACCGATAGCCACAGCCTGAGCAAGGGAGGCAGTGCTTCCGTCATCGATAGAGTGTCGCAATCGATCGCGGGCGTCGACATCGCTGCGCGACGCAAGTTCCCAGCAGGGTGGGGCCTAACCACCCGCGAGCCTCGCGAAAGGCAAAGGCTGACTGAGCCGGCAATGGGTAACATAATATCCATGCAATCATTAGAAGAACAGAAGATTAGATGAAATATGCTATGAAAAAACTTGTGTCCCACGACCGCTACTTCGACTCGACGGGCAGCACGACCTGCGGGTTGACGCCCACGAGGAACTCCTTGCCCGCGCTGGTGCCCGCATTCGCTAGCAGCGTGTCCCACCAAATGTAGTCGAGGCCGTTCTGCGTCCCGAAGCTGAGCGTGTCCGACATGTTGCCATAGGCGTTCATCTCGGCGGTCACCTCCTGCTCCGTCACCTGCGCGTTGGCAAAGGCCTGCTGCCGCCGCTGGTTGGCCTTGCCGGCCGCGGCGATGATCGTCTGATTCTTCTCCTGCTCCGACACCATCAGGTTGGTCTGAAAGGTCACCTGCATGTTGTCCTTGTACCGCGACGAGCGCGTAATGTTCTGCTTGGTCGAGATCGACTCGAGGATGGCGTCCTGGAAGGAGATGGGCAGCTCGATGTAGTTTATCTGCAGCGCTTCGACCTGCGCATACAGCTTTTCGGCAAACTGGGTGCTGAGGACGCTCTGCATGGACGCGGCGATGCCCTGCTTGTCGTTGAAGAAGGTGTACGCCGAGTAGTTGCACGCGACGTTGGCGATGACCGCGGTCGCCGTGTTCTTGTAGACGTGCATGTGATCACCCCGGTACGCCAGGTAGAGGGTGTGCAGATGCTGCGGGATGTACCGGAACTGAAACGAGACGCCGAGCGTGAGGGGGAGCCCGTCGGATGTCCTCGTGTGCAGCAGGTCCCGGTGCGTGGGGATGAACTCGATGGTCTGAACCACGCGGGGAAACTTGATGAACGAGTGCCCCAGCCCCAGGAAGTACAGGCCTGCTTGTGTGTACGTAGTATTGTCCACGGTCATGGTGATTGCGTTATAGTCAAGCCCGTACTCGACGGTGGGGAGCGACGCAAACGAGACGGAGATCATGATGATCGCCGGAATGAGCACGAAGCAGCAGCATACGCCGCCGATCGTGAACGCGTTGCCGCCGCTCATCGCGCACGAGAGTTGCTGCCTAGGCGGCGACCGAGAGTAGCGGCGAGGACTTTCGCTGACGCAAGTTGGGAAACCAGCGCACGGAAGGGTCTGAGGGCGCACACCACAAAACGTAACAACAAGGCACAGAGGCCCGAGAGGAGCCTATTGACAGAGGACAACTGACCCGCCGGCGCTACCGCGAGGGGGCGACGATTGGTTTAACGCTGTTAGCTTACCTCAACTACACACCTCGAACCCATGCTCGAACCCCTTGCCGAAGCACAGAATCCAGATTTACTATAGCCGGACCCGGTGTATGGCCCGGGTGCCGTCTCGTATGCCAACAGCCCATCCACCCTCGCCGTCAGCGGCCGCCGCGAGAAGAGTGCCGCCAGCTGTGCATGCAGTGATGCACGCCGAGCGTCTGTTGGAGGAGGTTCGGAGGTTGCGTCGAACTCAATGCTCGAACCGGTGTTCGAGGACTCGCCGCAGGCGCCGCCGCTGGCGCCCGGCGTGCTGGCGGGTCCATCGAATACACACCAGGACGAGAAGCCGCAGGCAGAGGCCTCGCTGACGAGCGGAGCGGGCCCGCTCGGGAGCTACCGCCACGGCAAAAGGCCACTGAACAACGACTCGGTGCGAGCGCTGCTGGAAGAGGCGCAAAAGGATCGACGACACCAAAGCAGCTCCGACTTTTCCGTGCCGGTCAAGGGCCAGCTGCTCAATGACATTGCCACCCACTCACTCGCCGCGGTTGGCAGCTCGCTCGAAGTCATGCAGAGCAAGAACCGCATCAACGTGATGCGCTTGATGGAAACTGCCATCTACCGCCTCTTTGCGGTCATTCGTATCCTTCAGGAGCTGGGAAACAACATGGTCCACCCGGCGCAGCTGCTGTCGCGCATCGAAAAGGCGGTCGCGGAGATCATCCCCGAATGCTCGGCGACCATGTTTGAGGTCATTGGCGGGCAGAGCATGGAAGCCAAGAAGCGCGACAAATCCTCGGGCGGCACGATGATCAACGTCCACAGAAAGGTCAAGATTGAGGCCCGAGCGTTGCCGTGCACGGGCGAAGCGGTCGTCAAGGCCAAGCAGGCAATCTGGCACGACACGTCCGCCCATTGCCCAGGCCTCGTGTACGCAGACGTGTGGAGGAGCGAGGAGTCAACGTCTCATATGGGCTTCTTCTTCGATGACGCATCTGAATCGCTGGTGTCACAGCAGCTCTCGGAGCAGGGCTTCCAGTTCCGAGTCGATCACTCGCGCAGCCACCTTGCCTCCAGCATGATTGCAACCCCGATGTTGGACGAGTCGGGCATGCCGGCAGCCGTGCTCTTGGCTCGTCACCATAAAGGAAAGCGCTTCAGCCGCGACGACGCTCTCCTGCTCGAGGTTTTTTGCGGAGTCGCTGGTGAGATCCACCGCACCGCTTCCACTTTGTCTCGCGCGATGAACAGCAACCACAAGCTCTCGAAGACGCTGCAGGATGTCAGGCTCAACTGCGTAGGCCTCAAGGACACGCAGTCCGTGGCCAAGCGGCTGGTTCCTGCCGACGACTGCCTGGTGCTCACGTGGAGTGGAGCCGAGCAGAATGAGCTGCGACCGCTGATCGACGCAGGGATCTCAAATCGGTTCTTCGAAGGTCTGCAAACCGAGCTCGGCAAGGGCTTTGTGCGCGTGCTCACGTCATCGGAGCTGCAGCTGATGCAGCAGGAGCAGAAGGACGCGTGGCTTCAGCTGCTGCAACAGCTGCCAACGCCCATTACGCCTTCCAGCAAGTGGCGATCGCTCATGATTCTGCCTCTCCTCAAGCCGGTTGCCTCGTTTTTCAAGGCGAAGGACAAGGACAGCACCTCGCTTGAGAGTGATGACGAACCGGAGCGCCCGGTGCGCCCGACCCGCTCGGCCAGCCGTCGACAGGCCGTTCGCGAACGGTCTGGGGGTGCACCGCCACCCCACGCGCGACAGAACGTCTCATTTGAAATCCCGACTCTGCCATTTGACAAGCCGCCCAAGAAGGCCGCCGTGAATGCGGAGGAGGTGGAACGAGAGAATACGCGGTCGGGGGGACGAAGCACCACGCGCCACCGCAAGGCATTCAAACAGACGTCGTGGCGGGACACGGCCCGTGAAGTGGCGGGGCCTGAAGGAACGCGGCTCAGCACTGCCACCAGTGGCGAGGAGGCGACTGCGGTCTCGCTCGGGATGCAAGGCCTGGAAGGTGCGATGATCTGGATCAACCGATCCAAGGAGCGTTACCAGTTCGACGCTGAGGACGAGGTGGAGGCTGAGCGCTTCGGCCAATTGACGATGACGTCTGTCACCTGGATCTATGAGAAGGGCCGCTCTGATCTGTCAAAAGTGGGTCTATCCAATGGGCTCAAGCAAAAGAACGCTCTTGTCGAGACAGCGAAGCTTCTGGCAGGGAGCCTGGACCTTCTCGGTCTCTTTGCATCAATCATGTCACATGCAAAAGGTCTGATGGAGGTCGATCGGTCGACGTTGTTCTTGTATGACAAGGAAAACCACGAGCTGTGGTCCAAGGTGGCCGATGGCGCTGCACCGATCCGAGTCCCTGCAGACAGTGGCATCGCAGGCGCTGTGTGCATGACCAAGACGGTCCTCAACATCGGTGATGCTTACGCCGATCCACGCTTCAACAAGGAGATCGACAAACAGACAGGTTATCAAACCAAGAACATCCTGGCCGTGCCGATTGTGAGCCCGACCGGCGAGATGCTGGGCGTGCTACAACTCATCAACAAAGTGACCGCCCTGAACTTTTCTCAGGAGGATGTGAGTCTCGCTGAGGCCTTTACGTTCCAGATCGCGATTTGCGTCTCAAACTGTCTAACGTACGAGCATCTTGCGGTCCAGCACGACATCCTGACGAGGCACATGAAGCAGATTGAGACGGCCCTCGACGTGTCAATCGAGCTCACACAGCAGGTCGAGTTCAAGCCACTCTGCCTCGCCTTCAACAAGTCTGCTGCTCGCCTCGTGCAGGCGTCGGCGGCTGAGGTCTTTGTCGTCAACGGGGAACGAGGCCAAATCACTCAACAGGCGGCAGCCTTCGGGCTGGAAGCGAAAACGTATTCGATCTTAATGCTGTGCCGAGAGAATCGAACCAATTTAGTCTCGGTCGCTGCACGTTGCGCGATGATGGCCACAGACGGTGATCAACCGCTTCTCCTCAAGGGACCGCCGCTCGCCTCGACGGAGGGCTGCATCTTGCTGCTACCACTGCGGTCCGGACGGACTGCTAAGCTGGTGGGGATTCTCGCAGTCACACGAGAGAACGGACATTTCTCAGGCGAACAGATCAGATGGCTCTTTTCGCTCGCCGAAGCCGGTGCTGTTGGACTCGAGTCGATCCAAAGCCACGAGCAGCTCGACCGCGAGCTGAAGGATGCAGAGCTGAGTTGTCGACGCTACCAAGCTCTTCTGAGAGTCGACCGCGTCATATCTGCCAGCCGGGGGTCGAGCTTTGCGATGGACGTCTTTTCGTTGACCAAGTGGTTGCTCCATAGCCTCGATGCGACGCATTGCACGCTCTTTGTCATCGATTGGCGGCAGGGCACTATGCGTAGCAGCAACCCAACACCGATTGCTATTGAGCACGGCCTACTGAGCTTGGTCGCACGGACCGGCAAGGCCATCAATCTCGAGGATGCGACGATCCACGTGGACTACGACGCTGCGGTTGATGGCACCGTCTCAAGGGGCGGCGTCCGTCACCCGAGTCTGCTGCTGGTTCCCGTCTTTGGAAGCCACGGACATGTGCTCGGCATCCTGCAGGCGGTGGGCAAGAAGACTTCGGACCCCGTCCCCACCAAGACGGTCCTCTTGCAAAGGGATATCCTGCTAAGGAAGGAGGCGCAGAAGAAGGAGGCGCAGAAGAAGGAGGCGCAGAAGAACTCGCACGTGCGCGAGGCGTCACGCGCTCGGACGTTCAGCCGCCATGATCAGGACTTCCTCGAGCAGTTTGGCACTCAGATTGCCGTCATGCTCGAGTACGAGGCGCTCGCCGATGATCGTTCTCTCATATCGCTAGGCGGAGACTTCCGCGCGAACGACGACTTGATGCCGGTTGGACAGTACACGCCTCGCGTCAAGGCTTCGCCAGTCGTGGCCACAGCGCGGCCAGAGACCAGCACAGCAGGCTCTATTCGCACGCCACAAGCCGCGACGACGCGTTCGGCTGCGGTCATAGAGCAGATGCAGGGTGAACTGGGGCAATCTCAGGGTCCCGGGATGGCAGCCGGCCTGACCGAGGCGCCGCCCCGGCCGTCGACGTCCGCGATGCGGCGACCACAGAGTCCGCGCGCCGCCGCTCTATCGCGACCAACCTCGCCTCGAAGCGCACGCGACGCGCGCCATCGCAACGACGGCACCCTTCCTGATCTGCCCATGGATATGGCGTGGCCAACCTTTGGCGACCGTTCCAGCCCGAGGAGACCAGCCTCGAGCCGCGGCCCGCCAGCAGGTCTGACCCGCGCGGCTCTGCCACCACGTGAGCCGGTGTCAGCGCACACGATCAGCCTCCCCCGACCCGCAGCATCCAAGGTTTGGGAGCACCAGCGCGCCGAGGCGCGAGTTGCATCCCCGCTGGCCGAGGCCCAGAAACGCTCGGAAAGCCTGGCCAAGCCGCGTCCACATCGAAAGGCGGGCGACGCGTCCGGACGCGCCCGGCGGAAGCTGCCCGAGTTTGTGGACGCGTCCGAGGAGGTTTGGGAGGACGTGTTCTCGACGGTGCGCCGACTCAATGCCATGCCATCGTCACCGCGATGAGATCGCTACACTACTATACGTTGATTCTGTTGGTTACGTGGGTGTCTCCGTGTTCCGTCTACTGAGGCAGACTACGTTTCGTTTCCCTACTGTATGAGTAAGTGTGCATAACGCATCGTTTCGAAGTCAAGAGTCTCTTTGTGTTCGGTGTGCGTCAGCGTGCTGCGCCAGCCAGCTGATGCCGGAGGCCCATCTTCCGGCGGCACTCAGCCGTCCGGAGTCGACGCTCTGCATGTCTTGCACCAACAGCACGCCGTGCTGCGGGCGACGGTGCCACTCGTCGTCTCCGAATCGAGTCATCCACCCGTTCCGCTTTCCCACTGGCGCAGGCTACTTCAAGCAGAAGTCTTGCGAGCCTGCGGCCGGTCTTGGCGTCGACCACGCCTGGCTTCCCGTCACACACATTGGCGGGCCACACAAGGGACCGACCGACTCGGGCGGGCTGTGGTTTTACTACGCTCACGGCTGCTCGGATCTGGTGTGGGACATGGGTCGCACGCTGCTCGCACGCAACCGCGTCCACCTGGCCGTCGAGCTCGAGAAGCAGTTGCACGGTGGTGACGACCGCGCTGCCGTTGGGCGCGTGGCTGACTGGGTTCGACGCGTCTATCCCAAGTGGGGGGCGATGAACAGGGCACGACGCGGCACAAACGTGAGTGTCGAGACAATCCTGGCTGACACTGCGCGCGGCCTGTTCAGCTCGCCATGCGCGCCGCCCCACTTTGACGAGCGAGGAGCGTTGCGACCATGCGTGTGTGGCGGCTTGCCGAGCAGCAGGCGGCTGTCTACGCTCAGCCTGGTTGCGGGCGAGAAGCACCTGCTGCTGCAGGCGGAGCCGGTGGTCGTCGAGCTCGGCCGGTACGACACGCTGCAGCTGCAGCAGCAGCCGCTCGGTGGCGGCAATCACGACTGGACCTCCGAGATCTGGGATGTGCGTGACAGCGCCGCCTTTGTCAAGCCGGCCGCCCCGTCTTTCACGCGGCTGCTCTCGCGCCACCTCGAGAACGCCACCCGCTTCGCACACCTCTACGAGCAGCGTGCGCGCCGGCTGCTGCCACCGCCGCATGGTGGTGCCGGCTCCGCGCTGACGCGATGCGAGCCCTCAGCCAACTTCCACTTCTGCATGGCGTGCCGTGGGTCGAGCCTGGAGCAGGCGTGCGCAAAGTCGTCGGTGGAGGACAAGGTCGGCAAGTAAGTAAGTAAGTAAGTATCCTGTAGCCCCTGGTGGGTGCTACTGCAATACTGTGTAGCGTAATAGTGTAGCCCTGTATGCGTGATACCCTAATCTTACTTACTTACTTAAGGTCGGCAACAAGGGCACTGTCGTCGCGAGGCAAAGTCCGACAGGACTAAAGTAAGTACGCACAGGCCGGAGGACCAAAGTTGTGCCGTCTCACTCAACGTATTTTGAGGTACTTTAGATTACTTTAGATCTTAGCTTTGCCTAAGCCGCCGGTCAGGAGGGCCCACGCGGGGATACACTGATCCCGAGCCAGCCGGACTCGCGGGTTACCCCGCGCCGGCAGGTCGGAGATCAGCTCGGTGTCGCTGCCCTGCTGCGTTGCGACGTGGCCCGTTCTGATCTAAGACCAGGACAGTA
>Ga0209713_10001308_pt1 | contig 14771 bp, 14 predicted proteins | sample ArcOceMetagenome_3_FD_187444 | JGI IMG/M metagenome (GOLD analysis project Ga0209713, IMG submission 187444) | Marine eukaryotic phytoplankton communities from Arctic Ocean - Arctic Ocean- Svalbard ARC20M Metagenome (SPAdes) (version 2) | ecosystem: Environmental > Aquatic > Marine > Oceanic...
CGCATTGGGTCCCCTGAGTTATCCTCATTGTGATTTTCCCAAATGCCCCCTTTTCGCCCAAAGTGTGCTGCGCCCCGGTAATACTGCGACGCGGGTATTTGGTACGTTGCGCGAGTTGCTTAACCAATTATAGAGAGGTCAGAACATTGGTGCCGTTTGGGGTGAAAAGGACCGCGTCAATTAAGCCAAATGGAACACTTCTTCCATTTCCGCCCACCATTCGCCATCTGCTCGGGTTTCAAAAGGATCCTGCATTGGTCCGCAAACTGCCCACCATTCTTGGGTTATGGGGTCAGCCGCAATGGCTGCATTGTCAGCTTCGAAATCACTTCCAGTATATTCAAAATACCCAAACATAAGGAACTCGGTTTTTTTGAGATAAATAGAATAGTTTGTGAAGTGGGAGGCTTTTAAACGACTAAGCACACCCGGCCAAACGTCGGCGTGGAGGCGTTTGTATTCTTCTAGGTGCTCTGGCCTCAGACGAATAACACTGCCCATACGGATTGCTTCGGGGGCTGCCATGCGCGGCAAGATAGCGCCTTGATGTGTGACAACATGGGCCGCCAATGCATGGGCTTCGATCGCGGCCTCTGTTTGCGTCTTGTCGGCTGCGATTGCCGCAAGGTAAGCACCGTTGAAGCTATCACCGGCCCCTGTTGTATCGACAACGCTGTCGGCTTTGGCAAAGTTTGTGGTGGCGTCGGATAATGGGATAAGCAGTGGTCCAGCATCGCCACACTTCAACGCGCCAGTTTGCGCACCTGCCGCAACGATACGATTGACGATACCGGAGGTGCACTTGTCGCTGAACAGATCCACCTCGTCTTCGGATGACGGCAAGGCGATGTCTGTGATTTTCCAAAAGCGGTCTATCTCACGACGTGCGGTGGCTATAGAGTCCCACAATGTAGGTCGATAATTGGAGTCAAAAGCGACCTTGAGGCCTGACGCGCGGCGCGCGGCCAAAGCATTCCAAAGGTGGTCGCGTGCATCTGGCGTCAAGACCGCAAGGGTGATGCCCGACAGATAGGCCAGATCAGCCATCTCAATCGCGGCCAAATGGGGTGAGGTGTCGGTTGCAAACATGGCGCGAGCAGCTGAGGTGTCACGCCAATAATGGAAGCTCCGCTCACCGTTTTCGTCATTTTGGATGGCGTATATACCGATTTGGCGGTTTGGGTCGCGGCTGACGTGATCGGTGTGGATACCTTCGCGTGTCATTAATTCCAAAGCAGCATCAGACAGAGTATCTTCCCCGATAGCCGTAACATAGTGGACGGCGATATCACGATCTTGGACCGATCGAGCACAATAGATGGCCGTGTTCAGCGTATCTCCACCAAATGCAACTGCGAGGTCGGCTGCACCACGCGAGATCTCTGCCAAAGGTTCGCCAATGCACGCAATGTTGTAGGTCATGATAATAGCTCCAAGCCATAAAAGCGGGTGGCAGTGCCACCGTAGATGTCTGCTTTGTTGAGATCATTCAGATCAGCGAAAAGCGTGTCAGACACAGCGCGCCACTGCGCATAGTCCCCTGCAAGGTTTAGGACAGGCCAATCGCTGCCCCACATGGTTCTGTTGGAACCAAAGTGTTCCACAACATAGGTAACCACATCCAGTAGGGATTGAGCGTTCCAACCTGGACCTGCTTCATTTGCGAGACCAGAGATTTTACACATTGTATTGGGCAATGCTGCCAAGCGTGCCATGCTATCGCGCCATATATCACCGGCGTCAGCGCCACCCGCTATAACTGGTTTTGCGCAATGATCGATCACGATGGGCAGATGCGGCAGGTCGGCCGCAACACCTGCAAGAACGTCCAGATGGCGTGGCACGACAAGGGCATCCAGCCGCAGTCCGCGTTCTGCAATGGCCGCTAAATTGGCCATTACAGTTGGTCTTGAAATCCAGTTGGTGTCTTCAATGTCTTGTAACATCGGCCGCACGCCCTTGAAGGCGGATGATACCATCAAGTGATCCAACACGCTTGGGCAAGCTGGGTCTTCTAGATTAACCCAGCCAACCACGCCTTTTATAAAGGGGGTGTCTTTGGCCAAGCGAAGGAGAAATTCTGTTTCAGCTATCGTTGCGGCGGCTTGGACCACGACAGTTCCTGCAATTTCGTGTTTTGCCAACAGGGGTGACAGATCAGCCGGCAGGGTGTCGTGGCGGATATCAGCGACACCGTCCGTCATCCAATCGTAGTCACCGCGTGAAATTTGCCAGAAATGCTGGTGTGCATCGATTTTGGGAGATGTGGACATCAGGCTTTTCCTCGAGGACATGGTTGACTTAAAGTGTTTTGTATAATTAAAAACAACCAAACGTAAAGCGCTGAGTTTCACTTTGCGCCCTCGAGAGGATAGCCTGTGCAGTCAACGCCCATTCTTCAATTCGGCACGAGCCGTTTTTTGCAGGCGCATGCCGATCTATTTGTCTCGCAAGCGATGCAAGGCGGCCAAGAGGTTGGTCCGATCACCGTTGTACAAAGCTCTGGCGATCCAAGCCGCGCTGCGCGCTTGGCCGCATTGGTTGGATCTTATCCTGTTCGTGTCGAAGGCTTGATCAAAGGCATAAGGGTGCAGGAAACGCTGGATGTAACAAGCGTTGCACGGACGCTGTCAACATCCACTGATTGGGCTGAAGTTACACGTATTTTCGTGGAGGAGGCAGAGATCGTTTTGTCTAATACCGGGGATACCGGATTTGCGCCCAAAAAATGCGACAGCGATCCATCTTTCGACCAAGCCATGTCATACCCCGCCAAGCTGACGCATCTTCTGCGGCTTCGTTATGCAAAAAATTCAGCCCCTATTCAGATTATGCCCATGGAACTGATCGTTGATAATGGACAGGTCTTGAAGACCCGTGTCATGGCATTGGCACAGAATGGTGAGCCTGAATTTAAGGCTTATTTGGAACGTAATGTGACGTGGGTAAACTCGCTGGTGGACCGGATTGTGTCACAGCCGCTGGAACCGGCAGGTGCCGTTACCGAACCATACGCGCTTTGGGCGATTGAGGATCAACCCGGTCTTGTCCTGCCGTGTGACCATCCCTCAGTGCAGCTCGTGCCATCGTTATCTGACATCGAGGCGCTGAAACTTTTTGTCCTGAACCTTGGCCATACGTTTCTGGCGGATCGGTGGCTTCGCAATAAAGGCGCTGATGATGTGCTTATGCGTCATATTGTTAACGACGCTGCTGAACTTGCGCAGCTCAAGCTCGTTTTGCAAAATGAGGTCCGCCCCGCGTTCGTCGCAGCAAGCCTTGCGGATGGGTTCGACGCTTATGTCATCACCACCATTGAGCGCTTTGCCAACCCATTCCTCGACCACCGGATCGCTGATATTGCACAAAACCATACCCAAAAAGTTGGCCGCCGGATTGCGGCAATGCTGGACTGGGCCGTTGCAAAGGGCGATCTCTCAACAAAGCCGAACCTGTCAGAAATCGTTGCACAACATAAGGAACATGCCTGATGAATATCATCACAAAACCGGTCGGTCAGACGGATGTGTCTGTCACGTCCCTGTCCTTTGGTTGTGCCAGCATTGGTAACTTGGGCGGTGTTGTGCGCGACGCAGACGCCACGGCAGTCATGCAGCACGCGTGGGACGCGGGCATTCGCTATTTCGACACGGCCCCACACTACGGGCGCGGGCTGTCCGAGCAACGCATCGGTACATTTTTGCAGACTAAGCCGCGTGACGCTTATGTGCTGTCCACCAAAGTTGGCCGCGTTTTGTCGCCCGGTGCTGCGATGGACGAGGCTGATGGCTTTGCTCAGCCTTTGCCAAACGCCGTCCGCTACGACTATTCCGCCGATGGCATTCGTGAAAGCTTTGAAAGTAGTTGCGAGCGGCTTGGCACCAATCATGTTGAAATCGTCTTTGTCCATGACATTGGCGACTACACACACGGGGTCGCAGGGGCTGCGCATTTGGACGACCTTCTGGGATTGGGGATGGGCGCGCTGCGCGATCTCAAACAAGCGGGACGCATTGGCGCGATTGGGCTTGGGGTGAACGAAAGCCAAGTCTGCATCGACGTCATGCAACATGAAAGGTTGGATACAATTCTGCTGGCCGGACGCCTGACCTTACTTGATCGCGAGGCCGAGGCAGGTTTGCTTGATTTATGTGCATCCCAAGGCACGAGCCTTGTGTTGGGTGGTATCTTCAATTCTGGTATTCTGGCAACGGGACCAAAACCCGGTGCTTGGTTCGACTACGCGCCAGCATCACAAGATATCTTGGATCAGGTTACTGCATTGCAAGCGCGTGCTGAAGCCGTTGGCCTAACGCTGGCCGAAGCGTCGTTGCAATTTGCATTAAACCATCCGGCGGCGTGTTCGGTACTATTTGGCACTGGAAAGGTCTGCTCACTTAAACGCAATCTCGCAGCAGCGCGCAAAGACCTCTCTGCAGAGGCCCTTACTTTCGTAACAACTTAAGACCCGTGGCTGTTCGCCCTAAGCGAACTTACCAGGGTTTGTTTTGCCGTGGAAAGGTGGCGTTTTGCAGCGGCCTGAGCGCTGTTCAAATCGCGGCTACGTAAGGCATCGATATAATCCAAATGTTCCCTAATAGCGGTTTCGTTGCGGACGCGTTCATCCGACTTATTCCACTGAAAGTGATAGTGGAACACGAGTGAGATGATCTTTTGGAACTCCTTCACGAACCTGTTTGTGACCACGTTAATGATGGTTGTGTGGAAAGTTTCGTCCAACTGTGAAAAGTCATGAAAGTCCTGATCAATCCGGTCGAGCAGGTCGTTGTGATCGTGCTCAAGCTGATCAAGACGCAGCCAAATATCATGCGAGTCGGGCAGCGTCACAATATGGCTGACCGAATTCAGTTCAAGAACCGTGCGGAAGTCACACAGTTCGAGAGCGTAGTCTTTTGTGAAGCCATGCAAGACCCACCCCCCCCGTGGCCCCCTGACGACAATGCCAAATCGGCTAAGGGATGAGAAAAATTCTTGCAGAGTATGGGTGGCGACCGAAAAATCCTTAGAGAGTTGAGCAACATTCAGCGTGGTGCCCGGTGGCACGTCCATCCGCAATACCCATTCAAAGAATCGTCCCTCTAGCTCATCGACGGTTAGAAGAACGGGCCGCTGATCGAGAAAATCATCGTCGGTGGGGCACCGCTTGATAACTTTTTCGCGACGCTCTAATGCGATAATCGCGTGTTCATCTAGCCGGGCCAAGACGCTTCGAACGACAGTGCGACTGACGCCTAAACGTGTTGCTAAGGTGTTTTCTGATGGCAGAAAATCACCAATTTTCATTTTATTACAGTCACCTAATAGGTTGTTGTATGCTTCTACAAAGCGTGTGTTGGTGCGCGCCATTGATGTCCAAAATCCTCTTTTTCTAAAGTATACTACCTTAGTTGTTTTTTAGAAATGTATAAAAAAATTAAAAACATTTGACGCCAATATCATAACTCAATACGGTTTATTATTATTAAAGACATGTTCCGTTTGATTGGTATGTCGTTTGGAAGGAAGAACAGAATGTTAGCCAAACAAGGCAACTCAAAATTGCGATTCTTGCCAACCGGATCGGCACTTCACAAACTTTCAGCGGCGTTGACCTTGATCCTGTTGATCATCGTGTTCGCATTCACAAGTCCTGCGTTCCTGACTGTGAATAATGGTCTGACAGTTTTGCTTCAGACTTCGGTTATTGGTATTCTGGCAATCGGCATGACGATGGTCGTAATTACCGGCGGCATCGACTTGAGCGTCGGTTCAGTTCTGGCCTTGTCCGGCGTCGTTGCTGGACTTGTGATCAAAGCGGGCGTTCCTGTGGCGCCTGCAATGGCACTTGGAATTCTTACTGGCGCAGCCTGTGGATTCGCGAATGGTCTCGTTATCACCAAGATGCGGATTACCCCATTTGTAGCAACCCTTGGCATGATGATGATTGCCCGTGGTGTCGCGCTGCAATTGACCGGAGCTGCTCCGATTAGCCGTCTGGGCGAAGCCTTTGGTGTTCTTGGCAACGGTTCGTTTTTTCGCATTGTTGAAATGCAGGAAAACGGATTTCCCAAAGTCATCTTTCCTGGCATTCCTTACCCAGCAGTCTTGTTGCTGATCATGGCGGCATTGGGCGCGTATCTGCTGCAAAAGCGCCAGATTGGTCGCCACATCTTTTCCGTCGGCTCCAACGAGGAAGCCGCACGCTTGTCAGGCGTCAATGTTGACCGCACCAAAATCTGGGCCTACACCGCGTCGGGTGCTTTGGCTGGATTGGCCGGCATGGTGCTTATGTCGCGTCTTGTCACCGTCCAGCCCAATGAGGGCGTGATGTACGAGCTTGATGCAATCGCGGCCTCTGTGATTGGCGGCGCATCCCTGATGGGCGGCGTCGGCAGCATATCGGGCAGCATGATCGGTGCGTTTATCATCGGCGTCTTGCGAAATGGCCTGAATATGGCCGGCACCTCTGCTTTCATCCAACAGATCATCATCGGAGTCGTCGTCATCGGCGCGGTCTACATCGACCAAATCCGTAACCGCAACTAACCATCAAGAAACTATCCAAATCTTCTAAGGGAGGAAACCATGAAGAATTTTATCACAACAGCCCTCACGTCGGGCGTCCTAGCGGTAGCAGCTTCTGTTGCGTCAGCAGGCGAAATCGCGGTCATCGTCAAGACGACGAACTCTAGCTTCTGGCAGAACGTCAACAAGGGTGCGTCTGCAGCCATTGAAGGCCATGCTGGACACACCATGACCTTTAACGGTCCGGCATCTGAATCTGCGATTGCGGATCAGGTGGCCTTGGTCGAGAATGCGATCAATCGTGGAGTATCGGCCATCGTTCTCGCGCCGTCTGATCCCGAAGCTTTGGCACCCGTTGTCAAACGCGCATTTGAATCCGGCATCCCAGTCGCTATCATCGATAGTGGTTTGGCCGAAGGTAGCGAGCAATATTATCAGGCGTTTCTGTCGACAGACAACTGTGCGGCGGGCGAACAGGCTGCACAGATGATGATCGACAACGCAGGAAGCACCGGAAAAGTTGCTGTGATGTCCTATGTTGCTGGTGTTGGCTCTGAGATTGGGCGCGTTGGTTGCTTTGTTGAATACCTTGGGGCGAACTCCGAAATCGAAATTGTTGGGCCTTTCTATTCGCAGTCACAAATGGCGACGGCGCTGAACCAAACCACGGATATCCTTGCAGCCAATGGTGACCTTGTTGGTATCTTTGGGGCGAACGAGCCTACAGCCATCGGCATGGGCCGCGCGATCGAGCAAGCAGGTAAAGCAGGCACGCTGACCGCCATCGGGTTTGATGGTAACGCCGACCTTCAGGATATGGTCAAAAGCGGCACACTGCTTGCTACAGCCGTACAAGGTTCCTTCCAGATGGGCGAACTGGGTGTAAACGCAGTTGCTGATATTCTGGCTGGTACCCCGGTTACCGACTTCATCGACACAGGTGTTGTTCTGGTCACTAAAGAGAATATCGACTCTCCCGTCGCACAAAACGTTCTTTACTGATTGTGCAAAGATTCAGCGGGTGAATGCCCGCTGAACCACTTTCTCTCGATAGGAAGCAACATGTTGGATACCAACTCCCAAGCCACGCCTCTGGTGCAAATGTCAGAGATTCACAAACAATTTGGGGGCATCCACGCTGTCGAAGGCGTTTCATTGGACCTATATCCGGGCGAGGTTGTCGGTGTTCTTGGTCATAATGGTGCCGGAAAGTCTTGCCTCATGCGGATGCTCGCTGGGGCCATGATTCCAACAGGCGGCCAGATTTTTGTAGACGGTCAAAGGGCTGAATTTAAAAACCCTCAAGACGCAAAGAAATTCGGTATCGAAACGATCTACCAGACACTCGCGCTGGCCAATCATCTGGATGCCGCGGCTAATCTGTTCCTTGGCCGAGAGCTTAAGACGCGCTTTGGAAATCTGGATGAAAGACGCATGCATGCCGAGACCAAAGAGGCGCTGCGCCAGCTAAATCCTAATTTTAAAAATTTAACTGATCCCGTCGCTAAATTGTCTGGCGGACAGCGACAGGTGATCGCCATTGCCCGTGCGATCTATTTTCAGGCAAAAGTCCTCATCATGGATGAGCCGACCGCAGCCCTTGGCCCGTCGGAAACGGCAATGGTTTCTGACCTGACCCTGCGCCTAAAGGATGAAGGTATTGGCATTTTCTTGATTAGTCACGACATGCATGACGTCTTCGACCTTTGCGACCGCGTTATGGTGATGAACAAAGGCCGCAATGTCGGCGCGTTCAAGATCGAAGATGTGAATAAGGATGATATTTTGAGCTTGATCATTAAAGGCACATTGCCTGACAATTGGACACCACGGGGGCAAGCCGCATGAGCACTGATACAATGCGCGCCGGTGTCGTCGTTGAACCGGGCACCTTTGCGGTGCAAGACCGTCCCGTCATCACCGAAGTTCTGGATGGATGGGTTCTGATCAACATCTGTGCGGTTGGGTTATGCGGCACAGACTATCATATCTTTGAGGGCAAACATCCGTTTCTTGAATATCCGCGCGTTATTGGTCACGAGCTGAGCGGGCGCGTTGTAGAAGACACGGATCACTGGTCGGCTGGCGATCTTGTGGTCGTAAATCCCTATTTGTCTTGCGGCACTTGTCGTGCTTGTAAACGTGGCAAGCCCAACTGCTGCTCGAATATCGAAGTGCTTGGTGTTCACCGTGATGGTGGTCTTGTCCCGCAATTGGCTGTTCCTTCGGAAAACCTGTATGCCGCAGACGGTCTGGCACCATTGCAGGCCGCAATGGTTGAGTTTTTAGCCATTGGCGCACATGCGGTACGCCGATCCGAAGTGACAACCGGTGATACCGTGCTGGTGACAGGCGTTGGACCGATCGGGATCGGTGCTGCGCTCTTTGCGCGCCTTAAGGGCGCGCATGTCACATTGCTGGATCTCAGCACAGAACGCCTTGCCATGGCGGTTGATAAATTCGGCTTTGACAGCGGACACACCAGCGCTGATGCAGCCATCAAAGCCGCGGATGGTGAAGGCTATGATGTGCTCTTTGATGCAACTGGATATGGCAGCGCGATTGAGGCGGGCTTTCCTGCCGTGGCCCATGGTGGATCGTATGTATTGGTGAGCGTTGTTAAAGATAACATCACCTTTAACGACCCTGAATTCCACAAACGTGAAATGCGCCTGATCGGCAGCCGCAATGCGTTGAAAGCAGATTTCGATTGGGTCATGTCAGCCTTCCGGGACAATCTGATTGATGCCGACGCATTTTGCTCGAACGTCATTTCCCTAGGTGACCTGACGACTGCATTCGGTGAATTAGCCGCAGGTCGTGCAGGCCTGATTAAGGCGATTGTGCAATTAAATGACTGAGGATGCGATGGCTAAAACGCTGCGCTTGAACGAGATTGATAACGTGGTAATTGCGCTATCTGCGTTGGAAGCAGGTGAGGACATCGCAACAACTGCGATCCCGCGTTCACATAAAGTAGCGACTGTTGACATTGCAGCGGGTGCTCATGTGCTTCGCTACGGCCAAATCATCGGCAGAGCAGAGTGTTTCATTCCCGCCGGCGCGCACGTGCACGACCACAACATAAGCATGAGTGGGCATTCCAGCGAACATGCCTTTTCTTCGTCGGTCAAGCATTTCACATCACCTGAAGTTACCCGAACATTCCAAGGCTACCACCGAGAAGATGGCAGCGTTGGCACCCGCAATTATATCGGCGTTCTGACGTCGGTAAATTGCTCGGGTTCTGTCGCGCGTTTCATCGCTGAGGCGGCTGAAAAGTCAGGCTTGATGAACGGATACCCCAATGTCGACGGTATTGTGCCAATCGTACACGGCAGTGGATGCGGCATGGCCAATCGTGGCGAAGGCTACGACATTTTGCTGCGCACCTTGGCCGGATACGCGCGCAACCCAAATTTCGGTGCGATCCTCTTGGTTGGGCTTGGCTGTGAAGTGCTTCAACTCGCTGATTTGGTTGGCGATCGTAAGATCTCCAAAGACGGTGCATTACGCTACATGACGATCCAGCAGATGGGTGGTACGCGCCGCACCATTGAAGCCGGGCTGGAGCATGTTGCGTCACTTGCGGCATTTGCGAACCAAGCAAGCCGTTCGCCCGCGCCACTATCTGCGCTGACTTTGGGCATGCAATGCGGTGGATCGGATGGGTACTCTGGCTTTACCGCTAATCCAGCTTTGGGCGTTGCATCTGATCTTTTAGTTCAGCATGGCGGTACGTCGATCCTTTCGGAAACATCCGAAATCTACGGAGCAGAACATCTTTTGACCTGCAGGGCTGTGTCGACGGATGTTGGACAGGCGCTTTTGGATAAAATTACGTGGTGGGAGAACTACTGCGCGCTTCACGGCACGAAAATGGACAACAACCCCAGTCCCGGCAACAAACACGGCGGGCTAACAACAATCCTCGAAAAATCGTTGGGAGCTGTCGCCAAGAGTGGTCAGGCCCCGTTGTCAGGCGTTTTTGACTATGGCGCTCCTCTCACATCCAAGGGCTTCGTTTTTATGGACAGCCCAGGCTATGATCCATGCTCTGTTACAGGGCAGGTTGCGTCTGGCGCAAACCTTATTGCGTTTACGACTGGCCGGGGGTCTGTTTCGGGGTATAAACCTGCACCTTGCATCAAGCTGTCATCAAACTCCGATTTATTTGTGCGCATGGGCGAAGACATCGACATCAATTGTGGCGACATCGTGGAAGGCGTTTCTCTTGCTGCGAAGGGCGCAGAAATCTTTGAAATGCTTATTGATTTTGCGAGTGGGCAAGAGACGAAAAGTGAGGGCTTTGGTTTTGGAGGTGTTGAGTTCGTACCCTGGCAGATAGGCGCTGTGCTTTAATCGAGCTGAAGCGAAATGCAAAAGGTGCAAACTATATTTGCGGCCCAAATAGCAATGCTGACACGGCCCACTTAAGAGAAGAATAGGGGGTCGTTTGCGGAAGAGTGTGAAATCCTACGTTAGTGCGTAGCAGCCGTTCGTGCTGCGCGCGCTCGCAGCGGGAGGAATGGCGCGAACTTTGATGCGGTCATACAGCCAAAAAACAGCCATTCATACGGACCAGATGGCCGAAAGGTGGCCGATTCACAGGTTGCCGAGCAGTGCTGCCGTTCACTCCTGTTGCTCCATTGACCCTTGTATGTTCACACGTTCTGAGACATCAAATAGGCACGGTTGGAATTATGGTTCGATGGTGCCCCCTACCCAAAATTCATTGCGCCGAGCAATGATCTGTTCGGCCAGATAATCAACAAACAACCGTACACGCGCCGTATTGCGCAAATCACGATGCAACAAGAGCCAGAGATTGCGATACGCCAGCGGTTTTTGAAACGGTGCGCGGATCAACTCAGGATTACGGTCACCGAGATGGCAGGGTAAATAGGCCATACCCAGTCCGGACGCCGCCAATGTAATCAAGGGCACCAGTTCGGAAACTCTGTGTTTCAACAACGCTTTGGGGTAGCAACTCTTCTGGATCCATTTTGCGGTCATGTCGCTTTCGGGCTCATGCCAGCCAATCAGGGTCAGTCCTTCGCCTTTGTTGTCCTGCACACGTTGAGCGTAGTCCTTAGTGCAATAGGCCGCATGCGACATGCGCACTAGCTTTCTCCCCACCACATCATCCGTTACCTCATGGGCCACACGCAGACTGACGTCTGCCTCGCGCCGTGTCAGGTCGGCGATTGTGTTGGCGAAATTTAGGTTCAGTGTGATGTCTGGGTAGAGATCAGCAAACCCTGACAGATCATCCATGATCGAGCTCATGGCCAATCCATGCGGCAGTGTCACATAGACTATGCCTGTGGGTTGCGCGTCTTGCCCCACTATAACCCGGGCAGCAGCGACCATTTCTTGCTCTACTCGCTCGGCATAGGGACGCAGGTTCTCGCCTAACTGGGTCAATGCCAGCCCGGCGTTGGAGCGAACAAACAGCCGGGAACCGAGCCGTTCCTCCATTACACTCAGCCGCCGGGTAAGCGTGGTGTGATTGACGCGAATATTGTCTGCCCCGCCACGCAGCGTGCCCGTGCGGGCCACTGCCAGAAAATACTTCAGATCGTCCCAGTTCATGGAATGGCTTTTTAACACGAAGGGCCTCGGTTTGGATTTAAAGGTTCATTTTTGAACTATTGTGTCCACTATTACACCGATACCAATCAAAATTCAAACACCTTATACCAAGAGACAGCACGGCCGCGACAAGCGGGTCCGGCAATTCCAAATTTGAAAAGGAAAAACACATGGTAAATGAAAGCCCCAGTCAAAACGCTATCGCAAAGGCCGCAGTTCTTGATGTTAGATTCGTACTAGATTTCACCGTCGTTCCTGAAATGAACAGCCCAGAGGCCTACCGCGCTTGGGGACGTTCAGGGGGGCAGGCACCTTGGGCTGAAGTGCCCGGGTTGAGAAGCAAGTATTTTACACTGAACGAAGAAACGCAGGAGGCAGGTGGCTTTTACACATTTTTCAACAAACAGGTTCTTGATAATTACATGGCATCTGATCTCTTCAAGTCCATGGGCACTTTTCCATTCATCACGGAGCTCACTTACAAAACCTTTGAAGTTATTCCTGGAACGGAATTGACGATGGATCTCGGAGAATGGAATTGAAAATTGACACTGTAGCGGACATCTAATGGCTTTTATCAGATGTTCGCTGAGTGCCCGGAGTAACGTGATGCTGCAAAGCCGAATGTTGGCTTTGAGGCTCGGAAGAAACCGATCTCATCCGCGCAGCCTATTCCTGATCAAACCTAGGACACCACGACATGGCTCTCGTTTCGCTAAAACAATTGATGGATGACGCTTGCTTGCATGGCTATGCCATCCCTGCATTTAACGTCAACAATATGGAACAGATGCTGGCGATCATGGGGGCTGCCGATGCAACGGACAGCCCGGTGATCATGCAAGCCAGTCGCGGCGCACGCGCATTTGCCAACGACATTGTCCTGTCCTATCTCATCAAGGCTGCGATAGCGCTTTACCCTCGTGTTCCTGTTTGCATGCATCAAGATCACGGAAATTCGCCGGCCACCTGTATGTCTGCTATCGCCAATGGATTCAGCTCCGTCATGATGGATGGATCGTTAAGCGAAGACGGTGCAACGCCGATATCCTTCGATGAAAACGTAGCGGTGACCGCCAAAGTCGTTGAGATGGCTCATCTGGTCGGAGTTTCTGTTGAAGGTGAAATCGGGCACCTTGGCAGCCTTGAGACAGGGCGCGGCGAGGCTGAAGACGGTCACGGGTTTGAAGGCGTCCTATCAAAGGACATGTTGCTGACCGATCCAGACGAGGCAGCGCGATTTGTAGCACTTACAAACGTAGACGCGCTGGCGGTTGCAATTGGTACCTCGCACGGCGCCTACAAGTTCACGCGTAAGCCAGACGGGGATATTCTGGCCATTGATCGGCTCAAAGAGATACATGATCTCATTCCTGACGTAGCACTTGTCATGCACGGCGCATCATCTGTTCCTGAGGACTTGCAAGAGATCATCAATGCGTATGGCGGGGACATCAAACCGACATGGGGCGTGCCCGTAGAAGAAATTCAACAGGGCATCAAATTCGGCGTGCGTAAGGTCAATGTCGATACGGATTTGCGCATGGCGATGACGGGCGCGATCCGCAAGGTTCTTGTATCCAACCCAGCCGAGTTCGATCCTCGAAAGTATCTTGCACCTTCCATTGAAGCCATGAGATTAGTCTGTCAGCAACGCTACGAGAGCTTTGGTACGGCGGGCCGCGGCAGTGCAATCAAGCCAATTAGACTACCTGAAATGGTGAAGTTTTATAATTAGCATCCCGTTTCGCACCTGCATGTCGTGCTTAGGTTGCGATGCCGTAGTTTTTGACCGGTTGTCGCCGCTACGGTTATTGCTGGTGGTGCCTGAATGGCCGGTTTCCCCGCTGCGCGCTGGCTCCAAATTTTACGCTCACGCAGCATTTTCCACGCTGCGAGCGCACGCAGCAGGAAAACCGAATTTACAGAATGGGCTCTGACCCGCCATTAGCTGCACCTTGTTCGAAGGTCCGCACTGGGCCAATTGTTTACAACAGCTCCACCGCCTCACTCAGCTGCTCGGAATTGACGTCTATGTACCTCTGCGTGGTCGATATATGTGAATGCCCAGCCAACTCTGCCAGCAGGCGCACTCCTACGCCCTTATTGGCCAATCTGGTAATGTAGGTGCGTCTTCCCGAATGGCTTGATGCGTCTTTGAGCCCTACAGCCTTGTAGATGTCCAAAAACAGCTGACACATTGTGTTGGCTGAGAAGTGCCCGCCTTTTTGACTCTCAAACAATGGGCGCTGTGGGTCAGTGATGCGTATGCAAGCACTGTATTCCAGTAGCGCCTTACGAAAGCGTTGGTTGAGGTACACCGTGCGTGTCTGCCCGCCTTTGCTCTGTGCCGCTGATAGAATGAACTGGTTGCGAACGTTACCTTCTTCATCAAACACATTGCCCACGGTAAGTGCAGCAATCTCCTTGGCCCTCAGCCCTGCATAGAAGCTGGTAAGGATGATGGTCTCATCACGCACTTGATGCCGACGACTGCGCGTATACTTTATCACCCTGCGCAGTTGAGCCTCGTTCAGCGTTTGTGCTTGGCGCATTGTGCTATCTCCTCAAAACCTAACGTTATGTTAGCTTTGAGTATAAAGTCTGAGGTATTGGTCTTCCTACCGGAAAGACGTCTTGCCTGAAGCGTA
>Ga0209713_10001309_pt1 | contig 14769 bp, 8 predicted proteins | sample ArcOceMetagenome_3_FD_187444 | JGI IMG/M metagenome (GOLD analysis project Ga0209713, IMG submission 187444) | Marine eukaryotic phytoplankton communities from Arctic Ocean - Arctic Ocean- Svalbard ARC20M Metagenome (SPAdes) (version 2) | ecosystem: Environmental > Aquatic > Marine > Oceanic...
GATGTCGAGCTCCGTGCGGGACCGGACCGGGTCGAGATTCGCGCCTTCTCGCAGCTCCTAGCAATCTCCTCCGACTTTTTCGACGCTGCGCTCGGGACTGGCATGCTCGAGCAGCAGACGAAGTGCATCGAGCTGCCCGACCAGGAGCCGGGAAGCGTCCGCCTGCTGCTTGAGTACATCTCACCGGGCAGTTCGGTCTCGCTTACCAAGGACAATGTGCTCACGCTGCTGCCACTCTTCTCGCAGTTCCAGTTCACTGTCGCTCTCAAGCACGCAGACGAGCTGTGCTCCAGGCCCAGCAGCATGAACCCTCGTGGTCCGGCATTCGTCGGCACGCCTGCTCGCCTACTACAGTTGGCAGTGGACCACTCACTTCCAAAGACTCGCGAGACCGCTCTGAAGGCGGTCAAGAACAGCCTCCGCACCAAGATGAGCGACCTTGCGCCCTTTGCCAGTGACGCACGCTACTCCGATGTGATGACCGCTCTGTGGCCAGATCTGCGCTGCATCCTGCTCTCGCCCAAGCAGCAGGCGGATGGTGAGATGCCAGAGCCGCCCAATCCCGAGTGCTGCAAGGTCATGTGGCCTGCGCTCTGCCACTCCGCAGCGCGCTGCCATGCCTTGGGCAACCTCCCAGCGACAAGCTTCCATGCTTTTCCGGGGGGTAACTACCGCAGAGCAACAGTCGACGAGGACGGTGAGGTTCTTGGTGATGGCCAAGTCGAGGCCTGCCAAGACGTCAACGACGTCTACATAGCCACGTTGGCCCAATCGGTCGTCCATCACTTCCTGCCTAACCACTGGTTGGCTACTGACTATGGCAGAGACCTGGCGGATGATTCGTCGGAGTTGCCGCTTATGCCCGAGGCAGATGATAGGGTCGGATTTACCTTTGCGTGAAATTACCCAGTGTAGCTCATAAAGAATGGAAACAGTGTTACAGAAGCACGGCCGTCTTGTACTTGCGCCGCGGCGGCGCGTCGCCGCCGCGCTCGTGCGCGCTCTCCGCGCCGGCGCCCAACGGCGCGACGGGCGGCACCAGGAACGACGGCCGGAACAGCCCGCTCTCGGCGTCGTGCCAGCGGCTGCCCTCGTAGAAGCGCGCGGCATACGCGGGCGCGAGCGCCGCCTCGTTGGCGCGCAGAAGGCGGAGCGCCTCGTCGATCTCGTCGGCGCTCGCCGCCTCGATGGTCGTCATTACGCCGGGCGGCTGCGCGCCCTTGGCCAGCAGCGCCGCCGTCGCGTGCGGGCAGGTGGGCGCCATCGTCTGCCGCGCCGCCTGCACGCGCGCCTCCGCCGCCGCCGCCGCCTCGTCCGGGGGGAGCGCGCGGAGCTCCGCGGCGCCCGGCACGTGCAGGTAGCGCACCGAGAGCAGCGGTGGCGCGGCGGTGTCGCCGCTCCCGACGCGGCAGGCCTCGACGGCGGCAGGGCACGCGCACGGCGGCTGCAGCACGTCGATTAGCAGCGCCGCGCCACCGTCGCGTGTCTCGAGCGCAGCGCGGTACATCGACGGTGTCGACTCGTACGTGTGCACGATGTGGAAGAGCGAGTACACCATCTGCGCGTAGCCGTCCATCGTGCCCTCGTCGCCGCCCAGCGAGAGCGCAATCTTGGCCGTCTGCGGCATCGCCGCCTGGAAGCACCACTCGAGTGGCCGGCACTCCGTGCCGTCGGCTCTGCGAGGCGGCACGCTGTCCAGGCCCACCCACGCCGGCAGCGCGGTCGGGTCGATGCCGCCTGTGTCTGCCGCCATCGGCGTCGCGGTAGCGCCAGCGCTCGCAGCTGCCGCTGCTTTGGTCATCTTGCTGCACATCTTTTTCACCGACGCGAGCGGGAGCTCCTTCCAGCACTCGGCCGACGCCACGAGCGCATCGTGCACCTGCCTCGCCGTCAGCGCCGGGTTGACGTCCTTGAGCGCGGCGATCGCTGTCCGCAGGTCCGTGTGCTCCTGGTCGTCGGCCATCGCGAGTGCCGAGAAGCGGCGGCCCGTGTGACGGCAGAAGTCGCACTCGACGATGGTAGACGTCGCGACCGCCAGTCCGACGCTCAGGTATAGCCAGCGAAGTCACGGCAATTAGATCCGAAACTTGTGTGCATGACGTCATGCAGCCTAGCCCGGCTCTAAATTCACGCTCACGTCTCGCCCTCCTGCGCGGCGAGGAGCGCGATGGCCGCCTCCGTCAGCTCGTCGGTCAGGCCGACGTGGCTCTCCGTCTTGACGGCGTGCCGCTCGAAGGCGCCGCGCCGCTCGGCGTTGGGCGCGCCGAGCAGCAGCTCCTCGTCGTCGAGCGCCACCCACCGCCGCACGGCCGGGTGCGCCTGCAGCCACGCGTGGATCTCCCACTGCCGCTCGGCGTGGTAGGCCGGGTCGGTCATCTCGTCGAAGCGCGCGACGGCGCCGAGCGCCGCGCCGCGCGTCGGCTCCTCGGCGGCGAAGCGCGCAAAGTTGGCGACGATCTGCTCGCGCGCCGCCGGCACGGCGCGCCACGTCGACGAGAGGACGAGGCGCGCGCCGCTCACCTCGAGCAGCCGGCTGAGCGCACCGAGGCAGCGGCTCGGGAACTGGCGCGCCGGGTCCGCTGGCGCCGCCGAGACTCCCGGCCCAAAGGGCAGCAGGACGCCGTCGATGTCGAGGAAGACGACGGCCGGCTCGTCGTCGCTCGAGGCGGCGCGGCTCCGTTTCGAGCCGAAGCTCGACGTGGCGGCGCTGGCGGCGGCGGTGGGCGGTGGCGCGGACGAGGCGGCACCGTCCTCGACGATGCCGTCCGGCTCCTCGAGGTCCACGCCGGCGTCGAGCATCTCCTCGTCCGTGAGCGGCGGCTGGTATCCTGGCCGCGACGGGTCGAGCGGCTGCAGCGAGAGCACGATGCTGATGGCAGGCTGACTGGCGGCGCCCTCCTCGGCCGGCTCGGCAAGGCCGATCTGCGTGTTCTGGTGCAGGCCACGCAGCCTCCGCTTGGCGATCTCGGCGACCGTGACGGCCTTGCTGACGGCTGGGCCCTGCGCGTGCAGCTTCACCGCGCCGTTTGGGAGCGCCGCGAGCGCGTCCGCGACGAACGAGCGCACCTTGCCCACGCTGGTGACGCGGATATCCGAGCTGCCCACGGCCGTGGCCTCCTTGCCGGTGGCCGCCGCCATTGCGAAGTCCATTAACTTCGAAGTTTGAGTTTTTGCATACATGCGTTCTGGTCGTTCGTGGCCACGACTACGCTGGTAGACTACTATCTAAATGGATTGGCTGCGCTGCGCCTCCTTCGATCCCGCCAAGGCGGTGGCTAATGTGCCTCCACCACCACTGCCGCCGGAGCCGCCGCCGCCTGAGCCACCACCAGAGCCGCCTCCTCCGCCGCCCGAGCAACCGCCGCCAGCGCCAGCGCCGCCCGCCGAGCGTGCCAGACACCGCGACGACGGCACGGCCAGCAGGAGGCGCAAGCACGACAGCAGCAGCAGCGAGAGCCGCGGTGATGAGGCTCGTCGGCGCAAGAAGCACAAGCGCGGCCGCGATCACCACCACCGCAAGGAGGACAAGCGCAAGCGGAGCAAGGAGCACCGCAGCGACAAGAAGGAGAAGCGCGCGAAGAAGCGTCATCGGCAGCGCGACTCGGTGTCTCCGCTTCGCATGGGCGCCAGCGGCGACGCTGAGAAGCTCAAGATGCTCGAACGCGACCGCGGCATGCTCACGCACGACCCGCGCCAGGCGCTGCCCGCGGCGTGGCTCGAGGCGGGCGTGGCCTCGATCGCCAGGGACGGCTTCTCCTTCGACACCAGAGGCGACCGCGACAACCTGGCCTTTGGCTGCATCTACCATGCTCACCTGCCGCGGTACCGGGTGCTGCGGCCGGCGCGCGGCAACGACCAACACCACCGCTACTTTGACCGGACTGCGACGCTGCGCGGGGAGCCGACGGCCGGTGGCGGCGATGCCGGTCCGTTGCGCGCGGCCGATCTGCAGCGGCGCTTTGCTCGGCGCGGCAGAGGTGACGAGCTGGCGGGCAGCACGGCGGTGGTGAGCCTCGGCGACGGTGGAGACGGCGACGACGCGGCGGCGGCGGCGGCTGGTGCGTCTGCTGCGGGCGACGCGGTTGCGCTCGGGGAGGGGTTGGGCGCAGAGTTCGACGAGACTCGCGCGCTCAACGAGGCGGTGCGGCGGCGGCCGCACGACGAGGCGGCGTGGCTGAGGCTCGTCGCGGCGCAGAGCCATCGTGAGGCCGGAGGAGACGGCGGCGTAGGAGCGGCCGGAGGTGGCGGCGGTGGCGGTGGGCGTCGGCAGGGCGCGATCGCCGCCAAGAAGGTGGCGGTGCTGAGGCGCGCCGTCGAGAAGAACCCGACCTCGGCGGTTCTGCGCCGCGCGCTGCTGCGCGAGTGCGAGGCGTCGCTCCCAGCGGAGGAGGTGCGGCGCGAGTGGCGCAGCCAGCTCGCGGCGCTGCCCGCGTCGGCCGTGCTGTGGGCGGCCTTCCTCGAGAGCGAGGGCCGCGCGTTCTCGACGTTTGCGGCGCCGGCGCTGCGCGAGACGGCGCTCCGCGGGCTGCAGGCGCTCGCGGCGCCGATTGCGCAGATCGAGCTGCAGCCGCCGTCGGCGGCCGCCGCCGCCGCGCGCGAGGAGATGGAGCGCGGCTACCTGCTGCTGCTGCTGCGCGTGGCTTACATGGAGCGGGCCGCCGGGTACGACGAGCGGGCCGTCGCGATGCTCCAGGCGACGGTGGAGTTCTCGTGCCTCTCGCCCGACGCGCTGCTCGGCGCGCCGGCCGAGGTGCGCCTCGCCGCCTTCGGTGAGTTCTGGGACGCCGAGGCGCCGCGCGTCGGCGAGGCGGGCGCGCGCGGGTGGCGCCACTGGCACGGAGGCGGCGGTGGGGGCGGCGGAGCCGGTGAGGGTGTCCCCTCCGCGCCACCGCTGCCGCCGCTGCCGTCTCCGGCGCCAGGAGTTGACGCGGCGGCGGGTGCGGACGCGGACGCGGACGCGGACGCGGCGCTCGATGGTGCGCGGCGCGGCTGCTTCGGCTGGTGGCGCGAGGAGGAGGCGCTGAGTCGGCAGGGGGCGCTGCCCTTACTCGCCGACGCCGACGAGGACGCCGCCGACGCCGACCCCGAGCGCGTCTCGCTGTTTGACGACCTGCGCCCGCTGCTGGTGCGGCTGCGCTGCCCCGCCGTGCAGCGCGAGCTCCTCCTCGAGTTTGGCGCCTTCCTCGACTCTCACCCGCCGCTGCCGCCGCCGCTCGCCTCGTCTTCGCCGCCGCCGCCGTTGTCGTTGGCGCCAAGCTCGCCGCACGCGTCACGCGCCGGCGGGGCCGCTGCCGCCGCCGCTGCACCCATCCTTCCTTACGTCTCGTCGTCGCATCCTCTCGCCGAGCTGCGCGCCGCCTTCAACCAGCCCATCATCGCCACCGCCACCACGGCCACCGCCGCCACCGCCGCCACCGTGCCACCGCCCGCCGACGGCAATGCGGCGGTGCGGCGGTTCGGCCACCTGATGCAGAGCCTCGCAGTCGGCCTCTTCCCCCACGACGCATCCATCGCCCTTGGGTACCTGCGCTCGGCCGCGCCGCCGGGCGGGCCGGGCATCAAGAAGGCCGCCAAGCAGCTGCTGCGGCAGCGCCCCACCGACCTGCCGCTCTACCTGGCCTACGCCGCCGCCGAGCAAGCCGCGGGCAACGACGCGGAGGCCGCGCGGATCCTAGAGGCGGCGCTGCTGCTGGGAGCGACGCAGACGACGGCCGACGCCCCTCCTCCGCCATCGCAGCAGCAGCAGCAGCAGCAGCAGCAGCAGCAGCAGCAGCAGCAGCAGCAGCAGCAGCAGCAGCAGCAGCAGCAGCAGCAGCAGCAGCAGCAGCACAAGCCGGCGCTGCTCGCGATCGCACACGCGCTGGCGGCTCTGAAGCTCGCAGGCAGCGCCAGCGCCGCCCTGCGCGCGTTGACGCTGGTATGGGTCCCAGAGGTGGCGGCGACCGCGGCGACGTCTGCGGCGGCGCCCGTGGCGCGCCCGCACGTGCTGCGTGCACGACTGTGCTACCAGCAGGCGTTCGACACCGCGCTGCAGCCGCCGCCTCCGCCTTCGCTCCCATCGCCTCCGCTGCCGCCGCCGCCATCGGCTCATGCACCACCGCCGCCCATCGCACCGTCGCTGCAGCCTCTCCAGCCTCTCCGCGTGCCGCTCCGTGCGCCACCCACGATGGGTCTGCAGCCGCTCGGCACGATGGGTCTGCAGCCGCTCGGCATGGGTCCGAAGCCCGTCGCACCACCACCACGGACCATGCCGACTCCGCAGCCAACTCCGCCAGCGCCGCCGCCGCCCGCTGCGCCCGCTGCGCCGATGGCGCCTGCTGCGCCCCCGCCTGTCGAGCTGGGCGAGGGTCTGGTGCGGCTAGCGCAAGCCTACGCGCTCTTCGAGTACCTCTCCGTCGGCCTCGACGCGGCCGTCGCGGTGCACGAGCGGCTTCTGGCGATGCTACAGCAGGTGCCGCAGCCTGCTTCCACCGCGACAGGCGGCGGCGGCGGCGGTGCTGCGGTGCCGAGCACGCCACCACAGCCGCTGCTGAGTGGTGCGGGGTCGGCGCAGCACGAGGCCTTGCTCGAGCACTACGCCCGGCTGCTGCACAGCCACGCCGCCACGCGCCCGACGCCGCCTGCGCGGCTGCGGTCGCTCCTCGAGCGAGGCCTCGCCGCGTTTCCCGCCAACTCGACGCTGCTTGGGTTGCTGGTGGGCGGCCGCGCCTCCGCCCACCGCCGCTTCGCCGTCCGCCGGCTCCTCTCGGGTCTCCGCCGCGCCCACCCTGCGTGCCCGCAGCTGTGGGTGGCATCGGCGGCCCTCGAGCTCAACGACGCCGCGCCGCCGCCCGCGGCAGAGGAGTACGGCGGCGAGGGCTCTTCGACGCTCAACGCCGTCTCGGCGGTGTCCGGTGTGGAGAGGCGCGCGCGCGGCCTGTACGAGGCGGCGCTGCGGCCCGAGGCGTGCGGCGCGTGCGCGGCGCTGTGGCGCGCCTACCTGGCGCTCGAGGTGGCGTGCGGCCGGCGCGACGCGGCGTGCCGGCTGCTGCTGCGCGCCGTGCAGGCGTGCCCGGGCGCCAAGGCCCTCTGGCGCGACGCGCTGCGGCCGCCGCTGCTCGGCTGGCTGCCCGCGCAGCAGCTGCAAGACCTGCTGCAGCTGGTCAGCGAGAAGGAGCTCCGGCTGCGCCACGAGCTGCCCGAGCTCGATGAGCTGATGCGCGCCGCCGCCGCCGCCGCCGCCGCCGCTGCCACTGCCGCTGCCGCTGCCGCCGAGGCTGCCGCCGACGCTGCCGCGTCGCAGCTCCCTCCACCCGCTGCCAGCTGCAGCCAGCTGGGTGCGAGGGCGACGCACCCGTTGCGAGGGCGACGCGCCGAGCTGGGGCCTCCTCACCGCGATAGGGCGGAGGAGGAGGAGGACGACGACGATGACGACGACGACGACGACAGCTCGAGTGGCAGCAGCGTCAGTGGCGGCGAATAAAGCAGCAATACAGTGCACATAGCCCGCCACCAGAATGCAGGGGTGAGTTCTGTGAGAGTCCGCTACGTTTACGTCGTCCTGCGAGTACTTGCTTCTTCCCCTGAAGCGCGCTGTGGTGGCGTCGGGCCGGGACCTCCACCACGGAGACGGCGGTGGCGCGCTGTGGTGACCTCGGTGTCATCGAAGATATATTATTTGTATATGGGTGCTGGGTCTACCCTGCTCAACGAGGCGCTCTGCTCCGCGGCGGCCGGCTCCACCTCGACGCTGATAGGCCATCCGCTCGACTGCGTCAAGGTGCGTCTGCAGACTCGGCCAGGTCTCACGACGCTCGGCTGCGCCTCGCAGATGCTGCGCACCGAAGGGCTGGGCGTTTTCGCGCGCGGCATCGGGCCGCCGCTGACCAACGCCGTGCTGCTCAACACCATCATGTTTGTGGCGTTCGCTGAGGCGCAGAAGAGCCTGCCCGACACGACGCTCGGCTCACTGATGGCAGGAGCGTTCGCCGGCGTGACGCAGGCGATGCTGACGACGCCGATGGACTGGCTCAAGATACAGGCACAGCTCCGAGGTGGCTCCTCGATGGCGCTCCTTGGGCAGGTCGTGCGTTCGCGCGCAGGCTGGCTCACGCTCTTCAGCGGCCACACGATGAACCTGCTGCGCGAGGCGTCGTTCACCGCCGTCTACCTCGGGCTGTACGCGCGCGCGCGCACCGCGATCGCGCCCGATGGTCACCCGGGACTCGCGCTCGTCGCGGCGGCCAGCGCCAGCACGGGCGCCCTAGCCTGGCTCGTGTGCTATCCGTTTGACGTGGTCAAGTCCGTGCAGCAGGCCCAGCCGCTCGGCAAGAGCACGCCCCTCAGCTCGATCGGCGGCGCGGCGCGCGACGTGTGGGCGCGTGGCGGCGTGCGTGGCTTCTACCGTGGCGCGACCGCCAGCACGTTCCGTGCCGTCCTCGTCACGTGCAGTCGATTGGTTGCGTACGAGCAGGCCAAGGCGGCGCTCGGCGGCGCATAAAGAGTAGGCTCCTCTCCACGCGGCCCGGGGGTGCGTCGTGTCGGTGGATGGAAGTAGCAAATACACGGTGTAAATACACAAGTCACAACACACAAGCAACCACCCTTTTTCTGTAACTGTCTAAAGTTTACAAGTGAGCGAGGGGGACAACGACGAGCAGTGTTCATAAATCAAATGCTGCTGCTTCCCTCCTTCTGGCCGCTCACCACGGGCCTACCGATGATCTCCACGCCGAACATCGAGCTGTCGGCGGCCGCCATGTGCGAGCGCGTGTTGCTGCTGCTGTCGCCCACGGCGTTGTCGCGGAGGCGCAGCGCGCCGTTGTTCTCGTTCTGGCGGCGGCGGTGGCGACGCCAGCAGCAGGCGGCGATGACGGCGGCGACGAGCAGCGGGATGACGACGGCGACCTCAATCTCCTCGCGCTCGTGCTCGACCACAAACGTCTCGATCTCCTCCACGAACGAGTGGTGGGGCGAATGCGGCGGCGGCGGCGGCGCCGGCGAGGGCGAGGGCGGCGGCGGCGGCGACGGTGGCAGTGGCGGCACCCGCGGCGGCGGGACGGCGGGCGGCGGCGCGTACAGCGGGCGCGGCCCGCAGTCCTCGCAGTCGGCGCCGTACTGGCAGAGCGCGTAGTGCGCGTCGGGCCCGCCGTCGTCGCAGTCGTTGTCCGAGAGGTGGATGCAGTCCGAGGTGCACACCGTCGGGACCGGAGGCCCCGCGGGCGGCAGCGGCGGCGAGGGCGGCAGCGGCGGCGGAGACGGGGGCGAGGGCAGCGGCGGCTGCTGTGGAGGCCGAGGTGGTTGCGGCGGCGGCGGAGGCGACGGCGTGTGCTCCCGCAGACGCGGGCCGCAGTTGACGCAGTCGGTGCCGTAGGCACAGAGGTTGAACTCGGAGCCAGGTCCGCCATCGTCGCAGTCGCCGTCTGACGCGTAGATGCAGGTCTCCACGCAGTGGTCCGGCGTCCACGGTGGCGCGGGCGGCGGCGGCAGCAGCGGCGGCGAGGTGGGTGGCGTCGGCTGCATCGGTGGCGTGGACGGCGGGTCCGGTGCGACGGGCGGCGTCAGTGGAGTCGGCGGCCGCGGTGGTGACGGGGGCGAGAATGGCTTCGGTGCGTCGGCATGCGGCCGCAAGCCGCAGTTGATGCAGTCGGTGCCGTAGGCGCAGATCGAGTATTCGGCCCCCGGGCCGCCGTCGTCGCAGTCACCATCGCCCGCGTAGATGCAGGTCTCGATGCAGGTGTGCGGCACGTGCGGCGGCACGGGCGGCGGCGGCGGTGCCGGCGGCATGGAGGGTGGCAGCGGCTGTGCCGGCGGGGTGGGCGGCATCACGGGGGGCGACGGGATCCGCGGTGGCAGCGGTGGCATCGGCGCGTCGCTGCTCAGCCGCGGCCCGCAGTTGATGCAGTCGGTGCCGAAGGCGCACGCATCGTACTCCGCCCCCACGCCGCCGTCGTCGCAGTCGTTGTCCGAGGCGTGGATGCACGTCTCCGCGCACAGCACTGGCGCCTGAGGCGGCGCCGGCGGTGGCATCGGTGGCAACGGTGCGTCACTCCTGAGCCGCGGCCCGCAGTTGATGCAGTCGGTGCCGAAGGCGCACGCATCGTACTCCGCCCCCACGCCGCCGTCGTCGCAATCGCCGTCCGAGGCGTGGATGCACGTCTCCACGCACAGCACTGGCTCGTGCGGCGGCGCCGGGGGTGCCAGCGGTGGCGGTGGCGCGGCGGGCGGCATCGGCCGCATCGGCGGCAAAGGAGGCGCCGCGGGAGGGCGCGGCGGGGAGGGCGGAGGCAGGCAGGCAAACGGCGTCCCCACGAGCTGCTCACAGCCAAAGTTGGGCAGCCCCGGCGGGTGGGCAATATCGGCGCGAGGGCCGCAGTCGTCGCAATCGGTGCCAATGTTGCAGTAGCCGTAGTCCGAGGCCGCGCCGCCGTCGTCGCACTCGACGTCCGCCGAGTGGAGGCAGGTGTTGTCGCACAGCATCTTGCGCAAGCTCTGGCTGCACCGTGCAGCGACCCAAGATCTGGCATCAGGGCACCTGCGCTGTTTTACACCCTGAGACGAGTGCATTTATTCGTGCGAGCTGGATAGATAGATACTTAGCTATCGTTCGTCGTCGGAGCGCGCGTGCCTTCTGGTCGAGGGTTGGATGCTCCCTTGACCTGGTCTCTTCCACTCTGTTGAGCTGTGTCGTTATTAGGCTTTATGTCATGACATGTATGTATGCAAGCTGCATGAGGATTAGCGTCGGTCTGACCGAGAGCAGCAGCCTCCGCCCTGCGCTGCTCGCGTACCTAGGCCGTGTCTACCCCGCCGCGCTTGACGAGCTACGCGCAGCGTCGACCTCGTCGCTCAACCGCACCTTTGGCGAGCTGCACTACCTGTACGCCTGCGACACGCGAGGCCTCCGGCCGGCGCTACCTGCGCCGGCATGTCCTAAGCTGCCGTACCTACCTGCTGGCGCGTACTACTCGACGTCTGGGAGGCACCATGGCGCTCTGTACACCTTCACAGGCGGCCACTTCTTCCGCTTTCCAGAGCCGCTCGAGGTGCGACGCAGCGCCACGACGCAGCCGTTCGATCTGGCACCGTCCGGATTTGGTGCTCGAGCCGGCCCTACACCTGCGTGGACAAGCCCATTGGCTCTCGTGCGGTATCCGCTCTACCCACTCGGTCTTGTGTCAGCTCGGCCACCGCCGGGAGCTCGGCCACCGCCGGCTGCCGCTAGCGGACACCGGCCACCACGAGCGCAGCTCTCGAGTCGGAGCGGCCGCGGCCGGCCGTCCACGGGCGCCCATTCCGACCTCGCCGCACACCGGCGCGTGGCCGAGCTCTTGGAGCTGCGCGACGGCGACCTCATCGAGATCGAGCAGTGGGGAGGATGGCTCGACGCCGACGCGTGCCCTCCGATCTGCGGCATGTGGGGCAACGTGTGGCACGGGACCGGCGTGGCGATGCGCGTCTCGGCGCCGCGCACGTCGCTCAACAAGGGCACCGCGATCGTCGAGATGATCCAGGCGGTCGGCGCGCGCGACGCCAGCGTGCTGCCGACGCTCGCGGCCGCCTTTGGCCTCTCGGGGCAGGCGCGCCAGCTGCGAGAGGCCCACCCGACGGCGGCGGCCGCCGATGTGCTCGCGACGGCCGTGCTCTCGCGCAACCCGTGCGGCGGCACGACCGACAGCCACCGCTTCGCCGAGGTGGTCGACGGCTGGCTGCGGCTGGCAAAGACCGCGCCGCCGGCAGAGGTGGTGAGGCGCTTCCTGGGCCTGGGCGGCGGCGGCGGCGCGGCCGGCGGCGGCGCGGCCGGCGGCGGCGCGGCCGACGACGAGGCGGCGCGGTACGGTCTGTTCTGGCTGTGGGGGGCGTGCGGCATCGGGCCGCTCCGGTGGGACCGGCTGCTCGCGACGCTGGCGTGCGTGCTCGGCCACGGCACCGTCGTGCTCGCCGCCTCCTCCAACGACAACGGGCTGCTCCACCAGGAGTTTGTCGACTTTGAGCTGCCGCCCCACCTCGGCTGGCCGCGCGGCGACCTCGACGTGGCCGCCACCGCCGCTGCCACCGCCGCCGGCGCCGCTGGCGCTGCTGGCAGTGGTAGAGGCGCGTCTTCGCGCCGCCTCAACGACGTCTCGCGCTGCGTCGACCCGTTTGGTTGGGTGCAGCGCGACCGCCACGCGGGGCCGGCGGCCGAGGCGCGCCGGCGCGAGCGGCTGCTCGCCTTCTGGGGGCGCGTCCGCAAGTTCCGGCTGCCCGCGGCGGTGCCAGACGGCGCGCCGCTCGTGCGCGCCGCGCAGCCGGCCGCCGCGCGCAGCCTGCCGTGCGCCGTCGCGTTTGGCGGCGCGTGCGCCGACGGCGGCGGCGAGGTGAACGGCGGCGAGGCGAGCGGCGGCGAGGCGTTGCCGCGGCGCGGCTGCGAGGGGCGCGTCGCGGCGTGCAGCTACTCCTTCCCAAACGGCACGAGCACCGCCGAGGGCGCGCACAAGGACTGCTGGGCGTGGTGCGAGGGCACGCTCTCGGCGACCAACGCCAACGTGTCGCTGCTGCACTCGCGCGTGCCGCCGCCGCGCGCCGCCTAGGAGCGGAAGCAGGCGCTGCTGAGCAGGTGGCGCGCGAGAGCCGAGCAGCGGGGTGGATAGCCAATGGCATGTACAGTCGTTTGCGACGGTTTCTGTCTCTGTCTATCTACGTAGAGTCCGGCGGTGACGACAACCATGCGGAGGCAATCTCCTGTTCAAGGCATAGCGGGTTACGCCTCAGCATGGATGGGGGCCCTCTCGCTCTGTGGACGTACTTTAGGACGACGTCGGGCGAGGCGTCGAGACCAGCTGAGCGCGTCGCGCATACTTTACTCCGGTGCATGCAGCGAGGCAGCGTAAACAAACCACGTGGCAGCACGCCATCGCTTTGAAAAGCTAGCTGGCAAACACGCAAACAGCATCAAAAGAGTGTACACACGACAACGAAGCCCACACGAGCCCTTTCATAGCCCTTTCATTGCGTGTCCGACTGCTCTAAAGCGAATGATGGCTCCCATTGCATGTCATCGGTAGCCTCATGCGGGTGCACGGTTCCGGCCCCGGGCAGCGCGCTTCGGCGAAGCGGTGGCCGCGGCGGGCTGCGACGATGGTGTTGCTCCATGCACACACGGTGTGCGTCGGCAGCAGATCGGTCTGGATCATTCCGCCCAGGTAGCGCATCCTGCCGCAACGAGAGCACGATCAAGCGCAGTCGCGGGTGCGAAGGCGTGGCGTCGGAGCGCGGGCTGCGGCGTACACGTCGCGCGTGCCCGCGTGTGTGGACTCATACCGCGGGTTGATCCGTAGGTACACGTAGTCGAAGAGCTTGATGAGCGGCCGCTCCTCCTCGCGCGCGCCACGCGGCGCCTCGCTGAACGACCACGTCGCAAACTGCATACAAACGGCGAGGGCGCCCGCGGCTGGGTATGGGCATGCATGCTATCGGGCTTCATAGGGCATGCCCGCGCGGCCACAGCCGAGGCAAAACAGGCCGCACACGAGCCACAACGGGCCACAGCTGTGCACCATGGCAGCGCGCGAAGAGGCTGCCACCGCCCGTGGCATCGGCCGTGGCGTCGCGACGTAGGCTGTGCAGGAGCTGAGGCACGAGGTCACTGCGGTTGCCAGCCGGCTCGAGCGCGTGAGCGCCGCGCAGCATCGCCCGACCCGCGTCGGTGGCCGCCACCTCCGCGGGCAGGTCGAGCCCGACGATGTACGCCGGCACTCCCCCGTGGCGGAGCCAGTAGCGCTGCAGCAGGATCATGGGCGGGAGGTCGTGGACGACGTGCACTCCGCCGAAGCCGAGGTGCGGCAGGAGCGCCCCGAGGCCGGAGGTGCCACCACCGAACTCGAGCAACGCCCCGAGAGAGGCCACCTCGAGCTGCAAGCTCTGGCGCAGGCACTTGAAGTGACTGACAATCACGGTGGTCTCTCCAGTCATGTTGAGCCGAGGCTGCGCGGCGCGCGAGTCGGCGGCGGCGGCGGCGGCGATCGCGCCTTTGCGGCGTAGGGCGGCTGCCGAGACCTGCAGCGCCTCTTGCAGCTGCGGTGTGACCGTGACCGCGGTGTGGTCGCAGTATGATGGGCCATACTCCCACGCAAAGGCAGCCGACGTCAACTCGGGCATGTGCTTGAAAGGGGGAACGTTCGCCGGAAAGATCCTGCTCCGCGTGCATCCAGCCCAGCCCCAAACGGGCGGGTTCCAGTTCAGCACGTGCGATTGGTCGAAGCGCGCGCAGGCGCTCTCGTTGGTTTCGTGCGCCGATAGCTCTGCCATCATGTTCGCCCACGTGCTCGTCGCCGTCTCGCTCGGCGGAGGCGCTGTCGGCAAGAAGGCTCGTGCGTCACGACAGAGGGCCTCGCCCAGCGCGCTGACGCGGCACCGGCGTTCGTCAGCCGAGCGCAGCGAAGTCCATCCCCACGCTGCAAGAGCTTCCGTGTACCTGCGATTGATGCTCAGCAGCTCCTCCGCGCCCCCGCGGCTCAGTAGTCTCGACTCGAGGCGTGAGAGCGTCGTGCACAGCTCCGAGGCCGATAGAGCCGGCAGCACCGACAGAACCGTGCACACGACGCGCAGACACATGCACGTGTGGTGAAGCTCGACTAGACGAGACACGAAGCGCAAGATCTACCGCCGACATATGCAACATCTCAAATTACCAAACTCATAACCTTTCAATGCAAAACAGAACGCGTTTGTGGGACCCGGGTGACTGAGGGCTCCTACCCACGACCACGCCCCTCATCTCTCCCCTTACTACCATCTCCTCCATCTTCTCCC
>Ga0209713_10001310_pt1 | contig 14767 bp, 2 predicted proteins | sample ArcOceMetagenome_3_FD_187444 | JGI IMG/M metagenome (GOLD analysis project Ga0209713, IMG submission 187444) | Marine eukaryotic phytoplankton communities from Arctic Ocean - Arctic Ocean- Svalbard ARC20M Metagenome (SPAdes) (version 2) | ecosystem: Environmental > Aquatic > Marine > Oceanic...
GGATCAGTACGGTACTCATTCACTTCAGTTTTATATGAAATACTTAGCCCCACTCCCGAGGGTCATGAGCCCTTTCGACACGACGCGGCATCCGACGCTTGCCCTGTCACCCGAGCCTCTTGCGAAGCTCCACCCAAAGCGCGAGGGCGTGTTCCACCCTCACCTGCTCCTCCGGTAGCTCCTGCATGGCTGCGTCCTCGAAGTCCACATCATCGCCTCCCTGCCACGGGAAGCTGTCCACGTAACGGCATAGGCCATGAGCGGCATCGATGGTGCTCGACTCCTGCAACTCACGGTAGATGAATCGCTTGAGCGCTGGCTCAAACCACAGAAGCCCGGCCTTCATCTTGACGCCATCATCCGCTTCGCGGCTGACTTCAGGGTGCAGCTGGCCGAAGGCGAGGCAGGCGGCACTTGCGATCGCGCTGACGCTCGGAAGCGGCTCACTGAAGCGCTCTGGAACGGTGCGCTCGCGCACGGCTGCGCCGGCAAGCACCGCATCCGCCACCATGCCCTCCACGAGCTCGTACAAAGAGCGCACGTGCAGCAGCAGCACGTTGCCAATGGCGGCGCATTCGAGCGCACGGCGGGGCAGCGAGCCCCTCTGCTGGCCGTGGCCAAAGCTTCTGCAGAACTTGGCGAGCGTCTCGTCAGCCGCGGGGCGCGACTTGGTAACATCGTGCAGCACGAGCTCGAGCAGCTCGAGCAGCGCGCGCGCCTGGTGCGTTTCTTGTAGAAACGGCTCGGCGCGCAACCCGTCCATGTTGGGCAGTGGCTGCTGCGCAATCGCCTTCTCGACCGCCTGCAAGCCAACGTAGCTGCCGCGGCGGAGCTGCTGCAGCTCGCCGCCAAACGGGAAAGGGACGAGGTGCCGTGCGCCCTCGCCCTCAAAGTCGATCAGCGTCGTGCCGAGCAGCAGGCGCGACGCCGCGGACGCCTCCATCCCTGCAAAGTCGTACGCGACGCGCCGACCAGCGGCTCCGCAGCAGCTGAAGTCGAGCATCGACTCTGTAAGCGACTCGAGTGAGTCGTCCCGGTCGAGCAGCACGTGCTCACGCGCCAACTGGAGCAGCGGCGTGTGCTTTCCCAGGTCGACCATGCCACCGCCAGCATTGATCGCCTGCAGCGACGCGTTGTCCGACACGAGGCGGGTCGTCTCAGCGAGCAGGTCGTTCTGCGCCCGGCCGAGCATGACCAGGAAGCGCAGCAGCATGTTGCTTTCGTTGATCTCGCCTTTGGTATCGATGCAGCACATCGACACCTTGCAATCACGGTCCATCGCCGAAGGCGGTTTCGCCTCTCGGCACGCATGAAACGGATCCGCCGCGGCCTGATAGCGCTGCTTCGCAAGCCCACCCTTGGCAATCAGCTCCACGAGCTCGTTCCACGCCGCAGCAAACTGATCGAAGATGCGCGAGACCTCGTCGGCGTCGCGCCTCTCACACGTCTCGAGCAGCTCGCCAATCGTCCGGTTGCACGCCTCCTCCTGCGTGATCTGTCTGCCCCAGTGCTTTCGCATCGCCATGTCCCATGCCACCAGGGGCCACAGCAGCTCCACCAGCAACAGCAGCTCGAGCCCGTTCCACTCTTGTGGGCCGATGAGGACCAGCTCAAGAAAGGCGTGCGATCGACGCTCGCTCGCGCTCCCAGTGAACGCCGTCCGCAGTGCATCCAAGCTGGGCGTGGCGACGGGCGTGAGCAGCTTTGGCACTGGACCCTCCTCTTCGACCTCCTCGGCGACAATGCGGTGGAGCAGCGGCCGCAGCTCAGTGCCCGAGGGCCGCGCCGCTGCGCACGCCCTGATGGTATCTGCGTTGGCATGAGCAATGAACGTCGCTTGGAAGGAGTCCTCCCAACGCCGCCGCTCCGCCGAGCTCGCGAGATTTGTCTCAGCGTGGGGCATGGTGGGCAGCCGCTGGATGATGTCGTGCAGCCATGCGCAGATTTGCTCCGGCGTGCAGTCGCTCACCAGCTGTGACAGCATCTGCAGGTCGTTGAGCACGATGTCCCACATGTAGGTGGCGGCCTGCTCCTCCGTCTGCGCGACTGGACGCAGCAGCGTGAGCAGTCCTCTGCCGTCGTGACCAAGCAGCTTTCCTGCAAACAGGCTGAGGTGCACAAGAAGGTGTAGCGCGCGAAAGCCCACCGGTGTCAGGCCGCGCAAGCTATGCCGGTGGTCACGCCCAACCTCCTGAGGAGCACGCAGGTAGCCTGGCTCATCGTTGGCTTGGATACCGCCAAGTTCGGCGCCGCCAGCTGGTCCTACGCCGTAGCCGCCCACCCCGCCGATCGGTTGCCCACAGCTGAGGCACCTACCAGTGCCCACCACATGGCCACAGTCTCCCACCGCATATCGATATCCGCACTGGCATTGGTAGAATTTGGTGACGTCCGTAATACCTTGGAGAGCGCTCGCGAATTCGTCAGAAGGCGCCACCAACACGAAGGTTCTCGTGCAGTTGGCCGGCCGATGGGCGTAAGTGGCGAGAGGTCCTGCGGAAGCGGTGTCGAGCACACCGGCCAGATGGACCGCGAGGCTGACGGCTTTTGGATCAGCGGCACCACCCAGTTCAAAGCCTGCACTGATGCGCGCTGGCAAATGTTTGAACTCGTTGGACGCAAGGCAGTGGGCGAGGACGCCAAGGGGTGACGACGGCTGCACGATGCGCCCGAGCGCTGTGCAGGCTGGAGGGATGGCCCTCCTTGCTTCTGCATCGTCCACGCCGGCCCTCGCTCGCGGCAGGTAGATCGTGCTTGCTGCTGAGAAGAGCGCAAACCTTGGCTCGATGACTTCCAGATCTGCGGCTTGAGGATCATGCGCCAGCTGCAGCGCGTTGCGTGCTGCGGTGTACTCCTCGCCGTACATCACAAACGGGTCGAAGCCGAGCTTGCTCTCAGCACTGAGGACGGTTGTGTCGCCCACGAGGGCGCGGAGGCATGGCAACTGCCTGCCAATCGCACCATGCTTGCAGTCATGCATCAGCTGATTCATCGAGTACGAGCGTGGGGGTCCGTGCAGCAGCTTCAGTGCAAAATGCAGCAGAGCCTTGCGGTACGCCTCTGGTGCCGCTCCCAGCACCGCTTCCGCCCGCTGCTGCATCAGAGCATCCGCATCCGTCGGCTCCCGGCCGAGGTGCTTGCAAAGAACGCAGATGAAAGCCTTGACAAAGCTCAGATGGTACAGCCCTGCCGCGCGAGTGGCTTGCAGATACTCTGCAGCCTGTGCAGTGGCGTCTGCGAAGCTCTCGCACAGCAGCACGAGTTTGGGCGACAATGCAGGGCCCGCAGAAGTCCCAGCCATGGACGACGCAGGATCGTGCCTGGCACGCTTGCTCTGTGGCTCGCCTTGACACAGGGCACGCGCCGCCTCGATCACGCCTATGTGATGCACCTGAAGCGTGGCGCACACGAGTTGCGCCGGCGTGTCCGATGCAACGTCGCCAAGCGAGTCCTCGATCAGCGTCTGCACGCCACGGAAGCAGTCTGCACTAGCGCGGTGTTGGTTGTACTCTGCAGCTGGGCCGGTCAGGTCGAGCGCGGTGAGAGCTGCGTTGACAACGCTGCCGACGACGGGCGAGACATCGCCCTCGGCTGCCCGCGTTTGCTCGCGCAGCAGGTCGCTCACCGACGCCAGCACCGCGCCGTCTGGTGCTTCCTTCAGTTGACGCGTCAGGAAAAGTGCGCGGAACTGCACGAGTGCGACAGCAACAGCGGTACGTGCCTCGTCGTCGAGCGAGCTGGCGTCAGTCCTCTGCAGGATCTGGTCAATGTTATGCGGCGCCGGGTGGGTCGCGGCCGCTGCAAGCTGCTCGAGAGTCTCGTGACCCACGTTGTGGATGAAAACGATGCGAGCTGCGAAGTCGGCGCACACACGCAGCTTCTGCAGCTGCACCTTGGCGGAGCCCAGGTCGACATCCTCCACACCGCGCTCGGCGTCGCCGATGGAGTTGAGTGCGTCGGCGTGGTTGAGACAGCGCTGCGCGCGAGAGAGCCATCGGTCGATGGGCTTGGCAGATGTGCTGAGGCAGCGCAAGACTGCTCGCTCCGCCAGATCAGCGGCGAGGGAGCCCTCCGTCTCCTCCTCCTCCTCCTCGATATCCATCTCGTCAGAGCTCTTTGCGATCAGATACAACTGCAGCACGTGCTGCAGTGTTGGCTCCACGTCCCATCGTGCCAATACGACGTCGGCAGGATGCCACTCATAGCCCGGATCGAGCACATAGCTCGGGGCGAGCGCCCGCGCCACCAGCGGCTTGATGATCTTCGCCGGCACGCCCGTAAGACGTGAGAGTCCAGCAGCGAGCATGCTAACCACGTCGTTCTTGAAGCGATCTCGATTGTGATTCCAGGTCTCATCGAGGTCACGACCGTGGCTCACGTGCTCACCGGCAGCGGCATCGATTGCCATTGGGGTCTCATTGCCTGAGGAGCCGAAGTGAAGACCAGACAGCGCATCGGCTGCGCCTCCATCATGCAGCAGCGCCAGTCGAAGCAGCAGCTCACTGTCGGTCACAAACTGTTCGCACAGCCCCTCCTTGACCGTCTGGATGCGTGCTGCACTCGTGCCGAGCTCGGTGAAGTCTGATCGACGGCCCTCGAACAGCCGCAGCACCTCTGGAGAGTAGGGCCACTCGAGTACTGTCTCGTGCGCGTCCAGCCGAAGGCTCTCAGTGCTCCAGAAGCAGTCAGCGGGTGGTTTTGGCAGCGACGAGTCCTCGGGCATGAAGACATTCAGCCACAGCCGCAGCTGCGCCTCGGAGCGCGCGATGGCGACCAGGCCCGTCAGCGCCGAGCTCTTCTCGATCCTCCACAGCAGCAGTGCAAGCGGCTGGCGGACCGCTTCAACCACTTTCTCCAGCACTAGAGAGCACAGGCTGGAGGCTCGAACGAGCGCACCCTGGTCGCACGCGAGCTGCTGCAGCCAGCGGCCCGCCGCCACAGAAGTGGCAATGCCCTTCGTGAGCTCTGCGCTCAGCAGCATCTCGATCCGGTCGAGCACTGCCAAATTGGACATCATCTCGGCCACCACGGCATTTACGTGGTCAAGAGTCTCACGCGGCTGGCGATGCGGATACCCGAGGCGCCTGATTGCCCATGGTAGCTGCTCCTTGATGACGTCACGCAGCGACGCGCCTGCAACCCGCTTCTCGCCATAGCTGCCCATGACGAGGCTCGCTGCACCATGCACCTCGCGGGCTGCCTGCAGCATCTCAAAATCCGACGCGCTACCCTCCAGGCGGTCAACAACGACCTGCTTCCAGCCCGAGAGGCAGCTGAACTCCCAGCGCTCCGCCCCGGCGGTTCCCTCAGCGTCTCTCTGGAAGCGCGAGACGTGCAGCACGATGACCTGCATCTTGCGTCGCCGTTCGTGGCCGCCCGCGTAGTAGGCACGCTCGCTCTCACGCATCAGCTCGCGCGTGAGAAGCAGGTGCTGTGCGTGCAGCGCCGCATCGCACTGCAGTACGAGAACATCGCGCGGCTCCGCCGGGTCCCAGAAAGCGGCGAAGGCGTCGCGCAGCCGCGCCTCCGACTGAACGTCGACGAGGTGGAGCATGCGCAGATTCTTGGTGCCGACGCCACGCTCCTCGAGAATCGTCTCGACGCTGCTCTGCCACGAGGTGAACGTGAGCACGAGCAGCCGCTCGTGCTGCTGCTGCTCTGAGACCACGCTCTCGACTGCCATCGCTGCGCGACCATCACGACGGTGCACGAGCCTTGGCGCATAGTGCATCAAGCACTCGGCCAAACCCGCGTGGTGAGCCTGCGAGTAGTACGCCTTGACGAGGCGGTCCAGCTCGTCCATGTTGTCGGCCTCCTGGGCGAACGTCGACAGCTCCGTGCGCGCAACCGCGTCGGCTGGCATCAAATCGAGCAGCGTCTGTTTGCAGCGCATGCGTACGGAGGCGGCGTCGGGCGCGCCATGCTCGGCCTGGATCTCACGCACGAGCAACGACGGCAGCGTGTCCTCGGTGAAGCCAAGGAAGGCGTCACGCTCGGTGAGGCCACCGCCAGTATTACAGCTTGCGAGCGCGGTGCAGAAGGTCTTCAGCTCAACCAGCAGCTTATCACCGATGCCGCCAGGCTGCTCAGCCAGCACTGAGAGGTACGTCAGCTGCTGCTTCTCGCACCGGTTGAGTCGCGGCGGGTCTGAATGCTGAAGGTCGCGCTCCTCCTCGAGGATGACCATCCGGAAGGCCTCGTGCACGTCGCAATGCTTGGCCGTGTTGCCGTGCGCCACGCGGCAGAACCGCCGCCGTTGCTCGCCCGCGGCGGTCTGTACCGTCCTCTCGCGGTAGTTCTGGTTGAGCATGTCGTACAACGCGCCGTAGATCCGATCAAAGTCCTTGACGATCAGCTGCCGCCCCGCCTCCATCTCACTGATGATCCGGCTCAGCTGGCTGCACGCGTGCTCCTCGCCCTGGTCCTCCCTGAAGCGGCTCGCGAGCATCACGACGGGGTCGTTCAGCTGCGCGCGGATCTGCGGCAGCTCCAAAAGGCACGTGGCGGCATCGCCGCGCACGATCAGCATCAGGTGGCGGGCGCGAGCGTCCTGCAAGTTGGCTGTGATGAGCTCAGTCGCCGTGGGGAGCGTGCGCAGATGCGACCGCTTCGTCTTCAGGTTGTCATCCAGGATCTGCAAGAACTGCGCCGCCGATCGCGGCAGGCCGCCAAAGTTGCGAGCAACCGCCTCGGCGACCGCCGCATCGTCGAGATTGATGGAGCGGCCGATGGAGCGCACGAGATTGTAAAAGTCACGCAGGCCGTGAAAGTTTGCGGCGGCCTCGTCGCGCTCCCTGGCTCCGGCGTCATCAGCCGAGGTTTGGCCCTGGGCTGCGTCTGAGCTCCCTTGCTGACGCTTTCGGAACTCGAAGTAGGCGCTGCTGACAGCGCAGAGCAGCTTCCCTTTGTCCTTGGCTCTGCCCGCCGACGAGAGGCTCTCGACGATGGCCGTCGCGGTCTGCGTGAGCTCATCCACATCGGGCTCGGGGCGGCTCAGCACGACAGCGCGGTTCATCTTCGCCGCGTCGAGCGCCCAGTTCGAGATGCCCACCACAGCGTACGGCAGGTCATGCGGGCTGACCTCGCGCCCGCCGCCGAGAGCAGCAAGCTCAGCGCGCGAGTCAGGCTCGATCAGCTCGTGCAACACCTTGAGCGGGTTGTGCCGGCTCACCTCCGCCAGCCCGATCTCGTCGAGAAGCAGCACGGCAATCGCCTCCTCGTCCTTGGCTGCCGCCTTCTTGACGCGCTCAAACACCTTGCGGATGCCCTCCGAGGTGGAGTCCTCTGAGCACTGGTAGCGAAACTCGAGCAGCTGCGGCAGAGTCTTGAAATGGTGGTCGGTTGAGTCGCGACCACGCAAGTTGGCGAAGATCAGCTGCATCGCAAGCGACTTGGAGCAGCCGGGCTTGCCCACGAGGAACACCGGCAGTCGGTTGAGGATGCACACGAGCAGCACGAAGACGTTCTCGAGGAGCGCACCGTTCAGCGCGACGCCATCTGGGATATGCATCCGGCGCAGGTACTCGTGCTGCTCCGCTTTGATCACGTCGACAAACTCGTCAACGCGCAGTTCGGGCCCGGAGCGGAGCGCCGCGGCGTCGTGCGCATTCCAAGTCTGCCGAAGGAGCCTGCGGTATTCGGCGCGGCTCTCGCTCGACGCTAGTCGCACGTAGTAGCAGTGCGCAAGCGAGAGCAGCACGGCCTGCTCCTCCGCAGTGCGGTCGCGCATGTAGTCGGGCCGGTACAGACGCGAAAAGTACGAGCTTGAGGCCGGCCTGGCGACTGAAGCATCGGTGGCAGCGCGCCTCCGACGTGTCTCGTAGAACCATGGAACAAGGCGCTGAAAGCGGCGCACGTCTCGCAGGCTCACGCTGCAGTCCTCCTCCTTCCGCCGGATGAATTGCTGGGAAGCATGGACGAGCCGGGCGGCGAGCTGAGGTAACAGGCCGCTAGAGAGCATGTTCTCAATGTAGGAGCGCTCATCGTTCTCATGCAGTCGCCCATAATCCCAGACGTAGTCGAGCATGGCCTCAGGCAGCGGGTGCACGCGGTAGACCAGCTGGCGCATCGGGTCTTCCGTGTTGAGCTTCGACTGCAGCCCGACGCGCTCCACCTCCTTTGTGCGCCGCTTGTGCGGGTTGACGGCGGCGATGAAGCGGAGCTGTCCGTGCACGTGCTTGCCGTTGAGCACCCGACGGCAAACCACCTCGCTCACGAGACCAATGTGATGGGAAGTATTGACCTCGTCAAAGAAGCACCACACCTCTTTCCGGGACTCGCGCGCCACCTTCTCGCTCTCAGTCACAAACTCGGCGATCTGCTGCTTGCCAATGCCAGCATGCATGTTAAGCACGCAGAAGTTCTGCTCGTTCTTGTCGTCGATGAGCCCCACCATGTATGCGAGAAACTTTACCAGGCTCGTCTTGCCGCACCCTGTCTCGCCGCTGATGATAACGGGTACGCGGCCACGCAGCCGGACGGACACAAGCATCATCTTGAGAAGATTGTCGGCAGTCAGAGTGTATCTGCGCCGCTCGTCGCTCACTCGCAGCTTCTGAACCAGCGCGGGGTCGTTCACGGCCAGAAAGAGCAGCAACTGCTCGAAAAGCTGCTGCTGATTGAGTGCACGATAGTTTGGCGGCTGAACTGAGCCGTGGATCGGGTCCCTGTAATACCTATCCACCGGAGCAGCACCCTGGAAGAGCGTCGCTGGATCAGGGAACGGCGTCAGGCCGCCGTCGGCCTGCATGAGCAGCAGGACGTACCTGGTCTCTTCGAACGACTGCACGTGCAGCCGCTGTGCGATCTGCGCTGCATCACCCTCCTGAGCGGCAGCACCACCTCCGTTTCCAACGGCACGGGTGGCAAGTCGCGCTGCGGTGTCGACCAGAGAGCGAAGAATGACTCCGCGGACCGCATTGTGGCCACCTTCTCGAAGCAGCCAAACGGCAAAGAATCCCTCACAGCCCTTTTGGAAGGCGCGGAGCTGTTGGGCGAGAACGTTCACGAAGACCTGCAGCTGCGCGTACGAGGGCGCGGCTTGGACCGACGGCAGCTGGAGGAAGTTCTGGTTGAGCAGTGCCCAGCAACGCGCATTGTCGAGCGGCTCGCCAATGGGTGGGTCGGCAGCATCAATGCTTCCCTGGCCCAATGCCTGAAGATAGGCGCACACGATCTGCACGTCATCAGCCGAGACGAGGGTGAGCTGCTCAAGCAGCCGTGGTCGCGTTACGCTCCTCGCATCGATCCCCAATTCGAGTGAGAGCGGCTGCAGCCTGGCCTGCTCAAAGTAGCGACAGATGGGGAGGTCGTTGCGCAGGTCAGAGCCGACTGTATTGGCCAATTCCACGAAGATCGTCTTGTAGGGCACGTGGACGAGCGACTCCGACGACGCGGCAGAAGAGCCGACCATTGAGAGACAGAGCAGCTCGAGCATCATGTCGTTGACCACCTCCTTGCACGACGCGGGCACATCGAGAATGTTCAAGTGCAGCGCGTCGCCGCTGTCTCTGCTCAGCAGGCGGAGCAGCGTGCCCACCAGCTCCTCGCGAGACGTGAAGCCAGAGACAGCCACTGTGCGTAGCGTCCTGCAGCCATGCTCCTTGGCAAGGGACTTGACATGCTCGGTCTTGCCGAGTCCAGCACAGGCGCTCGACACCACGACGACATGTTTCAACTCGGCAAATGCCGCCCGCATCTGATCCTCGTTAAGCGGCCGAACAGTCTTGACGAAGTTTGCGAGGTCAGTCGATACGCGCTGCTGATCGGCAGCCTCGCAGAGCAATGCAAGTCGAACCAAGCGAGGGTGCGTGGTGTGGTAAAAGAGCATCATCTGCTGCTTGAAGTACAGGTACGACGCCTCAGGCAGCACAGAGATGCGCAGCGCACAGAAGAGGCGGCCTGCGACGAGGGCGCTCTTGTTGGCGTGGAAGGCGCGATGCAGGAAGGCGTCGATTTCCTCGTGCGTCGTGTCGGCCCGGCAGAAGAGCAGCTGCGCGTGGGCCGGCAGCACGCAGTCGGCCGAGTAGAGCGCCAACAGTGTCTCCAGCATGTTGCTGCGTCCCACGGATGGCTCGACGAAGCAAAGTGCCAGCTCACCCTCCGCGACGAGCTGCGCGGGCTGTCGCTTGCGCCACGCCGAAGGCTTGACGCTCTCGGGCTGAGCACCCTCAAAGTGCGCTTGCAGCATGGCTCCCAGTTCCCCGAGCTGCGTTGCTGGCTTCGGTCTCGAGTGGGCTGGCTGTGTGTGTGGGCTGGGCACTGACGCAGACGTGGCTGGTGACTGCGGCGAGAGACCCTCAGACAGTCCTTTGGACAGTGCGGGCTTCTCTCGAGTCGGCACGTAATGCAGGAGGTGCCGCCCTTCCGTCGAGTCTCCATTGAAGAATTTGTGCAGCTGGAGCAGCTGCTGTGAGCAGAAGAAAGACAGCTCGTAAGTCTGCTCGCGGGCTGTGGAGATGGCCTTGCGCCAGTCATCGCGCTCCTTCCGGAGCATACTGTCAAAGCCCTTGAGCGCATCAACGCCCGAGACGTGCCGCTCCAGTACTTCCGGCCTGAAGTAGCCCAGCTCGTACAGCTCTGAAATCGACTCGCTGATTGAGACAGCGATGATTGTCATCTCCAAGAACGCCTCTCTCTCGCCCTTCTCGATGGCGCGCTTCTCTTGCTCCTCTGGCGATTCGGCCACACTCCGCTTTGAGTTCATCTCAAGTAGTGCACGACTGCGATAGTCGCGCAGCGTCGCCTCATCGATCGGGGTCGACCTCTGCTCGCCCTCGAACTCAACCATCAGCGGCCCGGAGCCGAAAACAAAGACGCCGTGCTCGACAATGTCCTTGATCGTCTCTTTGCTCTCCTTGCCCTTGTTCATCATCTTGTTGTACGTGCGCCGCAGGGCGTGCAGATTCGAGGTGCAGAGCTCCAGCTGGCTGCTCAGCTCATCACCGTGCACTCGTGTCACGAGCAGGCGATCGCCTAGCCTCGTGAGTGCATCGTCGAGAGTGCCCGGCTGCTCCTTGAGCAGCGGCTTCAGCACCGTGTGCACCTTGATCAGAGCGGTGATCGCTTCTCCGAGACCGGCTTGATCCTCTTCGTTGTCCGCCAGGTCGCGAGGATCGTTGTCACCCACTTCGTCACGCAGGAAGCGCAGCAATTCGACCACGACGGGCTGCTTTGCACCAAGATGATTGGCCGCAGCCAGCTGCTGCTCGTACGGTCGCATCATCTGGTAGAAGCGTGCGCTGTCGTCTGCGAGCGTCGTGAGCGGCTGATCAAGATCCTCACCAATGCCGATGAGCTCTTCAGCCAGAGTTCCCAACCTGCTGCCCTCGGACGGTGTGGCAACACCCAAGTTGCTGGCCAGCCCCAGAAGCGCGGCTGCGTCCTGCAGCGTCAGCACCGTCTTGGCGAACCATTCCAGCTTTCCCTTTAGCTGCACGACGCCAAAGCTGCTTGACTGGCCTGGGAACATGAGCTCGAGCTCGTTGGGCAGCATTCGCAGCAGCGTTTCGACCGCTTCGCGGCTCTGCGGTCCCTCAAAGATCTGGGCCACCTCGCTGACCATCAGCTGCTCATTGCTCAGCATCTGCTCGCTCTTGGCGCGGAAAGCCTGCGATGCGTTGCGGCACACCTGGACGAGCTCCGCGACGTGCAACTGCTCCGCCGCCGACGTGAGAGCACGCTGCCACTCGTCACCGAACAGCTTCGAGCCACGCAGTCGAAACGCCGTCTCGGCTGCCTGGCGCACATCTGGGGTGAGGATGGCGCCCCAGTGCTCCTCCGCCTCGGCGGTACCGAGCGGCACGCCATCGAGCTGGCGAACGCGATGGACGTCGCCAGCGAATGCATCGCGGTCGACGACACGATCGATACTCACGCGGTGCTCATTGAAGTGTTCAAGCGCATCGTGTGTCGCCCTGAGCTGGCGCACGTCGTCCATCAGCTGATTGCACGCAGGAGGCTGGACATGCGCATGCCCAACAGCATTGCCGTAGTCAGAAACGGTGCGGTGTCCGTTGATTCGAGCGGAGTGCAACAGCAGCTCATCGACGGCATCGACATGGATCATGCGAGTGCGGATGCTGGCAGACAGATTGAGCAAAGCTCGGCGAACACGCATGAAGAGTGGATGCTGCAACAGCTGGCCATTGACGCCGGCGACGACGAGCATGCGCGTCCAGAACACCGCGCGGTCGGCGTCGATGAGGGAGTGGAGCAGCTCCCGGTCCGAGGCCTGAGGCATGTGACGGCTTAGCATGCCCAGCAGCACAGTGAGCACACTCTCTGACAGCGAGTGTGGCACCTCGTGCCTGCCGTCGCGAGTCTGCTGGGGCGCAAGCAGGCGGAGAACCTCCATCGCCCTCTCGCCAATCTGCAAGGCATGGCCGCCGCACTTCTGCACTAGCACGTTCTCGATGGCAACGTTGAAGACCTCAGATCGCAGATCGGTCGTAAGAGTCGGTCCGTCGCCGAGCCGTCGAGCTGCGTCGAGAAGCGCATTGGCGCCTCCGCAGTCGGGCCGCCGGTGCAGGACGGTCCGAAGCTCCTTGAACAACGCCACACTTGCATCGTCTGGCGCCGAGCTCCACGCGCTCCAGGTCTGCTGCACTGCCAAATACAGGTTGCAGATGGCCTCGCCCTTGACGTGGGAGGAGTTGAGGACGATTGCGTGCACCCACGCGAGCGCATTCTTCGCGCGAGATTCCTTGCTAGTCCTGAGCACGACCAGCAGACGCGGAAAGAGCAAGAAATGCGCACCAGATAAGCCGGTCGCGCAGAGGTTGATCAGCACCTGAGTGCTCAGCTCCTGCGAGTCGCCGAGGCCGAGTTCTCGGAGGCCAGCCACTGTGGCATCACCTCCCAGATCCCATCCCGCAACGTTGCATGCCTGCCTGCGGATAGCATCAGCAGCGTCAGGAACCGCGCCAAAGTCGCGGTGTTGCTTGAGTAGCGCGCTCAGCTTGAGCGGCGCAACCATGCGTGACCAGGTGTCACGCAGCGCAGCCGCGAGTTCGCGCGTTACCGGATACGGTATCATCAGACCGTCGATGATGCCGGCAATCGTCGCCTGATGGGAGAGGGCCTGCGCATGCGCGTGCGGCCGATGACTGTACGGCCACTCGATGGGCAGCAGCACGGCGAGCGTCTCGACGGCTGGCGCCTGCGCGAGCAGCGCGCACAGCACCTTGCTCAGCTCCTGCACCGCCATGCGCGGCTTGTTGGCCGAGAAGACGAGCAGCGCCTCGGTGTACTCGCTGTCTGCGCCTCCGGCCGGTGTCGGCTTCCTCGGTAGCTCCACCACGCCCCAACGAATCGCGGCAATCCACGCGACCTCGAAGGATGACGGATTGCGCAGAACACTCGCAAGCTGGCCCTTCTGGTCAGCGTTGAGACCGCCAGCAGGCGGGTCGAGCCGGGTCAGCGCAGTCGCAAGGAGCGCCCGAGTCTCATAGGTCACGGACGCGGGGTTGCTCGAAAGCACCCGCACGCAGAGGAGCAGCAGCGCTGGGCTCAGAGTCTGCGGCCGGAGGATGCTCATGATCGTTCTCGTGTAGTCGATCCTTCCACTCGTGCTCAGGCTCAGCAGGTCGGTGATGGCGGAGTCGACGATGCGCGTTGACGAGAATGTGATGATCAGCGACTTGAGGGTGATTGCGAGGCGTTCCTCCAGCGGCGTGTCTCCCTGAAAGCCAGAGTTGAATGCGTGGTTCAGGCGCCCTGGCGGGCCAGTCACTTGGAATTCCTTGGTCTTCCTCGTCTGGTTGCTCCCCGTGAATGTGTCTCGAAGTGCGCCGAAGATCGAGCCCGAAGCGGGCGGGACGAGGACCAGCTTGTACACGAAGCCACCCATGCCAAACTCGACGGGCTTCTCCAAGAGCCAGTGGCAAGCCGACACGCCGTTGCCTGCAGCCTTGAGGTCGAACGACGAGCCGTCACCGAGCTCGACGCGCAGCGTGTATCCCTTCTCGACCTCGGCGTAGACGTGGATCATCGCGAGGCGGTCCTTCACAATCGGCGCCTGCCAATTGGGAGCAGCGGTGGGTAAGAGAGCACACGGCGGAGGGCTATGCTGACGGGCAGATGCGAACGCACCTTCACGCTTGGCGGTGGCGCGATGCCGATGGCCTCACCCATGACGGTGAGCCTGCCCTGACGCGAGCGTTCCACATTCATCCAGACGCCCTTCGAAGCGCAGGCCTTCGTGGCGTAGTATGGCGCCATGACGTCCAGCGGAGTATCAAGAATGTCCGTCGTCCGTGGGTCGCGCTGCTTCCACGGGCCTCGATCGTGGGCCTTGGTACCCTTCGGCAGCCAGATTTGACGACGCTGCCAGTTGTCCCGCTGATCGGGCAGACGCGGGAACTCCTCCAGATCTGGAGCGTCGGGTTTCGATGCCTCGGCGGCGGGCGCGGGCGCGGGCGCGGCGGGCGCGGGCGCGGCGGGCGCGGGCGCGGGTGCTGGCAAGGGCGCGGGCGCTGCGGCGCCGAGCAGGCTCCGAGCGAGCTCGCCGGCAGGACCGCTGAGCCCCTTGTAGCGGTTCGGGTCGTTCATGATGTCAAGGACCTTGTCCTCGATCTCCTGAGCGTCTGAACCCGTCGCCCGCATATCGGCCCGGAGCGCGGCAGCGCTAGCAGTGTGCCGTGGGGCGGGTGAAACTTCCATGGGCTGCGACCCTTGGGACGAGCTCGCGGCTTGGTCGGCGGCGCTAGCAGTCGCGCTAGCAGCCTGCGACTTCTTTCCCTTGCCCATTCCGGCGGATATTCAGGCT
>Ga0209713_10001311_pt1 | contig 14763 bp, 7 predicted proteins | sample ArcOceMetagenome_3_FD_187444 | JGI IMG/M metagenome (GOLD analysis project Ga0209713, IMG submission 187444) | Marine eukaryotic phytoplankton communities from Arctic Ocean - Arctic Ocean- Svalbard ARC20M Metagenome (SPAdes) (version 2) | ecosystem: Environmental > Aquatic > Marine > Oceanic...
GACGCTCCGACGGACGTTACGGAAATCCCGCAGGGCGATGTTGCCATTAGGCCACGATCGACACCTACCTCGTTGGGTTAACCGTTTTTTGGTCCATGACCCGGACTCGAACTGGTGACCTCGGAATATTTTCCAATATCCGACGAGAAAACGGACTTCCAGCCAGGGAGCCCATATTCCAGCCTGAAATCGCCATTTTTCGCTCAGCGCCTACGGCGGGGCACAGGGATTTTGCCGATTTTCCCCAGCCAGCCATTTTCCAATATCGGCTTGGAAAATGAGGCCAATTCCAGCGCTGGTTTTCCAACCTCGGGTTTCCAAGACACGAAGTCTTACTGTATCCTGACACAAGAAGGTCCACACAGCCGTCGCGCGTGGGCAACGCCCGCCCACCCACTGGGATCACTCACTCAGAGGAACCCGCGTGGTGTCGGCCTGGCGCCAGAACCACCGCCTCCTTCCAGCCACGCCCGATCGGCCTTCGCGGTCACGGTCAGCCCGCCAGCCTGTTGCAGGTTGGAGGTGTACTTGTTCTCGGCGCGCTCGCGCGACGCCTTCTTCTCCGCGTGTTGGTCGTCGCGAGCCACCATGGCGCTCTGAAGCTTCGCCGCGTACGCTTCTCCGGCCGCGGCTCGCTCTTCCGCGTCGAGCACGTAAGACGCACCATCGAGGCGGAGCTTGCCCTCCTTGAGGACCTTGGCGAGTGCCGACTTCACGTTGGCGGCCTTGTCGAAGCCGAGCGCGGCGCACTGCTTCGCAAGGTTGGCCCGCGAGAGCATCCCGTTGGCCGTCACCGCCGCGAGCACGGCGGCGGGGTACGTCTTCGGCGCCTTGGCCGGCTTGGCCGGCTGGGCCGCTTTCTGCGTGGTGTGGGTTTGCTTTGCCATATGTCGTCGTGTGGCGTGGACCTCCCCGACGCGTGCACGCAAAGTCATGCCCGGCAAGGGCTCGGCAAATGAATGCCCGAAGAGTGAAGTGACGTTATAGTACAGGCCTAGGACTTGCGCGCGCGCGCGCGCGCGCCGGCCGAGTTTGTCGGTTCGCCCCTGCCAGCCGCCCACCACGAGCCGTCGCGCATAGGCAACGGCGAACGGCCTCGACACCGTACTTTCCGCGCCCGACCCAAAGGGGCGAAATACTTTAGATACTTTAGATCATTGCCTTGCCAAGCCAGCTCAGAATGAACTGTGTTTTGGTTACAAACCACCGCAATCGCCCAATCTCTGACGACGCCAGCTCGGCGCGTTGACCGCAAGTGATTGCTTTCTTTTGCGCGTTGGACAGAGCCGCGCACCCCCTTCAGCTCCAGACACACGAGGGCAGCTCCCTACAACAAACAAGCAAGATGATGCAGCAGCTCTTCGGCCGCCGCCCAACCTCCGCCGGCCCGTCCGCGGCGTCCACCGATGCCGAGGTCCTCGCGGAACTCGCCGAGTCGAAGCAGCTGGTCGAGAAGCGCGAGGCGCACCTGCAGAGGAAGCTGGAGCAGGAGATCGCCTTGGCCATCGATCACAAGAAGCACGACCGGAAGAAGGCTGCGATCGCCTGCCTCCAGCGAAAGAAGATGATCGAGACGGAGCTCGACGGCCTCGTCGAGCAGAAGCTGAAGCTCGCGACGCAAGAGCACACGCTCCATCAGGTAAACTTCACGTCGGTGCTCGTGAAGACGGAGCAGAAGGCGACCAGCTTGATTCGTAAGAAGGTCGAGGAACTCAAGGGCCCAGACGGCATGGAGGATCACCGAGAGCGCACCGAGCAGACCCTCGAGGACGCCTACGAGATGCTCAGCATCGCGTCTCAGCCGATCGCCAACCCAGCGCTGAGCGGGATGGATGACGACGAGATGCTCGAGGAGCTCGAGGCTCTCGAAGAGGCGGAGAAGCAGAAGCAGCTCGAGGCCGAGCTCGCGCACCTGGGCGAACCGGCTACTTCGGCGGGTGCGGCTGAGCTCAAGCTGCCCAACGCGCCGACCACGGCCCTGGCAAAGGAGCAGCGGGCTCGGCAGCAAAAGGAGGAGGAGGAGCTGGCGGAGATCGACCGGCTCGAGGCGTCGATGCTAGTTGTCGATCGGCCGATGCCGATGCTCGGGATGGCGGCGCCGACTGCGATTGCGGCCATGTGAGTCGGTGGACGTGTGTCTCAATCATCAACATACGTATGTGGACGAGAACGAGCTGGGTTGTATATGTCGTGACGAGTGCGGCGTGGCGGTGTCTGCTCGTGTGACTCGTGCTTTTAGAGCGTAAGACAATGCACAACGGTAGTAGGGGCGCTGCGTACGCCTTTTTGCTGCCGGTGCTCGGGCTGCAGGACATGGCGGCTTGCAACATGTCCTGATCGGCGTATATCATGGTTTTTCAACCTCCCGGGGTGTGTTTTTTTCTAGCGGCGCCCCTTGGGGAACGCGCCAGGTGACACATGACATGATCTGACAGAGGTCTCGATTTTGTTCGGCTTTGGTTACAAACCAGCGCAATCGGCGAAGTCGCGTTCTTCACAGCAGCCCAAAGCGCTTCCCCGCACTGCGCAGCGCCACTCACAGGACAAGAGCCGCCCAGCAAGATGGGCACCCGCTACGGTGCCACCTTCGGCACCCAGATCGACGACAACGGCGCGGCGAAGCTCTTCGACGCGCGGGCGCGCCGTGCCCGCCGCAACTCGGACGCCTCGGACGACTCAGACGACGACGACGACGACAAGCCCAAGCAGCCGTCCAAGCCGGTGTCGGTGGGGCGGATGCAGGCCGCTGGCGCGGTGGTGAAGGCCGGTAACGCCTTCGGTGGCGTCGTGTCGCCCAGAAGCCCCGCCTTTCGAGCCGCCCCGAGCTCCGGCAGCATACCTGCCGCGGCGGCAATCGCTTCCGTGCATTCGGCGCCCGCACCAGCCGTGGCAGCGAATCGATTTCCGGCGAAGGCGCCTGCTTCCGCGCCCGCGGTCGCGCCTGCGCCCAAGCCGGCACCCGCGCCCGCGCCCGCGCCAAAGAAGGAGGAGGAGGAAGAGCCGGACCTGATGAGGCGCGTGTCGTCCTTCTTTGGCATCGGCGGCAAGAAGGCGCCCGCGCCCGCGCCCGCTCCTGCGCCCGCGCCCGCTCCCTCGCCGGTGAGCTCGCGCCTCAACCAGTTCGGAGGCGCCGCCTATCGTCCCGGTCCGTACGGCGGCGGCGGCGGTGGCGGTGGCGGCGGCGCGCAGTCGATGTGGGCGCGCAGGCAGGCGGAGGCGCAAGCGGAGAAGGAGCGTGAGGCGGCCGAGGCGCAGAGCAAGGCCGACGAAGTGCCGAGCTTTGCACGCGCGCGACCGCCCGCCGAGTCTCCCTCGTCAACGCCGGCGGCGTCCTCCGCGGCCGCTGCCGGCGTGCCCAGCTTTGCGCTCGCGCGACCAAAGGTCGAAGCCCCTGCTCCCGCCCCTGCTCCCGCCCCGGCCCCGGCCCTGCCGCCCTCGCTGCCGCCCTCGCTGCCGCCCTCGCTGCCTCCGGCGGTTCCGCCGGCAGTCCCTCAAGCGGCGCCGCCTCCGGTGCCGCCCGCGCCGGAGCCGGAGCCGGCACCCGCCGAGGAGGAGGAGGTGGCGGAGTGGTACATGCTGGACGCGTATGAGGAGCAGCAGGGCCCGCTGACGGTGGCGGGGCTCGCCGAGCTGCAGCGCGCGGAAGAGCTCACCAGCGAGACGCTGCTGTGGCGCGAGGGCCTCGACGAGTGGCTGCCGATCGACTCTCTCCCGGAGCTCGCGGCCAAGCTTGGCGGCGGCGGCGGCGACGGTGGCGCGGCGGCGGCAACGATGGCGGCGGCAGAGGCGGAGGCGGCGGCAGCTGCGGCGGCAGCTGCGGCGGCCGCGGCGGAGGCGGAGGCGGAGGCGGCCGCGGAGGCGGAGAGGGCGCGCGCGGCGGAGGAGCAGGAGAAGATCGCGGTCGCGCGCGCGCAGGCGGAGCGCGAGGCGGCGGAGCAGCTGGCGCGCGCGATGGCCGCCGCGACCGCGCCGCCGCCCTCGATGCCGCCGCCGCTGCCGTCGGGGACAGGGTCGGCGCTCGTGTTCATGGAGGGGGCGGCGCCGAGGCCGCCGGCGCTGCCGCCGGCGGTGCCCGTGCCCGCCGCGCCGATGGCGGCGGCGTCCGCGGCCGACGAGGAGCGCGCGCTGCAGGAGGCGGTCGATCGCGCGCAGCAGATGGCGCTGGCGGACCGCTCGCGCTCCGCGAGCCTGATGGGGGCGGCGGCGGCGCCCGCGGGGGCGGCGGCGGTCGCCAAGCCGGCCGACTACGAGGCCATGTGCGAGCAGGTGTGGTACTACCTCGGCGCCGACGCCGAGAACGAGGGGCCGCTCGACGCCGAGGAGCTCGCGCAGCTGCGCAGGGACGGCGTGCTCGAGGAGGACACGCCGGTCTGGTGCAAGGCGCTCGGCGAGTGGCAGCAGCTCACGCAGGTGGCAGCCCTCGTGTGGCTCGCCGCGCAGCTGCCGCCGATGGCGCAGGCGGCCGTCTGGTTCTACGTCGACGACGACGGCGAGCGGCAGGGGCCCGTCTCCATCGAGCAGCTCGTGGGCATGCTCTCGCAGGGCCTGCTCTCCGACGACGCCGGCGTGTGGAGCAAGTCGCTCGGCGACTGGCGGCGCATCAAGGAGGTGCCCGCCATCGTCAGCGCGCTCGGCTGAGCCATCAGCCTCGACGCGGCTGCAGAGGCGTCGGAAGGCACGTGACGGGGACGATCGAGAGTAGATCGAGAGGTTTAGGGATTCGGAGCGGCTGCGTCTTGGGGCACAATGGGGTGGGTCTTGCAACAAGGCGCGTGAGTGGCCGAATAGGTTGGGTGTGCTTGAGGGGCCTTTTGCGCAAGAGAAATAGAGAATGGACTTGAGTGGCAAATATGCACATGTTCCAACATCTAACACTCTCAACATCTCGAGTGGGATGTGGTTTTGGCTAATAAAGTACCCGGGGCTGGTAAAAAACTGGGAGCTCAAATCATCAGCTCTCGGACCGACCCGGACCGACCGCCTCCGCCGGCGGGAGCAGCGGCGCGCCGAGCTGCCCCGCCGGAGCGGTCGTAGCGGCGGGCGCAAAGGCGGCGGGATGCGGCGGCTCGCCAGTGGCGGTGACGCTGCGCGCGCGCTGGCGGCCGAGGCGTCGCTCGTGGTCCTCGAGCGCCTCGATGCCGCCGTGCATGACGGCGTGGCCGCAGAGCATCGAGACGAGCGACGCGCAGAAGAGCAGCCAGATGCCGCTCTCGAGGCGCGCGTCGACGACGAAGCAGCGCTCCTCGGCCGCGTCGCCGCCGACGGTGTAGTCGAAGTAGGTGCGCAGCGCCGCGTTGATGCCGTCGCACTCGTCGCCGACGATGAACTGCGCGAACTGGTCGAGCTCGAGCAGGCTCGCGATGACGGTGAGGATGAAGACGTCGAGCGCCGCCCACGCATGCGCCACCTCGGCGGCGATGAAGAGGCGGCGCTGCGTCGGGATGCGCAGCGGCACCACCCAGAGCGTCGTGAGGATGGCGAGCCACAGCAGCGGCACGACGAGGCAGATCAGGAAGAAGACGCCCTGGAAGAGCACCAGCGCGGCGGGCGGCGCCTGGTCCGAGATGTGCGGCAGCAGCTTGCCCACGTCCATGAGCGAGTACGGCGTCGGCCCGGCGCCCGCGCCGAGCGCCGCGCCGGCGAGGCCGCCGATCCGGATCGAGAAGGTATGCACGTCGCACGCGCTGACGATGGCGAGCGCCGAGAGCGCGAGCAGCACCACCATCGCCAGCTGCATCGCGCACGACAGCGGCCGCGCGCGCGCCGGGTCGCGCGCCGAGGCGGCGGCGGCGGCGGCGGCCGCGTCGCCGCTGGCGCCGGCACCGCCCGCGGCGGCGGCCTTGCCGGAGGAGGAGGAGCGCCGGCAGAGCGCGAGCAGGTCGGGCCGCTTGAAGCGGTAGCGGCGCACCGGCAGCGGCGGCACGCGCTGCAGCCAGCCGCGCACGTCGGGCGACGTCGTCTCGGCGTCCATCGAGAGCCGACGGCCCGCCGACTTGCCGGCGCGCTCGGCGGCGTGCGCGGTGGCGTTGCGCTGCAGCGCGAGCAGCACGTGCGACATGACCAGCGAGAGCGAGACGGCGGTGAGGAAGCCGTACATGCCGAACTGCGGCGTCACCTCGACGGTCGCCTCGAGCGGCGCCGGCCCGCCCGGCGGCGACGACGGCGCCTTGACGTGGATGTGGAAGGCGACGGCCATCATCATGAGCATGTCGAAGTCGAGGAGCGACCACTTGCCGAGCGCGTCGAGCGCGCGCAGCACGACCTCGCACCGCTTCGGCGGCATCCACGTCGCGGGCGCCCACCAGCAGAAGAGCATCATGAGCAGCTTGAGGTACGGCCACACGCCCGACATCAGCCCGATGAGCAGCGAGAGCGGGTAGACGCCCGCCTGCCACGAGTCGTGGATCGAGCCGGTCAGCGTGAACGAGAAGACGTTGAGCAGCTGGATCGGCTCGCCCGCCAGCTTGAGCAGCACGTCGACCGACGCGCCGCGCCCAAACGGCGGCACGGCCGACACCAGGAAGAGGCCGATGCTGCCGAAGATCGTGGCGGGCACGAGCACGGCCCAGCACGAGTTGCGGTACATCGGCTGCTGCGAGAGCGACGTGGCGAAGCGCGCGCACGGCGAGCAGAGCGGCGGCGGGTCGGCCTCCGACTGCGCCGCCCACGCGACCATCATCGTCGGCGACTGCGCGCCGCTCGGCCGCGGCATGCCGAGCAGAGCGCCCGAGTCGAGCGTCGCCGGTGAGGCCGAGCCGGCCGGCGGCAGCTGCTCGTCGTCGTCGACGTCGTCGTCGTCGTCGTCGTCCTCGGTGACGATGGCCGCGTTGGTGCTCGGCGCGCCGGCGCTCGGTGCGGCGAGCGGCTGCACGGTGCAGTGGCGAAAGCTCGCGCGCATGGCCTTGCGCTCGAGGCGCTGGAGCCGCTTGCGACGCTCGAGCAGGCCGACGTACAGGCCGAGGCCAAGCGGGACGCCGACCATGACGATGGCGATGGCGGCGGCGAGCACGTTCGAGGTCGTCGGCGTGGGCGGCGGCGGCGGCGGCGTGTACGACGTGCCGTCGCACTCGGCGTGCGACTTGCCGAGGTGCTGCTGCATCTTGTCGTCGAGCATCTCGCTGATGCCGCGCGTCAGCATGCCGATGACCGGCAGCAGGTCGGGCAGCCGCGCCCAGCCGGGCGGCAGGTCGTCGGTGGCGTTGGCGCGCGTGAGGTCGACGGTCATGCCGCCCGAGCGCGGCGCGTGCACGGTGAGGTTGGTCTGCGTCGCGTCGAGACTCAGGTTGACGAGCGGCTTGACGAGGCAGCCCGGCGCGTGCAGCACCTGCCCGAGGGTCAGGTAGCCGAACGCGGCCGAGTCGAGCGCGATCGGCGTCGCAAAGTCGAGCGAGACGTTGCGCAGGTCGAGGCGCACGTCGAAGGAGTGCCAGCCGGGCGGGCTGTCGCCCAGGTAGAGGCGCATGCGCATCTGCGCGACGATCGGCGCGTGGCCGCCGAGCGAGAGCGAGTGCGTCAGCAGCGCCGGCCCGGCGGGCTCCATGAGCTCGACCGCGTAGACCGAGTCGAGGCCGGTGAGCTTGAGGTCGGCCAGCTGGATGCCGATCTGGCCGACCTTCGGGTCGGTCATCCAGATGTCGAGGAACTGGAACGGCAGCCCGAGCTGGCCGGCCGGCAGGCCGAGCATCCTCGAGAGCCGGTCGACCATCGCGTCGTACGACGTGTTGCGCGCCGGGTCGCCGAGGAACTCGTCGAAGAACCACTCGAGCCTCGCCACGCCCGCGTCGTCGCGCACGTCGACGATGCTCGGCACGTACGGCGGCGGCGTCGGGCACGCGCCCGCGCTCTCGGCCGCGTCGAGGATGGCGTCGACCTTGCTCGAGATGTAGGTTGCGAGCAGCTCCGACAGGAGCGGCGGCAGCGCGAGCGTCGTCGGCCGCGGCAGCGCCGCGTGCGACGAGGCCGACGACGCGTCGCCGCCGGTCGCGCTCCTGGCGTCGATGGTGAGGTTGGAGAGGGTGGCGGTGGCGCCGAGCGAGAGCAGCCGCGCGTCGAGGATCTGCTTGATCGAGCAGTTCGGGTTGGGCAGCTGCTGCAGCTGCAGCGTCGAGACGCCCGACGAGTTGAGCCCGAGGCGGCCGGTCGCGTCGAGCTCGATCGCGGCGAGCGTCACGCCGATGCGCATCGACATGCCCTCCGCCGCATCAGCCAACACGCCCGCCGCGGCGAGCGCGGAGGCGGCGGCGGGCGCCGCGGCGGGCGAGGCGAGCGCGAGCACGAGATCGACGCTCAGGTTGAGGTGCTTCATGCCGATGGCCGACGCGAGGCCGGCGCGGTCGGAGGCGACGGGCTCGAGCAGCCGCAGCGTGTCGAAGGTGTCGAGGCCCGAGACGTTGAGCTGGCCGATGGTCACGCGGACCGGGCCGAGCGTCACGGCCTTGCCAATCGTGATCTGCGCCGCGCCGCTGTTGTGCGTCGCGAGGTCGACGAGCTTGTTGAGGCCGAACGGCCCCGCCGTCGCCACCGCCAGGTCGAGGACCTCGAGGCCAACGTTGGAGCGCCAGTCGAGCGCGTCGGCCGACGGCGGCGGCGGCGGCGGCGGCGGCGGCGACGCCACCGGGCAGCCGCGCGGCGTGATCAGCGCGGCCTGCATCGCGGCCGTCGCCTTTGCCACGAGGACGTCCGCGAGCAGGCCGTCGAGCGCAAAGGCGGCGGGGCGCGGCAGCGCCACGTGCGACGCGCCGCCCGCCTCCTCCCACGGCGCGCGGCCGTCGACGCTCATCGTCGAGACGGTCATGCTCGCGCGCAGCGAGGCGAGCGAGACGTTCTCGAACTGGTCGAGCGTGCAGTTGAACGGCGCGGCCAGCAGCTGGTTGAGCTGCAGGCCCGCGAGGCCGCTGCCGTTGACCGCGAGCCGCCCCGTCACGTTGGCGCCGACGTCGGCGAGAGAGATGGCGAGCCGCAGCGTCGACGTCGACGCCGCCGCCGCCGCCGCCGCCGCCGCCGCCGCCGCGACCACCGCGACCGCCGCCTCCTCCTCCACCATGCCGGTTGCCGGGGGCGGCGCGGGCGCCACGCCGACGACGACGTCGACGGAGAGGTTGAGCGTCTTCATCATCACGGCGGTGACGAGGTCGGCGTGGTCGGCGGCGGGCGTCTTCCCGTTCCCGGCGGCATCGGCGGGCACCGCGAGGTCGAGCGCCGAGAGGGAGTCGAGGCCGGAGACGTTGAGGAACCCGAGCGCGACGCTGACGTTGCCGACGCCCGGCACGGGCAGCACGAGCGGCGGCACCATCCCCGAGAGGTTGAGCGAGAGCGCCGACGTGTTGTCCGTGAGCAGCCGCACGAGGCGATCGACACCGAGCGGCCCGTCGGCACCGACGATGCCGTCGGCGACAAAGTCGAGCAGGTCGAGCGACGTCGACGCCTCCCAGTCGATGGCGTCGGCGGCGCTCGGCGGCGGCGCCGCGGGGGGCACGTGGCACGTGCTCGCAAAGCCGGGGGACGGCCTGAGGTCCTCGATAAGCCCGTGCACGACGTTGTTGGCCATGTCGCGGAACGGCCCGCCGAGCAGCCCGTCGGATACGGCGGGGATGACGGGCGCAAACGTCTGCGTGACGAGCTTGAGCAGGTCGTTGACCGCCTTGTCGATGTCCTGCTCGATGTCGCCGCCGGCGCTCGTGAGCGAGAGCGCGAGGCCGCCGCTGATGCCGAGGCCGAGCGAGCGCACGCCCGCGTCGAGCAGCGGCGTCAGCAGGCAGAGCGGCGCCGCGAGGTCCGACGGCGTCAGCTCGTGCAGCGCCGTGCCGTTGAGCGCGAGCAGCAGCAGCGCCGACGGCGCGAGCCTCGTGGCGTCGAGCGCGAACGTGAAGTTCTCGACGAGCGGCGGCGCGTCGAGCAGCTGCGCGAGCGGCGTCACCTTGATCGACACGCCGACGTCGACGGCGGCCTCGTCGAGCGCGAGCCCTGCCAGCAGCGAGTGCGCGTCGGCGGCGCCGGGCTGCGGCTCCAGCAGGCGCAGCGCCGTGAGCGAGTCGAGGCCGGAGACGTTGACGTCGACGAACGTGATCGAGACGTTGGCGAGGTCGTACGAGCGGTTGTTTTGCTTGTCGAAGACGTCGACCGGGAAGCTGACCATCTTGCCGAGCGTGTGGTTGATCCGGCCGCTGCCGTGCGTGGCGAGGTCGACGAGGCCGTCGAGGCCGAGCGGCCCGTTGGCGCCGACCACGCCGTCCACCAGAAAGTTGAGCAGCTCCAGCTCGGGCGAGGCGCGCCAGTCGAGCGCGGCCGCCGAGGTCACGTTCTCGGCGAGCGCCTTCGTCGGCTTGAGGTACGGCGCCACCCACGTGTTGAGCTTCTGCAGCGCATCGGTCACCTGCCCGGACATGAGCTTGCCGATGAGCGGGATCACCGCGGAGGGGATCGACTTCTTCAGGTCACTCTCGATCAGCCCCTCCAGTAGCCGGGCGATCGTGACCGTCGCACTGCGCAGCGACGGCGCGGGGGTGGTAAGGGGTGCGAGGGGCGCGGACTGACCGGGGTCAAGGGGTGGCGGCGCTCGCAGCGCATCAGGAGCAGCCAACGGGGGTACGCATCCTTGGGGACCTCCCCCCACGCCTCAAGGGCTCCCCTCTCCCCCGAATGGGCCCACGTCTTTCACGAGCGTGCTCACGAGCCGTGCAGAGAAATGTCGATGTCGTCAATCTTCATCGAGGCGCCCGACACCTGCGCCGCGGCCGTCGCGGTGTGGTTGTTCTTGTCGATCGTCAGGACGATGCCCGTGCTGATCGACACCCCCGATATCTTGACGTCGGCGGTCCCATGGCCGCCGACGTACGGGAACTTCTTCTGCTTGAAGTCAAACCCAGCACCGTCCGGTCCCGTGTTGTTGGTTTTGCAGTCGATGCCGATGCCGTCGATGGCCAGCGTGTACGTGGCGTCGGTGGGTGCCGAGACCACGCTCGTGGTCACCTGGCCCAGCTGCAGGTTTTGACACGTCAGGCCGTACAGGATGATGTGGAAGGCCTCCTCGCCGTCGCCCACGTCAAACTCCTCGTGCGGCACGCTGAAGCTGAGCTTGCAGAGCCAGCCGCGGAGGCCCGTCTGCGTCTTGCAGTCGGGGTCCACCTCCTTGGCGGCCGAGCCCCACCACCAGCCCGAGGCCGGCACCGGCGTCGCCGCAAGTAGGACGAGCATGGCTGCTAAGCACTTCACGGCCATATTAATGAGTCGGGACAGTGGTGTCGAACTCCAAAGCTCCTGCGGTGTTGTACCGGAAGTCGAGTACCCGCGAGTCCGGCTGGCTCGGGATCAGTGTCTCCCCACGTGGGCTCTCCTGACCGGCAGCTTAGGAAAAGCAATGATCTAAAGTATCTAAAGTCGCGGGCGGTAGCTCGCCTCGCGCCTGGCGGCACGACGCCGCATAGTACCACCGCACAGAGCCAGCGAGATCAACTTTAGGCAAGCCGCTGAGCTATTGAGGCTATTGAGGCGACGCGTTTGCCAGCTAGAAACCCCGGCACCCTGCACTAGGGCGTCCGCGAGTCGGCGCCCGCTCGTAGCGGTCGTGATGCTGCATGAAAGACTGCATTGTGAGAGATTAAAATTAATATTTCTGTTTAGGCCTCCCTCTCAAAGTACAAAACCGGCTTTCGGGATAGCTAATCGACGAAACGCGAGTACTTCACTACTTCAGCGTGTGCTCTCAGCGCTAAAGTGTGGTCCGCCCCCCTAATCCCCTATTTGAGTGTTAGAGCCTGAAGGTTTGCGGCTTTGAAACCCCGAAATGCGACCAGCAAACGCCGGCACGGCGCGAGATCCAAATACTGCGACTGACTGCTCCAGCCACAAGGCCGCCCTTCCAACGCAAGCGCACATACTCGAGCGTTCGATGCCCCTCTCGCCGACGCTGCGCCGCCGTTCCTCGATGAGCGGGGCCGAGGCGCTGCTGGAGTTTGCTGGCGGGGTCCCCGTCCTCAAGCGCCTGGCCCCCTCCTCGTGCGGCTCCGCCGGGAGCGACACGGCTTCTCCCAGCGAGAATGGCTCGCCGGAGATGAAGCGGCCGCGCCAGAATCCGGCGCCGTCGCCGCTGCGCACGTCGATGCAGATGCAGCAAGTTGTCCCCATGCCGCTGGCCCCCGTACAGACGGCGCCTGTGCACAAGCCGATCGCGACTTTGACGACGACGGTCCCCGCGAGGCAGCCTCCCCCAGCGGTGGCCGCCTCCTCCGCGCCGATCAAAGCGCCGGTCAGCAAGAAGGAGGAGCAGCGGCTAGCGGCGGTGGCGCTCAACAACTCGGCGCAGCGCGCCGTCGCAGAAGCGCGCCGGCAGCGCGAACTATTGATGCCGGGCATCGTGTCGTCCCTCTCCAACGGGCAGCCCAATCCGGTGGTGAGGTCGCGGAGGCCGCAGGAGTTCAGACCGACGCAGATGGCGCAAGCGCCACAGCCGGTCCAACCTCCGCAGCCGCCACAGCAGCAGATTGTGATGCCCGCCCAGCAGGCGCCCATCTACAACATGAACCCGTTCACGCAGAGCACCGTCGCGACGGGGCCACCGCTCTACATTCAGCCAAGGAGCGGGCCGCCGGTCGTCATCCAGCCTGGAGCTGGCGTTCCCTACATGTACTACAGCCTGCCGGCTCAAGACGGCAGCTCCGCCTTGCTGTAGCGAGCGCGAGAGGACAAGAAGAGAGAGAGAGACGCCATGACGTACCATCTCCATGCCACTGTACAGTCGGCCAGTCATAGTTGTAGACTGAGGTAGACGTTGCATGCGAGTACAAAAGGTTTCGGTTCCGTTTTTAAATACACTCTACATACATCTCACACGAGCGGTGAGGACGCGTGCTTGTGGAGTGGAGGTGCTGCACCGCCAAGCTGCAGCTGCACATCGGAGCTGCGGTCGCCGTGAGCTCTCGTTCGCTTCTTGCGCCAGGCGAGCGCCGCGAGCCCCAACAGGAGGAACAGGCCGGTGGCACCGGCCACGCCGGCGGCAACTGCGAGCTCCTCGCTGATGGACGAGGAGGAAGCGCCGTCGTCGAGCTCATCGCCGGGCGGCGCGAAAGGCGGCGCAAAAGGTGGTGGAGGCTGAGGCGGCGAGAGCGGGGGTGGGGGCGTGGACGGGAGCGGCGGTGGCGCTGATGGCGGCGGCGGCGGCCGTTGCGGCACGTCGCCGGGCAGCGCGGGAGGAAACGAGGGCGGTGGCGGTGAGGGCGCCCTGGGCGGCGGAGGCGAGGGCGCCGGCGGGGGTGGCGAGGGCGGAGGCGACGGTGAAGGACTCGCGGCGCACTTGTCCCTGGCGCCGTCGAAGAAGTCACCGCCAGTGTAGTCGGCACTGAGCTGTGAGTTGGCATAGACCGTGGTGCCGTCCTCGAGCCAGCCAAGCAGCGTCGCCTCGCTCGCCACGACGCCGCCCGGCGCCATCGCCGCCTCAAACGCCGCGTAGAAGTCGGCGGCGGTCGCGTCGCCCGTAAAGGCTGCCAGCGCCGCCTTCCAGCCCGAGCCCTCCGGCACGTCGGTCGGCCAGCCCGTGACCAGGTCGACCTCGTACGGCGTCAGCGCGAGCCAGAAGCCTTGGCGCTCGACACGAAAAAGTCGCGGCCACTCCGGCCGCCGCTCGCGGCGTGCGCGGCGTTCGCGCGGTCGACGGCAAACGCGATGGCGAGGGCGCCCAAATCGTAAAAGACGGCGCGGTCGAGGTATATGTTGCTATTGTCCACGTTGATGGCGCAGTCGGTGCCGAGGTCGCACACGTCGCCGGCCGGTCCGCAGTCGCCGTTGCAGCAACGGTCGGAGCCGAAGGTGGTGAGCCACGTCGTGCTCGGCGAGTGCGTGTAGAGTGCTCGGCTGTTGCGCAGGATGCCGCCGCCGCCGCCGCCGTACTGGAAGCAGTCGCTGAAGGCCGAGAAGGCGCCGGCAAGCTGCGCCATCACGCACTCCATGAAGACGGCGCCGCCCTCGCTGAGCCACGTCGGGAAGATGTCAGCCGCCGCGGCCTTCTGGAAGACATGCGTGTACTCGTGCACGGCGCGCATCTTCAGGTTGTTCACGCTGTCGCCTGAGGACGGCATCAGCATGACTGGCGCGCCCACGTACGTGAACCCATCGCACACGCAGCCCCTCACGCCCGACAGATAGTACTGCCCACCGCCGCTCTGCGCGGTCGATGCCTCCCCACAGCCCGGGTCGGTGCGTTCCTGGAAGCTGCACCAGTTGATGTCGATGGCCGTGTAGGCACTGTCTAGGCCGTTTGGCTCATACAGGTAGATGCGGGTGTCTGACGCGAGCCCGAGGAAGTTGGTTGTGATCGCAATGCCGTCCTCAGCAGCTGTGCGCATGGCGGCGTCGAATCCTGTTGAGGCGAGCCAGGTGAGCGTGTTGGTCGACTGCAGCGTGAGCGAGCTGTACGGCATCGGCGGGTTGCAGCCACGCGTGGGCGAGCAGGCGCCGAGGGAGGCAGTGTGGGTGATCGTGAGCATTGGCTTCCGAGCGTGTCCGTCGTCTTCACGCCCCTTTCGCGAAACAGTGAATGCATGTGAGCTTTGGCCTTCGCATAAAAAAGTCATACATCCGGCTATAGTGAATCTGGATTCTGTGCTTCGGCAAGGGGTTCGAGGTGTGTAGTTGAGGTAAGCTAACAGCGTTAAACCGTAAACCGTTAAACAGCTGGGCCCGCCACGCGCCCTTGCGCAGGGTCCCGGGGTTTCTATCCGGCAAAGGCATCGCTTCAATAGACAATAGCCTCAATAGCGACTCAGCGACATC
>Ga0209713_10001313_pt1 | contig 14758 bp, 7 predicted proteins | sample ArcOceMetagenome_3_FD_187444 | JGI IMG/M metagenome (GOLD analysis project Ga0209713, IMG submission 187444) | Marine eukaryotic phytoplankton communities from Arctic Ocean - Arctic Ocean- Svalbard ARC20M Metagenome (SPAdes) (version 2) | ecosystem: Environmental > Aquatic > Marine > Oceanic...
TCTCTTCGTGGCACCAGAGCTTGAGGAGGCTATCATCATCAGGCGCGTGCTTGGCTTGGATCATAAGGACACCCTGGAATACCTTGCTCAGGTCGCGCAAGTTGAAAGTGTAGTGAGACTTCGACGGGGTGGGAAGAAGGTCTTCCTCGACCTTCTTGTAAATCTCAACCGAAGCCTTCACAATGGACTGGGCGTTACCGGCCAAGGCAGGGTTCGTCTTGGCTAAGAAGCCCTCCAAAATGTTGCTGAAAATCTTGGTCATTGACTCCTCTGTAAGGCTGGGGAGCCAAACCATGCTGAATTGACGCATAAGACGAGGAGAGATCTCGTTCCTTCCGCCTCCTGGAGGAGCACAGGCAGCTGCAAAGATAACATCAGCAACGTTCTTGAAGAAGAGCTTGTTGACATCATAGAAACCTTTCTGATCAATAATCTGCCTGAGAAGCTCGTTGGGCGGCTGGGCACCGTAAGTCTCAAGTGCAGGCATGTTGAGGTCGTCAATGAAGAAGAGCATTTTCTTTCCAGCGGGAGGACCGAGAAGGGTCTTCCTCTTCTTTTCCAACTTCTCCTCAATGACATCCCTGATGTTGCTGGGTTTGGTCTGGGCAGAGTAACCCATGGTGTACGAAACGTACTCCTGCGTCTTGCTCTGCTGGTCAAGGAACTGCTGAATAACAACAGACTTTCCGACTCCAGTCTCGGCAGACAGGAGCACGTTGTAACCTCCACACATGAGTTTTTTCATGACGAAGTTGTACCTAGTCGTCTCGACGGTTGGGACAATGAGGTTGAAGTATGGGGTGTTGACATCATATTTGAACTCCGCCATGAGATCGTCCCAGAGAACGAAGGCTGACTTGTCTTCATCCATTACATAAGCATAAATGTTCTGGAGGAAGCTGATGCAGTTCTCAGGAAGAAGTGAGATGAAGCGCTTGGTAGCCCACTCCTGGAACTTAGGTCTGCTCTCGTCGTTGATGTTCGCGCCGATAGACCAGGCTAAAGACCAAACGAAGAAGAGCTTCAGGTTGGTCATGACCTTGGCGTGATCTGGGTGGAAACCGCGGGATGGGTCGAGGACGCAGTAGAGCATGTTAAGAAGGGACTGAACGAGATTGCTATCATCACTCTTGACCTTCTCCTTACAGAACTCCCTGACGAACTCGATGGCATCCACAACGTGGTCCTCAATCATGCCAACGACGAATTCAACCTGATCAGGAGGGAGAAGGTGGCTCAATGAGTTGGTGCCCCACGTGCGGACGAGAGAGACGAGGCCAACGTGAACCTGCTCCATGTATACCATACCGCAACGAGAAACGGTGGCAGGAGAGGCAACCTTTAAGTCCTGAACCTCAAACATCATGTGAAGAGTGTGAGGGAGCTTGATACGCTCAGAGTTGGCAAGACAGAGGGTCTTGTTGTCATCGAGGACGGTGTTCATGTTCTCGATCCAAATCGCATCGACAGGCCCGTCAAAGACGATCCACTTTCGGTTGTCTGACCCATCAACGAGGGCCTGGCACACAGAGCGCACCAGCTTGGGAACGATGCCGTCCTTCCACTCGTTTGTCATTTGATTGAACTCTCCGTAAAGCTCACCGGCTGTGATGGACTTGGGGTTGAGGATGAGACGATCAACAACCTTGTAGAAGCCGTCACGGTCTACAACTCCGTTGGAGTGAAGAAGGGTGAGAGACTCGGCAAGAATCTTGACGTTCGTTGACTTTCCAGATCCTGCTTCACCAACCACCATCATTCCGTGACGGACGAGCTGGGTCTCGTGGACCTGGATAATCTTGGTGATGAAGGAAGCCTTCTTCTGGAGTCCAGCAGCATCCAACGTGTCCTCGATGGACTTCTGGAGGACACCGTAGTCGACGTATGGCACATCGAGGCCGGGGAAGAGATCAGACAGAATTCCAGCAAAGAGAGGAAGGTCGTGCTCAAGGAACTTGGGCACATTGGAATCACGCATGGCACGGATGAGGAGGAGGTCCTCGTTGGTCTCCGGCTCCTTACGCTTGAGCTGACCGGCAGCGACGAGCACAGACTTGACGGCACGCATGCCGAAGTCGTAATGGTCTTGCTTCGAAAGCTGCTCCGAAGCCAGAGCGTAAAGCTGCTGCATCTTGTTCGAGAGAGGAAGGGCGTTGGAGAAACCCTCGGAAAAGAGGACGATCTCGGCGATGAGACGGTAGTCGGGGACCATCATAGCCACAGGGCGGAAGAGCGCCTTGAGGTTGTCAGGAAGCTCGGCACGGCCAGCATAACCGGGGTTCATGGTAATGAAGACTCCGAAGGAAGGTATGAGAGGGATCATGTTGCCCTCGAATTCAAACTCAGGGAGGGTCTGAACCATGGCCTGTTGGATGCAAAGAACCTGCTGGGCAATGACTGAGAGAACCTCAATGTCGATACGGTTGAACTCGTCGAAGCAAGCCCAAGCGCCCTGCTGGGCAAGGCCGGAGAAGAAACGACCCATGATCTTGAAATCGAGGCCGTCAGAGCAGTTGAAAACGACGCAGTAGACGGCAAGCGCCTTGGCAAGATCCTTGGTCGTCTCCGTCTTTCCAGTTCCGGCGGGCCCAGCAGGGGCACCGCCGAGCTTCATATGCATACCACCGGTAAGCGTCATGTAGCAAATATCAGTCAAGGGAGTAATGACCAACCTGAACCCATTTCCAAGGTACTCGTAACCGTAAGGAAAGCAAGTATTAGTCTGGCGGGCAACGCAGTCCATCTCCTTTCCAAAGGTTGGACAAGTCTTGTGGGAGGATTTGTCCTCCCAGTAGTAGCGGAGCTGCTTAGTCCAGATGAAGTCATCGATGGTCGACACATTCTCGTCGACGTGAGTCCTGGTGACATCACGCTTGTTCACGTCGATCGTGATCACAGCCCCGATCATGGTTCGTTGCTGATTCGTGAGTTCAGTTTGGACAAGTCCAACCATCGCGTCAATCTGACGCAAAGAGAAGTCATAAAAATTCTTGATGGCGTCCTTGTCTACGCCCTTCTGGATCTGCATGATGGCGCCCCCGAGCCCCTGGGTCCAATAGACCTGGTCAATCATGATGATGACCTGCGCGCAGGAGGCAAAGAGCCATTCACCGCGGTCGATCTGGCCTTGCTCATCCTTGGGGTAAACATCCCAAGAATCAGCCGCCTGCTGCCAAAGGGACTTACGCATTACCTGCTGAACGCTGGTAAGCCAGTGCTCCACTGGCCCCTCTGCCTCACATTCCTCAGTCAAGGGGACATTCTCTCCCTTGGGATCGGAAATCCCAAGGATCTTCTTTGCGTCCCTTCCGGTGCCAAAGTCGATCTTTTTGATGCCGTCGAAGCACTTCTGCATGTGCGGCTGGACAGCGTGAGGATCACGAGTTTGAGACAAAATTTCGAGGAGCTCATCGTTGGAGAGGAAGTAGAAGCGGGGAAAGGCCATACGCTTAGTCTCAAGGTAGTCCTCAAGGGACTTTTGCACGGAATCGAGGGTCTGATTGGCCTCGAGGAACTTCTCGAGCAGGTCCTCAGGAGCATCATTGATTCCCTCCTTCACCTCAATGGAGCCGATGACGCTAGGGTACTCGTTTGTGTCCTTCATGACTTTCTTCCACAGCTTATCGACGACCATGAACTTCTGAGACTCAACAGGGAGCTGCTTTTGGATGTCCTCAGCGCAGAAAATGGTCTCAAGGTACATCCAGTTGCGTTGGCACGTAACCCACTCGTCCAAGGTCTCCGAAAGGAGGGAGAGCTTTTTGGCCCAAATCTCGACTTCATCGCGGACCCCCATGATGAAGCGGGAGCCCATCATGGTCTGGAGGGTAACCTGGTTATCCTCAAGGAGAGTGAAAATGTCATCGAGCCCTCCAAGGATGAATACATTTGGCTGATCGCGGTGGTTGAGGCAGTCGAAGTCTTGCTCAGCCCAGCCAGCCGAGATGGTAGCGAGGGAGTCCTCGAGCTGAGCCTCTCCCGAGGCGGCACCAGAGACCTCGGAGACGAGGTCCTTGTGGTTCAGGATCTGGAAAGAGAGCAGGTCCTGCAGAGTGAAGCTAAGGTTATCGAACCACTGCTGCTGCAAGGCGGCGTAGATCTTGGACCAGTGGCGGTCTTTCATGTTGGGGTTGCCGAGCTCGAGAATAGTGTTCATCTTGATTTTGAAATCGTCAGCCTTGTTCTTGAGCTTCCCAGTAACGTCGTTGTCAAGCTTCTTGTGCATACTGAAAGAATCTTTGAAGAAACCAGCGACCTCCTTGTTCATCTCTTCGACATCAAGGGTTTTGAAGTCGTCGGTCATCCAGCTGTGGTACTTCTCATTCCAACTATCGACAGTCTCCCACAACTTGATGGTGGAAGCAAAAGTATCGAAGGCATCCTTGAGGTTGGTGTACTCGTAAGGAGGGTCGATCTTGAAGAGCTCCTGGTACTCCGAGAATGTGTCAGTTTGGGCCTTGATTTTATCGAGAGTTTTCTTCATGTTGGCAATCTCGCCAAGGACAGGGGAAGGGTCTTCGAAGTACTGCACGTCAATGAACATGCCCCCACAGAGGTTCTGCTTCATCTTGAGAAGCTGCTCGTTGAGGCGGGTGATCTGGGTGTCGAGGCTCATTGTCATCTCAGGCATACGCTCCTTCTGGTAGTTGAGAGCCTTCTCCATGGCCTCGTTGTACTTGATCTGAGTGTTGTGCATTTCCCCGAGTTGCACCTTATCCTTGATGGGGATCTCTTCCTTGTGATGGTTGAGCAGATTGTACATTTTCTCGACGGTCTCGCCGGCCTTGACAAGACCGGTGGATCCGCGCTCCTTAGATTTGAGGCTAGAAGCCTTCTCAACGTAGCCGGCGAACTCCTTAAGGCTGTGGGGCACGTTGGAAAGCGCTTGGATCCCCTTGGTTAGCGTGTTGAGCTGGTTCTTGCACATTTTCTCGGCAAGGATGAGGACCAACTTCTTGATGTCGGTGAGCTTCTTGCGAATCATAGGGTTCATGATATCCTGGAGGATTCGGGTTTCGACGTCAAGGATTCCAATTGGTTTACTTCCCCTCATGAACTTGAAGAGCTTGTCTTCGTAGCTCTGGACCCTTTCAATGTCGGCCTTGTACTTGCTGACATTCATATTAGGGTTCATCATGTAGGCATTCAAATCCCAGTTCCTGACGTCGTCGTAAATGTCACGGAACATATCGGTAACGTGCAGAGAGACGTAATCTTCAGCGTGGAGGAAGTCCTCCTTGACCTTGGCATTAATGTCGTTGCAGATCTCCTGGTAGGCCCTTGAGTTCCTTATCATCAATTGCACATTAGGGGCGTCCTTGACAACCGCCTGCACGTGCTCAGTAAAGGGGCGGGTGTAGACTATGCGGTTGACGGAGTTGACCGTGTTGATGAGCTTGTCAATGGCATCGGAAATGATCTTCTGGATTTCAGGGCAGGGGGGCGAAAAGACGGTCGAGACCTCAGAGAATTGTACAGAGGTCTCGAACAGCCCGTTCTTGCGCTTGACATTGAGCTGGTTGAGGAACCCATCAGAGGTGCTTATGGCCTTCTCTGTGAGGCATTCGACGACAAGGTAGTCGACAGCGCGGATAAAATCAGCAAGCATGGCGTTCTCCTGAGAGGCGCGCTTGAGAATACGCTTGCGGTTCGCCTGCTCGGCTTTAATTGCTACCATGGACTTGTTCCTTTCGACCTGCTGCCACATGCCTTCTCCATCCTCCCCGTCGTCATGGACGTCAGCGAGGTTAGCAACATTTTCACAAACGTGCTGCACGATGGACTGAATGCGTTCGAAAACGCTCTCGAACTGTTTGGTTGCCTCCCCACGCTTAAGGATCTGGGACTCAAGAAAGTCGTCCTTTGCGAAGTTCTTCTTTCCCTGGCGAGGCTCGAGGTCAAGGAGAGATACTCCCTGAAGCTCAATCATCTGCTTCTTCAGCTCAAGGAGGGGATCGCAGAAGCTCTCCTTCGCTAGGAAGAGACTATCCTGGATTTTTGTCCTCTGCTGGAGGTAGAGTTTGAACCTAACACTGGATCTCCAGAGGTTGAATGCCTTGGTGTGGAGGTAATACTTGTAGAAACGGATGGAACGGAGCATATTGAAGTTGGTCGACTGGCGCATCCACTCGGCGAGGGGAGTGAATTCGGAGGCCGTGTTAGGGGCCACGTGGACGAGTCCAGAGGAGGACATTGTGTAGTACTCGGTTCCTACATCAGCAGGTTTGACAATGGTCAGGTCATATGGGCGGAAGTTGATTCCGCTGTCGGCCTTCACGAGGTGAACAAACTTAATGGGAGAGGAAGAACCGTGCTGGGCGAAGAAATTGATAGCGTCCTCGCCAGTCTTGAGGGCAACGTTGTCAGGGTTGAAAGGATCAAAGACAGCGACAGCGTGGGGAGGGGAAGGAGCCTGTGACGAGCAGGGGGGAGGGGGAGGGCAAGGTTTGAGCGCAGTAAGGCTTGTTAGAGTTGCTGGAAGGGTTGTTGTTATAGCGCTATCTGTAGCTTCTCTCAAGCCTTTTCCTTCACTCCTCTCTTTCAATCTCACCTCCTTCTTCTCCTCGGCGGAGGGTGCAGTCTCCTCTACCGGCTCGGGGGACGAGGGGACAGCGAATGCATTGGATAGGAAGGACAACCCGGGGGGAGGGAGAGACATGTCACCGCCATGGCCTGCGGCTTGGGATATACCCTCGATAGCTGGCACAGACTTGGATTTCTGTACCTTGGAGTTGGGCTTGTGAGCCTTCTTGGATGAAGAGCGGATATCCTTCAGCTTCGACGAGGTTCTCGCCGGAGCAGAAGACTTGGGAAGGGAATAATGATCCAAATCTGTTAGAGGGCAGGGCCGGTTTGATTCGATAGGGGTTGGGGATATGGGTTAGGTGGGAGGTTAAGGGCGACAAAAAAAGGCTGAATGACAAACTGACACATAGTACGCACCAGAACCCTCGAAATTGAACAAATGTATCCCTGCATCGTCTCCAGGGAGGTTCATCATGCCCCGAGACCGAAGGGGAGATTGAGTGTTTGTGTTGGCATTTGTTGGGGGTTTTGAAGGGGGGATCGCATCGCCAGAATCCGACTCAGGCCCACTCTTGTAGCGGACCTTAGGGTCGAACTGGAGTTGAGACATGAGTGGGGGAAGGAGGAAGGGATTATAGACCTGAACCCTCAGCTGATAACGCCTGGAGAGACTTGGGTTAGAAGATGGGTAATGAGCGGCGTAGCCTCGTTAAAAAAAATTATTGGCGGGAGAGTGATGGACCACGGGGGGGATTGAAAGTCAGGAGGAGCGCACAGAACCGTTCTAATTGTGAGTTGTCCCTGTCTTTCCTCATAAATGATTAGGTAACGGGTGCATAATCACGACTGCGATCGATAGCGCAAGACCAATTGGAAGGTCGCCCCGGAAAATAAAATTCTAACGAAATTAGGACCAAAAGAGGGGGCCATCCTGTCCTGGTAAACATGAGAACCGGGAACCGGAAGAAGAAAATTTCCAGCCTCGAGTAAACTTCACCTTTCACCCTCCTTTAACCCCAAATCTCACTCTTTTGTCACACATTGCTATCTTGATCTGAATAGAAAGCCCCAAGGACAAGAACTCCCGACGAAATAACCTAACATGTCCCACTTTGCTGACGAACAGCCGAGGGAAATGTCCCTCGACACTTCTCCTCAGACAAGTATGGAGACCGACGCTGCGTCATCGATAGCATCCCCCAAGCGTGACTTCACGGACACAGCGTCTGTTGTCAGCGCCGTGAGTAGTACCGTGAGCAGCGGATCAACCCTTGAACTTCGGAATATCCTCTCAGAGGCTGGGCACAAGACCATCTGTTCTGGGAGGTACGTCGTTCTCGAGACTCTTGGGAGTGGCGCAACGGGTAAGGTTAAGCTTGGAATCGACACTGTGACCGGGGAGAAGGTTGCGCTCAAGATAATGGGCAGGAGGACCAGCAGCAAGAGGCAGGGGGATCAGATCAAGCGCGAGATCGCCGCCATGACGACTCTTGTCCACCCGAACGTGCTGTCTCTCAAGCACCACGTGATGGATCTCCCTTATCCCAAATCCGACGGAACCTTCAAGGATTGCATCTTGCTGGTCATTGAGCTTGCTTCTGGAGGGGAGCTGTTCGACTTTATGATGTACACTGGGGCCTTCTCAGAGTCCATCGCCAGGGCTTACACCAAGCAGTTGTTGTCCGCGCTTGTCACCTGTCACGCGAATGGTATCTACCACAGGGACTTGAAGCCGGAGAACTTGTTGCTGGATGAACAGTTCATGCTAAAGGTCGCCGACTTTGGGTACTCGGCAATACAGGGTGCCGGAGGCGGCCTTTTGAGCACGGAGTGCGGTACCAGGAGCTACATGGCTCCTGAGATCCTCGAGCACCTCCCTTACACTGGGGCTGGGGCGGACACCTGGAGCTGCGGAGTTGTTGTGTTCATCATGCTCACCGGAAACCCTCCGTTCCAGATCGCCGGCAAGGGCGACTGGTGGTTCAACGCAATCAGCACAGGGAACGTTGACCGTTTCTGGCGTGCCCACATGCGCAGTGCCCCCCCCCTAAGCGATGATGTGAAGGACTTCATCGAGTGCATGCTCAGGCCCAACGCCGAGGAGAGGGCGACTCTCAGGGAGCTCCTGGACCATCCTTGGATCGCAGGCTATGACTTGCTAAGCGACGAGGACCTTGAGGAGGAGATGGCGAGCAGGAAGAGAAAGGTGGACGAGGAGAAGTTCAGGGAAAGGACCAAGAAGAGGATGGAGAAGGCTGCCAGGGGGGCGGGAGGAGAGCACGACAGGTTCAAGGGAGGGAGAGGGGTCCGAAGGGGGGCTGAGGACGAAGAGGAAGAGGGGCTTGGCAGGGAGGGGATGAGGACAGTCAAAGAAAAGGGAGGAGGAGACTACGGGAAGATTTGGTGTCACGAAAAAAACAAGGTCAAGGTCTTGGAAGCGCTAAAAGCGGCAGTTGGGAGCGCCGGGGAGCTACAGGGCGAAGGAAACCTCTACAAGGCCGGCGTGGTGGGGGTCGAAGTCCTTTACGACCCAGAGTTTGGGAACGACATCGTTCTCGGATGTACAAGGGAGGGGTGTGGAGGGATCTTCGAGTTCCGTAAGGTAGTGGAGATGATCCGCAGTGGCATGGAGGGGCAGGAGGAGGACAGTGTGGAAGTTGAGGGTCCGATTGATGTGATTTAGGGCGGTATCTTAGGGCCGTAAAAGTGGTTAGTGTTTTTCTCTGAAATTGCGCGCTTGTTCCCCATCTCAATCGCTCGTCCCCCAACAGCCCCAGAATTTGTTCTCGTAATAATCCTCCTCCCTTCCCTTTGTCTTCCTCTCAACTCTGCTCCCCCACCTGTTCTCGTCAGCCTCCCACAGGCACCTGTTTGGTCTCCATAGCGATTTAATCTTCTCCGCGTCCTCCTCCGCCTCCTGCACCGTGTACGACGTGACAACGAAGAACCTTGGCTTGATCTTATTCTCCGCGTTCAGTCTCCCAATGGTATCGTCCCAGTCGTTGTAACCCCAAATACCTGCGTTGAACGCGATCGCGAAGTCGGGCGCCGGGGACATTTCAGGTGAGGCATCGAGGACGTCGTGGTACATTCCCCTTTTGACCAGCACGCTTCCGCCTTGGGCTGAAAGGGAGTGCCCATCCATGGATAAGGGAACGTTGGGACCGGAGAGACGGACAGTCGTATTCGCAGTAAAGTTACTCATCCATCTTAGGAAAGGCTGGGGGGAGGGAGGGAGGGAGGGAGGGAGGGGGGGGGAGGGCATTGATGTGAGAACAGGGTGGGGTTGAAATGGGACGGAAGGCAAGGAAGGGAAGGGGAAACCCTTACCTTGAACATCCTTTCCACGATCGCCGCATTGCCACAGTCAATTACATCCACCCCCACAACGTCAACGAGAATACTGTCGGGTTTCCCATCGAGAAGAGATAGCATGTCCACTGCCTCTGCCATTGTGCAAGCCCTTGAGAGAATGTTGGACGCTGCAATGGCCTTGGGAGTTGGGGAGACCCATGCGAGGGTCTGAAGAGGCGCGATTATAGGATGGGGCACGGGAGAAAGGGCGGTGGGGGAGGAGGAAGGCATGGGAAGGGATCTGGCCCCCCTGTCAAGAGTCTCTGCGAGCTTGGGGTTCTTCAACTTTATACTCTTCACCGCACGAGCCACGGCGGAAACATCCACAACAACTGGGGGCTTACCGTCCGGGTCCATCTTGAAGGATTGCGATGAGGCGGAAGAGCTTGGAGGGGCAGGAGGAGCAGCCTTTCGAGCAGGTGGAATTGGATATGATGAAGAAGTTGAAGACGAAGTTTCACCCACAGAAGTCATAACATAATCCATGACACTATCATAATCTTTGTCTAAACCTTTGAGTATGCTATCTGCAAGGTCTGGTGACGGGGACAAATCGTCGAGAGCTCCAAAACCATCATTTTCCATATCATCCTCTTCATTTTCTAAAGGTTGCTGCCATTTTTCATAACCTTCATATCCATCATTTCCACCTTGAAAGTCTTCCCATTCATCAGATTCCCCGTCTGATTCATTTGAGGCAGAGGTAGACTCTGCGATATGGGGGGTCTGAGAGTTAGGCAACTTGGACGAGGAAGGCATTGAAAGGAAGTTGGAAGGGAGGAAAGAGAGTGGCGGGGGTGGCGAAGGCGGTGGCGGCGTGGGTATTATAATGCTTTTTTTCTGAGGTAGGTTTTGGTTAAGGGGGATGAGAGGGGGAGAAGTGGGGGGGGGGGCAAGGAGAAGGACATAGTTGTGAAGAAGATGTCCAGTCAGATTCGTGGTCGGTACCAAAAGGAATGCACACAGGGACAACAACAAAAGTCAACACAACAAAACCAACACAACCAAATCAGTCGTTTTATTGTGAAGGAGAAAACCACTATTACGCTAGCTCCCTCCAACCTTCGACCCGCAATCCTCTCTGCATCTAGTCCCTGTGGTGGTGTGCGATGTCGTGGTGCTTCCACTCACTCCACTCAACAATTGCATACATGAGGACCATTGAGGGCGCCCAGTCGAAAACAGATGCGGTGAACTTCTCGTAGAGCCTACTGGGCCATGTCCTGATCCAAGGCATGATAGCCTGCTGCTCGAAGGGGGACAGGTGCTGTGTAACTGTGGGGGGAAGGTGATGATGGTGGATTGGGTAAGTGAAGTGTCGAATATTAGGACTGCTGGGAACTCGTTCAGGTGTTTTATTGATTTTTTGGATTACCCTTGCCCAATTATTCACCACCATCATCAAGAAGGGGGCATTGGGGCAATATGGGACGAGTACCAGTACAGAAGGCCTCGAAAACGGCCGGAGAGGAGTTGGATTTCTCCTTCATATTGTTTGTTTTTGGAAATTTGAACGAAATTCAGAGGGGGATAAACGCAAAATATTTCACATATGATATTTATATAACCCCAATATGACCCTAGGCTCCCAAAAACAGCAAGGTGCATCAGACTTACCCATACCGTCCTGCTTCTTGTATGCCTTCCACCACTTGGACATGGCCAAATCGACGTCGGCTCTGTTAGGAGCTCCTGCCCTGAGAGCCGATCCGGCCCTGAAAAGGAGCGGTGTTGACTTTCTAATGAAACTCATTTTGTGATTTTGGCCACCAAAACTGATTGCCTAATTTTCGCAAATGAGCGTTTTAATTTCCGTCTCCGAAAATGTCGAGGTAAGTATTTGTACACAATGACACCTGCAGCGTCACCTCGAGTCCCATCTCTTCCTTGTTGTCTCATTTTCCCTTCAGCCCATTTCGACGGTCTGCGCTTGATCACCCAATTGCTCCCCACCTAATGACTTACGTTCATTCCCTTTACACTCACAGGACACATTGATCTCTAGTGTTGCCTCGGTTCAGCCTTATCCGTCTGATTTCTCTTCAAAGGCAGCATCCTCCCTATCGTCATCCTATTCTTCCTTCCTTTCCCTCCTCATTGCCCCTGAGACCCTTTCTGGCATTCTGTCTCTCCCTGCGATGGACTCCGAGGGGTGTGTTGCGATGATTGCGGGTCTTTATGGGAAGTGCAACGATGCTGAGGCCAGCTCCTTAGAGTCAAAGTTGGTGGGTGCGCTTAGTACCGCCCAGGGTGGGAGCCCCGAGTCCAAGCTCCGCATGATTGTGAACCTCTACAACCTCCGCCCCAATACTTCATCCTATCCCATCCTTGTCTCCGCCATAAAGTACGCGTCCGAGACCAACCAGATGCCCCTCCTTTCTCCCTCTCTTTCCTCCCTTCCCTCCCTCATCTCCTCCCTTCCCGTGAGTGACGCCGAGGCCCGCTCTCTCTACCTCCTCGTCTCCAAGGCCCATGATAAGGCCGGCGACAAGTCGGCCGGCCGCGAGGCCATGGTCAAGTACCTCCTCACTTTCACACCGGGATCCCCTATGACCAAGGAGGACAGGGACTCCGTCAAGGCCGCCGTCAGGGAGGCTGTCACCCAGCCTATGATGCTCTGGGGCCAGGGCACCTCGTTTGGCGACCTTGCCTGCGTCTCCGAGGTCAAGAAGGACGACGACTTCAAGGGAATAGGGGAGCTCCTCGACGTTTTCGAGGAGGGGAAGTTCAACGAGTGGATGACTTGGAAAAAGAACCACGGGCAGAAGAACCTGGGCCTCAACATCGAGAAGTGCGAGGAGGCGATGAGGCTCCTTTCGCTTTGCAGTCTTGCGTCGGAGCAGGGAGAAATTCCCTTTGAGAGCATTGCCTCGACGCTCCAGGTCGAGGAGGGGAAGGTGGAGAGTTGGGTCATCAAGGCTATAGCCGAGGGCTTAATGAAGGGCAAGATTGACCAAGTTAAAAAATCTGTCGTGGTGGAAAGGAGCGTAGCAAGGAAGTTCGGAACTGCGGAATGGAATCATCTGAGGGATACCATCGGAGAATGGAAAACAAGGGTCAACGCTACGAACGAGGAACTCAAGGGGAGACAACACAGCAGGAACTGAGTAATAACCGTAATCGTTGAAAGGGAACTGCACATTTGTATTGTGTCAAAACTGCATGTTGGGAATGTTGGGAACAGCTCCACACCTCCCCTAATCCCTACAACCACATAAAAATGTACGTCGAAAACCAACAACCTACCCCTGACTACACTAAAGTACTCCCCGGTGGCATCAAGGTTGACCTTACGTTCTGGCACAGGCCAACCCCAACCCATGCGTATCAGATTTCGGTTTTATCCTGCATAATCACTGCCTTTGCGTCTATCATTGGGTTCGCTACTTTCGCCGCCGCGCATTCTCCGGCGATGCTGGGATTCGGGATGGAGAATTTGGTCGATCTCGCCAGTTCAGCAGTTGTAGTCTGGAGGTTCTACGTTGCTGGAGAAGGGGAAGTCACCCCTGAGTTGACAGCTAAGTTAGACTCGCGCGAAAAGAGAGGTGAATACGACGAAGAGCGAAGAGACGAGGGACTACGGGGAAGCGAAGGCAGCGAGCTGCATAATGCTGCGCTGTACCATCAGCTAACCCCCCTTTCTCGTCGCTTCGCTCATCGCAGCCTCGATCCTTATCGCCATCGTACTCTTTATCCTCGGCGTCACCGTCCTTTCCATCGCTCTCGAGCACTTGGCCGAGGAGAACCATGGTTCGGATAATGGTTTGCTAATTGGACTCTCCTTCCCTTGTACTCTCATCTTTGGAACCCTCGCTGTCATCAAGTTCAGAATGAGCGACATGCTCGGCTCCCCCAGTTTCAAGAAGGACGCCATCTGCTCCCTATTTGGTGCGATTCTCAGCTTTGGTGTTTTCTTCGGTACCTGCATCAAGTCTGCCGACGAGGGCGCTTGGTGGATCGACGGAGTTGTCGCTGTCCTCGTGTCTCTCACCTGCATGTGGGTCGGACTTCGCACGATGCTCAAGAACGCAGAGGAGAGCAACCAGTGGTGGACGATGGACTTCTGGACTTCCGGAGAGAAGGCAGAGGAAGCAAAGAGCCCAGCAATGGACCTGAGGCAGCAGGACGAATCGGCACCCAACAACATTTGAGGAGAGTGTAAATATGAGTATAGTGTAAATAGGGCCGTTTTTGTACATACAACACACGGGCCATATTATTTCGCGGGATGCAGGACCATGGAAGCCTTCAAAACGTCCTCGTCCAACCTGTTGAAGACAACCTTTGGAACGTTCATGTATTCGAATCCGCTCCCCCCCGCGATGCCGACCGCCTTGCAGTTCCTCTTGATTTCGTCCTCGTGGAAGATGCTGTGGAGCAAGCTCTTAAGCTCGGTGTTTGGAGCCACAGCCTCAACGACCACCAGGACTTTCAAGCCCCTCGTAAGGTCCTCCCTAACTTCCGCGATGAGGTCGTTCTTGTAACTGTCGGAGGTCCAGAACTGAGACTCGTCTACGATGATCTCGCTCAATGGCCTGAACTGAGGCACCTCGACCTTCTCAAGTTCCCTGACCTTCTTTTTCTCCTTCTCCTTCTCCTTCTCCTTGTCCTCCTTCCCTCCGAGCGTAATGGAATCCATTTCTGCGTTCATACCGTTCATAATCGCGTCGATATCTATCACGAACGTAGGGTTGTACCCGTCAACGGCAGCCTCTGCGTCCTTCTCCTTGTTCTCCCTCGTGACCCTCTCCTCCTCCTCCTCTTTCAGCTTCTTCTTCTCTTCAATCTCCTCGAATACTCTCCTCTTGTGCACGGCGTCCTCGTCCTCGTCCTTGTCCTCGTCCTCGTCCTCGTCCTTGTCCTCGTCCTCGTCCTCGCT
>Ga0209713_10001314_pt1 | contig 14754 bp, 5 predicted proteins | sample ArcOceMetagenome_3_FD_187444 | JGI IMG/M metagenome (GOLD analysis project Ga0209713, IMG submission 187444) | Marine eukaryotic phytoplankton communities from Arctic Ocean - Arctic Ocean- Svalbard ARC20M Metagenome (SPAdes) (version 2) | ecosystem: Environmental > Aquatic > Marine > Oceanic...
CGACCACCCGAGCGAGGCGTCGCCGCGCCCCAGCAGGTGGTAGCACAGCGAGTTGGCGCCGAGGGCCGCGAGCAGGCGGCGCCCGTCGCCGTCGACGCCGGTAGGATCAAGCAGCGCCGCGCGGTGGTGGTCGAGGCCGAGCGGCGCGCCCGTCTCGGGGTGCGCCACCGGCGCCTGCGAGATCGCCAGCAGCACCGACGCGGCGTGCGCCTCGACGGCGCGGACCGACCCGAAGAGGGAGAGAAGGATGGCGAGCAGGTCGTGCACGCCCTTGCCGCGATCGGCGAGGAGCGAGGCGTAGTTGATCACGACGACGACGGCGGCGCTCGACGCGGCCGCCGCCGTGTGCTTGACGTTGACCGCGTTCGCCACGTTGATCTCGAAGCCGCGGTTGTCGAGGAAGCCGGGGCAGTCGGCGAACGCGACGCCGTCGCCGACGCTCCCCGACGCCGACTCGACCTGCGGCGTGAACGTCTCCGACTGGTTGGTGTGACCGATGGTCATCAGCTCGGGCACAGCCGAGTCGCGCGCCACGACCATCTTGCCCTCGTACGAAAAGGTGCAGCCGTGAAGCAGATTGATGAACGCCGACTTGCCGGCGCCCGTGTTGCCGAGCACCACGACGATCTGCTTGCCCTCGGCGCGGCGTGCCACCGCCTTGCCGTGGTGGATGCAGCTCACGAGGCACTCGCGCGACTCGGCAGGCGAGAGCCGCTCGCCAGGATTGGCCAGTTTCTTCTGGACGACCTCGCTCGAAGCCTTCCAACTCGCGTTGGCAGCGCTGCTCGGCAGGACAGCGGCGGACGTGGCGGTGGCAGCATCGACGGTGGTGGTGGCCGCGTCGTCGATTATTCGGACGAGAGCCGCTCGCGGGTCGCCACAGCTCAATGACTCGACGATCTGCTCTTCCACGCGATCCAGAAGCGTGGTGCGCGCCACAAGATAGAGGTGTCCGAGTGAAGACCCAGCCTCGGCCGCGTCGCCGATGAGCTGCCTGAGCGCGCGCTCCGGCTCGTCGCTGTTCAGCGCTGTTGTCAGCTGCTCCTCTTGGGCACTCAGCGCCTGCAGGCGCAGGTCGCCGAAACGCTGCTCGGCGAGCAGACGCGGCCGCTTGACGTCGCGGTTCATGCACGTAGACGGGGTGCAGAAGTTCTTGCATCTCTCATAGCGTAACCGTTGTAACCGTCTAGCGTAAACAGCGATCAGGAGGCTTTCTCGCCGTTGTACCATACGTTTTCACCTGGTCTGAGACAACCGATTTTTCTGATTTTTTTGTCTGCAGCGAGTTCACAGCTCACAGTGTTCACGGCTCTTGAGTGAACTCTTGATGACCGAGGCACTCACGGCTTGCGTACATGGGCTGCGCTGACGCGCTCCGCGCCGTGCGTTCACTAGCTCTCTCATGCACTCTCGCAGGCTCGAGCGCCTTCTTGCTGCACTCGGTTGCCGGCGGCGACCTCTCGACGTGGCTCGCCGCCGTGGCATGTGCTTACGTCGCCGGTGTTGTGGGTGCGCACGCGCTCTGCATGCTGGCCGTCAGATTCTACAGCGGCCAAGCGGGCGCGACCGCTGCGGCATACGACAGCTACAAGATGCGTCCGTCGCCAGCCCGAAATAGGCCCATCGAGGACACCGGCTTCTACCAGTACTACAACGGGCACGAGGTGCGGGACCTGCGCTTCATCCACCAGGGGCTGCGCACGCTCGGCTGTCGGTCCTTCTTGTTCCTGGCCGGCGACTCGTCCTTCGACAACAAGCACTGGTTCTTTCGCAAAGGGAAGGCGACCGCCTCGAACGCAGCCGGCAGCTCGGACTTAATCGCGGAGGACGAGATACTGGACGACGACATCACGGCGCCCGCGGTCAATGGGTACGAGGAGGTGCTGGTGCCGGCGATACGCCGCTCCCGAGCTGGCGTACGACGCACGTGTCCGCGCATGGCCAGGGACGTCTGCTTCTGGCTGAATGAGCACGCGCCGGGCAACGGCGACGCCTGCACGATCATGTCGGCGGTGGAGGCCTCGACTGCGGCGGACCGGTGCGAGCACGGGCTGCTCAGGCAGGACGAGTTCATCCGCGACGCGCTCACGCCCGACGACTACGTGCTCGTCTCGGTCGGTGGCAACGACATTGCGATGGCGCCCACGATCGCGACGGTGGCCAACGTGGGCCTGCTCGCCTTCTCCCCGTTCTGGCTCGTGTGGCTGGGCCTGGCGCCCGGGTACGCCCACCTCGTGCGCTGGATGGGCTCGATGGTGGTCGCGTACGTGGGCGAGCTCACGGCCAAGCGCAAGCCCAAGAAGGTCGTCTGCTGCATGATCTACTACCCGGACGTGACGCCCTCCGGCGGCTGGGCCGACGAGACCCTCGGCCTGCTCCTCTACCGGCGCCGGCCGGGCTTCGACGCCGCGCTGGCGCGAGCTGGCGAGGCCGTGCTCGGCAGCGCGGTGGGGCGGTGCGCCGGGCTGCTCGGCTTCCTCGCTGCCCCCTCGATGCTCCAGACCGTCATCCGTGCCCTCTACGGCGGCTTGGCGGCGCAGCTGGCGAAGGCGCGCCGGCCGGGCGGCGAGCTGGAGGGCCTCGACGTGGTGGCCTTCCCGCTGTTTGAGGTGCTCGATGGGCAGACGACGGCCGACTACAACCAGCGCGTCGAGCCGAGCGTGCAGGGCGGTGAGAAGATGGCCAAGGCTCTCCTGGCCGAGCTCGGCCTCCACCGGGACTCAGCGCGGGCGTCGAGCGCCGAGGGTCGTCGCCCCGAACGGCCCGCCCGCCCGAGCCGCTCGCCGAGCCGCCGTGCACGCTGACGTAACCTAAGATCTTTAGATGCTGTAGATACTAGATCATTGCTTTGCGTAAATTGGCGCGGAACAGATTTCAAAAAGCCGTTACATGCATAAAAGAATGCGTGTCACACTTTAGATTTGGGCGCTCACGTTCCCGGCGTCCCGGGCTAGATTTACCGCGCAAGCGAACCACAATGGCCGAAGCTCCCTCCGATACGACGTTCATCGAGTTCGGGACCGAGGCTTGGGAGGCGCTGCCGGCTGAGGAGAGAGCTCGTCGGACGAACGCTGCCCTGACCATCCAGAAGCACTTTCGCCGACACGCCGTGTGCTCCACGCTGGAGGTGATGAGCGACGTCACCACGACCATGCAGTCGCTCGCGCGCGGCTTTCTCGCGCGCAAGCAGGTCAAGGAGAAGAAGAAGCATCACCATCACCAGAAGCATCACCGCCGCAACAGCGGTAGCGGCGGCCACAAGGAGATGACCGTCATGGAAGAAGTTCGTGCGGCCCTGCACGAGACGCCCCCAGATGCGGCCGGAAGCAAGGGGCGCGGCCTCAAGGGACACCCGAGCACGTCGCAGTTCGATGGAGCCTCGCTCGAGGCGGCAATCATGACGCAGAACGAGGAGATTGCGAGGCGCGAGCGTGAGCAGGCTGCCACAAAGCTACAGTCACTGCAGCGCGGCAAGAAGGCGAGGCAAAAGCATCATAAGCACAAGGCGAAGGACGAGGGTAAAGAGAAGGAAAAGGGACAGCGTGAGGCGGCGGCCACGAAGGTGCAAGCAGCCCATCGCGGCAAGGAGACCAGGCAAAAGCACCACAAGAAGAAGACCGCAGAGGCGCCAGCACCGGCATCGCCCGTGGTGAGCGACAGCCCGTGGGCGTGCTTTGGCGGCAGGCGAGGCAAGGTCTGCGGCCTCGACACGTTCACCGCCGACGCGTTCAACACCCCGCTGCTCAACGCGCTGCTCGCCAGTGCGTGGGGTAATCGAGCGTGCCTGCCTCTCGGGCCGCGGGAGGTGCGGTCGCCGCAGGTACCGTCCCAGGCAATGCCGGGAACCGCCGCCACGCCAGAGAGCAAGTCAAAGGCAAAGAAGCACCATCGCTCGAGCTCTGGCGACAGTTGATTGAGCCCTTTTGAGCCGTCTTGTGTTCAAAATAAGTTCTTTTGTTACGAGTAGAGGAGACTACACGTGCCAAAAGAATACGAGAATACCCATGTAATTATAAAACATTTAAGAAGCAGCGTCTAATTAAAGTCCTCGCCCCGGGCCTTGTCAACTACTCAAGGCTTCACCAGAGGCGCGCTCTCGCTCGCCTCCTTGGCGCCAGGCCACTTGGAGGGCGTAATGAGCTCGATCACGAGGATGACCGACGTGATCTGGAGCGCGAGCGAGAAGCAGCTCAGACCGACGCCCGGCGACGTCGTCTCGAAGACGGGGTGGTCGACGTCATCATCGTACTGCGTGAGGCAGCTCGAGTAGTACGCCGAGACGGCGGAGCCCTGCATGACGAGGGGAATCACGAGCGAGAGCAACGAGGTGCACTTGTTGCGCATCACATTCTTCTCCGGCGCCGACAGCTCGTTCCGAAGGGAGCTCACATTGGTGTAGAGCTTGAGCAGCACTGCCAGTAGCGCTACGATCACAATCGTGAAGAGCGCCGTCGATGCCGACGAGCAGCTGCTGTACGCGTCCACCACCGCCGGGTCGGAGGTGCGATTGGCAAACATCAGGCAGAAGGCCTGGTGCTCGTTGCAGTCCCACTCAGATGGCAGCCCACCGTTGTGGATGGAGTCGTCCAAATCAACCCAACTCGCGCACGCCTCTTTGGAATCGCTGAAGGACGTGCCGTTGGCCTCGCCCTGCGCGTCCCATTGCACGCACGCGCCCCAGATGTTGATGTACATGGTCACATCAAACTCCGAGAAGCTCAAGTTGTGACTCCGCTCGAAGGGCAGGCTGGCATCGTCCAGCTCCTTCACATGAAGGACGCCCCATGGCAATGACGTCATCAGCGAAGAGGACCAGGAGAGCCCGAACATGCCGCCGGCGGTGAGGAGGACACAGAGCGACACGAGACCCACTCGGAGCGCCGCGATCGCCTTGGAATGGCTGGTGGCACAGGCCAGGCCACAGTTGAGGCAGCTGCACAGCTTGCGGCAGCAGCCCTTCTCGAGGCAGGACATAATCTAGAGAGGCCTTGCCTCTCGGCGCTCGATGCCAAAGTTGGGGCCTAGTTTTTTTGCGCCGCGGGTGGGCCGTCGGCCGTCTCTCGCACATGCCGCCGCACGGGCCGTCGCTGCGGTCGTTCGGCCTGCAGAGAGCGCTGCCTGGCCTGCCGCATGCCTCCTCCGCGCAACCACCACCGACGAGCTTTCTGCAGCTGGCGCCGGCGGCGCCTCAGTTCAACGGCTTCACGAACTGGAACACCCTCATCCCTGTCTACGAGTACTGGTACACGCTCTCGAAGTGGCACATCATCTTCTCCCTGATATGGCTCTTCGTCATGTTCATCCTGCTCACCGTCCCGGACAAGCTCCTCTGGTTCCAGTACGAGAAACCCGAGCCCGCCGACAGCACAGAGGAGGGCGAGCCCGCGCCCGGGGAGTCGGAGGAGGAGCAGAAGGAGGAGGAGGAGAAGGCAGGCAAGTGCTGCGACAAGGGCGGCGACAAGGGCGGCCTGGCCGGCCTGGCCGGCAATATGGCCGGCGCCATGGGCGTCCAGCTGCCGGGCGTAGCCGGCGCTGCTCTAGGGGGCCAGCTGCCGCCCAACCTGCAAGCAGCTGCTGCGGGACAGCTGCCGGGCGGAGCCAGCGCTGCTCTAGGAGGCCAGCTGGGAGGCGGCATGCCACAAGGCGGCATGCCGGGCGGCATGCCGGGCGGCATGCCCGGTGGCATGCCCGGCATGCAGGGAGGCATGCAGCAGCAGATGATGATGCAGGCTGCTGCGGGGCAGCTGCCGCCCAACCTACAGGCTGCTGCTGGGAGTCAGCTGCCTGCCAACTTGCAGGCGGCACAGAGCCCCGCCGCAGCGAAATCAGCAGCGAGGCCGGCGGCGGCGAAGCCCGCAGCGAAAGCGGCGGCGAAGCCGGCATCCAAAAGCAAAAGCACGACGGCCGCACGAAAGAAGGGGAGGAAACGGTGAGATAAATGTTTCGTGTTCCGTACCCAGAACCTCGGTCCAAAGTAGGTGGGGAGGTGGGGGGTAAACACAGCGCCGCGCCAAAGCTCCGACGGCGCCAGCTACCTGTGGCGCGCAGCGCGCGAGAGCGGGGCGAAGGACGGACCTGTGGTTTCTTGATGGAGCGCGTCTCCTACCCCGTGGGGCCGCCGGGTGGGTTCGCGGGGGTACTGCAGGCGGACGGGCTCATGCGCAACCCTCTCTTTCACGAGGCGCGGCAGGCCACCCGCCAAGCAATGCACCCCTCTCGGAGCATGGCATGGAGGGCTACATGAAAACAGCATGCGACGTCCTCGAATGCACGGCATGATGCGAGGTATTCGATGCTCGCGCGCCCTTACTTTACGCCTTTTAGTGCCGCGATGTTGAGATATGAGAAGGTTCAGTAACCGCGTCCGTCGTGGGCGCCAGCGGTGGCAAACGCGTCGCCTCAATAGCCTCAGTAGGTGCGCGCGCGCAACGCAGTAGTTCTTTGTTGTGGCTCCAGCCTTAGTACGTGTGAGACAGTTATCATCTCCATGTACTCTCACACCCGATTCGCCGAACACTTACATAGAATTTTCAGGCCGCGCGAGAGTGCATTTCCCCCCTGCCCTCCGTCCGGCTCGGAGACGTGGTCTAGGCCGCCTTGGAAAACTCCGGGTCCTTGCCGCTGTCGTCCATGGCATACTCGCCCTTGGCGTAGCCGCCCAGCCCGTCCGTCGCGACGCCGGTGACCGACGACTTGGGCTCGGGCAGCACCTCGCTATCGCCGAAGAAGGCGAGCGCGTCGCCGCCCACCTTGGCCTTGAGCTCCTCGCCCGCCTCCGTGCCCATCTTCACCGCGTCCGCCAGCTCGCCGGTGCGCGACGCGCGCATCACGACCGTGCCGTCGACCTTGGCGATCAGCCCCTCGAAGACCAGCTTGCCGTCGACGATCTTCGCCTGGCCGGCGATCGGCGTGCGGCAGTTGCCGTCGAGCGCGGCGAGGAAGGCGCGCTCGCAGTCGACGGCCGTCTTGGTCGGCGCGTGGTTGAGCGCGCCGATGTAGCGCGACATCTTCTCGTCGTCCTCGCGGATCTGGATGCCGATCGCGCCCTGCGCCACCGCCGGCAGGCACGTGTCCCACTCGAGGACGGCCGTGATGTGCTCCTCGAGGTTCATGCGGTTGAGGCCCGCCTTGGCGAGCATCGTGGCGTCGACGATGCCCTCGTCGAGCTTCTTCAGGCGCGTCTGCACGTTTCCGCGGAAGTTGACGCACTTGAACGTCGGGTTGATCGCGTACAGCTGCGCCTGCCTCCGGAGCGACGCGGTGCCGATGACGGCGCCGTCGGGGAGGTCCTGCGGCATCTTGCCGCTCGGCGAGATCCACGCGTCGCGCGTGTCCTCGCGCGGCAGGTTGCAGGGGAGAATCGTGCCGGGCACGAGCCACGTCGGCACGTCCTTCATCGAGTGGACGCAGCAGTCGACGTCGCCGTTGAGCAGCGAGACGTCGAGCTCCTTGGTGAAGAGGCCCTTGCCGCCGACGTCCTTCAGGGCCTTGTCGAGCACCATGTCACCGGTCGTCTTGATCACCTTGATCTCCACCGCGTCGTCCGCGGCCAGCTCGTCGGGGAAGGCCTCCGCCAGCCGCCTCTTTGTCTCGTATGCCTGAGCGAGAGCGAGCGGCGAGCCGCGGGTGCCGAGCTTCACGATCGACTCGGCCATGCTGAGCGCGCTAGCCCTCGTCGACGAGCCGCGCTGCTGGGCGGGAACACCCACATTGTACGCGCTCGAGGCGCCGATGAGAGTGGCGAGCATGGTGGGCAAAAAAAGGAGGACGCTTGCGCAAGGTCTCGTCTCGAGAGGCGAGGTGGATTACGTTGCAATTGGCCGCGTGCGGTGGTTTGCACGTGTGAAAGCACAAATTCCAGGGTGGGATTTTATAAGCAACGGCATCACTTTTGAAGTCCGTCACAAGACAAAAAAATAGGATGTGTCATGGAGTTTACGGGTGTAGAGAGCTAGCGATGGGGATGTAGCGAGCTGGACCTTGTCGTTCACGTTCAACGTTATCGTTCCCGTGGACCTCTTGGTGATATAACCTCTGTGCCGCTGGCGCAGCGTCCTGGAACTTGCGTGACGAGGCCATGCGCCAGGCGCTCCGCCAGGTGGCGCGGCGCTCCTCTGCTGCGGGCCTGCCGTCTCGTGGGCTAGTGCACCGGGCGGCGCTCTCCACCGCGCGGGTGGAGGAGCCGCCTCGCCGAGAGCGGGCCGGCAGCAGCTCGGCGGTGGACAAGAGCAAGGAGGCCGCCAGCTCCATACTGGCGAGCGGCGGCTCGGAGGCGCCGTCGCTGCCGGCCGCCGCCGCCGCCGCCGCGCCGGCGACTCCGTCGCGCGCGGTCGCCGTCGCCTGGCTCAGCCATCGGAAGGCCAAGCAGGAGGCGGCGGTCCTCGAGGCGTCGGCGCTGCTGCAGAGCGGCACCGCCACCGGCGACGCAGCTACGGCGAGCCTCAACGTGGCGATGACCTCGTGCGGTGAGATCGGGCTGTGGGCACAGGCGCTCGCGCTGTACGAGCGGATGGTCGCGAGCGGCGTGCCCGTCCACCAGCGCTCGGGGCTGCTGGCGATGAAGTCGGCGATGCACCTCGGTCGGTACGAGATGGCGCTCGCCGTGTGGGCGCGGATGCGCGACGCGGGCGTGCCGGCGCAGCGCGAGGAGTACACGGTGACCATGTCGGCGTGCGAGCGGCTCGGCCAGTGGGAGCGCGCGCTCGCGCTCTTCGACGAGATGGCCGAGCGCGGCGTGACGCCCGACACCAACACGATGGGCGTCGCGATCCTGGCGTGCGAGCGCGGCGGGCAGGCGGCGCGCGCCAACGAGCTGCTGCTGCGCATGGAGGCGCTGGGCGGGCGGCCGCCCACCGCGCTGTACAACTCGGCGCTGCGCGCGTGCGCGGCGTCCGAGCGCCGCGGCGGCGGCGTCGGTGGCGGCAGCAGCGGCGGCGTCGGCGGCGTCGGCGGCGGCGCGGGGGGCGACTCGGCCGACGCGCTGCTCGCTGCCGAGCTGTGCTCGCGCATGCGCCGGCTCGGCGTCGCGCGCGACCTGGCCACGTACCGCGTGGCGGTGGCGGCGTGCGCGGCGGGCGGGCTGCCGGCGCGCGGCAAGCTGCTCAGCCTCGTCGACGCGCTGCTGCAGGAGCCGCCGGCGCGCGTGCGCGGCTGGACGGCCGACGAGGCGCTCTGCACCGCCGCGCTCGAGGCGTGCGCCGACGCGGGCCACTGGCGCGCGGCGCTCGCGCTGCTGCGCCACGCGCGCCCCGCCGCTGCGCTCAGCGTCGACAGCGGCTCCGCCATACGCCCCACCGCCGCCGCCTTGCCCGCATCGGCCGCCTCCACCACGAATGCCGCCACCGCCGCCACCTCCGCCTCCGCCTCCGCCTCCGTCACCTCCGCGCGCACTGCCTCCGCCACCTCCCCTTCCCCCTCTCCCTCCTCCTCCCCACCCTCCTCCTCCTCCTCCTCCACCGCCGCCGCCGCCGCCTCCGCCTCCGCCGCCGCCTCTCCCGCCGCCTCTCCCGCGCACGACAGCGACGCCGCGTGGAGAGAGCAGACGCGCGGCTGGTTCGCGCTGGCGCTGCGCGCGTGCGCCGCGCACGGCCAGCACCGCGAGGCGCTCAAGCTGCTGCGCGGCCTAAGCGAGCTCGGCGTGGCCGCCGACGCGGCGTGCTACGGCCACGCCATCGCCGCGTGCGCCAACGGCGCCGAGTGGCACGCCGTGCTGCGCCTCCACGACGAGCTGCGGCAGGCGCGGCTGCCCAGCGTGGGCGACGAGCCGCACCTCGCCGCCATCGTCGCACTCGGCCGCGTCGCGCGGCCGCGCGACGCGCTCGCGCTCTTCGAGGAGCTGCCGGCGCTCGCCGACAGCACCGCCGCCCCCACACGTTCCGCCACCCTCCCCTCTGTCGCCTCTCCCGCCGCCGCCGCATCGTCCGACGGCGCCGACGGCGCCACGCCTCTGTCCGCCTCCACTCCATCGATCGCCACCTCCACCGTCGACAAGACCGCCGCAGAGGCCGTCTTGTCCGACGGACAGCTGGCGTCGCCCGCCGTGGCCACCACCACCACCGCCATCAGCACCCGCAACAACGAGAGCGCCGCGACGGAGGACGTCCAGACGCGGCTGGCGCGCTGCTCGGGCCCGCTGCCGCTCGACCTGGTCGACGCGCTGCTCTGGGACGGCGCGGCGGCGGCGGGGTGGACCGTCGACGCCAAGCCGCGCAAGAAGTACCGGATGGTCTACCGGACGCCCGACGGCAGGGTGCTGCGCACGCGGCGCGACGTCGAGATGAAGGCCACCGCGTCGGGCGACGCGTCGTTCGCCGCCGCGCAGGCGCGAGGGGCCGCCGCGAGCAACCCACGCGCCGTCAAGTGGTGGGCGGGAGATGGCACCGTCACGACGATTCGGCCGCCGCCCCGCGCGCATCGGACGTCGAGCGAAGCGACCAAGGCGGAGGCAAAGGCGGCGGAGGCGACCGACGGCGGCGGCGTGGCCATGTCGACGTCGACAGCGACGGCGACGGCGACGACGCCGAGGGACGGCGCCGCCGCCGGCTTCGGCCGCTCGACGGCGGCGTACAACGCGGCGCTGATCGCGTGCGTCGAGAACGACCAGCTCGAGGCGGCGAGCGCGCTGCTGGTGCGGATGCGCAGCGGCGGCGTGCGGCTCAACGCGCTCTCGTACTCGGCGGGGATCACGGTGGCGCAGCGGCAGGGGCAGTCGCAGCTCGCGCTCGAGCTCTTCGGCGAGATGGAGGCGGCGAGCCTGCCGCAGAACGCGCTGGCGGGCGGCGCGGCCGTCGCGGCGTACGCGTCGTCGTGGCGGTGGCGAGAGGCGCTCGCGACGCTGACGAGGATGGAGGAGACGCAGGTGACGCCGCGCACCGCCGCGTTCAACGAGGCGCTCGGCGCGTGCGTCGCGGCGGGGCGGTGGCGCGAGGCGGCGGCGCTGCACGCACGGATGGTCGAGGGCGGCGTCGTGTGCGACGGCACGACGCTCGCGCTGGCGGCGCGCGCGCACGCCGGCCTCGGCGCGCACGGCGAGGCGGCGGCGCTGCTCGAGGGCCTCTCGTCGGCGGGATGGCGCCCCGCGCGCGCCACGCTGCAGCCGGCGCTCAAGGCGACCGTCTCGGCGTGCCGCGCCAAGAAGGACTGGCGGACGGCGCTCGATCTCGTTGAGCGCTTCGAGGCGCCGCTCGAGGCCGAGGCGGCGGCGGCCGCGGCGGCGGCGGCGGCGGCGCGCTCGGCGGCGGCGCCCGACGAGGCGGTGAGGGCGGTGGTGGCGGCGACGCGGCTCGACGCGGCAGCGCCGCCGCTCGTCGCCTCGGACTCGTCGTCGTCGTCGCCGCTCGACGTCGAGCTCGACGTGAGCAGCGGCGGCGCGGCGGGCGAGGTGGGGGGGGCGGCGGCGGCGGCGACGCCTCGCGCGCAGAGCGACGACGGCGACGGCGACGAGGATGTGGCGGAGGGAGAGAGTCGGCCACCGCAGCAGCAGCAGCCGCAGCAGCGGCGGCGGCGGCGGGCGGCGGCGGCAGAGACGGCGGCGGCGGGGCGGCGGGGCGGCGATGGCGGCGGGCTGGCGCACGGCAGCTCGGGCGCGGGCGAGCTGCGCGGGATGGCGATGGAGGCGTGCGTGGCGGCGGGCGAGTGGCGGCAGGCGGTGCAGCTCTTCGAGCGCGTGCGCGGCTCGGGGATGGTGCCGGGGCGCTCCGAGTACTACGCGGCGCTCCGCGCCTTTGCGCTCGGAGGGCAATGGCAGTCGGCGCTGCGCGCGCTGCCGACGATGGAGCGCGCGGGCGTCGCGGTGGACGACGTCGCGCTCGGCCACGTGCTCGGCGCGTGCGCGGTCGCCGACAGTCCAGAGGCGTGGGGCGCCGCGTCGCGCGTGCTGGGCCTCTCGCGCGGCCGCTCGGCCGACGAGGACAAGGTGGCGTGGTCGCGCGCCAAGCTCGTGCTCGCGGCGCTCTCGACGGCGACGCACGGCGCGACGGCGCTCGACGTCGATCGGTTACTCGCCACCGCCGCCGCCTCCGACGAGGCCGAGGCGGGCGAGGCGAGGGCGGCGGAGGTGGTGGTGCCGGCGGAGGTGGCGGCGGAGGGCGCTGCGGCTGCCGCTGCAAGGAGGCGCACGAGTCGTGCGGAGGCAGGAGGAGGCGCAGCAGGCGCAGCGGAGCCGCCGGTGGCGGGGCTGGGCGGCGCGGTGCTGGGCGGCGCCCTCGAGGCGCACGCGGCGTGCGGCAACTGGGAGCGCGTCGAGGAGCTGGCCGCGCAGGCGAGCGCCGCCCGGCTGCGCCTCCACGCGCCCAAGGTGCGGCGCGCGTACGCCTACGCGGGCGAGGCGCAGCAGTGGCGGCTCGTCCTGCGGCTGGCGGCGCTGCTCGACGAGACGGCGCTGGTGAGCGACGCGTACCTCTCGCACACGCAGCAGCGGCCGCCGGTGGTGCGGCGCGGCGAGGTCGTTGTGGCGCGAGAGCGAGAGGACGCAGTGCACTGGCGCGACGGCGCGCTGCGCACGGCGCTGCACGCGTGCCGGCAGCTCGGCGAGTGGCGCGAGGCCATCGGCCTGCTGCATGCGATGGCGCCGCCCGGCCACGAGGGGCTCGACGAGGCGGCGCATCTCGCGCACCTCGACGCCCACGACAGCGGCCCGCAGCAGCAGCAGCAGCTGCAGCCGCAGCAGCAGCTGCCGCCGCAGCAGCTGCTGCAGCAGCAGCAGCAGCACGGGGCGCGAGCGCGGCGGTGGCGTGCGCAGGCGGCGGCGGCTCTGGGCGTGGGCGGCGGCGGCGGCGGCGGCGGCGGCGGCGGCGGCCAACGGGGCGGCGCGGCGGCGGCGGCCAAGGGCGGCGGCGGCGGCGCGAGAAGTGGCGGCGCGCTCGAGACGCGCCACTTCCGCACGGCGCTGATGGCGTGCCTGGCGTCGGGCGAGCCGGCGGCGCTCGAGTGCGCGGCGGGGCCGCTGCTCGAGGCGGCCGAGCAACTCGGTCTCGCGACGGGCGCGTGCTACGGCGCCGCGATGACGGCGTGCGTGCGGCGCGGCGCGCCGCTCGGCCAGAGCGCCGCGTGGCGGCTGGCGCAGCGCGCGCGCGCGCGCAACGTGCCGCTGATCACGCTCGAGCTCAACATTGCGCTGGGCGCGGCGGCGCGCTGCGGCGAGAAAGAGCTCGACGGCGCGCTGGCGCTGCTCAAGGAGATGGAGCGCGCCGCCGCCGCCGCGACGACGACGACGAGCAGCGGCAGCGGCAGCGACGCGCCGCCAGGTCCGCCCGGTCCGCCCGGTCCGCTCGGTCCGCCGCCCGGTCCGCCGCCCGGTCCCGGTCTGCCGCCCGAGTGCCGGCCCGACGTCGGCTCGTACGACGCGCTGCTGGTGCGTCTCGAGGGCGCCGGCCGCCACGCCGCGGTGCTCGAGGCCTTCGACGGCATGCTGCAACTCGAGCTCGCGCCGCTCGAGGGCCACTACCGGGTCGCGATCGCGAGCTGCGCGCGCCTCGGCGACGGCGCGCGCGCCGCGGCGCTGCTCCACCGCATGGAGCAGCGCGGCATGGCCTACGAGGCGGCCGCCGCCGACGCAATCTTCGCGTGCAACGCCTCGGGCATGTCCGACGTCGCCCTCGACATCTTCCAGGCCGTCGTCATCGACCGGCAGGGCGCGGCCGGCGGCGGTGCGGGTGGTGCGGGCGGCGGCGCGGGCGGCGGCGCGGGTGGTGCGGGTAATGCGGGCGGCGCGAGCGGCGCGGTGGCGCGCGAGGTGGCGGGGATGGAGTACGTGCTGTCGGGGGCGCTGATGGCGTCGCGGCAGCGCGGCGGCGCGCGGCAGGCCGTCCAGCTGCTCAAGCAGGTCCTCGGCGGCGGCGACGGCGGCGGCGGCGTCCTGACCAGCGGCGGCGACGGCGCCGGCGGTGACGGCGCCAGCGACGGCGGCAGCGTCGGCGGCGGGAGCGGCGGCGGCGTCGTGGGCGTCGCCGGCATCCGGGCCAACGCGGCGTGCTTCACGACGGCCATCGAGGCGTGCCGCGCCGAGGGGCAGCCCGAGCTCGCCTTCGAGATGCTGCCGGCGCTGGCGCGCGCGGCGGCGGCGGCGCCGCGCCAGTTCGTGTGGGACGCGCGCATGCACACGCAGCTGATCTCGCTCTTCGGCGACGCGCGCGACTCGCTGGGCCTCGGCGACCTGCGCCGCGTGCGGCGGCTGTACGCGCAGCTGGCGGCCTCACGCGGCGCGCCGCTCGACCGCGCCTTCTTCGACACGACCATCACGGCGCTCGGCGCCGAGGGCTTCGCGCAGGGCGACGCGTGGCGCGTCTTTGCCGAGGGGATGCGCCGCGGCGTGTGGGGCGACGGCACGCCCGTCGTCGCGTGGCCCGAGCCGCCGCCGACGACGCCGCTGCCGTGCTGGGGGGACGACAACGCCAACGGCACCGGCAACGGCGGCGCCCTCGACGCCAGCGCCGGCGACGAGCCGACCGACGCGGTCCTCGACCTGCGCTCGTTTGGGTCGCGGGCGGCGGTGCGCGCCGGCCTCTACTACCTCTTCTCGGGGCTGACGGCGCGCGTCGCCGAGCGCGACCGCGACGCGGTGCTCGCCCTCAAGACGCACGCCGGCGGCGGTATGATGGGCGGCGGTGTGGGCGGTGTGGGCGGCGGCGGCGGCGGCGGCGTGGGTGGGCCGGCGGCGGTGGCTGCGGCGGCGGCGGAGGAGGACGACGAGGCGCTCGACGACGACGACGACGACGACGACGACGACGACGACGACGACGACGAGCAGGAGCGACG
>Ga0209713_10001315_pt1 | contig 14737 bp, 17 predicted proteins | sample ArcOceMetagenome_3_FD_187444 | JGI IMG/M metagenome (GOLD analysis project Ga0209713, IMG submission 187444) | Marine eukaryotic phytoplankton communities from Arctic Ocean - Arctic Ocean- Svalbard ARC20M Metagenome (SPAdes) (version 2) | ecosystem: Environmental > Aquatic > Marine > Oceanic...
CTTGTTGCACATGATGATTTCATACTTGAATGGACCCAAGCCCCCCCACAAAACAATGAGGTTCGTCGCTCTGCAGCTTTGATCGCCGGTGCACAAGTTGCGCTCGAACACTTCCAGCGCCCAATTGTATTGTCAGAACTCGGGGCAAGTGCAGGCTTAAACCTGATGTGGAAACATTATGCCTTAGACATCGCGTGTCAGGTCACTGGCCCATAGACGCCTACGTTGACTTTAAACCCCGATTGGACAGGGTACCTTCCCCCGTCCAATTTAATCAATATTGCTGAGCGGTCGGGTGTAGACCTTAATCCACTTAACCCGTGCCTTGCGCCTGACTTATTGCGCCTCACGGCATATTTGTGGGCGGATCAACCGCACCGATTGGCCCTGACCAAAGCTGCGGCGGCGACCATCAACGTCGAGGTTGAAAAGGGTGATGCGACTGAGTGGTTGGAAACGCGTTTGGCGAATCTACATACAGGGCATTTGCATCTGATCCAAAATTCCGTTGCATGGCAGCTTTTCCGGAACTCAGTACAAGCACGTGGTCTTGAGCTGATTGAACAAGCAGGGGCGCGTGCGACGGCTGAAACGCCTTTGACGAGGTTGTTAATGGAGATTGACGGAGACGCCACAGGTGACGCTGGAGCAGCTCTCACGTTGCGTTTGTGGCCCGGGGACATAACCCTTTACTTTGTTCGTGTTGATTTTCATGGGCGTTGGGTTGATTGGCGTCATACCAACTGACCCAGCCTCTCTGACAATTTTAAGTATTGGTGAAGCCATCCCCACGAGCTAGGTTATGCTCAAACAACACACCTCCATGGTAAAGGATTGAGCATGGAACCTGATGAAAGCGTAAATGTCCTTGGCACTCCACTTGGCTTATGCGGGGTTGATCCAGTCACTGGGTTTTTCCGTGATGGGCACTGCAACACATGTGTTCAGGACCAAGGCAGCCACACTGTCTGCGCTGTGATGACTGCCGAATTCTTGGCTTATTCAAAATATGTCGGCAATGACCTAAGCACACCGCGCGCAGAGTTCGGGTTTCAAGGGCTCAAAGCGGGTGACGCGTGGTGCCTGTGCGCCAGCCGTTTCCTTCAAGCCCATGATGAGGGATGTGCCCCAAGGGTCAATTTGGCCGCGACCCACAAACGCGCGCTGCAGACGGTGCCCTTGCGTATATTGACGCAATACAGCGATCAAACTGCTTAAGGCAAAACAAAAAAGGCACCTCCGTGAGGTGCCTTTTCTAATTCGATGCGATGTTGATTTAGACGAATTCACCCATATCAAAATCTAGTGCACGCGCGACGGTAAAGATGTCTTTGTCGCCACGACCACACATGTTCATGCACAGGATGTGATCCGCAGGCAATGTTGGTGCCAGCTTCATCACGTGCGCAAGCGCGTGGGATGGTTCAAGCGCTGGGATGATGCCCTCAAGCGTACAGCAAAGCTGAAATGCCTCTAGCGCTTCGACGTCTGTGATAGATACATATTTCGCTCGGCCAATTTCGTGCAGCCATGCGTGCTCTGGTCCAATGCCTGGGTAATCCAGACCAGCAGAGATAGAGAAGCCCTCGAGGATTTGACCATCATCGTCTTGCAAAAGGTAAGTACGGTTGCCGTGAAGTACGCCTGGGCGACCACCCGTCAATGAAGCACAGTGCTCCATCTTGGCATTCACGCCTTTTCCGCCAGCTTCGACACCAATGATATTCACTTCTTTGTCGTCAAGGAACGGGAAGAACAGACCCATAGCATTTGAACCACCACCGATTGCGGCAATCAACGTATCAGGTAGACAACCTTCGGCTTCCATCATTTGTTCGCGGACTTCTTTGCCGATGATGGATTGGAAGTCACGGACCATTGCAGGGTACGGGTGTGGGCCAGCCACAGTACCGATGCAGTAGAATGTGTCGTCAACATTCGTTACCCAGTCACGCAAAGCATCGTTCATGGCGTCTTTCAACGTACCACGACCAGAGGTCACAGGGATAACTTCAGCACCCAACAGGCGCATACGGAATACATTTGGTGCCTGACGCTCAACATCATGCGCGCCCATATAGACCACACACTGAAGGCCAAACTTTGCACAGACCGTCGCCGTTGCAACGCCGTGCTGACCAGCGCCCGTTTCAGCGATAATGCGCTTTTTTCCCATGCGGCGTGCCAAAATGATCTGGCCCAGCACGTTGTTAATTTTATGCGCGCCAGTGTGGTTCAGCTCGTCACGCTTCATGTACACTTTGGCACCACCAAGGTGTTCGGTCAGGCGCTCAGCATGATACAGTGGGCTTGGACGGCCAACATAGTGCTTCCACAGAAAATCCATCTCTGCCCAAAAACTGTCGTCCGTTTTCGCCTTTTCGTATTCTTCCTCAAGGCTAAGGATCAATGGCATCAAGGTTTCAGAGACGAAACGTCCACCGAAATCACCAAACCGTCCCTGCTCATCAGGTCCAGTCATAAAAGAATTGAAAAGGTTGTTCATCTGAGTGCTCCACTTCGCTTCATTCGGATGTAGCTTATGGATTGGGACGCGTAAAGCGGACACCGCACCGCACCCCTAATCCCGTTTTGAAATTATAAGGTTGGGATCTTGGAAACCCCTTGGGACGCATCGACAAAGGCGCGGATCATAGCGGTGTCTTTGACACCCGGCGCGCTCTCAACGCCGGAGCTGACATCCAATTGACGGGTCCCCGTCATCTGAACCGCTTCGGCTGCGTTCAAAGGTGTCAAACCACCGGCCAACATCCATGGCACAATCCAGCGACGCCCCGCGATCAGACGCCAGTCAAATGTTAGACCATTGCCGCCAGGCAAGTCCGCATTTTCTGGTGGTTTTGCATCAACAAGGATCTGATCAGCGGCCTGCATATAGGCGTCAACTGACGGTAAATCGGCAGCACTGGCAACGCCGACTGCTTTCATAACCGGCAGACCGTAACGTGCCTTAACCTCCAAAACCCGCTCTGGCGTTTCAGAACCGTGTAACTGCAGCATATCTAGGGGCACTTGTGCCGTCAGCGCATCTAGGAACGCATTGTCAGCATTCACCGTCAGCGCCACCTTACCCAAACCAACGGGGGCCTCAAAAGCCATTGCTGCGGCCTGCTCAAAAGACACGTTGCGTGGTGATTTCAAGAAAAAGACAAAGCCACAATAGGTCGCCCCAGCCTGTGCAACCGCGTGCACCTCGCTTGGCTGCGTCAAACCGCAGATTTTTACCGCTATAGATTTTGACATTCAGATCAGCTGGCTTTGTCTAGCAAGGCCAAAACATCGTCTTGGTTATCTGCGCTTTGGCCTTTGAGACGTGCAATCTCGTGTTCAAGTCGGCGCACGCTGCGACTGGATTTGGATGCTTCAGCGCGCATTGCATGCTCACGGAACCATTCCCAAACAAATCCGACCAACAGACCAACAATGATACCGCCAAAGACCACGACAAAAAGCGGCATGTTGATGGATGGGTTCACCGAAAACAGGCCAGCAACCTCGTCAGGCAAAACCTTGAGGGTGACGACAGTTCGGTTGGCCAAAGAAACAGCGATCAACGCAACCGCAAAGGTTGTGATGCAGGCATAACGAATGTAGCGCATTTTTAGACGTTCCCGTTCAGACGATCGCGAAGTAACTTACCTGTCTTAAAAAACGGCACATGCTTTTCGTCAACGCTGACTGTTTCGCCAGTACGGGGGTTACGGCCCACACGCGCGTCACGTTTTTTTACAGAGAACGCGCCAAAGCCGCGAAGCTCAACACGATCACCGCGTGACATAGCAGATGTCACTTCGTCAAAGATCGTATTCACGATACGTTCGACATCACGTTGATAAAGATGTGGGTTTTCGTCTGCAATTTTCTGTATCAGTTCAGATCGGATCATCAGATAGCCCCCGGGTATTTACTGTTGGTTTATTTGTTGATTATAGGCACGTTTGACGAAAGCTAAATAGTCTTTCCAGAGCAAACTTTGATTTTACTAAGTATTTCTGGGTATTTAAGGCCCAATTAATTTAACGATAGTGTCCCACTGGCAAAGTTTCGCCTGAAACTTCACCAACTGAACCAACGATTCGGTAATCAACGATCTAGGTAGGCAGCGGTTGCACGCGCCACTAATGATACGAATTGAACGACCCCCTTGGGATCACCCTTTAACAAACGTCGCGGTAATTGCTGGAATATCAGCGCGACCAATCCTTGTAGAACTGCCACCTCTTCACCAGCGACAGAAGCAATTACGCCACCTTGCGCACTGTCAAAAGCATAGGCGATGCTGGTGGAAGATAACGCCGTACCATCGATTTTCAAAGCATCCTCTGCCACATTAAAGTCAACGATCTGAGCGGCGACTTGCTCTCGGGCAAAGTCTCTGGCCACAGCAAATTCATCATTTCCATCACCACCGGTCATGACTTCGCTATCATCACCAATGAGTGTGTCGTTGCCTGCTCCGCCACTCAATGTGTCTGTCAAGCAGTACTCAGCTACAGAAACATTTAACTCGACATCTGAATGCCCATCAGTCCCATCCAACACGTCGTCACCTTGATCACCAAACAGTTGATTGGATCCAAAGTTATCGTCGATCACATCACCGCCAGTACCACCATGGATCTGATCATTGCCAAAATTTCAGACGGTCCGTCCGATGGAGAAGCACCTGAAATATCGTTATCTGCTCCAAGGAATACTGTATCAATACCAGCGCAACCAAAGACGGATCTTCGCCATCGTTGCCGTATAGAATATCATCTCCGTCGTTGCCTGCAACGAAATCAGTCCCGCCAAGTGCCACGATTGTATCATTGCCACCAGCGGCGCTGATCTGGTTGTTCGAATCGTTAGCTTGAACTTCGACGCCCGCGTCAGTGCCCACATAGCTCAATTGAGCGTCTGCCAAATCGATGATGTCACCTGTCGTTTCACTATATTCATCAGTTGAGCCAGATTCGTCATAGTGGACAACGCTCGATGAAATATTAAGAATATCTGCAGCTGTAAGATCCTGATTAGTGCGATTTCTTCTGATGCAATTGATGCAATAACGCCGCTTCTAGCTTAATCAAATGTAAAAATAATGCCTTCAGAAGTTTGCGCATTGCTATATAATGTAGCACACCTTCTTTGACGTCAAAATTCGTAATCTAAGCAACCGCTTGTTCTCGCACGATATCCGTCTCAACAACAAATTTACCTGCGCCAGTTCAGACGATCATGACATCGCCAACATCCCCAATCAAGCGATCATCACCTGCACCACCTTCATGCGTATCAACAGTTCCAAAGTCGGCTTCATTTACGCTCGCATCAGCTGCAGAATGTCCATCTAAGGCCAGAATGGTATCGTCATCCGAATCTCCAAGTAGGAAGTTTGAGCCAAAATTATTGATAATGATGTCATCACCTGCACCACCTCGAATAAAGTCGTCTCCATCCATATCAGAAGGGCTGTTGGATGATTTCCAGCCGGTTATAACGTCACCAGTACCTAGAAAACCGCTACCATTACCGACACCACCAGTTACCGATTCGCCACCATCGTTGCCATATAGGACATCATTGCCCGCATTTCCCTCGACCCAATCATTGCCACCCAAAGCAACCACAGTGTCATTGCCGCCTTTAGCATAGATGCCATTGTCAGAGTCGTTCGCTTCAACTTCAACGGAAGCGCCGGTCCCTATATAATGAGTGTGATAATTTTCAAACTCTACCAACTGGCCATCATCTTCAGAGCCTAGCTCAAGAGTTTAATCAGGATCATTCTCCGCACCTTCGTCCATGAAAAATGCAGCCCCAAAAGCATCACTAATATCAAAAGTCCAAGCATAAAAAAATCCCACCCATTAATTTTGGAAATTCTCGCATAGCAATAAGTTAACGACAGCCAATAAGTGTAACTGTTCAAAACAAACACCTAACGCCAGTAAATCCGGATACCGTTTTCATTTAAGAAACACTCACCAAAGGTTGAATGCGGCAGAGGAATCACCTTGCCTAGCTTAAAAACAAAAAAGGGCCCCGCAGTTGCCTGCAGGGCCTAATCTTAAAACGTTAAGCGGTTAAGCTTATTCGTCGCCGGTGTTCAAAGCTGCACCAAGGATATCGCCCAAGGATGCGCCTGAGTCAGATGAACCATACTGTTCAACGGCTTCTTTTTCTTCAGCAATTTCACGTGCTTTGATGGAGACACCCAAGCGGCGTGTTTTTGCGTCGACGTTAGTGATACGTACGTCCACTTTATCACCAACTGAGAAACGCTCTGGGCGCTGCTCTGCACGGTCACGAGACAGGTCGGAACGACGGATGAAGGATTTCATGCCTTCATATTCGCATTCAACACCACCTTCTTCGATGGCTGTCACTGTCACAGTTACGATGGAACCGCGCTTAACGCCGCCCACTGCTTCTGCGAACTTGTCGCCGCCCATGCCTTTGATAGACAAGGAGATGCGTTCTTTTTCAACGTCAACTTCGGATACAACAGCCTGAACCACGTCGTTCTTGTGGTAGCTCTGAATCGCGTCTTCGCCACGTTCGTCCCATGATAGGTCAGACAAGTGAACCATGCCGTCGATGTCGCCTTCAAGGCCAACAAACAAACCGAATTCGGTGATGTTTTTGACTTCGCCTTCGACTTCAGTGCCTTCAGGGTGTGTTTCTGCAAACACTTCCCATGGATTGCGCTGTGTCTGTTTCAGACCCAAAGATACGCGACGCTTGGTGCCGTCGATTTCCAGAACCATAACTTCGACTTCTTGAGACGTAGATACGATTTTGCCTGGGTGTACGTTCTTCTTAGTCCAAGACATTTCAGAAACGTGCACAAGACCTTCAACGCCTGCTTCTAGCTCAACGAATGCGCCATAATCAGTGATGTTGGTCACGCGACCAGTGTGTGTAGACTCAAGTGGGTATTTCGCAGCAACCAGATCCCATGGATCCTCTTGCAATTGCTTCATGCCCAAGGAGATACGGTGTGTCTCTTTGTTGATCTTGATAACCTGAACTTTGATCGTTTCACCGATTGTTAGGATTTCAGATGGGTGGTTCACACGACGCCATGCCATGTCAGTGACGTGCAACAAGCCGTCAACGCCGCCCAAATCAACGAACGCACCGTATTCAGTAATATTCTTAACAACACCGTCAACGTTTTGGCCTTCAGTAAGGTTGCCAATAACTTCAGCGCGTTGTTCTGCACGTGATTCCTCAAGGATAGCACGACGAGAAACAACGATATTGCCACGGCGACGGTCCATTTTAAGGACTTGGAATGGTTGCTTAAGACCCATCAATGGACCCGCATCACGCACTGGGCGAACGTCAACTTGAGATCCTGGAAGGAACGCAACTGCGCCGCCAAGATCAACGGTAAAGCCACCTTTAACGCGGCCGAAGATCGCGCCTTCAACGCGTGCTTCACCGGCGAAGGCAGTCTCAAGACGATCCCATGCTTCTTCACGACGAGCCATCTCACGTGAGATTACTGCTTCGCCTTTAGAGTTTTCGACCTGACGGAGGAATACTTCAACAACATCGCCAGCAGCGATTTTTGGAGCTTCACCGGGATCTGCGAATTCTTTAATGTCGACGCGGCCTTCCATCTTGTAGCCTACGTCGATAATGGCTTGGCCCGCTTCAATCGCGATAACCTTGCCTTTAACAACGGATCCCTCTTCAGGGGTGTCCATTTCGAAGCTTTCATTCAAAAGTGCTTCAAACTCGTCCATCGTGTTAGCCATGTGGCGTATATTTCCTAATCTACATATTTGATTCTGGCCGTGCGGTTGTCTCCGCCGGTCTTTGGGGTTTCATTGGCCGAACGGTTCAGCATCGGGAAATACAAAAAAGGGTCGGCAAAAACCAAACCCCGTAAATAACTTGCCCAACGGTTAACCCGCCTTTTCGACAAATGCGTAATTATGCGGGATTCTGTAAAATTGCAAGGGCTGTTGACGATCTGAGCGTGATCCACCACCCCTTGCAATACTGACGCTGAGAGTCGGATTGGCTGGCCTTTTCCCCCAATGGGAAACGCGAGGTCAGCCATGTGCCATCCGCAGGTCGTCCTTAGCCGACAGTGCGCAAAACGATCACCATCAACAGTGTGTAAAGCGCTATACCGCCGCCAATCAGTACTATTGGCCAATTCTTAAACACAGTCGCAGACGCGATCGCTTTCATTTGATAGATTAGGTCCGGCCACGTGTAGGAAACGAAATCACCTTGAGTAAACACGGCTTTGATCCGCCCTTCGTCATCAACCACTGGCAAGCGACGAAACCGTTCGTTGGACATAATGCGCAGCCAATCGACCATGTCATCGGTCTCGCGCGCGATACGAGGATCAGGCGTCATTATATCAGACAAGACCGCGGTTTTGGAATCCAACCCTTTGGCCACAAGTTTGTTCATCACGTCACGCTCTGTCACAACACCCAAGATCTTGCGTTCATCATCAATCACAACGACAGATCCAAAATTCTTCTTGGACATATCCAAAACTGCATCAAACACCGTCGTTTCCGCAGTAGCGGTTAATGGCTTTTGCTTGGACGCATATTCCGGGCGGTCCATAAGACGGTTGCCAGCACGGGTTGCTGTTTTCGGCATAACTTGAAGCTCCTTAATTAATGGCTTGGATCTGGGACATAGGGCCGAATCAGAAAATTTCCAGCCCTGCTTGTCATGTTTTTATGCGGTGAAAATCACCTTATCGACTTGGCTCCGGTAGCCAAGACAGCCGCAAATAACAAGGGTTCGGGCACGTCGCCCAGCAAAGCAGAAAGTAGGGAACTTTCACAAAGTTGGGTGATATTCAGACACAAATCCGTGCGCTATTCCTTACTGACAATTACACCAAAACTTCACCCATAAGGAATACCTATATGACCATTTTACGACGCAAGTTCATTTCATCTGGCTTGACAGTGTTGGCAGCAGCCAGTGCCCCTCTTCAAGCTTTCACTAACGCACGCAAAGCAGGTGATAACCCAATCGAGTACATGAAATTGGATATGAGTATTAAGAGCAATGGTGCCCCAAAACCAATCCAAATTAAAGTCCCCGATTGAAAATGAGACTATCAGAAAATCTCCAAAATCATCATTTCATCCCTTCGCAAGGGTTCTGGTGGCGAAGATCGCCTTGCTGAAAATGTGTCCCTGAACTTTAAAAATATGGGAAATGCCCTTCGGAAAGCTAACAACGGCGAGGGGCTTGTTGAAGGTGAAAACATAGTAAAAGCCCAATTAAAGAACCCCAAATGGAGCATCACGATCAGAGTCGTGATCAGGTTCTAAGACTTACATAAACACTGTCCTGCGAAACTTCTGAAAGAACCCACAGGGCAGTGGCAGCTACGACAACTTTTGTGTAATTGCAGCGATCGCTTCCGCCACGGCATCGGAAATACTTAGCGCTGATGTGTCCAGAACATGCGCATCTTCAGCAGGCTTTAGCGGTGCCTCGACCCGCTCCATGTCACGTGCATCACGGGCGCGCACATCTTCAATCACGTCGTCTAGAGTGATTGTATCCCCCCGTCCAACCAATTCATCATAGCGACGCTTACCGCGCACTTCGGCGCTGGCTGTTACGAACAGTTTCACCTCAGCTTGTGGGCAAATTACCGTACCAATATCACGCCCATCCAGAACCGCGCCCCCTGCCCGACGCGCAAACGCGCGCTGAAAGTCAAGGAGGGCCGCGCGGACCTCTGGGATAACCGCAACTTTACTGGCAGCTTGGGCAACTTCGGCTGTGCGCAAGCCGTCGACCTCTAAGTCTTCGGCGCGCAATCCAACGGTGGCTTCAATCGCATCGCTGCCAGTCATGACCTTTGCACCAATAGCGCGGTACAGCAGCCCTGTATCAAGATGGGCATATCCGAAATGTGCAGCAACTGCCTTGGAAATCGTGCCTTTTCCTGCTGCGGCGGGTCCGTCGATTGCAATTGTAAATGGTTCGGTCATGCCTGTGTCCGTCCTTGTCACCATAGCCACAACACCACTGCCAAAGACATTACTGTGAAAAGCCATTTTAGTTGTGTCATATCACTCGCACGAGAAACCGTTTAAGTGTCGAGAGTGGTTGCTTGCAAAATTTTTCCGACCAATGCGTTCTCACGCAAGTCGGCAGTCCCATAGATCAGAGGAAAAACGACCTCAGTGCGCCAAAGGGTTTTACCCAGCGTCCAAATGATCGCGGCAAAGGTCGTGGCCAACAGCGGAGGGACGATGGTGTCCAATGCGCGGAAAGGGCCGATGTAAACCTGACTATTTTCAGCAGACAACAGCCCTAGATATCTGTTTACAGCTTCAACGTCGTAACCGTTAAGGCGACCATCAAGCAGGCCAAAGCCAACACTTAGATAAATTTCCGACAAAACAACCAGCGATCCAAATCCGATCGCCGAAGCAATCGCCAAGATCGCAATCGTTTCTGTCGTAATCGCCATTACCCGTCGCGTCTTATGTCAGCACCTAGACCGCCCATCAATCCCTCAAAGATCGGGAATGACGTTGCGATTGGTCCACCGTCGTCAAGTGATACAGGGTTTGATGCTGCCATGCCCATGATCATGAAGGACATCGCAATGCGGTGATCAAGGTGGCTGACACATGTGGCCCCACCCTTGACGTTGCCATGGCCCAAACCATGCACGGACCACCAATCTGGCCCCTCGTCGACGTCAACACCGTTGGCGCGCAAACCCGTTGCCATTGCATCAATACGGTCGCTTTCTTTCACGCGCAACTCTTTGACGCCCGGCATATGTGTTTTGCCTGAAGCAAAGGATGCAACGACGGAAAGCACAGGGTATTCGTCGATCATGCTGGCCGCGCGTTCCACTGGAACCTCAATACCGTGCAGATCAGGTGAGAAACGTGCGCGTAGGTCAGCAACAGGTTCGCCACCTTCTTCGCGTTCATTTTCATAGGTAAGGTCTGCACCCATTTCACGTAGGGTTGTGAACAACCCAGCGCGTGTTGGATTCAAGCCGATGCCTGGCACCAAAACATCCGAACCCGGAACGATGATCGCTGCACATACTGGAAAGGCAGCGCTGGATGGATCGCGTGGAACTGCAATGGTTTGTGGCTTCAATTCTGGCTGGCCGGTCAGCGTGATAACACGGCCTTCATCAGTTTCTTCAATCGTGATTTCAGCGCCAAAGCCAGCAAGCATACGTTCCGTATGATCGCGCGTCACTTCTTTCTCGATCACAACCGTTTTGCCGGGCGCATTTAGACCCGCAAACAGAACTGCTGATTTTACTTGCGCGGACGGCACAGGAACCACGTAGCGCACAGGAACTGGATCTGCGGCGCCAACAAGTGTCATCGGCAAACGGCCACCTTTACGGCCAACGCTTTGGCAACCAAATTCAGCCAACGGGTCAATAACACGTGCCATTGGACGGCCATTCAGGCTGGCATCACCGGTAAAGGTCGCTGTGATTGGAGATGTCGCCATAACGCCCATGATCAGGCGCACGCCAGTTCCAGAATTGCCGCAGTCGATGATATTTTCAGGTTCTGCAAAGCCGCCAACGCCAACGCCGTGCACAGACCAATTCCCCTCACCCAGATCAGTAACCTCGGCCCCAAAAGCACGCATGGCTTTAGCGGTATCAAGGACGTCTTGACCCTCTAACAATCCGCTGATTTTGGTTTCGCCGACACTGAGCGCACCCAAAATCAAAGACCGGTGAGAAATTGATTTATCACCCGGCACTTCAGCGCGCCCATTAAGTGGTCCACAAGCGCAGGATGTCATCGGAATTGGGGTGCCGTGGCTGGACATATGCAGTCTTTCAAATCGTCTAAAGTTAGTGCCAGACCTATCGTCTACGCAGACTTTGGTCCAGTCGAAAGGCAAAATGCCTATTTACGGATAAAGGTCATGTAATGCGGTGTACGATCTTCGCGTAGCGCTTTTTGTTCGTAACGCGTGCTGATCCAATCATCCCACGGTACGCGCCAATCTTCTGGTCCCTCAGCCGTCCATTCAAACGGCTGCTTTGGGACTTCCTGCATGGTTTGACGCACATAGTCAGGAATGTCAGTCGCAACGCGAAAAACTGAACCCGGTCTTAAAACGCGAGCAAGGGGCGCAAGATGTTCTTCGGTTACAAAACGACGACGATGGTGGCGCGATTTCGGCCATGGGTCCGGATATAGTAGAAACGCGCGATCAATTGAGGCATCAGGCAATACGTCGAACATATCGCGCACGTCACCCGGATAAACAGCTAGATTTTTGACACCCGCTTTTCTGATCTTGCCCAGCAGCATCGCAACGCCATTGATGTAGGGTTCGCATCCGATGATGCCAACATCAGGATTTTGGCCACACTGGTGCACCATGTGTTCACCACCACCAAAGCCGATTTCAAGCCACGTGGGCTTGCCATCAAACAAGGCGTTCAGATCCAGATTATTACGATCCGGGTTCACATCCCAATCAACTGCCCCCGGGGACAATGCATCAAGGTCTTCGGTCAAATAGCCCTCTTGCGATTGCTTGAGGTGCTTGCCTTTGAGCCGGCCATAAAAATTGCGGTGTGGGCGTACAGGTTGTGTCATGGGCGCGGTTTATCCAGCCCAGCGCATCAAGGCAAGCGTATGCTATGGAACAGATCGGTTAATACCGTTAGTTAACACGTCGCCAAAATGAAAACGGGCAGCGTCAAGATTGATCGCTGCCCGTCCAAAATGTTACATTGGTAGACTTAAACGGCTTTTTTCAAAGCCTCGATTAGATCCGTTTTCTCCCAGCTGAAACCACCATCAGCTTCAGGCTTACGTCCAAAGTGGCCATAGGCTGCTGTGCGCTCATAGATCGGCTTGTTCAAACCGAGGTGCAAGCGGATGCCGCGTGGTGTCAGGTCCATGACGCTATCGATCGCTTTTTCGATCATGGCATCGTCAACTTGGCCCGTGCCGAATGTATCGCAATAGATCGACAACGGCTTGGCTACGCCAATTGCGTAGCTCAATTGAACGGTACATTTGTCAGCCATGCCAGATGCTACGATGTTTTTTGCCAAATAACGCGAAGCATATGCGGCGGAACGGTCAACCTTGGTTGGATCTTTACCAGAGAATGCGCCACCGCCGTGCGGTGCTGCACCGCCGTATGTATCAACGATGATCTTTCGGCCTGTTAGGCCTGCGTCGCCATCTGGCCCACCAATTACGAACTTACCAGTTGGGTTAACATGCCATGCGGTATCAGGGGTAATCCAGCCTTCTGGAAGAACCTCAAGAATATATGGCTCAACGATCGCACGGATGTCAGAGGATTCAAGGTTTGGATCAAGGTGCTGTGTAGACAGAACGATTGAAGAGACACCAACTGGTTTGCCGTCACGGTAGATCACTGACAACTGGCTTTTCGCGTCTGGGCCCAAAGCTGGCTCAGTACCGTTCTTGCGCACCTCAGCCAAACGGCGAAGGATCGCATGGGAATACTGGATCGGGGCTGGCATCAGCTCTTCGGTTTCAGTTGTTGCATAACCAAACATGATGCCTTGGTCACCTGCACCCTCATCTTTGTCTGCCGCCGCATCAACGCCTTGTGCGATGTGGGCTGACTGTTCGTGCAATAGGTTCGTGACCTCAATCGTGTTCCAATGGAACTTGTCTTGCTCGTATCCGATGTCTTTGACACAGTCGCGTGCGATTTGATCAATACGCCCCATGTAGTCTTTAAGTTTGGATTGATCAGACAATCCAACTTCGCCACCGATGACAACGCGATTGGTTGTTGCAAAGGTTTCAGCTGCAACGCGCGCTTCTGGTTCTTCGCTCAAGAACGCATCCAACACCGCATCTGAAATGCGATCACACAGCTTATCAGGGTGGCCTTCTGAAACGGATTCAGAAGTAAAAGTATAATTTTTACGGGACATATAGTGCTCCAATGTTTTAGTGTGTGCCACGTCAGGAAGCCGTTGTGGGACATCGGTGCTATGCGTACCGTTCTGTCGCTGGGGGGTCAATCATTTGCGGCTGCGGCCAAACGTCATTTTTTGCAAAAGAGTTATGAAAACCACAGATAGCAATAAGATCACGATCAGAAGATCCCCAAGCGCGCTATAGACTGTCGGTGGCAACGGTTTGGGCAACAGTCCATCCACAAATCCCGCTTCGTTCAGTGCAAGGCTGTTTAACACGCGCCCATACGGGTCGATCATAGCACTAATCCCAGTATTCGCGGCTCGCGCCATTGGTAAACCTTGCTCAATCGCACGCATTTTAGCCTGTGCTAAATGCTGCTTTGGCCCTGCAAATGTACCGAACCATGCGTCATTTGTGAGCTGAATAAGAAAGTCCGGTCTGTCTTTCGCAGCCCCAACATCATGCGCAAAAACGGCTTCGTAACAAATCAAAGGAAGCCCCTTTCCCAGCGCGCCAAAATCAAGGGTTTGTGCTCCCTCCCCCTCACCGAAACCATCTCCAAACATATCCGCAAAGACGTGCAACCCCAGCGCAGACAAGACTGGCCGCAAAGGCATGTATTCTCCAAATGGGACCAGGTGGTGTTTGTCATAGGTGGCTGTGATTTGACCGACAGGATCGAGAACCACCATGCTGTTATATAATGTAGGCCCATCAGCACGCAAAATGCCTAAAGCAACTTGCGCACCACGGCCAGCTTCACCAGCAGCCTGCAAAATTCCAGGTGCATTGTGTGCAAG
>Ga0209713_10001316_pt1:0-10000 | contig 14725 bp, 5 predicted proteins | sample ArcOceMetagenome_3_FD_187444 | JGI IMG/M metagenome (GOLD analysis project Ga0209713, IMG submission 187444) | Marine eukaryotic phytoplankton communities from Arctic Ocean - Arctic Ocean- Svalbard ARC20M Metagenome (SPAdes) (version 2) | ecosystem: Environmental > Aquatic > Marine >...
AGAAGGCAGCGTTCTGAGATCCAGCTTTAGGTGCGTTACTTCGACCCCTGGCTACAGACGCAATCTCGCCAACGCGGCGCTTTCAGTAATTGCTTCTAATTGCCCCCCCTTTACCGCTCAGCGCGCCATCACTTATTTCCCCTGCGCTGAGTGAAAACTGTTTTTGGGCTGTGATTGTCACATTGAGAGCGCGCGCAGCGCAAGAAAATCAGCTAAAGTGGCTGCATAACAGCCGTTTCTAACGCATGATATGAGAGCTACACAACACATGACGACATCACAAGACTCAAGGGCTACGCGCTCTCGAGTCTCGTTGAGGCGATTGACCCAGTCCTCCTCGAGGATGTGCAGCGCTGAGCGCGACTCGCGAGGCGCCTTCCCGACAGACCCACCGCTGAAGATGACGTTGGGCAGCCGGATCATCGCGTTCACGTCCAGAATCCACTCCTCGTCCTTCAGCACGTAGCCGCGCGGGCTGCGCTGCTCGAGTGAGTAGTACTTGGCCTTCACCACGAGGAAGCCCGCCTCGTACTCGGCAGACTGGTGCACCATGTCCTCGGTCACCGGGAACGCCTCCGACATGATGAGCGCCAGCCAGAACGACCCCTCAAGTCCGTGCTCCGCTGCTGGCGCGCGTACGGCGACGACCATGCCCGGCTTCAGCACCTTGGCCCATGCATCGAGGCTCTCTAGCTGCGAGACGCGCGACGGCGTGTTGCGCGGCAGCGGCACCGTCACGGGGCGCGAGCGCCCCATCATCGCCGTCATCTCGCAGCGCTCAAAGTCCAGCAGCGAGCACGGCAAACATACGCAGAACATGCGGTTGACGCGCAGCGGCCCGTCGCGCTCCGCCTTCTGCAGATCAGCGCAGAGGCCGGCGTACATGTGCTGGTCGTTGCACTTCCAGCCGCGCGCCTCGCAGTCTGGCACCTTGCTCTTTGTGAACTTGGCGGTGTCAAAGAAGCCCCAGAAGTACTTTGTCACCGCCTGGAAGCCGTCCTTGGCCTCCTGGCCGACCGAGGGCTTGCGGCGATGTAGTCGGGGTAGCTTGCGTCTATGGTCCAGGCCGCTTGCGCGGCTTCCATTGCTTGACAAACTCTTTGCCCGCGCCAACCTTGCGCAGCTTGACCCAGCCTGAGAGGTTGAGGCACCACTCGTAGGCTGCGCCGTCATGCTCGTGCAAAGTCCATTCACGTGGAGCCATCGCTGACGATCGCGATATGCGAAGAGCTACTTGTGCACGCCACAGAGTTGCGCGTATCATACACACGCACAACATGCAGCGTGCGCGTCTCCGCCGCGCAGTGAGCGGGCGCCGTCACCGTCGGCGCAGCGGCATACGCACGCACAACATGCAGCGTGCGCGTCTCCGCCGCGCAGTGAGCGGGCGCCGATTCGCGGACGCCCTAACGTAACTGGGTGCTGGGGTTTCTAGCTGGCAAACGCGTCGCCTCAATAGCCTCAATAGCGGCGGCTTATGGTGTAGCCTGTCTGGATTTAGGAGACACTAGGAGCACGCTCCTGTATCAATCACCCTGAGGGGTACCCTCGGGGATTATTGGGGCGCTGGCATGGGGGGGCGCCGTCACTTTGCCCCTATTTTCGACGACGGTACCCCACTAGATCAAAATGTCGGTACAACCGTGGCTTTAGGCCCCCCTTTCACTCAATTGATGCACCTATTGGCGGCATGACTGCGCTGCCGGTCGTTCGTGGCTGCCGAGAAGAGCACGCGTGCGCCGACCATCTCCAAGCGCGCGAAAGCACAGAACAGGGTCGACAACGGCGAGGTTCTGGAGTGCCAAGAGATTCCGATGACGGGCCAGCTCGTGCTCTGCGCGTAGTGAGCAATGGGTGTGGAGGTGAGCCGTGAATTGGAGAGGGACGGACAAAGGCTGAGAGAGACAGCCATGTCAGAGTTTCGTGAGCGTGGAGTGACGCGTTGGTCGATTGAGGACCAAATCGAGGGTGGTAAGTCGGGTAGTCGAGCCCCGCCTCCATCGAGAGCGAGAGCGAGGGCGGCACACACCACGTCGTGCACGGCAACGACGGGCAGAAGCCGGCAGAAGCAGCGTCAGTGCCTCGACCCTTGAGTGCGAGAGCGAGGGCCCCACCAGCTTGCAGCAGGTCGTTCACGACACCTGGTAGCACAGCTAGAGACACGAAGCGAACATGGTTTTCATTCTCCCATGATCCGGCGCATACTACCTATAGTATCACGGCAGCTCCGTTCCTAGACACAGACCAGCATTTACACTTTCGGCGTGATTTAGGGAATATGCCACTCCGCGAGTTGTCGCTCTCATGGCAGCCTCCTCCGCCCGGCAGCTCGGGGCGGTCCTCCGCAAGAACGCGCGGCTGAAGCATCGGTCGTGCTGCGTGACGTGCTGCGAGCTCTTTAGCCCGGCTATCTTCTGCTGCATCCTCGTGCTCGGCTTCAACCTCTCTTCCGAGGAGTACATCAAGGCCGGGCTGTATGCCGCGCTCAGCTTCGACGTGGCGCCGCTCGTCGACCTCGCTCTGGAGGTCGGCGAGTTTGACGTGGACAGCAACGGCACCGTCGACCTGGACCCCGACCTCTTCCTCGACGTGCGCTCCGAAATCGAGCCCGTGATCAACGGGCCGCTGCCCGTCATGCCGCTGGAGACCTTCGTGAGCATCGGCGACACGGTCAGGGACACACTCAACGAGGAAGACTGGGACCGGCTCGTGCGGCTGGATCGGTACACGCAGCAGTTTGGCAACATCCTGACACGCGGCACGCTGCACCTCGCGCCCGACTCGGACGAGGTCGGCGACTTTCTCAGGCATGCGCGCGCCAACCACCCTTCGATGGAGTCGCTCACGGTGCGTGTGCACGAGAGCGAGGACGCGGCGCTACGGTACGTCCAGGACGTGGCGGGCGCCGAGAGGACGTGGGCGGTGATCAGCTTCGGCGACCTCGGACGGGGCGCGCTCAACTACACGATCCGAATGAACTACACGACCGTGCCGCGCACGACGTTCATCACCAATTTCATCGCACTCGGCCTCGACACGACATATCTGAAGTACCACCACTCTGGCTTCCTCACGCTGCAGGCGCTCGTCGACGAGTACGCCTTTGAGCTGGCGGGCGGCGACGCCGAGGGGCGGCCGGTGCGCGCGCCGGCGACCTACGCAGTCGGTGTGCCGATGCCGACGCCGCCGTACTCGCAGAACATCTTCTACCAGGCGGTGGGCTTCCTGCTCGGGCTTGTGATGACCATGTGCCAGCTCTACCCCGTGGCGCAGCTCGGCAAGGTCGTCGTCGAGGAGAAGGAGCGGCGGCTCCGCCAGACGATGCGCATCATGGGTCTGCACGGCGGCGTCTTCGTCACGTCGTGGTACGTGACGGCAATCGTGCAGTTCGCGCTCGACGCGTTCATCTGCGCGGGCGTCATCTCACTCTTCTGCGTCAACACGCCGTTCTGGGTGCTGCTGCTCTACGTGACCACGTTTTGCATGGGGTGCATCTCGTTTGCGCTGCTGCTGAGCGTCTTCTTCTCCAACGCCAAGCTCGCCGCCATCGTGCTGCCGATCGCCTTCTTCGCGGCGGTGCTGCCAAAGTACATCTTCTTCGGCACCAACCGCTTCGAGAAGACGCGCGAGAAGCTCGCGTCGTCGCTGCTGCTGCCGTCGGCCTTCTCGTTTGGCGCTGACATCCTCGCCGACTACGAGTACGCGCAGGTGGGCGTGAGCCCCGCCAACTGGCACGACGGCGACTTCTCGTTCTCGTCGTCGATCGGGATGATGCTCTTCGACTGCGCGCTCTACTTTGCGCTCTTCCTCTACCTCGACAAGGTGCTCCCCTCCAAGTACGGCGCCAAGGAGCACCTGCTCTTCCTGCTGATGCCCAGCTGGTGGACGGGCAGGGCGTCGTCGCGCGGCCGCCACTCCGGCGCGCTGCGCGCCACGCCCGAGGAGGGCAACGCCTTCGAGCGGGTCTCGAGCGATCTCGCGAGCCGCGAGAGCATCGAGATTGTCAACCTGCGCAAAGTGTACGGCTCGGGGCCGATGGCCAAGGTCGCGGTCGACTGCCTCAACCTGTCCATCTACGCCGGCCAGATCACGTGCCTGCTCGGCCACAACGGCGCGGGAAAGACGACGACGATCGCGGTGCTCACAGGGCTGTACGAGCCCACCTCGGGCGAGTGCCTCGTCTTCGGCCACTCGGTGGCGCGCGCGACGCGGCGCGTCTACCAGCTGCTCGGCGTGTGCCCGCAGCACGACGTGCTGTGGGCGCAGCTCACCGTCCAGGAGCACCTCGAGCTGTACGCGACGCTCAAGGGCGTCTCCAAGGCGCAGCACGCGCGCGCCGTGCAGGCGACGATGATGGAAACCAGCCTCGCCGACAAGGCGCACGCGCGCGCGCGCGCGCTCTCCGGTGGGATGAAGCGCAAGCTAAGCGTCGGCTGCGCGCTCATCGGCGGCTCGCGCGCGGTGCTGCTCGACGAGCCGTCGAGCGGGATGGACCCGGCGAGCCGCCGTGCGATGTGGGACCTGCTGCAGCGCACCAAGGTCGAGCGCGCGCTCGTGCTGACGACGCACTACATGGACGAGGCCGACCTGCTCGCCGACCGGATCGCCGTGATGAGCGCGGGGCGGCTCTGCTGCGTCGGCACGTCGCTCTTCCTCAAGTCGCGCTTCGGCCTCGGCTACACGCTCACGCTGATCAAGGCCGACTCCGCGTCGCCGTCGCAGGAGATCTCGGCGGCCGTCCAGCAGCACGTGCCGTCGGCAGACTTGCTCTCGGAGGCGGGCGGCGAGCTGTGCTTCCGGCTGCCATTTGAGGCGATCGGCTCGTTCGCCGGCATGCTGCGCCACCTCGACAAGGTCTCGGCCGAGCTGGGCGTCGGCGGCTACGGCATGTCGATGACCTCGATGGAGGAGGTCTTCCTGCGCCTCGCCCAGTCGGCCGCAAGGGACGCCAACCAGCCGCAGCCGCGGCTCAACGGCGGCGCGCTCGTCCACCCCGCCGCCGCCGCCTCCGAAGCGGAGCAGAGCACGCGCAGCCAGTCGGCCATCGAGCTGCAGGAGCTGCAGCCCGTCGGCGTCGAGGGCGGCGCGGCGGGCGCGGTGCAGTTTGCGGCGCACCACGCGGGCGCCACCTTGATGCCGATCGCAGAAACGCTTCCTGCGGCGAGCAGCCTGGCGGGCAGCCTCGGCCCATACAAGGCCGGCCCGACGCCTCTCGATATGGGCGGCGACGGCACGACGGTCGCCGCGCGCGTGGCGCACCAGACGCCGCCGTCGTTCTCGAAGCAGCTGGGCGTGCTCCTCTTCAAGCGCTTCACGTGCATGCGGCGCGACAAGAAGGCGCTCGTCTCGCAGCAGCTGCTGCCGCTGGCGCTGATCGCGCTCGTGATGATGACCCTCACGATCAAGTACCGCCCCGCGGGGCCGGCCATCCGCATGCACGCCGCGCTCTACGCAGGCACGCCGACGCAACTGCTGCACAACGTCGACGAGGCGTCGCCGCTGATGGTGCAGCTCGACCCCGACGTCGTCTCGCCCGCGTACCACGGCGTGGCCGACTCGAACGAGCTCAGCCGGTATATGCTCAACACGTACAACGACCACTCGCGCGAGCTCCGAATGGGCGCGTGGGTGCATAACGACACACTACACTTTGAGCTGTACGCCAACTACACCAAGGACAACCCGGCGCCCAACACGAGCGGCGTGGTGAGCCCTCTGCTCAACGCGGCGCGCGCGGTGGCGGCAGGCACGCTGCTCCGATGCGCCCAGCGCGCCTCGCCCGAGCTCTCGCTCAACTTCAGCATAAATCGCAGCTGGATCGTCGACGCGCTCAACGATGCCGATGCGACGCAGATCGTTGACGTGTTGCGTGGCGACGACGGCGACGACGACCGCCGCCGCCGGCACCGCCGCCGCCGGCACCGCCACCGCCGGCACCGCCGCCGGCACCGACGCCGGCGGCTCAGCGACGACGACGGCGACGACGATGTGGAGAGTTCGTTGGTGGATCGGCTGCGTGAGGCGCTCAACGGCACCCTCAGCCTCGACGGCGACAACCTCCTTGAGGTGGTGCTGCTGACGGCCTTCGAGGAGCAGCTCGACGGCGGCTTTGGCGACGCTGCAGATGCCGTCCAGGACCTGCCGGAGGCGCTGACGGTCGAGAATATCGTCAAGACGCTGCCGGAGAACCTGCAGGGCGACGTGGGGCTGCTCGGGGCGGAGGAGACGCTGCTCGATGGACTGTGTGACGCCGTCGACGAGTCGGAGCTCTGGGATGGCCTCGGCGACGACGAGGAGGGCGGGGGCGAGGGCGAGGGCGTGGGCGGTGCGGCGCTCCAAGACGCGATCGCGCCCGGTGGGCTGTCGGGCGGCCTCGCGCACATGACCATCAACGAGCATACGCTGGGCGAGCTCGCCGTCGAGACGCTCTTCGTAGCGCTCGCCGCCACCGTCGTCAGCGCCGCCGACGCCGTCTTCCCTCTCGACGTGGCCGATCAGCTCGACGCTCTGCCCGACGCCTCGCCGCTGCTGGGCAACGCGTGCGGCGACCTGCTAAACTGCGGCTCGGTGCTGAGTTGGCTGCCCGACTTTGATGGCGAGGCGGGTGTCGAGCTGATCCTCGATGAGCTCGAGCTGCAGGGGACGATCGATTCCGAGCAGCGCGGCACGATGGAGGAGATCATCGACTTCTTCGATATCGACGGCGACGTCTCGCCGCGGCAGCTCGAGGAGGCGTTCACACGCTACCAGGAGCAGCGCGACCGGCTCGTCGCCATCGACCGCGGCGACTCGGTGCGCGTCGAGCACCTCGAGGGGCGCGATCTCCCCCTCGCACGGCTGCTGCCCGCCAACTCGCCGACGGAGATTGACGTCGGTGGCGGTGTCGCCGTCGGCGCCATGGTGATGCGCGCGGCGGAGGTGCACCTGATGATCGACGCGGTGCGGCTGATCGGCGTCAACGCCACCGCCTACGCAACGCGGGAGCGCGACGCGTCCGACGGCGGCGGCGCCACCACCTCGCACCTCGAGGTGCATATCGACGAGCTGTGGCTCAACAAGACGACCCTCACGCTTGGGCCGACGGCCTATGTCGCCGGCGCCGAGCGCGGCACGCTCGACACGTACACCTACCGCGCCGACGTCGACCCCACGATCGAGGACACGTACATCAAGGTCCCGGTGCCGTTCACGCTGCTGCACAACTCGTCGTCGCCGCACGCGCTTGCCGCCTTCATCGGGGAGGCGAGCGCAACCCGCTGGCGCGCCGCGGCGCAGGGCGGCACGCGCAGCACCACCAGCGGCGGCGGTTTCAGCAGCGGCGGCGGCGGCGGCGACGACGACGACGACGAGGCGGCGACGACCGAGCGCACCTACGCGGTGCACAACCACCCGCTGCCGCTGACGGACCGCGAGGAGCTCTACGTGAAGCTGGTACTATCGGTTCTGTCGGCTCTGTTCGTGCTGATCCCCTTCTGCTACATCCCCGCCTCGACCGCCGTCTACGTGGTGCGCGAGCGTGCGTGCAAGGCCAAGCACCTGCAGCTCGTCTCGGGCGTCTCCGCAAAGTACTACTGGCTCGCCACGTACTGCTGGGACATGTCCCTTTACTTTTGCATGTGCGTCTGCAGCATGCTCATCTTCGCGCTCTACGGCGAAGCGGGCTACGTCGGCGACGCGCAGCAGGCGGCGGCGACGTTTGCGCTGCTCGTGCTGTACGGCCTCGCGGCCATCCCGCAGGTCTACTGCTACTCATTCCTCTTCGAGAACCACTCGTCGGCGCAGATCGCCATCATGGTCCTCAATCTGATCGCCGGCTTCGTCACGGTCATCGCCCACTTTGTGATGCAAAACCTGCCGTCGACACGCGACGCCGACAAGGCGCTCGTGCACGTGTACCGGCTGCTGCCGCCGTACAACTTTGGCGAGGCGCTGCTCGGCCTCTCGGCCACCTGGTACCAGAACGAGCTGCTCGAGACGACCGCGAGTGTGTGGGACTGGGAGGTGGCGGGTCGCGCGCTGCTCGTGCTGCCGGCCGAGGCGCTCGCGTACCTGCTGCTGCTGATGGTGCTTGAGCAATGGCACGACGTGCTCGCGAGGCTGCGGCCGTGCCTGCGCATGCTTTGCGGCATCTCCGGAGGCGCCGACGAGAGCTTACACCTCTCGCGCGCCAGCCGGCTCTGGCTGGGCGGCGTCGGCATTCTGTGCATCATCCTGCTCGCCACCGGTAGCGCCGGCGCTGTCGTCTTCGCCCTCCTCCTCTTCTCGCTCGCCCTCGGCGGCGTCCTCCTGTGGGAGCGGCGGCTGCGGCGCGTCGGCGGCACCATCGAGGCGTGCGCGCTCGTGGCGTTGCGCGCGGCCGAGGGCGCCGACTTTGTCGAGGAGGCTGACGTTGCCAAGGAGCGCGTGCACGTGCGCGACATTGTCGCGGCGCTGGGCGGGCAGAGTGGGCCGAGTGGCGGCGCGCCCTTCACCTCCACCGCCACCACCGCCGCCACCGATTCGTCGGCGTCGGCGTCGGCGTCGACGTCGGCGTCGGACGACGACGCGCCGACGCTGCTCATCTCCAAGCTGCGCAAGGTGTACCCGCCACGCGGCCAGGCGCCGCCAAAGGTGGCGGTCGTCGATCTAAGCCTCGGCATCCCACGCGCCGAGTGCTTCGGCTTCCTCGGCCACAACGGCGCAGGCAAGACGACGACCATGTCCATCCTGACGGGCGACTACCTGCCCACGTCGGGCGCCGCGTGGATCGACGGCCTCGACGTCGTCTCGCAGCTGCAGCTCGTGCGGCAGCGCCTCGGCTACTGTCCGCAGCAAGACCCGCTGCTCGACCTGCTCACCGGGCGCGAGACGCTCGTGATGTTCGCGCGGCTCAAGAACATCGACGAGTTCCGCATCGCCTCGCTCGTCGACGCGATGCTGCGACAGACGTCGCTGATGCCGTACGCGGACCGCGTCGCCGGCTCGTACTCGGGCGGCAACAAGCGGAAGCTCTCACTCGCGATCGCGCTGATCGGCTCGCCGTCGGTCGTCTTCCTCGATGAGCCGTCGTCGGGGATGGACCCGGTGTCGCGCCGCTTCATGTGGGACGTGATCACGGCGGAGCGGCAACGGCGATGCATCATCCTGACGACGCACTCGATGGAGGAGTGCGAGGCGCTCTGCTCGCGTATCGGCATCATGAGCATGGGGCGGCTGCAGTGCCTTGGCGGCCAGCAGCACCTCAAGTCCAAGTACGGCGGCGGCTACACTGTCGAGGTGAGCTGCGACGAGGCGCACGCCGAGATTGTGCGCGCGCAGTTCCCGCGGCTCTTCCCGGGCTCGGTGCTCGCCGAGTTCCACACGGGCAAGTTCAAGTACGAGCTGCCGCCCGACGCGGCGTCACTCGCGGAGATCTTCGAGACGATGGAGGCGCACAAGGGGCAGCTCGGCGTCCTCAACTACTCGGCCTCGCAGCCGTCGCTCGAGTCGATCTTCCTCTCGATCACCGCGTCGGCCCCCGGCTCGAGCCCGCTCCACACGACCGCGCGCGCGTCCGTCGCGCCGCAACGGCTCGAGGCCCTGCAGGCGGCGCAGGCCGCTCAGGCCGCGCGCGAGTGGCAGCCCGAGGGGCTGACGACGACGACGACGACCGACGCGCGCCGCGAGGCGCAGTCCGTATAGAGTTCCCACCTCCTGTGTGGATGTTGCGAGTCGCGTGTGTATCAAGAGGAGCGGTTTGTCGAGAAAAGATTGTCTGCGGGCGGGAGGATACGCACGATGATTAAAATTATCAACGTGCGGTACTCACCTGTTGCTGGCGCCCATAGCCCACCCCTAGGATTCTGAGAACGGCAGATTTTTGTGGATTTTGAGCCTCCGGCTCTTTCGCAGGCTTCAAAACGAGTTTTGGGATCTGGCCCCTCAACAGCCAAGAGCTTTTGAGGATTTTGGAGATTGAACTCGAAAATCGGACTTTTTCGGAAGGCGCGCTCCGCGCGCCGAGCACACTCTGAAGGCGGTA
>Ga0209713_10001317_pt1 | contig 14719 bp, 3 predicted proteins | sample ArcOceMetagenome_3_FD_187444 | JGI IMG/M metagenome (GOLD analysis project Ga0209713, IMG submission 187444) | Marine eukaryotic phytoplankton communities from Arctic Ocean - Arctic Ocean- Svalbard ARC20M Metagenome (SPAdes) (version 2) | ecosystem: Environmental > Aquatic > Marine > Oceanic...
CACCACACGCTCCCTCGGGCCGGCAGCCCATGGCATAGAGACGCCGCACGCGCGGTGAGGCGCAGACTGGCTCCTGGGCAGAGGTGGCCAAGGAAACGGGGACGAACCGTTGCGCTATCTGCCAGAGGGAGCCACCCCCAGCGGCGCCGGCTCTAACATGCTTGCGCGCTCATCGCGAACGCAGTGAATGCGGGAAACTTCCACGGATCGGCGCTCCTCCGAGGAGCCCAGAAGAAGGCGGAACGAATCAAAGCCTTCGCTTGAAAGAGCTTCGGCGGAAATCTCATGAGAAAGAAATGCCTGCCCAAGGGTAGCATGGGAGGCAATGATAAAGGCCGGAAGCCGAACCGCCAAAACCCCATCGGAGGCGGTGCCGGGATTGAATCCCAAAGAAGTCTCCAAATTGGAGCGCAAGACCTCGGCCGAAGTACGGACCGAAGATAACTCGTCCAAACGGATGGCGCGAGTGAGGGCAGGCCCCAAATATCCAGAAAGAATGGCAAGCGAAAAAAGAGGCCGCGAAGACGCGGGATCATAAAGTCGCAGAAGCGACGTAAGGTGTAGGAAACGCAGGGAAGGTGGGCCCGGTAGGGGAAGACCCCCACCCGCCGGGACCGGAATGCCGACTGCGGCGGCACCGGCACCTCGGCCACGACCACGACCCCCAATTGCGGCAGGGGCCGCCGGCGCAGCTGGAGTGTCGAAGGATTCGACCGCGTTAACAACAATGTCAGCGACCAAAATGGTCAGCTGAGCGGGGGAAGAAAAAGTAATACCATTGACCACGCGCAAGAGCCCTCGGCGCGAAGTGATCGGGTTCGTAAGCAGACCCGAGGCAATGTACTCAGTCAATAGCCTCGTCCAAAAGGCGCCGGTAAGGGCCAAGGTAAGAGTGCTCACACCTCCAAAAAGAGTACGGGCGGGCAAAGAATCTTCCAAGGTACACCGGCCGATGAAGAGAGATAGCATCTGGAAATGCGTGAGAGATTTCCGGGCGGGAGCTCCCCCAGCGGCTGGAATAGGTACCCAAGGCAAAAAGGCCAACTGAAGAACGAGAGGTTCAGTGGCCTCAAAAATCACATTTATCGAGGAAGACCACGGGGATATAATAACCACAAGCGGTGGCGGAAAAATCGGGGGAGCCGCCGCGGGCAGGGCCATAGCCATGATAGGGAGCGTCCACAGCGACGGAAGGGCGCCAAAAACTCCTCTCCCGACTGCGCCGAAGGCGCGTTGGCTTGTAGCAGCGAGGCGCCTGACGTCGCCTCCTGCCTTACTGGGAGAGGAAGGTTTCTCTCTCTCTCCCATTTGGATCCGCCCTTCATGTAGTGCACGTCTTGAGGTGATCCCATGACGTCGCCTAGCATTCCTATAGTGAAGCAAGCTCCACTGTCATGGAGAGGGCTTGCGCCTCTCCTCTAATGTCCCCCACCCATCCGCCCTTGAGGTTCGCCCCACGCCGCCGAGAAAGCTAGTCCTGAGGGAAGTTACCTTCTCGCCAATTGGTGTAGCGTAGGGAGTAAAGCGTTGATATTGACAGGAGGGTGGAGATGGCACGTAGCACGGCCAAATCCTCCCGCCTGCCGTGGCGGAGAGCCCATCTCTCCCTTCTGGCGAAACGCCAGGGCGGGCGGGTAGGGGACAAAGAAGAGAAAATTCCATGTTGAGAAAGATTCGTTGAGCACAAATTCAGGTGCAGATGACCGTCTGCATCGTACATCCTCCCCGGACAGGGGGAGGGTACAGCGAAGACCGGTAGTTAAAGCCGCGTCTGCAGCGGCTGTACAATGGCAAGTTGATGTTGCCGGCGGCCGGGCGCGAGCCTCTCCCTGTCCGGAGGGTTGCGTCAAGCTTGGCCAGAGGCGGTACAGGTGGCAAAGTCGGTGTTGCCAGCCGCCTTGCGCAGGTCCTCTCCGCCAGGGAGGTTGCGACAAGAGCGGCCGGAGGCGGCTGTACAATGGTAAGATCGTGTTGTGATCCTTTCTGGCCATGAACCTCCCCCGCCAGGGAGATCACGGTCAGGCGGGCAGTAAATGGCTTGGCCGCGCCCTAGAGGGGGCGCAGCTGCTGGAGCGGGAGGCGCTCGTCTTCGTATGGCCTCCCGTCTGGTGAGCGTGCCGAGGTAAAGCGAACCACGGCAGTAAGCGAGGTGGCGCTCTGCACAACGGCCTCCCAGCCCACACCGCCGTGCTCGTCGCAAGTCTCCTGAGGGTAGAGCTGCGAGACGACCAGCACGCGACGCCCCTTGGCGTTGGACGCGGTGAGAGCAGGGCCGTCGGCGGGAGCCGGCGGAAGAGGCGCCATGCGCGGCGTAGCCGCGCGCGGAGTTGTGACGGCAGGGCTGCACGTGCGCCCGGGAGAAGCGGCGGCGGCGGCAAAGTCGGCCGCCGTCTGGCGCTCCAGGGCGTTCTGCGCAAACTCACCCATGATCTCGGCATAGCACTCGTCGTTGGAGACGCGCGGCGCGTTGGCCGACTGCAGCACGTCGACGGAGACGAGGCGCGCGGCGCGCACAAAGCGCTCATGCTCGGCAGTGCCCATGCGGCGGTAGACGTGCAGAGACTCAGGGCACATCCAGCGACAGATGAGCATTATCATAGCGTCGGGACATCCAGATGCGTGGAGCGCGGTGGCGAGACCAGAACGATAAGAATGCCACGTGAAGATTGACGCAACGCAGTTGCCAAAGACATACCGCAGCACTGCCTTGAGCCAGTCGTCAAGGGCGCCGTGAGTGTACGGCGCGCCGTTGGCGTCGGCGAAGAGGGGCGTGTGCTCACGCTCTGCGCCGCGGCACGGAAAGCGGAGCTCGATGTCGCGGACGGCAGCGGCCGGACACTCCGGATCGTCGGGATCGTACGTGAACGTGATCGGGAACGGGCAGTGGATCTCGCCAAAAGGATCAGGCTTTTCGCGCGGCGGCGCGATGCAAATTTGCGCGCCGCTCGCCAGGGCGCGCCACTGCTCCGGGGTAGGATCGAGAATGACGACGTGCATCGTCACGAGCCAGACGCTGGAGCGCGTGAAGAACATGATCTCGCCAGAAGAGTGGGACACAAGGGCGGCAAGTCGTGTCCCAGCGGGAAAAATGAACACATTGATGCGCCGGAACATGAACACGTCGTGAGTGTCGTCAGACCACGGTTTGCCCCGAATCTTGTGCCCTGCGGTTAAGCTGAGACGGTTCATGCGCATTACCATCTCGAAGCGCATCGGCTCCGCGCGACGCGGTGCGAGCGAATACGGGCCGTGGTATGCGAGGTACTGGCGCATGAGCCCGTGCAGCTGGCCTTTCATGGCCCGGTAGCCCGGCATCGCAATGCCCCACCGGCCGTAGATGCGAATGACGGCTAGCGGGTACGCGAGGGCACTGCGCGGCTTGATGAATTTCCGACCAGGCGTCTTGGGCACACAGACGGCAGATGCGTAGAGCATCAGGCAGGTGAGCAAGAAGGCCTGCCGATCGGGATTGTCGCGCACATCTGCGGCCGTCCGCAGTGGGTCGGTGCCGAGCTGGCGGCACACGAGTTCCCAGAACTCCCACGCCCGCACGTCCTTGCTGAGCGTGTTGGAGTTTGCTCCGAACTCAGCGAGTTCGTTGGCCGAGTGGCCGACGGCGACGAGCTCGGAGAGGTCGGCATTCATGTGCATAGCCGGGTCCGGGCCGCCCGCGAGGGCGGCCACTCGCGCCGCGGCATAATGCCGGCCGGCTTTACCTAGGGCCGTGGCAGCCCGATCGGTGGCTGGCGAGCGGGGGATGCGCAAGCCGCCGACAACGGCAGAGTGCGGCCCGCCGGCGGTGTACGTCAGCGGAGCGGCCGCTCCGCGGGGCGCAAGTGCGGGCGCGGGCGCGTGGGACGGGCCACCGCCGGCGTCCGCGTTGCCAAACCGAGCCAAGAAGCTATTGGCCGCCGGAGCTTGCCGCGCAGGTGCCGCCGCTGGCGGGGCTGCGGGTGGCGTCGCGGAGCCGATACGACCGGCAATCTCGGGGAACGGGCGTCGATAGGAGTTGTACGAAAAGACGGAGGAGACGGCTGGCGCGGCGGGCGACGAGGGTACTCCAGGCTGAGCCTCTGCCGGGCCAGACGTGACGCGCTGGCGAGTGTTCTTGCCCCGCATGCGGGACAGGAAGGAGCACTCGTCATCCGTGTCGCCACCGCCGCGCGGCGACACACGAGTGTTGTCAGCGAGGCTCGGGTCGGGGAGGCCAGACGCGTGGAGCTCAGTAGCCACACCAGAACGGTAAGAATGCCATGTGAACAGCAGGGCGCGGTCTACGACCCGCTCGGAGGCAGCGTCGTCGTAGCAGGCAGCAGGCGGCGGCGCAAGACTAGGAGCCGCGCCCACTAGCGAGCGGCCGGCCCGCATAGCCAGAAGCGTGTCATCGAGGCGCGCCGCCATCTGGATGGCAGGGAGGTGGGCGGCGAGGACGGAGCTGGGTAGTAGAGACTGCTGCCGCGCCTCCGCGGATTGCATGCCTCCACGGGGCGGCACCGCCATGGGGCACCCGTTGGGCCCGTGGCAGTCCAGAGGGGAGCAGTGGGGACACAGGTGCGCACCGCAGGACGGGCAGTCGATGAGGTCTCCGACGTCGTCACAATGACAGCAGTCGCACCGAAGGAAGTGGCGAGGCGTCATGACAGACACTGGATGGCTCTGGGCGTCGATGATATAGAAGAATGCGGTCACCGGTGGCGTGCAGTCTGCAGGGTAGACGCATTCCAGAGGCACGTGCACCAGGAGGCGACGGTCGCTAAGCTCGAGTGTGAGAAGGACGGTGTCGAGGTCCGACGGCCGGTCAGCCACAAGGGCGCGGACGACATCGCAATCGGGCGTGCGAAATCCCGTCCCTCGGGGGGACCGCCACGACACACGCGATCGGTTGACGCACGCAAGGACATAGTCGCCAGGTGAAAGCATCTTTTGCCTGAGCTTGACCATGCCTGGGCATTTCGGCACACACCAGCGAGAGGTGGCCATGCCAGGGTCGGAGGCCGTGCGATCCGGCGACGGCGGGCCGCGAGAAAGTTTGCCCTCCGTGCTGCCCCGATCCGTGCTCGCGTTTGAATGCACGTGCGTGGGAGTACGCGGGAGCGGAGCTGCAAGCGCAGGCGCGGCGCCGACGGCGCCCAATTGGGCAGATGACGCTGCGGAAAGATTGACGTAGTCTGCGACGGCATGTCCGCCGAGGCTAGCACTGCCGACGTCAGGCGCGACCGGCCTAGCCGGTCCGCAGCACGGCTGGTGACACACCGGAGGGAAACACTCTGCACAAAGGCTCTTGCCGCAGCTCTGGCACTGCATGAGCGGGCCGGGTATGATGTTTACGTTGACGCGACCGCACCGCTCGCACGGAGGGTGGGTCGGAGGCGGCGATTCCACCTCAACTTCTACCTCGTCATCGTCGGGGTCCATGCGCGACTCAAGCTCCACGTGGGCGAGGCCAACGTACAGGGCGGCCATCGGAAGCTTATAGGAGGGGTCACGAGGGTGAATCCCGATCAGCGGCGCGTCCACCATGAAGCGCGTCGCGGGAAGGTCAATCTGCAGAACGACCACATTGCGGATTGTCGTGGGCCGACTTAGCACGAGCGCATGAAGGCACACGCGTGATAAGGCTCGCGGATAGCAGTACGACGCCGCGGCACGGAACTCAGCGAAGTCAGCGCCAAAACCGTCGAGGTTGATGCAAACCAACACGGAGGCGCCGGGTGCGAGCCCGTCGCGCCATGTCCGAAGGCGGTGCACGTGACCGTCGGAGTAGGGCGGCCCGTCGCACCAGGCTGCGAGGGGCTCGGAGGCGTTCTCGCTGCTCGGGCCATCGTTCGGATTCGCGCCGCCTCGCGGCGACACGAGTTCCTCCTGAGGCGCCAGCGCCGTATCCGGGAGCCGTGGATCGCCAACGTGGAAGTGCAGGTACGCCAACTCCTCTTCGAGGGAGATTGGCGAGACTGCCTGCCCGAAGGCCCAGCCCAAGCCAGGGATTGGATCTTCAGAGCGGCGCGAGCGTGGAGCAATGCGCGCCGCAGGAGCGCCGAACTGGCCAAACCGGCCGTGCGGACCTCGAAACGACGGAAGCTCGCGATAACCGTCGGCACCCACCGGGCCCAGGGGCGCAGAGGGGCCGGCCCGCTTATGGCGAAGGCGAAGGAGACCGCTGCGACCGCTGGGCCGCCGAATTCGCTCATCGTGAAACAGAGCGTCCGGTGCGCCATCGACTTCGTGCCGCCATTGCCAACCAAGGGCGGCCACGCTCCAGTAGGTGTTCATGCCCCAAAGGTGCCCTGCCGGAAGAAGCTCAAAAGATGCAGTGATGGTCGTTCCAGGGCCGTGTTGCAGCGGAAGGTCGGCGAAGCCAAGAAGGATAACATCAACCCAGCCGCTAGCGAGGCGGTCGACGTCTTTTAGGCTGGTGGCGCTGACAGAGTCGCCGGGGACGAGGGGCGTAAGGAACTTACGACTCGTCTTTTCGGAGGAGTCGTGGAAGGCGACTGTGTGTTCGCCTGGAGCGAGTTGCATGAGCGTGCGGAATGCGGGCAGGAAGATCTGAATCCGCTCAAGTTCCCGCTTGCGACGGCTCATGCGACGGAGGTCGCGCCAGTGGATCGACTCCCACTGCTGCGGCACGGGGACTGACGGCATGGCAGGAGGCTGGCGATCCATGGCACGGGGGGTGCGAGGCATGGCCATGTGGTGGCTGTACGACGCGCCCGAATCGTAATCTACGACGGCGTCACGACGGCGCACGGTGGTGTGTGCCGAGGACGCGCGTTGTGGCGTGGGGAGGGCCCCTCCGTGCGGCGCCGGCCCGAGCGAGGCGCGGCGCAGGCGCCGAGCGCGCTCGAGAGCAACCACTTGACGGTAGATGCGAAGCGCAGGAGCAGGTACCTCCACCTCCACGGCGCGGACGCCCAGGCAGCGGCATCGCGCGTAAAAGGTGGCCCAGTGAGACCTAGAGATTGGGTCGCTGAGCGCGTTGCAATCGCCGTAGAGGTGAGCGACGAGCCAGAGGTGGCGAATGCGGGCGAAGAGAGGATCGTCGACGAGCGCCTGGTAGGCGTCAACGTGCATGGGCGCCTTCATCTTCTCGCTGGGGAGCGTGAGCGCGGTGGTGAGCGCGTCACTACGAAGAAGGATGCGGCCATCCTCGCCGCACAGCTGAGCGGCATGGGCGCCGAAGGTGAGAATGTCGAAAACGGCGGCAATGAACTCCAGGAAGGGCGTAGTTACCACGTCATGGTCGCAGACCGGGACGCGGAAGTACCAGAACAGAGAGTGGCAGTAGCCACCGATGCCGCAGGGGTCGACATCACCCACTCCGCATGCGTCTGCGCAGCAGACCACCGTGAGGCGTGGCGGGCGCTCCACCTTTTCACGGGAGAACGCCCGGCGCACGCTGACACCTGCAGTGCTGCCCAGCAGCGAGAGCCATCGCTCCAATTGCTTGCGCATGAGCTCATCGCATTCCACGCGACCGCTGGGACCGTAGCGGCTTGCGCCATCCCACTGGTGCGGCGTGTAGAGCCCGTGCATCACCTGGCGAGTCATCAAATTCACAGCGCGAAAGTGCTCGAGGAGACCGCAAAGGGCGCGGTACACGTGGAAGGGCTGGCCGCCGGCCAGCGTCTGTCGGATCACGACAGCCGCCCGAAGCAGCTTGTGGCGCGGGACGACGACAATACCCAAAGTGACCATCAGGAGGACGCCCAGCCACAAGGCGTGCGTGCCGAGGTTGCGCTTCTCCGGGATGGCCATGATGAGGTTGACGTCGTTAGTCAGCCGCCGCCAGACGCGAAGCGCTCGCAGCGTACGCTGCACACCAACGGTGACGACTACTGGGTCGTCGGTGTACATGAACGCGGCGTAGAGTCGCAGCGCACGGAGAAAGTCATCAGGTGTGACGTCTCGTCCAGCATGACGAGCGCCAGAGCGCGCGGCGCCGCGCCGGGCGGCCAGCCACGCATCCAACCGCGGATTGAGCCCATCGCGAAGAAAGGCGGCATCTTCGGCGTCGAGGTCCTCGCGGAACATCGCAAGAAGCGCCTCGCTAAAGCGCTGAGCGATGTTAGAAGCACCATGCGTGCCAAAGCCGAGGCGCAGCTCCGAGACGAACACGAGACGCGCACCGGCGTGGATCGGGGTGAAGTCCGAAGCAGAGACTCCGAGATCGTCCTCGTCCCGAGCGAGGAAGATGATACCGAGCTTGTGCAGCTCGGATGAGGCCATCGCAAGCTGGTTGAAATAGTCTTTGGCATCGTCACCCCAGATGTAGAGCGGCTCGCCTAGCATCTCCGAGGCGCGGCGTAGAATGGCGATGTCATGCATGACGTGCTCCAGCAACGGCTTGATCTCTTTGGGCCATTTGGACTGTCCTGAGGGCAGCGCGGGGCCGGGCAAGCCGCGCTCAAACAGCCATGCGAGCATCGCGGGCCGCTTGTCGGCCAAGAAGTGCCGGGGCATGTGATGGCGTTTGGAGGCCGAGTTAATGGAGATGGCTTGCAGCCCGGACGCGTCAAAGGTAGGTCGGCGGGGACCGCCGCCTTCGGTCGTACGCCGGAAACGATCAGGCTCCAGCTTGCGAGCCGTCGCGCCTTGGCCATTCAGATACATCGGCCAAAAGGGAAAGTCCGAGAAGAAGTCGTACCAGCCCAATCCGTGAAGTCGCCGCAGCTCCTTCTCGACTGAGGCGTAGCCGAGAGGAAGAGAGACGAGGTGAGGCACGAGCACGGTCTGGAGTTCAACGTCTGCATCGAGACGGGCACCCTCAAGCAGGCAGGCGACCAAGAACCGGTCGGGGTAGTCACGCAGTCGGCGCTTGAGGTAAGCGAGGTTGAGGTGCGTAGAGATGGGCCGACGGAAGTCGGCCACCTCGCAACATTCTCCGCGACAGTCCCAAACGCGGCCTTGTGCCCAAGCGTGTAGCTCGGAGTCGCCGACGGCCAAAGGGCCGGGGCGGTCGCGTTCCTCGAGAGGGCGGCCAGCGGCCGCCGCGTCGCGCATGCTGATCAAGTCAGTAAGAGCATGGTGCAGCCAGCGTTGGACTCGGAGCTGAGTAGTCGGTAGCATCATCTCGAAAGGCGAGCGTACGCAGGAGGGCGCACTCTCGGGAGCAGGCTCCTGAGCCGGTGGCAACGGCATCCAGGGCGTTCGCACCGGAACGTAAGGAGCCGAGAAAGGTTGATGCTCCAGGCCTTCGTCATTGAAGCTTGGGAGCGCAGTCAGAAGATCGGGCGGGATGTCGGCTACGGGTAGAGGGCCGACAAGGTCCAACCATCCATCCAAAAGCGGATCATCGATCACCGCTTGTAGCGCGTCTCGTAGGATCTGGCTGGAGCGCTCATTGCTCTGCAACGCGCGCCAGGACGGCGCGCTTGCAAGCCCATCGAGCAAAGGTCGACGCACAATGCTCGTAGCCGCAGAAGCGCCGAAGCGGAAGGCAAGAGGCGCGGTGCTCGCTGGAAAGTCGGCGAGTTGGCCAACCGGTTTGACGAAGGCCTCTGCCGAAAGGAAACACCGCGCGGCGGCGTCTGCGATAGGCGTGCCGCCTAAGGCTGCTAGTGTACACCAAACGAAAGAGCAACCAGAGGCGAGCATCTTGACGCGCTGTCGACGGGTGCGACACACGCCGGCGGGTGGAGGTGCGAGGTCGACCGGCGCGGTCATCACGCGCGCGCCGCCGAGGTACTCACCGACCATGAAGGCAGAGTAGCTTACGCCCACCGCAGCGCGTACCCAGCTTTGAGCTTGAACCAGGCACGAAGACCGCGCCTCGCGCGCCGGGAGCTCCATGCCGTACATGGTGAAGCCATCGACGTGGGCCAACACAAGGGGCTGAAGGAGCACCGAAATGAAGACTAGGAAGACGGCAAACTCGGAAGCCGACCGCACGTCGATGGTGGGAGCGACGGGAGCCGGTTGGTCCGCGGGGTATTCGATTTCGAAAGGCCCAGCTTCAGCAATTTGCCGGGCCTCGTCGGCGAGTTGCTGAGCCCTCGCAGCCTTTGCCCGGGCGGCGGCCTGCTCGGCGGCGATCTTAGCGGCGCGATCGTCAGCCATGGCAGCCTTTAGCGCGATAGAGACTGACGCGTGCCCAGATTGGTGAAGGTATGCAAGAGACAGCCGCCGGCGCTTGGCCACCGCGTCAGGGTGGCTTTCGCTTGCGTCCCAGGCTTCGTCAAAGCGGCGATTGGTGATGATGGCGCGGGACATCAGCTCGCCCGTCCGCTCATCTCTCCAAACACCAGGCTGAGACTCGTCGGGGTCCGGGTCTAGAGGCGCAAAGCGGTTGCCGGACGCAGCTGCGGGAGGCGCGGCTGCTGGCGCCACGTCACGGCAGCCACCGCGTGGAATCAGGGTGGGCGCGGCGCTGGAGGGGCCATCCATGCCCGAGGTACGAGTCGGCGGAGCAGGGAGCGAGAATTTGCAAGTGTCGGAGTTGGTCACGACGACTCGCAAAAGTTCGTCGCCCCGGGAACCCATCCATGAAGCGTAAACTTCATCCTCATCGGAAAGAGGTACTCCTGCCGACCCTCGCGCCAGCTGCCGAGATTCCGCCGCGACCAGAGCACAAAGGAGGTGGGCGGCAGAGACGGCAGTGGCGCCTAGAGGCCTAGGCACGGCGACCAGCCAGCGAGGGACCTGCCGCCCGTCACCCGGGCCACGAACCAGCTGATAGGCGGGGTCCGGAGGGCGTGCGTACGGATTGAGGTAGCTCTTGGGGACCGCGTGCCCAGCCGCGTGCCAGCGGCACGCGAAAGTCGCCATGGCTTCCAAGTAGCAGGCAAAAGGGCGCGGGGCAGGGCAAAGAATAGGACGAAGGTCGGCGACCGCTGCGCACAACTGGACGTGTGGAGCCCAGGAGCTCTTTTCACGGTCGCGCGATTCCGCGTCATAGTAATCGTGGAAATCGAAACGATCATTGTGCCTTGGGAGCAAAACGAACGCAGCGTCGGGAAGGGCAGTGTTGCGCACGAATAGGCGGATGAACTTGTCGACCGGATCTCCAAACGCGCTGGTACGCGTGTCGACGTGCACGTGGTCGATGAAGTCAGACACAATCGTGTCAGGCTGCTCGACCACAAGCAAGTCCGCCTCGACGCATAAGCAGAAGATTACGACAGCGCAACCCCAGAATGCGCGGCCGTCCCTCAATTTATAGTAGAGGCAGTCCTCGTCCGCGCGCAGCTGCTGAAAGCAAGGCGGGAACAGGTAGGCACGCTCCCAGTGGCGAAGGTGAAGGATAAGAAGAACGTCCACGCATGCATGCATGCCGCCAAGGTCGCAAGGGCGGCGGTCCGCAGAGAGAGCCGCGCGACCTTTGCGTTCGAGGCTACTGCGCACGGCCCCAGAGAACTCGAAGCCGACGAAGTCGGTAGGACCAAAAGGGGACGTAAGCAATCGCATCACCTCGCCCACCGAAGTGAGTGGCCAGGCAAAGGAGTCAAGGAAGACTTGGCGCTCCTGTTCCACTTCGGGAGGGAGAGGAGGTTTCTCCGGAGAGGAAGCAGCTTGCATGGCGAGACGAGAAAGCTCCGCGTCTTCGACCGCATGCCCGCGCCGACAGTAGTCATGCACGCGGCCGGAGGCCTCAACGAAGCAAGGAGCGTCGCAGCCCGCAAGAGAGCATGTGGCAGCAGAGGTAGGGACGGCGTCGGGAGTCGACGCCGCCCGCCGAGCGGCCTCAACCGCGTGACCGCGGCGGCAAAAGTCGTGAAGATGGCCAGAAGCCTCGACGAAGCACGGCCGATCGCACCCAGGGAGGGAGCAGACGGGAAAGGCAACATCTGGAGGCTGCGGCGGATGCGCAGGGGGCACAGGCGGAGGAGGAGGCGGGGAGTGCACACGCGCAGCGTCAGAGCGAAGCATGTACCGCGCGACCATGAGCGCCCATCCCAAGATGTTGGTGCCGGGCCAACGCGACGGATCAGAGGCCGTGCCAGGAGTAGAGTCGATACCAGTGCCCCAATTCTTGTCGTTGGCTGCCATCTCTCCAATCAAGCGATCGCCCGTGGAGAGAAGAAGATCGGCAAGTCCGGAGACCTGAACGAACTTCTGAGTGACTACCGCCAATGCGACATCGCAAACGACAAGGCTCCAACGCGACTGATCCCAAGGCGCGACTTTGCGGCCAAGGATCTTGGCTTGGTCCGGAGTGGCTGCGCTTGCGATGGCCGCGTACGACACGTAGTCCTCCATCACCGCCGCCTTGCAAAGCATGACTGCCTTTTCAGCAAACGTGACGTACACCACCTTGCTGCACCCGGCCGACGTCGCGCCAGCGCTGCCGCAAAAGTCAGGAAGGACAAAGGCAAACGGCTCGTGCTGGTAGAAGTTGGAGAAGCTCCGAAATTCTCCATGCTCGCCGCTGTAGAACTCCACTACCGGGAGCGCGTAGGCGCGCGTCGCCGGGTCAAGCCAAAGGGAGGGAAGATCAGATGGGAGCCAACCGGCGCCTGCCCCACCGGCGCGGACGAGAGGAAGAGAGACGACGGCGAAGGGCGATGGCAGCTCAACTGAGGCCGCGCGGGACGCGGGAGAGCTCGCGCTCGCCAGCGACGCCGCGATGGCCACCTCGGTGCGAACGCGAAGCGAATCCTCCTGGGCAGAGAGCGCATTGGAGCGCGCGCGCGCCTCGTAATCGGCGGTGGCTAGAGAGCGGTCTTCGGCGCGAGCCATGGCCGTGAGAGGCGGTAAGTATTCGTTAAGCATCCAACCACGAGCCCCCACTAGGTCGCGCACCGGCTGCGAAGAAGACCCGGATGGGGCGGCAAAGTCGAAGTCCGGATAGACAATCGTGGTACCACTCGAGCTGATGGCCCACCCTTGCTCAAGAGCAAACTCGGCTTCGAGAAGTCGAACCGCAGACGCCAGTTCTGGGCGAACGGTGTACATGGCGGTAGGACCGTCCAAAGGAGTGAAGCGGTCGTAGCCGGGGAGCGTCGAAGAGAGAGGAGTGGCCGAAGGCACAGACGAGGGAGCGAGGCGATTGGCGACCAGCACAAAGTGTTGATCAGAAATGCACGCAAGCTCAACGAGGGCAATTGGAGCCCGGCCAAGACGCGGGTAGTATACCAGCTTGCCAAAGCCCGGCATACGCGCGCCATTGGACTGCACCAGATAAACCCGAATAGCCACCGAATAGAGGTCGGCCGCCAAGGCGAGGGCGGCCTCATCCATCCAAGTGTCCTCCAAGCTCTGAAGGCAGGCCCAAGTGTCCGTGTCGATGGTCTCGAGCCGGTTCTGCGTGAGATGGGCCTGAGTACACCACCCGGCCAGCGAAGAGGCGATGAGGTGGGCGAACGGAGCAACGCCTTCGGGCTCGGCCTCCGAGACGCCGGCGGTGGCGGAAAGAACAGACACGTCGCGAGCATGTTGGACGACGCGCTCGCGCAGAGCACGGCCTATGGCATAGTCCTGATAGAGGCCGAGGGGATCCAGCTCAGGAGCGCGTCCGATTGCGCAAAGGCCACGTCCCAAGCTGTTGTAACCACAGGCGCCGAGGCTGCCACAGTCCCGCATGCCCTGGCGCGGATGTACGCTCAGCGCGAGCTCGCGCGCCAGAGGGCGCAACGCAGTGCTCAGCTCCGTCGCTGAAGTAAATTCGGACCTGGCCATCGCCACGGTAGGCAGGTCACTGAGCGACGGGAGACCGCCCACGCCGCCACCGCGCACGATAGCGCCCGGCGGAGCAAGTGCCCGAGTACTGTTGAACGCCAACTCGCGCTCGGGCTCGCGGTTGACGTCTGGAGGGGTTTTGAGGAGAGAATTCGCCGACGAAGAAGCCCTCACTTCTTCTTCGCCGGCTGCCCAAAATTCGGCCCCTTCGGCTTAGCGCCCTTCGGATTCTCGCCGTAGCCGGTCGGCTTGCCGACAGTCATAAGCTTGGCGATCTCCTCCTTGGTGGGCGGTCGAGAATACTTATTGCGAAAGGCCGTATTTTGGACGTCGACTCCGACGATCTTGGCGTGCATAGCCGTCTTCAAATCCTTGTGCAGTGGATCAGGCTTGGCGCCGCACGACTTCTTGCACGCCAAGAGAATGCTCGTCTCGTTAGTGCAGGCCGTGAGGTTGGTCGCAGGGCAGTGCTTGTCGGGGTCGAATTTGAGGTCTTTGCCCATTTGTCCCCACGACCAGACACGGCTCGAAATGAGGTACTCACCACCGGGAAGAGTGATGCCCCAAGGCGTCTTGAAGGGGGGCGCGGAGCCGACGGGCTTGCTGCCGCCGCCGTCCGCGTCACCTCCACCTGACGGCTTCTTGCCCTTGCCGGCGACCTTCTGCCGTTTATTGCCTTTCTTTCCGCCGGCGCCTCCGTCACCGACCACAGGGTCTTTGCCGCCGCCGAGCTCCCTGATGAACACCTTGTTGGCAGAGATTAAGGGAAGAGAGGAGATGCTGAGGGAGGACGCGGCGCCCGGCGGCTTGAGCCAATCGAAAAACGACTGATTGTCGAGCAGCCTGCCTAGTTCGGCGACGCGGTTGCGAAGATTGAGCGCAGGCTGGCAGTCGAGCGGTGCGATGGCGTCGAGCTCGGCGGTGGCCGGATCGGGCGCATGCACAAACCGCTCGAGAGTGGCCGCCACGATAACCAGAAACGCGACAAACTGGGTAGTAGCATAGTAAAGCCAGCACACCTGCTCTTTGAGAGTGCGTAGACCATATGCCTTCTCGATGACAGTAATGTAGAACTCGCACCACGACGTCATGGTGAAGCCGGCAT
>Ga0209713_10001318_pt1 | contig 14710 bp, 1 predicted proteins | sample ArcOceMetagenome_3_FD_187444 | JGI IMG/M metagenome (GOLD analysis project Ga0209713, IMG submission 187444) | Marine eukaryotic phytoplankton communities from Arctic Ocean - Arctic Ocean- Svalbard ARC20M Metagenome (SPAdes) (version 2) | ecosystem: Environmental > Aquatic > Marine > Oceanic...
GCCTCACGGAGAGGCTGAGAGCTCTTCCTCAAAAGGGGCAATATTTGTTGAGTCCCGAGGCCCGTTCCGGTTCACACCCCGAGAGAACGTCGGTAATCCCCACTCCGAGGCCCCGGTAGCGCTTCGTCGGCAGGAAGCCCATGATAAGGAGGCGGAGACGATAAGGCGGCAGGCGCAGGACTTGGAGGACAGGATAGAGGCCGAAGTACAGGCTAGAACCGACACGGAACTACAAAGGCGTCTGATGGCCGCAACGGCCGCGGCGCTGGATGGGATCGAGGAAGAAACCCCCCAGAACACAAGGGACGCGGCAGCGTCCGAAGCGGCGGCGTCACGGCTCGTGACCCAAGCCCGAGAAGTCGGGGCCATCCGCAGTCGTTCGGTCAACTTCGACTCTGTAGAGCCAGCTAGCCTCCCTCACCGACCTCGCTCTGAGCGGCCAGCGGGCACGGAGAGCCGTTGGCAACACTTCCAACATGGCGCAGCGGACGCCCGATGGGGTGACGAGCCCGAGATGCCGTCCCGCCAGTCGTCGGACCGCAGTCAATCGCCGCCGTCACCGACACCCCGCGACCATACGCCCAATGTCCCAACCCCGACCCCATCCGGCCCGATTATGAGCAGGCATAGCTCAAGTGCACTTATCCGTGCGCCTACTTACGCCTCTTCGGCGCAAGCAGCGCACCGAGGAGCGACGGGCTCTACCTTCACTCAGCCCAACGACGCGGACGCCGACGCACAACAGAACACCCTTTCCTACTGGGAAGCCGAAGAGTCGACGACGTTTACCGACGCTCCTAGCACGAGCATAATGGAACGTTACTTCGAGCGGCATCAAGTGGACCAGGCAGTAATAGAGCTGGTCAAGCGAGTGCGCCGGCAGCCATGGCAAGCCAATTGCGCTTCTCCGCACACCAACTGTTTCAATCCTAACCTGGAGAGGCCTCCGATACGTCAGGATAGGATCTTCAACTCGTTCAAGAAGCTTTCAGATACCAGAGTATCTCAGAAGGACTTCAAGTTCTTCCACGATCCGAGACTTACGGCGCCGACGGAGCACGAACAACTACACGCTTGGATCAAAGTCCGCGCAGAGATGTGCATCACGCTGCGACAATGCGTCGACACACGCTGTGCCGGCTCCGAGTTCCTTCCCGCGATCAGGGACGAATTGAACCGGATGCTCGGACATACACAGGCACTTCCGCAACTGGCAGCGCTCATCGTGCAAGGGCTGCAGACTTTTGTGACGCTAGCATCAAACTGCCTGCTCCTTGCGTGCGATAACCACTTCTGCCCGGAATACTCTCCGCTGACGGCACTCCAAACCGTCCAGCGCAAGTCCGGCCAAGCCCTGGTTGACCTGTTTGCGAACATCGAGCTGCTTATGCTTCAGAGCAAACACCAGGAGCAACAAGGAAGAGACTACCTGTATACGACGCTGTGCAATACCGACAGGCAGGTGATCCCGGACCTACACCGCTATGCAGTGCATGCGATCGAGTCAGGTGACCAACCCTGGGCGGCGGAAGTGGCGCTGGCCTTTGACCGCGCATGCACGAATGCGAGGGCATACGCCCGCACTGTCAACGAGCGCGATCGCCCTAATGTACTACAGCTGCAGACCATCGCGTTTACGGCCGGCGTCATCGGCCTGGACCAGAATCTATCACTTGGGTACCGAAACGAAGGACGTCCGGTTCCCATCGCTCTAGAACGGGAAGATCAATTGCACACCCAGAGGCAAACTCGCGTTCGAGGCCCGAGGGTCCGTAGCATGGTAGCCCCTGTCACCACTAGGTCCGCAGGCCCCACTCAGAGGCCGCCTCCTCTGCCGCAACAGCCGACCCCCGCGCCTCCTCTGGCCCCGATGCAGCCACCGCCGCCACCGCCGCCGCCCCAGCAGATGCAACACCTCCAACCACTAGACCACACAGATCGGCAAGGAAGTGCCAAGCCCACGGAGCCCCGCCGGGGCTCGGCTACACAGAACCCGATCACGACCACCAACCTATGGATCGATATGATGGAGGTTCGCCGCGCGTCCGAAGAGTCGGACCCGACGCGGCGCCGCTTGGCTACCATGATCTGGCCATCCGATGATTGCACGCGATTTGCGAGCGACATCGAGTGCAAACCTACCCCGGTCTTTGAGAACGACGGGAAACCCGCCTACTTCAATGACGGAAGACCGATGGTCACCTTCAACCACAAGAAGGCTTGCCGATACTGCTCGGTATGGGCCGCGCAGCCGGCTAACAGGGAGGAGTGGAAACTGTGGCCGCAAGAGGTGCGAGATGGGCAACACAACCCGAAAGTATGCCCTCGCACCATAGCTACGCTACTCAAAGCAGGCAACCCAGGCGCTAGCTTTCTGAAGGAAAGGTGGGGAAAGAACAAAGCTACTCGGCCCGAAGGCGGCCAACGCCGCGCCGGACAGTAGGAAGACAATGAGGCTTGCGGGGACGGAGCCTCAGGTAAGGAAGGGGGGAGTGAACATGCACCATGTGTGGCCCATGTCAAACATGCACCATGTGTAGTCCGTGTACCCGAAATAGTCCCACCGTGTGTTAGTAAAAAAGAACCTCAAATAAGCTGTACTAACACCCGGCAAGCAAAAGAGAACATACAACCTAAGACCCACAGAACACCCGCTGTAAAAACCTCGAAAGGTCCCTTAGAATACAAAGGAGCTAAAGGGAGACCGTCAGAGTCGCTTGAACAATTATTTATTAACACCCCGCTCCAATACAAACCGACGAATCCAGAGGCGAGGACGGGAACACTATTACTAGATACGGCAGCAAACAAGCTGCAGAAGTGCTGGAGGTTTTGGTCAGTCCCGAGACTGCGGGCACGCCATTACGACCCCCGAAAACCGACTACTTCACGGAAAACACCCCCAGGGGCCATTAGGCTACCCGGGTACGAATTGAGCACGCGAGAAGCGGCTGCTCTTCACTACCTAATTGAACACGGACGCGTCGGGGAATTAAGCCGCTCACTCGTACAACTACAGGAGCGCGGAACCCGACTGACAGAAAAGTCCCTACTGCCGATGAGTACAGTATCTAGACAGATAGGCGAGCCTCACGCGGCCCGCGCAGTACTAGAATTCGCAGAATCCTACGACACCCCCCGATCGGGAAGGCTATACAGCGAAACGATATTAACCGTCCTTGAGAATGCCTCTCGAGAAGAAGCAGAGGCAATTGCCTGGCGAGCCGCAAAAGGAGGGTATCTCCTGACGGCAGTAGCACGTGCTAAACTGGAAGAAGCAGGATCGTATACGGCTGCCCAGTGGAGAGCCCATTGGCAGCTACAAAACCTCAAAGGAGTAAATCACGGAGACGGCAAGCCCTACCAGAAACCCTCACTCACGCGCTCGACGTACACGGTCGTTACCCGCCATCGAGGTCACGCAGTGGAGGTCCTTTCTACACGAGGAGACGCAGGCCCCTTCCATATATCGGACGATAGGCTGCCACTAGACCCCTCTAACACCTCTAAGACATATCCAGCGGTGTTAACAAACGACCCGTCGCTATGCCAGGCGTTAGATAACGCCAGAGGCAAAAGCCCCGAGGGACATGCATACACACAATGGAAGACACTAGCCGAGCCACAGCAGACAGGAAGAGGCCAGTACCCTCTTAACGGCTTGCGGCTGCTGCTCCGTCCATCTTCAGCGATCTCCGATAACCGCGAACACCCACTCGAAGGAATGAATTTCGAGGCCGCAGCTTGGCATGTTGAATCGCGGTTAGGAGATAAGCTCTTCCACAAACCCCCGCTAGGGTATGAATGGATACCACTAGACGAAGCGGTGTGGGCCCTCGCTGAAGCAGACCCGCTGCAATTATGGCGCCACCTACTTATCCAAGTTACGAGGATGGCCGGAGTGACGTCCAAGGAACCGCGACCAAGGATAAAACATTCCCCAATTGGTCTTCCTAGAGTTTTGGTCGTCTGCGAGGAATCGTTGACTGTGAATAGCCGCATGCAAGCAACCGGCCACACAGTTCCCATGTCAATCGACTTACTCCCACCAGAGTACGATGGGCCGCGCCATCTCACGGGCGACGCTACAGAGGTATTACACTTAGGTTGGGACTTGCTAGTTGGCTTCCCACCCTGCCAGCACCTATGCAACTCTTCCTCTCTATACCTTCCGCGCCCGGGCCGCCGCGAACGCATGCACAAAGCGGCAGAGTTCTTTTGTAACCTGTGGAAAGCCAAGGTCCCCGCTATCGCATTGGAGAACCCAAAAATGCACCCTGAAGCCTACATGGCTATTGGTGGTCTCAAACCCTCGCAGACCATCCATCCTCATATGCATGCTTGCGAAGTAACAAAACCCACGAGCCTGTACCTTTCGGGGCTCCCGCTATTGAGGCCGTCACACAAGGTCCCGGGACGAATGCACCCCTTGAACACTCTACCAAATGGACCGCTCAGAGCCTTGATCAAAGGACGGACCTTTGACGGAATTGCTCGTGCAATGGCACAGCAGTGGATCCCGGGCATAGCCGCTCGCCGCCTCCAACAAAATGAACCCCAAATAAACACCGCCATAGGGCACCGCCTAAACACCATGTACGGTACAGAAGGCACCCTGACGGGAGATCGGCCCGAATGGGCCGCAGTGGAACACTTCCGCCGAGAAGCGGCAGTGGTGGCAGCAATCCTAGACGTCTCGAGTCGAAGCCCGGCCGATCAGGCCCCCCAACACCATGACCGCATATCGATAGCGGCAAACAGGCATCAAAGGCCCAACCCGAAAGAGCCACCCGACCACAAGTCGACGGTCTTCTCGGCCTGGAAACGCCAAACTGAGCTACTTCGCGGCAATATCTTCGGAGTGCCAGGCCTGACACCGATGCGGGGCTGCATTGATCCCGCTGACCGGTCGAGGTGGATAGATGCTCAAAGAATAGTAAGGGATCACCTACTAGAGCACCGCCCCGGACCATGCGCGAGCATAGCCCTTCCAGCCAGGGCTCCACCTATGCCCCCGATCCGCCGGATTCATCGACGCTTTGGAGCCTGGTGGATCTGGGCCCCGGTAAGTGGCACCGACAGCGCTCCACCTCGACACGAGTGGCGCCGACTGCCGCAAGACTGTCAAGCTATTTTGGACAAGACTGCGGCAGGGCTCCGACCTCCTAAGCCAGAATTTGGGCGACAACAGATGCCGTTGTCTTTACCCCCCAAATGGCGTCGACTAGCGCGGGGCCTCAGATTGAGAGCTTCAGGGTTGCTTCAGTTGCGGGAGGCCCGAGCCTCCATAGCAGATTTGCTTCCCAGGGTGGCGCGTACCCTCGGCGACGTGTGCGCCGTTTGCCGACGGCCGAGAGCCGGGAACGATCCATGCCCCAGAGGACTAGGAGCGGAGTCATGTAACCGATCACCGAAAAAACTGTCGAGTATACAGTTTGTGAAAGCGACTGCCGACCTCAGGCCGCGGGTTTGCGCTGTGTCCAACCGCGTCAAGGCCAAAGAAGTCATCAGTACACATGCACGCTCATGGCGACTCAAGAAGGACCGGCGAGCGTCTCCTATAGGACAAGCGACTCGGCTAGACAGTCGAATTTGCACCGCCCACGGAGTAGGGTTAGCCTCATACCAGCACTCCTATCAAGATATGTTAGGGAGTCGATTTCTGCCGCAAGCAGCGAAAGTAAAGATGCTGAGCGAAAAAACTGAACCAGAGTTGGTACCACTGCACCTTCCAGATGCGTTTGGAGAGGAATCTATTTCCCGCACCCCTAGTCTCCCGCCACGCCACCGAACACATTGTGCCTGGCTGAAGGACGTGTTGATTAGCATACACAACACGGGGCAGAAGAAGCAAAAGGCACCCTACCTAGTCGGAAACGCTTGCGCTTGGTCCCCAGCCGCAATGGGAGACAGCGGGGCGGCGGTGAGCCTGATTGGCACCGAGCTTCTCAAAATACTCCCTCCCGACGCAGTGGTGAAATTCCGTTGGAATCAGAGCCAAATCTCCGGCAACGTATGCGGGCCTAACGGAGAACCCCTGGCCATCCTAGGGGAAGCAGATCTACTACTCACGATCTCCCGGATTCCATTTCGCCACACATTCCAAGTGGTACTAGGAGGAGATCTATTACTCATGGGAGCCGATTTCATGGCCCCACGAGCGGGGGATGTATGCCTCCGGGTTGACAAAGGCGACGGAATCGCCGGTTTTTGTACATTAAACCACCCTACCTACGGAAGAGTCCGTCTACCCCTGACCACAGACCCGGCGGCACCGCCGAGGGGTCAAGCTCGAGTGGCTTCAGTCGCACCTAAGGAACATAGGGCTGCGGCCATGCCACAACACCACCTGTTATTCAATGTCACCGCCTTCAGAGTGGCCCCCCGCAGTGAAAGAGAACTCTTGCTACGCCTGCCGGACCGGCTGCAAGACCCCCCTTGCGACGAACCACTCCTCGTAAAACCCCTAGCCGAGCACAGAGGCTTGGATCCGAATGTTCGAGTCGCTTACTCACTATCGAGACCAAGGAAGCCAGAAGGCTCCAACGATCTTCACGTCCCGGTACGGGTACTCAATCTAGCACACACAGCGGTATCAATACCCGCTCTGTCGCCGCTAGCAGAGATGGAGATAGGGAGCGAAGCGGCCGATCAAAAGGATGGGCCCACGTTTACCCCAGAGGAGATTCAGAAGATATCTGAAGAGTTAGTCATTGACCCAGACGGAATACTTTCCCCCGATGAACGGCGGCAGGTCGACGAACTCGTAGAACGAAGATTGGGCGCTTTCGCCCAGGACGCAAACGCGCCGTCACAAACTCATGCAATTGAAGTGCATCTGCCCCTCAGGGAAGGCGCTGTACCCCACCGGCACGCCCCGCCGCGACTAGGAGTAGAAGGACGCCGCTTTGTCCGGGAAAACGTGGCCGAAATGGAGCGCCGCGGCATTGTCTACAAGACTCAAAGCCCCTGGGGATCGCGCATTGTACTAGTCCGAAAAAAGGACGGGACCCTCCGGCAGTGCATAGACTACCGTGACCTCAACTCGAAACTTTTGATACAAGATAGCCCCTTACCCCGAATCGATACCTGCTTAGAAGCAATGACGGAGGGCTTCTTCAACGAACAAATTATACAGCTCAAGAAGGAAGCTGAGTCGCCCTTGAAGGGCGCCCCAGCCGACCTCTCGCACGCCGCGGTGACGGCGCCCGAACCCCCGGAGGGAGCTGGCGAAACGAACGCCGACCCACCCCTCAACCCCGACGCTCCTGCACCGTCCGAGCCACATACAGGCATGGCATCCGAATCAGATGCTAAGAAGGAAAGTGCAGGTAGCCCCCGAACCTCTAGGTCTCACCGTGGTGCCCCGAGATTCTGGTGCACCATGGACCTAGCCAGCGGGTTCCATGGCATCCCGATAGCCCCGGAGTCACAACCACAGACGGCTTTTGTGACGCCAGACGGAAAATATGCTTATACGCGTCTGCCGTTCGGATTACAGTGCGCACCATCGTACATGGTCAACTTGATGAATGAAGTCATGCAAGGACTGCAGTGGTCTATCTGTGTTTGCTACATGGATGACACCCTTGTTTGGGCCAATAGCTTCGACGAAATGTTGGAACGACTCGAGCTAGTCCTTGAACGGTTCATAGGGGCCAACCTCAGTCTCAAAGCAAAGAAGTGTGTACTCTTTGCCTCGACGGTAGACTTCCTGGGATTCCGCCTCTCGAACCAAGGCATCGGAGTGTCGCCCGAGAAGGTAGAGACCATCCGGAGAATCAATCCGGAAGCAATAAATAACATCACAGCGGTGCGCTCTTTCCTTGGAGCAGCCAGTTTTTACCGCAAACACATCAGAGGCTTCGCGACCATAGCCAAACCTCTCACAGAACTCACGCGCAACGGCGTGGACGTAGCCACAGAAAGCCAAAAAGACGACGCGCAAGCAGCCATCCGCAAGCTAAAAGAAGCACTCACCACAGCGCCGGTGCTGGCATTGCCCAGGTGGGACAGGCCTTTCATAGTGCACACGGACGCCTGCATCACAGGCTTAGGAGCCGTCCTCTGTCAGAAAGACGAGGAAGAGACGGAGCGACCAATAGCTTATTGGGGCAGAGTGTTAACACCTGCCGAGGCAAACTACAACGTATCGGAGTTAGAACTCCTGGCCATAGTATGCTGCATCAAACAGTGGAGACCATACTTATGGTCCGCATCAGGAAAAAAGTTCATCCTAAGGGTAGATCACGCTGCGCTCTTGTACTTACACACCGCTAAGGATACCGTCGGTGGCGGTCCAGCGTCCCGCCTACAGAGGTGGTACCTGAAACTTCAGGAATACCGCTTCGAAGTATGGCACCGACCGGGTCGTATACACTACGATGCCGATTTTATCAGCCGCATGCAAGGGAACCCTGAATATGCCAAACTTACAAGAGAAGTAGACACGCCAGAATGGGCCAAGGTCTCAGATGAATCAACCCGCAGGCACACAATCAACCAGACAACAACAGGGTCAGAAGACCCAGACACAACACAGACCAGAGGAGCCCCAACCACCAGCCCCGAAGCGGCGTTGACAGCGTCCGGGGGCGCTGCCCTTAAGGAAGGGGGGGGAATAGTCAAAACCCACCCAGTCGAAACCGAGACACCGCACCCAGCCGGCCAAGAAGCACACAGAATTGTGGCGGCGGCAGATCCTAGAAAGGATAGTAAGGGCCCGCGGGTACAGTTTTCCACAACAGACCTATCGGTCCAAGAGACGTTCGACCTGCTTGCGGCCCTAGAGGCTCGTCTACCCGCCGATGAGCGACCAGCTGCCCTTGAGCAGCTAAGTATTCAGCTTCGAAAGGGTCGACAGATTCGCATAACTACGCTAGAAGCAATCTTACTCCGACTAAAGGAAAAAGGGTTTGGGCTCAGAGCGGCCGAGTTGGCGGAAGTAATGCTATCTACACACCGCATATCCAAGAAGGCTCTATACCTAGCACTCGCGGCCACGCACGCCGCTGGACTATGCCTACAATCAGCACCACTTCAGCGAGCTCTAAGCACAGACTACAATGTCAGAAGCACAGGAGCACGAAAGATGCTTCAAGCCCTGGAAATGGAATTCAACGGGCACTTGGAAGCTGCAGACGACCCAGAGCTTTCCGACAGATTACAATACTTTGTACATGTGGTCGTCGTTGCCCTAGACGGCCAAGTCATGTGGTGCCATAAACCTAACCCTACAAAAAGTGGGAACTCGATTCAAATGAGTGCCTCCCAAAAGTGTAACAAGGGAAAGAGTCCTGTACTCACAGCGCGCTCCGCGCTCAGAGATACGTTTAAGGAACTACCCCCCGTACTGGCATCAGCACTAGATGACCAGCTCAAAATCTTTCCCGAAGGCCAAGCTAGGGTTAGCATACCCGGAGACAGCCCCTGGCACACGAGACACCAGCACATCATATGGCTGGTCGCTCTTCATCCTCCCGAGCCGTACGAACTACAGACATTCGCCATGGACGACACGGATAAACCGGGCTGGTTTCCCTTGCAAACCGTCCTTCATGAGTGGGACCCCGCGATAGCCAGGGCTGTTCTAAAAGCCCAGAGAAGGCGTCGCGAAACGACCCCAAATGAACTGCAAGCCCAGTACCAGACGGTAGGAGGAGAAGCAGGCGAAAGCCTTCCAGAAGTTCAGTCGCTACGGAGGTCGCTAAACTCAGTAGTTGCCAGTTGTACCACTTGGACAGAACTACAGCAGTTAAATAACGGCCGATGGGCGACAGCGAGGATGATAAGCGGTGAAGTCACCCCCTCCGTTCGCCAAATGGTGGCCGCTAACGCACACCGCGCAGAAAAACAGCCACAACTGGCTCAGATCAATGACTCGGCAGCACGTGCCAAGGAAGTCTGGTCTAAATACGCCGCCCATGACGTACCTCACAGTGAAGATATACGCCGGGAACAACAGACTGATCTATGGTGCAGTGAAATCATGGAGCATCTAATCTCGGAGGCCATACCGGCCTTGCTGACGGGGCCTGCTATTGGCCGCTTTGTAGCGACAGCCTCGGAGTACACCATCCGAGAGGGCTTGCTATTCAAATACCAAAGAGACCCTCGTGCCCATCGGAATGCGGTGCAACTAGCCGTGCCCGTCGCGTTACGAGGCCCGTTCATGGAGGCGTTCCACGAACGAGCTGGCCACCCGGGAATTGAGAGAACATACCAGGCACTACGCCAGCGGGCCTATTGGCCCGGAATGAGAGAAGCGGTGGTCCAGCATGTGGCAGAATGCCACGAATGCGCACTGGCAAAGAAACCTTGCCAAAGCTTTGGCACCACCATCCTACCAGGTGTACCTTCTCGGCCATTCGATACCATCTACGCTGACGTCCTGACGCTACCAGAATCCAAACCAATGGGACCTAACGAGCTAGTCTTCAGCAAGTTATTGATATTCTGTGATGCGCTCACCCGCTGGGTGGAAGCAATCCCCCTACCAAGCGAACCTACCAGTGAAGAAATCGTAGCAGCGTTCGTAGAGAACATAGTCTCGCGATTTGGAGTACCGAGATGCTTGGTGTGCGATAGAGGATCCAACCTCATCTCCAAGCTATGTCAGGAGGTGTATACGTTGCTCGGGGTAGATCTCAAACCCTCGACGTCCTATCACCACAATACTAGCGGGCTAGTGGAAAGATACAACCGAACACTAGCAGGGCTATTAAGAGCCACAGGCCAAGACGGGACCGACTGGCCGCTACACGTTCCCTGGCTGAACTTCCTATTCCGTGCAACCCCGCACGAAGTTACCAAAGAAAGCCCAGCTTTCCTGGCGTTCGGTAGAGAGCTACGCACTCCCGCAGACCTACGTCTACTCGCCGAAACTGACCCCGAGATTATCGCTACGCCGACCCTGCCCTCATCAATGGAGACGGTAGACGCCATAACTGAAGCAGAAGCTTCCTCGTCCCCGCACACCGCGCATGCGTTGAAAAAGAGGCTGGAAATTGCATGGGATGCGGCAGCCCACTTGACGAAGGCCGCCCAGATGTCCAGTAAGGAACGGCGAGACTTATCAAGAAGAGAGCCAGAGTACCAGGTCGGTGATCGAGTCCTTGTACGCCGGCCGGTCAATGACCATACCGGAGTTCCAGAGGGAGGCAAACTAGCCCCCATCTATGAGGGCCCCTACCGAGTGTCCGAGATACTCCCCAACGGTAATGTTCAGCTCCGAGACCTCAAATCTAGAGGGCTATCCGACGTGTTTCACGTCACCCGGCTACGACCGTATCTAACCTATACCTCAGATGTACAACTCGCAGAGGACGAATATATAGTCGAGAAGATACTAGCCAGAAGAGGGACCGGAGAAAACCGGGAGTACCTCATCAAATGGAAGGGCTATAGCAGCGCGGTCAATGGATGGGAACCACAGGCGCACCTAATGCGACATTGCATGGAAGAGGTCGCCGCCTTTGACGCACAGCGCGATGCAGCTGCTCGCCCGCGTAAGAATGGAGACAGAGAGACTCAGGAGAACTCCACAGTCGTCGCCCCAAAATCCCATTCAGAACTCCAGAAGGAGACAGAAGACCGACAAAAGCGCCTAGAAAGGCGATCTAACCGGGTTGCTGCGCCCGTGAGATCTTTATCTCAGCCCGCTGGGAGCAGCGAAGACGCAAGGCTCCTGACCTTGGCGGCCCGCCCCAAACCGGCTACCGCAGCCAGGATCATAGCCGGAGCCTGGCATTTTTTATGCCCACAAGGAAACACGACAGTCTGGGTAGATCAACGATTCTTCACCCCCGTCGAGCTCAGATCCATGAGGCACCTCCAGTTTGAGGAAGCGCAGCGGAACGGCCCCGCCCCGGCCACACATAACCAGCAAACACCGAAGAATCTAACGGTGCTGGTGAGACGCGAGGGAGAATCCAGTCCCTACGGCACGAAATGCCGGCGAAAGACACCCACAAAGGTGGGGGGAGACCGGAACTCCCCCACAGACGAGATCAAACAGCCGCAGCAGAAAGCCATAACTGTTTCAGTGGAAGCTAGGGGAACGCCCCACCCTTATGGCACCAACTGCCAAAGCAATGCGACGATTCAGGATCGACAAGAAGATCCCACTCGTGCCGCCCCCGCTGACCCGCCGGTCAGCCATGAGGAAGAACAAACAGCGGTCCCACCGTGGATGGCGCTCTCGCTGCCCCACCGACCCGACGTGACCCTCCTACGCAAATCCCAACGTGAACGAGCGTTGCCAGGGAATACCGCCCGAGCCTTAATGGTTGCGGTACAAACCTCACAACAATCACGAGCCAGCGCTCGGGTAGACGAACTAAAGCATCGGTTGTCACAACCCTCCCCGCAATGGCGTGATTTCTATCAGTGGATAGGAGCTATGGACAGAATGTACCAAGACGCGGGAGATCAACCTGTGTCTAGAGTACTCAGGCCCGAAGTCAAACTGCAGTGGCGGGAAGAGCCACTGGAATACCTCCCGAAACAGCATGCTCCTCCCCGAGTTGCACGAGAACTTGAGAAGTTGATGGAGCTGGAGGCCTCAAAACGATCGACTGCAATCGCTGCCCCCGATACCGACCCACTCGCTCGCAAACAGCTCATCCAGGAGGAAGAGCGACTTGCGCAAGCTTATCACTACCTGTCCACCCGCACGCGGTACAATCGATGACACCTCATCAGATGGCATACAATCGTACCGTCGCTCCACACGAGGAATTGAGAACCATCGACCTTGAATACTGATGCACGAATCCGCGGCATCTTATCTCATGTACCGACCAAAAGTGGTCGTACCGTTCCATCCATCAGCCCATTCGTCAATCGCGTATGGGTTGAGCCCAAAAGCCCGGCGACCTTTACTCGCTCTAACCGACCCCAGTGGTCAATTCATTCCAATTTCACCGACCTAAATCTTGGTCGTACCGTTCCATCCATCAGCCCATTCGTCAATCGCGTATGGGCTGAGCCCAAAAGCCTGGCGACCTTTACTCGCTCTAACCGACCCCAGTGGTCAATTCATCCAAACTCTACCGACCTAAATCTTGGTCGTCCTGTTCCACCCCCATCAGCTCATTTGTTAACCGCGTCTGTGCTGAGTCCCTTCAGTAGGGGGAGATGGTAGCGTTAGCTAACTCTGGATCCTTTCGGCCAATGCCATTGGAAGAATCAAATTGTTAGCCCGCTCCCAACTTTCAGGGCAGCGCGCTCTTCCCTACGATTACCACCCGCGCTAGAGAAAGGGGGGTTTTACAGTGCCCACACGAACCTTCTCGAACCTCCAGTTAGAAATAGCGGGAGGCTTTAGTACAACAAACATGAAGATATTACTTGCTGGGTAGCGCGTGTCACCCGCTTGTCGATGCTCTGCTGTGATCGCCAAAGTTGTTCGACGTCTTCTCTGTAACCCGTCACCCCGACGAGGTGTTCTTTGAACAATCACCTAGGCTTCCCTCACACCTTGGGCGGTGTGGTTGCGCTACTGTAACCCCTTGGGTAGCGTAACTGAAAAGGGCGAAGGCATTGAACGAAGAAATATCCCGTCCGGCCGACCTAGTTCGAGCCCGGGTCGTGCTCGCTTAAGGTGGGGGGTGTGACGTGACGCACCTGGTTAGGTCGCCACTCCCAGCCTCCCCTTATATAAATTAACCCCATCTTACTGTTCTGGAGTTTTTAAGATTGTACTGTCAAAGTCATGCTCCTTAGCGTGAAGCACAGTGCGGTTTTCAGGCTTCCGATAGCAGTGACCTACCACCCTAAAATAACATCTACACGACACCGTAATGAAGCCGAGCTGGGTTGTACTATAGCCAATACGGCTGAGACATAGTCATTCCAGCTTCGGCTGAACACCCTGTGGCATAGGTACTAGTCGACTCGCTGTGGTGTGACAGCCCACGACGGTCGACCATCGTTCCTATGGCTGTACGCCCCCCCTGGACGTGCACGTAGACGACCGGACCCTGACGAATTGTAATTATGAAATAATCACTTGACGCTTCTAGAAGAATCTGATTGTGTTCGAGGAGTAAGTGTTTGTGTTTCGTAGTGTTCGGGAAAAGTGAATCTCCAATAGGTAGTTGTGTCTTGAGATTGTTTTAAGGGGAATAAGAAATCCGATCCGTCGAATCGCAAGCCCACGTCCCGAAGCAAAACACAATGCCCCACTCGCATGCTCTGTTCACCGCTGAAGACGCGCCGCGCAGCGACGGCGTCCGCACCGTCGGATCCGCAGAGTCCGTCATGCCCAATGGCCTGACGGACGCGGACGATGCCGACGACGCGAAGAACCACGGTGGCGCCTTTTATAGCGCCACAGTGCACAAGTCAGTCACGATCCTCGAACCCATGTCCAAATCCCACATGGCGTCCGAGGGTGACCCACAAGTGGCGTTAGCCGCTTCACAAGCATCGACACGCGGGCCGCGTGGCGATAGTCCACCGTACCCAACCAGTTTGCCCAATAGAAGCGTGGTTCACCTCGACTCCGTCGTCGGCAGGAACGACGGCGAGGAACCCGAACCAAAGCGCGCCGCTCGCAACTCGCACTGGGAGGAGTCGTCTCGGAGCGCTGCCGAGAAGGCGAACGCGGAGTCCAAGTGGGACAAGGTGCCGCCGCCGAAGAAAAAGATCTTCCTGATGCGTGGTGCCGAGGCCAAGAAGACGGCCGACCCCTCGCTGAGCAACCCCG
>Ga0209713_10001319_pt1 | contig 14708 bp, 17 predicted proteins | sample ArcOceMetagenome_3_FD_187444 | JGI IMG/M metagenome (GOLD analysis project Ga0209713, IMG submission 187444) | Marine eukaryotic phytoplankton communities from Arctic Ocean - Arctic Ocean- Svalbard ARC20M Metagenome (SPAdes) (version 2) | ecosystem: Environmental > Aquatic > Marine > Oceanic...
TCGAACAACATTTCGAAAGAAGAACAATACAAAGAACTCATTCCTCAATTACAAGCATTAATAATTGAAGAGACTGATTTAATTGCCAACTTGGCTAATCTTTCTGCTGGGTTAAAAGAAGCTTTTGATTTTCTGTGGATAGGATTTTACCTAGTCAAAAACAATGAATTAGTTTTAGGACCGTTTCAAGGACCAGTAGCTTGCACAAGAATTCAAAAAGGGAAAGGAGTTTGCGGAAGTTCCTGGGAAAAAGCCGAAACCTTGATTGTTGCAGATGTAACAAAGTTTGAAGGACACATAGCTTGCAGTTCCTGGTCACAATCCGAAATAGTAATTCCTATTGTTAGAAATGCACAAGTTGTAGCTGTTCTTGATGTCGATAGCAAGGAATTGAATACCTTTGATGCTTTGGATGCCCATTTTTTAAGTATGTTGTTGAATGAAATAAAATTTTAAACCCTAATTTTAATTGAAATTAATCCCTTTCATATTTGTTTTCTTAAGTGTTTTACTTTTGCAGAGTTGCGCACAAATCTCTGCTCCTAATGGTGGACCAGAAGACGTTACTCCACCTCAATTAGATTCTACGGGAACTTTCCCTGACAATTATTCTACCCATTTTGTGGGAGATAAAATCACTTTATCTTTTGACGAATTTTTTGTGCTAAAAAATCCAACTGCCAATGTTTTTTTCTCGCCTAGTTTAGAAGAAAGTCCTGAATTTTTAACTGCTGGAAAAACCTTGACTATACTTTTAAAAAATGACCTAAAAGAAAATACCACTTACACCATAAACTTTGGGGATGCAATTTCTGATTACACCATGGGAAACCAAATCCCTGATTTTAAATATGTGTTTTCTACAGGAGATTTTCTAGATTCTATGGCTACTTCGGGTAAAATAATAGATGCATTTTCTGGAGAACCTAAAGAGGCTGTTTTGGTTATGTTATACGAAGATTTCACTGACTCAATAGTTTCAAAATCTAAACCTGTTTATTACACCAAGACTAATAAAACAGGCCTCTTTAGTATTAATTTTATAAAAGCTGGAAGTTACAAAATAGCTGCTTTGGAAGATAAAAACAGAAATTTTAAGTACGATCTTCCCAATGAAATGATTGGTAGCTTGGATAGCTTATTAAACTTACGTGATACAAACTCTCAACACGGAGTTTCTATTTCTGTATTTGAAAGAGATCATGAAAAACAAAGTATTAATTCCAAAAAATATTCATTCCCTGGTAAGTTGGCTTTAAGTTTTCAAAGGGCTTCAGATACAGTTTTGATAATGGATAAAGAAGGAAATCCTATTGCTTTTCATTCTTTGGAATACTCAAAAAAAAGAGATTCGCTTATAGTTTGGAAGCCTGAGATTGAAAACAAAAAAAATGAACTAAAAATAAGATTAGATACCACCAACAAACTATACAATGTTTATGGATTTGTGACACCAAAAAAAGACACAGGGTTGAGCGTCATTTCTATTACCAAAACAATTGAAGTTGGGAGTCCTTTAGTTATGAATTTTGATAGGCCAATTTCAACCTTTGACACTTCTTTGGTTAATGTGTTTCAGGATACAATCCTAATTGCTTTAGACAGCTTTAAAATAAATGCAAGAAGTCTTTCTATCTTTTTTAAGAAGAAAGAAGGTGTGAATTATAAATATCAATTTATTTCCAATGCTTTTGAGGATATTTTTGGATTTACAAATAGTGACACCCTTTCTGGTTTTATCACAATACGAGAAGCCGATTATTATGGAGTTTTTACTTTAAAACTCATAGCAGAAGATTCTTCTTCTTACCTCATTCAATTACTAAATGAAAAGAGCGATTTATTGAGGGAACAGACTGCAAATGGCAGTTCAACTATTTCGTTTGAGAAGCTTGCTCCAGGAAAGTATAAAATAAAAGCCATAAAGGACGAAAACCAAAATGGAAAATGGGACACGGGTGATTATTATAAAAAAATAAAACCTGAACAGGTTTTATTTTTTGAGGTTCCAATCGAAATCCGTTCCAATTGGGAAGTAGCTGAGAGCTGGGAATTGTAAATTTACATCTGCCATTCTCTTAGAAAAGGGAATAGCAATCCGAGTATATTTCAAAATCATGGAGGGGGGCCAAAAAAAAAGCACCTTATTTTCATAAGATGCTTTTCAAAATTTTAATTAATTATAGTCTAGCTATTCAATGCTTCTGCTCCACCTACTATCTCAAGGATTTCGTTGGTAATAGATGCTTGTCTTGCTTTGTTGTAAGTCAATTTAAGGTCAAATAACATATCACCCGCATTATCAGTTGCTTTATGCATTGCTGTCATTCTTGCTCCATGTTCCCCGGCATTTGAATCCAACACTGCTTTGTATAATTGAATGTTAAGTGATTTAGGTACGATATCTTCTATTATTTTTTCTTTAGAAGGTGTAAATATGTAATCTGCATTACTTGTTGCTTCTCCTTCTACAGATTCGATTGGCAAAAATTGCTCAGTCATTATCGTTTGAGTCCCTGCGTTTACAAAGTGATTATAAACTAAAACTACTTTATCTACTTTTTCTTCTCTGTACAACTTCATTACCAATTCAGAAACTTCAGATGAAGAAGCGAAATTTAAGTTGTTGAACAACTCTTCTAAATCTGTTGGGATTTCGGAAAGATTAGACTCAATATAATTTTTATTAGAAAACTCTTGTGCTTTTTTACCAATTGCCAAGAAGTTAATTTTAGCTCCTTCGTAATCTGGAGTTAAAGCCTTCACTCTTTTAATCACATTGTTGTTAAACCCTCCACACAAACCTCTATTAGAAGTAACTGCGATAAACAAAACGCTTTTAATTTCTCTTTCTTGAGAGTAAATACCTTCCGAGCTATCCAAACTTGCACTTAAGTTGATCTGGATTTCTTGAAGTTTATTGGCATACGGTAATAATTGAGTAACTGCATCTTGAGCTCTTTTAAGCTTAGCTGCCGATACCATCTTCATTGCAGAAGTAATCTGCATGGTAGAGTTTACCGAGGTAATCCTATTTCGTATTTCTTTTAAATTCGCCATTTTTATTTAGATAATAGATGTTAGATTCAAAGATTATAGAAGCATCACCTCTATAATCTTTTCTCTTTTTTCTTGTTTCTAATTTCTCTTTATAAACTAGTACTTAGCACTTAATTCAGCTGCTACTGCAGTCAATACATCTGTAGCTACATCAGTATATTTACCCGCTTGCAATAGGTCTAATGTATCTCTGTGTTTAGCTTCTAAATAAGCGATATACTCTTCTTCAAATTGTTTTACTTTGTTCACTGGAACATTTCCAATCAACCCTTTAGTACCAACATAAAGAACAGCAATTTGGTGCTCTACAGATAATGGAGATCCTTCGTTTTGTTTCAATAACTCTACGTTTCTTGCTCCTTTGTCCAATACTGCTTTTGTACTGGCATCTAAGTCAGATCCAAATTTAGCAAATGCTTCTAATTCTCTGTATTGTGCTTGATCCAGTTTCAATGTACCAGCTACTTTTTTCATTGACTTAATTTGTGCATTTCCTCCTACTCTCGATACAGAAATTCCTACGTTAATTGCAGGTCTTACTCCCGAGTTAAATAAATCTTGCTCTAAGAAAATTTGACCATCCGTAATAGAAATTACGTTTGTTGGGATATAAGCAGATACATCTCCTGCTTGAGTTTCAATGATTGGTAGTGCCGTAATAGAACCTCCACCTTTTACCATTCCTTTCATAGATTCTGGTAAATCATTCATGTTTTTAGCAATCTCATCAATCTCAATGATTTTTGCTGCTCTTTCAAGTAGCCTTGAGTGCAAGAAGAATACATCTCCTGGGTATGCTTCTCTTCCTGGAGGTCTTCTTAATAATAAAGAAACTTCACGGTAAGCAACTGCTTGTTTCGATAAATCATCAAAAACAATTAATGCTGGCCTACCAGTATCTCTAAAAAATTCTGCTACTGCTGCTCCTGTAAAAGGTGCATAATATTGTAAGGGTGCAGGATCTGATGCATTTGCTGCTACAATTGTAGTATAAGCCATTGCTCCAGCCTCTTCCAATTTATTAACGATTCCTGCAACTGTAGAAGCTTTTTGTCCTATAGCAACATAAACGCAATATACTGGTTCTCCTTTGTCAAAAAATTCTTTTTGGTTGATGATTGTATCAATCGCAACAGTCGTTTTTCCTGTTTGCTTATCTCCAATGATCAACTCTCTTTGCCCTCTTCCAATTGGAATCATAGCATCAATTGCTTTAATTCCTGTTTGTAACGGCTCAGTTACTGGTTGTCTGTAAATTACACCTGGTGCTTTTCTTTCAATTGGCATTTCGTATAAATCACCTTCTATTGGTCCTTTTCCATCAATTGGAGCTCCCAAAGTATCAATAACTCTTCCAACAATTCCTTCTCCTGTTTGGATAGAAGCAATTTTCTTAGTTCTTTTTACTGTTGCTCCTTCTCTTACTACTGGAGAAGAACCTAACAATACTGCACCTACATTATCTTCTTCAAGGTTTAGTACAATTGCTTGTAATCCATCTTCAAATTCGATAAGCTCACCTGATTGTACGTTAGACAATCCGTGAATTCGTGCAACTCCATCACCTACTTGTAATACAGTTCCTACTTCCTCCAATTGAGCCTCAGATTTAAATCCTGATAATTGCTCTTTGATAATTGCAGATACTTCTGCTGGTTTTATTCCTGCCATTTGTTTTATTATGTAATGGTTATATTAATTTAATGAAATCTCTTTTCTTAAGTTTTTAAATTTAGTTGCAATACTAGCATCTATTTGCTTATCTCCTACTTTCACAATAAATCCTCCAATCAAGGCTGGGTTTATCATTTCTACCATCTCCACTTCTCCATCATGCTTTAATAAAGCAATAATACTTTTCTTTTGTTCTTCATCCAACTCAGTTGCAGAAGTTACCTCAGCAGTTACAATGTTTTTATTCGCCCTGTATTGAGTAATAAATTGTTGTGTTACTTCCGGTAGTATCTCTGTTCTTTTGTTTTTTGTCAAAAGACTGATGAAATTCATTGTATCTGCATCAAATGTTTTACCAAAAAGCGCAGTGAAAATAGTGTTTTTCTCTTCTTCTTTTACTGTAGGATTCTTAATTAATGAACGTAAATCAGCACTTTCATTAATCGTATCAGATAGAACTTGCATGTTCCCATTTACAGCATCCAAGTTCCCTTTTTCAAGAGACAACTCTAACAATGCTTTTGCGTAACGGTTTGCTGTTTTACTGTTTTTCATGTTGGCTAATTTGTGTGATTAGTTTAAGTTTACTTCCTCTACTAATTCGTTTACCAATTGTTTTTGTTTGTCGTCTCCAGAAAGATTCCCTTTTACTATTTTCTCTGCAATATCAATTGACAAAGAAGCAACTTGGTTTTTAAGGTCAGCAATTGCTGATTTTCTTTCTGTTTCGATTGCAGCTTTTGCGTTTACAATCATTTTTTCTCCTTCCGAAGTAGCTTCTTCTTTTGCTTTAGCAATGATTTCAGCTTTCATTTCTCTTGCTTCCTTCATCAAAGAATCTCTTTCTTCTCTTGCTTCGTTCAACAATCTTTCGTTTGTTGAAGTCAAATTAGCCATTTCTTTTTTGGCTTCTTCTGCTGCATTCATTGCATTTGTAATACTCTCCTCACGAGTATTTACTGCGCTTAAAATTGGCTTCCAAGCAAATTTTCTTAAAAGAATTAATAGCACAACAAAAGCTAATGTTGTCCAAAATATTAATCCAATACTAGGTGTTACTAAATCCATAATGTCTGTGTTTACCTTATTAAAACAAAATTAAAAATTACAACCTCACAACCAACCGTTATGAGGCTATAAAAATTTGTTGGTGTAAATTACCCTCCTAATCCTAGAAGTGCAACTACAATTCCAAATAGTCCAGCTCCTTCAATAAGTGCTGCTGCGATAATCATTGCAGTTTGGATTTTTCCAGCCGCTTCAGGTTGTCTCGCGATACCTTCCATTGCAGATCCTCCAATCTTTCCAATTCCTAGACCAACTCCGATTACTGCTAATCCAGCTCCGATTGCTGCTACGCTTCCTACTATTGCCATCTTGTTTTGTTTTGTGCCTACGTTTTTTTTGTGTAGACTGGTTTATAATTACTCTTTAATTAATGCTGTTCTTCCACTGACATTCCAACAAATAATGCTGTCAGCAAAGTGAATATATAAGCTTGTAAGAAAGCAACTAGTACTTCCAATACAAATATAAATAATGTTAATGCAAATGCTCCTGGCGAGACTGCCCATGCTGTTGCGTCTCCCGATCCTGCTTGTGCAACAAATATTAATGAGATAAGACTCAAAATTACAATGTGACCTGCAGTAATGTTTGCGAACAAACGAACCATCAATGCAAATGGCTTTGTGAAAATTCCTACTATTTCTATCGGAATCATTAATGGCTTTAATGCCAATGGTACTGGAGGCCAGAAAATATGCTTCCAATAATTTTTATTTGCACTTGCTAGTGTTACTATCAAGGATATAAATGCTAACACAAAAGTTACTGCAATGTTACCTGTTACGTTAAATCCTAGTGGCGTTAATCCTAAAATATTTAATACTAAAATGAAAAAGAAAATAGAAAGTAAAAAAGGAACAAATCTCTTGTATTTTGCTTCTCCTATATTTTCTTTTGCTATATCATCTCTTACAAATACTACTAACGGCTCCATAAACCCTGTAAGCTTTTTTGGGATTCCTCCATTTTTCTTGTAGCTTCTTGCTACTGAAGTAAACACTAACAATAAGATTATCATTGTTAAGAAAATCCCTACAACACTTTTTGTTATTGAAAAGTCAATTGGTTTTGCATTTGTTGTGTGCCCATCTTCTCCATGACTTACAAAAGAACCATGACTGTCAGCCGTTTCATTTGCATAATAAATCTTCCCGTGAGAATTTATAAATTTCTGTCCGTTCTTTTCTACCACATGGTGACCTTCTTCATCGTGGTGAAATTCGCTAGACATAAAACTTACTATACCATTGTTTGTCCAAAGAATTATTGGCAAAGGAATAGAGACTGAATTTTCTCCTTTTCCCCAAAAATGAATTTCGTGAGCATCAGAAATATGGTGCATAATTTCCGGAACCGGATCATACTTTTCTGATTTTTCTACTTCGTGAGCTTCTGGTGCACTCGCTTTAGAGGCATTAAAACTTAGAATAAAAACGATACTTAAAAAGGCTATTTTTTTCAACATTATCTGTGGTTCCTTGAAATTTTATGCAAATGTATGGAAAAATATTTTATCAGAAAATAAAATAGAGGCTTAATCTAACGACTTCTCGGTTATTTTTTGCTCAACAGTCGTAAAGTGAAGACTGAAAGGAATATAATATACAAGAAATAGACTGCTGCAAAATGAATTCCTATAGCTTTTGGCTTATCAAACCCTTTTACTAGTATTAAAATTAATGAGGCAGAAACCAGTAGTTTAATAGTTGATACTGCCAAAAAAGCAAACCCCAATTTATTAGGATCAAATGTAGATGTAGCAATTAATAAGGCGCAACCTCCAAACGTTAATGCAAAAAGAATGGTATGAACCAATATTATATCTTGTAACGAGATAATATTAGAAAATGAATTAATCCCTGCATGAATTAGAATGAAACTAATTGAAATAAGTAAGGTCTGAAAAAATATTTTTTTATACATCATTTATTTAAGCTTGAAACCTCTTTTATTACTTTATACAATCCGGCAAATACTCCAATTAACGAAAATAAAACTGTCATCCAGGGCGTTTCGCTTTGCAGCTTTGTGTCTAGGTACTTCCCAAGATAAACTCCTCCTATAATGTAAACCAACATTTGAATTCCTATGGAAGAGAATCTTGCAAATATGTTTACTTTTTTAAGCTCATTTTTCTTCGTCATTGGGCAAGTTTTTTGTTACTACATAATAAATCATCCCTGCCATGGCCAAAAGAATAAGTGTGATATACGGAAAGCTAGTTCCTACATATTTATCACAAAGAATTCCTCCAAAAAGTGCTGCTACAAATAAAAAGTAAAGTGGGGTTTTGTCCATTAAGATTGTAGTTTAGAAACTGAAGAAGACATAGAGGTTAGTCCATTGTGCTCTGCACCTGTTTCCATAGATAATTTTTGAGTTATAACGTCACCTATGATTCTAGATGTGCTTTTTAAAGATAACAAACCGCTTACAGTGATGTTTCCAGTTATTGCCCCTTCAATTTCTGCACTTTCGCAATTTATTTCGCCTTCTATCAATCCTTTTTCTCCCAACACTAATTTCCCTTTTACTCTAAGGGTTCCTTTTATCCTTCCGTCTATTCGAATATTTGTTTGAGAATCTACATCTCCCACTATTTGAGTGTTTGCTACAATTTTATTTAGCGTATCTGTTACAATATTATTATTTGACTTTGCCATTTCTTTTTAAAATTAGAGAACAAATATAATTAATTCGTAGGATTTCCTTCCTGTTAAAGAAAGTTAAAACTGAATTGAGAAATAAAAAGAGATGGAATTATGTTTAACTTTATCGCAATATTAAACCATGAAACTAAACCTCAAGACCATTGTCGCTTTTATAAGCTCTGCTATTTTAGGGCTTATTATTGTGCAAGTAATATGGATAAATAGCGCTATTGAGGTAAGAAAATCACAGTTTGATGAAGAGGTTAGAGGTTCTCTTGTGGAGGTTACTCTGCAAATCCCAAAAGTGGTAAGAGCAAACCAAGAAGATATTTTTTATCAAAGAAAAAAACAGCTGGATCCTACTGTTAAAGACATTAATAAATTGATAAGTGCTATGCTTGGAAGCACTCCTTTTCAAAAAGTATCAGAAAAAATTACTGAGAAACAGCTTGATTCCTTGATAAAAAACGAAATGCTAAAAAGGGGAATAAATACCGACTATGTTTTTGGTGTTTATGACGCAACTACTGGAGCTTCTCTTTACAAACAAGATAGTATGACAGCAGCTTTTAACAAACAACTTATTACAAAAGGGATAAATATTCAATTTTTTGTAGATGAATTTATGCTTAAGCAACCCTTTATTAGTATTTTTTTTCCTAAAAAAAATGGGTATATTTTTAGAAAAATGTTTTTAATCCTTAGCATTTCATTGTTGCTGATTCTCACTGTTATTTATGCTTTTTATTACACGGTAAATACTATTTACAAGCAAAAGCAATTGTCAGAAATCAAAAACGATTTTATAAACAACATGACTCACGAGCTAAAAACTCCCATCTCTACCATTCAATTGGCTTGTGAGGCTTTGACAGACTCGGACATGAATTCCCCCGAATCGCAAGGAACGTTTATTGAAATGATAAAAGATGAAAACTCTAGATTAAAGGGTTTGGTAGATACTGTTCTTAAAACTGCCATACTGGACAAAGGACAAGTAAAACTGAACGAAGAGCCAATAAACTTATTGGATGTTCTTAATAGAGTAAAAGATAATTTCTCTCTTAAAATATCGCAACTGGGTGGCGAAATAAAAATTGAAAATGACTTGCCAGAATTAATTTTTGAAGGAGACAAGCAACACATGACCAATGTGTTTCAAAACCTGATTGATAATGCGATTAAATACTCTACCGAAATCCCGAAAATTACAATCTCTACACTAAAAACTATTGACAAATACATTGTGAATGTAACGGATAATGGAATAGGAATTAGCAAAGAAAATCTAGACAAAATTTTTGAAAAACTATACCGAGTCCCTACTGGCGATTTACACAATGTAAAGGGATTTGGGCTAGGGCTCAATTATGTGAAATCTATTGTAGAATTGCACGGAGGGAATATTACTGTAAAAAGCACTAAAGACAAAGGAAGTTCGTTTATCATAACACTTCCCTTGAACAAATAAATTACTAAGAAAAATTACAAACAAATGGAACCTACTAAAATATTACTTGCCGAAGATGATCCAAATTTAGGGATGTTATTGAGTAAATTTATTCGTGCAAAAGGCTACGCTTGTACTTTGAGTGTGGATGGAGAAGAAGCCTACAAGGCTTTTACTAAGGATACATTTGATTTTGTGATTCTAGATGTAATGATGCCAAAAAAAGACGGCTTTGCAGTTGCTAAAGACATTAGAGGAATTGACCAAGAGATTCCAATTTTGTTCCTTACTGCAAAAAGCATGAAAGAAGATAAGCTTAAAGGCTTTGAAATTGGTGCTGACGATTACCTCACAAAACCATTTAGCATGGATGAATTAATGGCGAGAGTGAAAGCTATTCTGAAAAGAACCAACAAACAAGAAGAAAATCATTTGTACTCGGTCAATAATTATTTATTTGATTTTAACACTCGTATTCTTTCTTTTCAAGGGAATGAGCAAAAGCTAACGACCAAAGAAAGTGAATTACTTAAAATATTATGTAAAAACATTGGAAAAGAAGTAGATAGAAATGATTTACTAAAAGCTGTTTGGGGAGACGACAATTATTTTAACGGTAGAAGTATGGATGTTTACATCACCAAACTTCGTAAATATTTGAATCAAGACGATAAAGTAGAGATTGTAAATATTCACGGAAAAGGATTTAAGTTAATGGTGAAGTAATCGCCTAATAGCAAAAACAGTAGCGTCATTCCGAATTTATTTCGGAATCTCCATTCATTGAAATATTTCCACGTTTACCAGTAATGTGAACTATTCTCTGTGAAATCCTGAAACCAGTTCAGGATGACTTTTTCAATAATTATTCGCCTTTCCTATTTTAATCACTGCCTTAAAATAACTTGTTAACGGATTGTTAATGAACGGAACGGTAATTGAAGTGTAATGAACAGTATAAACTTGTTAGCACCTGACCAGAAACACACCAAAATTAAATTTGTTTCTTTTTGCGTTCTTTTCATTTATTTTTAATCGAATGATGCTAAGGCATCAACTCATAAAAAGTAAACAAAAATTACATCAAAAATAATTCAATTTATAAAAATCGTCTGTTTCCGACCAGGTACTAATTTAAAAACCGAAACATTATGGAAATCAAAAAATCAAAAAAGGCTAGCCTAGAAAATAAAAAGAAAAGTATCTTTTTATTTGGACTATTAACTTCGTTAGGATTATTACTAATGGCTTTTGAATGGGCAAATCATGATATTAATTACACCTTACCTACTATGGAAGTTGGAGAATTAATAGAGCACGAACCTGCTGTGAAGGAATTTGAAATTATTCGACCTCAACCCGTAAAAACACCTCCAGAGAATCAAAATCCAATTATAGATACATTCATCATAACTGACATTATTGACGATACAGTAAAGAGATTAATCGTTCGCAATGATCCTGTTGTAGACCCTGTAAACGGAATAGATACTGCAGTTATAGTTTTTAATGAACCTGCAAAAAAAATAACCCTACCTCCTTTAGATTACGCAGAAAAAATGCCTGAATACCCAGGTGGAGATGCTGAAATGTTTAAAGATTTGGCAAAAAACATTTCGAAAAACAGGGTTGGAGTTAGCGGTAAAATATATGTAGAGTTTGTGGTAGAAATAGATGGAACTATTTCCTCTGCAAAGATAAAACGAGGAATACATAATATTCTTGATAGAGATGCTTTAAAAGCTGTACAAAAACTTAAAAAATGGGAACCAGGAGAGCAAAACCACAAGCCTGTGAGAGTAAGATTGGTGTTACCAATAAACTATGTTGTAAGATAACCGCCTAACAAAAAAGCCAAGTAAAGTAAAAACCTCCTTGTAGAATTATATTTTTCATAAGGGGATTTTTTATTTTAATGAAATGTACATTTTTTAACCCTTTCTATTGAATTATAATCACATAAATTCTTACATTTGACCTTAACCATTAAAAAAATATATGATGAAAAATTTACTTTTAACACTTTTTACTGTACTTCTTGCAAGTGCATCTTTCTCGCAATTATCGATAACTCTTGTTACTCCAGGTCCTTTAGCTGGAACAACTGTTACTGGGGTAAATAACATCTCTGCTACAGTTGATATAACTAACACCGGAACCACAGCTATTCCAATTGGAGATACTGTTTTTTATTGGATTACACTTAATGGCGGTGCTTCTCCTATTACTTTCACAGGTAATGGTGGCGCTTGGAGTATTGATGTTTTGACTGTGGCTTTAGCTCCTGGTGCAACATTAACAAAGACTGCTTTAACTGGAGGCTTTACAACTCCTCCAACAACTCCAACTCTTACTGATGTTTGTTTACTAGCTGCAGTAGGTTTAGATGCTGCTTCAGGAACAGGTGCTGCTTCTTCTTGTTACAAAATCAATAGATCTCTTTTGAGTATTGATGAAAAATCAATTAACGAAGAAGTAACTATTTCTGCTGTTTATGGAGTAATTAACATGACTTCATTAAACGAAGAAAATTATTCTTATTCTGTTTATTCTATCGCAGGACAAGTTATCTCTCAAGGTAGTTTTGTAAACAACAAAGAAGTTGATATGACTGGGGCTGCTAAAGGAATTTATGCAGTAGTTATTTCTAATGGAACAGAAAAAATTACTAAAAAGATTTCTATTCAATAACGGATTTCTCTTTTTAAATAAATTTAAAAATCCCCTTGTGAAATTTCACAAGGGGATTTTTTTATGGTAAAACACTGATAATCTGAATTATATTAACTAGTTTTAATCAACATGAAAAAACTAGTCTTCATATCAACTTTAATCCTTTTGGGGTTTTCTTGTAAAAAAGAAAGGCTTAATGGAAGCAAAGAAATAATGGTAGGTAAATGGGAGAAAGCTTATAATTTTTCTTATTATTTTGATTATAAAAGAAAAAAATACTACAATTATTCTGACACATTAATACCTGGAGTAAATTCTAACAGTGTTTTTATTACGATTAAAAAAAGTGGAAAAGTATTGGTAGAAAATGATGGAGTAGAAAGTAAATATAAAATGAACTTTAAAAAAAAATATGATAGTGATGCTTCATTTGATAATGAGACGTCTGAAGTTAAAATTCGGACAGAAGATGGATTGCAACATTTAGGCTATTTTTATAGCTTTTGGGCAAACTTTCACCATCAAGGAGATAAAGAAGTAAATTCAATTCAAGGTGCAGTAAATGATGACAATTTATATTTGAGAACAGGTGGTGGATTATTTTCTGAAATTGAAAGAAATAGGATTTACATATCACAGACAATTTTTAAACGAGTAGAATAAACTAAAAAAGTGAGCCAAATAACTTTAGCTCACTTTTAACTTTAAATACTCAAGTCACTCCTACCTACAAACTCCCCGTCATATTCATTGGTACAACCCACTGGTCATATTCTTCGGCAGTTACGTAGCCCAAACGAACAGCTTCTTCTTTCAAAGTAGTTCCATTTTGGTGAGCTGTGTTTGCAATCTCGGCAGCTTTGTAGTATCCTATTTTGGTATTAAGAGCCGTTACCAACATCAAAGAATTATTCAATAATTCTTCTATTCTTGCAAAGTTTGGTTCTATACCTTGTGCACAGTTTTCGTCAAACGAAGCACATGCGTCTCCTATCAATCTTGCAGATTCTAAGAAATTAGAAGCCATCATTGGTTTGAATACATTCAATTCGTAATGTCCTTGCATTCCTCCAATAGAAATTGCTACGTCATTCCCCATTACCTGAGCACACACCATAGTCAAAGCTTCTGCTTGTGTTGGATTTACTTTTCCTGGCATAATAGACGAACCGGGTTCGTTTGCAGGAATAATCAATTCTCCTATTCCAGATCTTGGCCCAGAAGCCATTAATCTAATGTCGTTTCCTATTTTATTAAGCGAAACGGATAATTGTTTCAATGCTCCGTGAGATTCTACGATTGCATCATGTGCAGCTAATGCTTCAAATTTGTTTTCGGCAGTGATGAAAGGTAATCCTGTGAACTCTGCAATGTACTTTGCAACTAGTACATCATATCCTTTTGGCGTATTCAGTCCTGTTCCTACAGCTGTTCCTCCCAATGCTAATTCTGCTAAATGAGGCAAAGTGTTTTTCAAAGCTTTCAGTCCGTGATCCAATTGCGATACATATCCAGAAAATTCTTGACCAATAGTCAATGGAGTGGCATCCATCAAGTGAGTTCTTCCAATCTTTACTACGTTTCTAAATTCTTCAGATTTTGACTGTAACGTATCTCTTAACTTCTCAACCCCAGGAATTGTTGTTTCCATCAACATCTTGTAACAAGCAATATGCATCCCTGTTGGGAACGTATCGTTACTCGATTGCGATTTGTTTACGTCATCATTGGGTGACAATGCTTTTTCTCCTTCTCCTATTTTGTTTCCAGCCAATTCGTGACCTCTGTGAGCCACAACTTCGTTCACGTTCATGTTACTTTGCGTTCCCGAACCCGTTTGCCAAATTACCAATGGAAATTGATCCCAATGTTTTCCAGCTAAAATTTCATCACATACTTTTGCAATCAAATCTCTTTTTTCTGTAGAAAGAACTCCCAATTCATTGTTAGTATAAGCAGCAGCTTTTTTTAAGTAAGCAAATCCTTCTACAATCTCTCTCGGCATTGATGCCGAAGCTCCTATTTTGAAGTTGTTCCTAGAACGCTCTGTTTGAGCTCCCCAATATTTATCGGCAGGTACTTTTACCTCTCCAATTGTATCTTTTTCAATTCTGTATTCCATTTTTTGTCAG
>Ga0209713_10001321_pt1 | contig 14701 bp, 9 predicted proteins | sample ArcOceMetagenome_3_FD_187444 | JGI IMG/M metagenome (GOLD analysis project Ga0209713, IMG submission 187444) | Marine eukaryotic phytoplankton communities from Arctic Ocean - Arctic Ocean- Svalbard ARC20M Metagenome (SPAdes) (version 2) | ecosystem: Environmental > Aquatic > Marine > Oceanic...
AAGCTTTTTGGAATTCAACGGCGGTGGATTGACGCGACGCATTCGATTGAGTCGCATTCCGATTGAGTCACTGTCCTCTCCACGATGAGCTGCTGGGCATCCGCACCGACCGCGGCCACGCCACGTTGCGCCGCCACTCCGCGATGGCAGCCATCCACCCACACGAGTCGCGTGGCGAGCCGCAGGCCGAGCGCGGAGCTCGAGGCTGCGTTTCAGACTATCAACAGAACGGCCGTCATAACTCCGCCGGTGATGCCGCCTTCGCTTCCATCAAAGCCCATGCGCAAGGCGCCGTCGCTACTCGGTGAGCCGGTTGGCAAGCGCAACGCCGAGATGATCAACATGTCCAATCTCTTTGCTGGCGGGCTGCTGGGCGGCGGCAGTAGCGCCTTCATGGGCGACGTGACAGCCATCCCGCGGACGCCGCCGCTGCTGGAGCCGGCTGTGGGCCGCCTTTCGCGAGCCGATAGCTTCACACGTGGCGTGGACGACGAGCCCAGCGCCGAGAGCCGTCGTACGAAGCGCAGGTCCAAGCTCAGCCCGGGCAAGAAGGCGGCGGCGGCGGCCGCGCCGATCGATTGGACGGCGCCGCGCGAGATGGCGTGCGGCGGCGTGACGACGCGCACCAACCACCTCGGGCAGCCGGTCGTCAAGAAGTCGGAGCGCGTGCGCGTCAAGTACTCGCGCGGCATCACGATCGTGCGCAGCAACGGCCAGCTCGTCTCGAAGATGAGGGAGCGCGAGAAGGCCATCTGGCTGCTCTCCGACGAGCTGAGGGCGCATTGCAACATGACGGCCGCCGGGATGCACGAGCTGCTCGCGGTATGCCCCAGCCTTAGGGGCCAGACATCCCTCCGACACAGCAGATTGGCCCACTGACCTGCGACTCACGCGCCTCACGTGTGTGTGGAGCAGAACTTTGCGGCGGCCGCCGACGCGACGCCATCGGGCTCGCCGTGCGTCGGGATGCGCCTGTTTTGGAAGGTGCTGCAGGCGCACGGCGTGAGCGACCCGGTGCTCGCGAAGCGGCTCTTCACGGAGGCCTCCGACGGCTTCACGCTCAACTTCCGCATGTTTCTGTTCACGCTGCTCGTGCGGCAGCCAGAGCTGCTGCCCGCCGACAAGCTCACGCTGCTCTTCCACCTGTACGACGTCGACGGCTCCGGCACCTTCTCGCTCTCGGAGGTGCTGCAGATCGTCGAGTGCGCGCGCAACCTCGGAGGGCCAGGCGGCGAGAGAAGTCGAACGTCGTCGCATCCCGCCGTTGGCACCACGCCGCCCAGACACGCATGGCCTCTAGGCCCGCTCTCTGGGGCCGCTGGCGGGGATGCCAAGTGCACACACGCACACCTCGCGCGCACGCACACACGCCCTCCCAGCTCCGATGATGGATGTCTCGCACGCAGTGGCGGAGTCGGACGGCGAGGACCTACTCGAGAAGACGCGGCAGGTGTGGCTGACGCTGATCCGCCTCACGAGCGAGCGCACCGGCCACGACTTCGACGCGAGCGACGAGCTGGGGCTCGCCGACCTCCTCGACGGCTGCGAGCAGTCGGCGGCCGTGCGCGACTTCTTCGGCCGGATGCTGCGCATGGAGCGGCCGTCGCTCTCGCCGCCGAGGCGGCCGCTGCTGCTGCCGGGCGAGCGCGGGCACGGCCGGCACGGCCTCGGCGCGGCGTCGTCGTTTGGCGCGCTGAGCGACGCCGGCTCGGAGGCGGGCTCGGTCTCGCCGCCGCCGAGGAAGCCGCGGCCGCCCGGCGCCGGGCGGAAGCCGCGCGGCCAGGGCGGCGTGTCGCTCAAGCAGAGCGCGAGCGCGCCCGTGCTGCCCGCGATCAGCGAGCGCTCCGGCGGTGCCGACGGGGGCGAGAGGGCCAAGGCGAGGCGCGCGGCCGCGCGTGGCGCGGACGCCGCGGCCGAAGGCAGGGCGAGACGCGCGGCGGCGGGAGCCGGGAGGCCAGCGTTCCGCTGATCACTTCTCTGTTTATAGTAATCCTGCAGTTACAATTTTGAGGTTGAATGAACTGTTGCTTTGTCAACACGTCGACTGTGCGCACAGACTGCACTCCAGTCGGTTGGTCGGTGCCTCCGGTGGCTAATCCACACGAGTGCAAATAGATCCTACCGGACCGTCGCCGTCGCGACACGCCCGGACGCCGTCATCAATCACCCGAGGAGCGGCTTGACGAGCTCCTTGAGCTTCTCGAGCGAGCGCGGCGTCGCCTCGCGCTGCTTTCTCGTGGGCCCCTTGACCGGCGTGGCTGTCACCAGCATCGCGCCCGCCTGCTGGGCGCGGATGTCGCCGGCGTCGATGCGGCCCGAGCCGTCGGCGTCGAGGGCGTCGAAGAGGCGGAGCACCTTCGCCACGTCGCCCCTCTGCACCTGCCCCATCTGCACGAGCATGTACGTGAGGAACTCGGTGCGGTCGACGCCGTCGCCGCCCGTGTACCTCGAGTAGCCGTCGGCGCACATCTCGGCGATCATCGGCTCCGTGACGCCGCGCGCGATGAACGTGTCGATGGCCTTGTCGGCCTCGATCTCCATGCAGACCTGCCCGAAGCGCGCGAGGCTCACCGCGAAGCCGCCGACGCCCGCCACGATGTACGGCGCGAGCAGCGCGCGCGTCAGCGGCTCCGCCGCAGCCAGGTCGCCGTAGCCGACCGAGCCGCACGTCACGACGGCCCAGTACACCGAGTCGAGCAGGCCCCAGCCCTCCATCCACATCACCCACGCCGCACCGACGAGGATGATCAGCACGACGGTCGCCGCGGCGAACCCGGCCTGCCGCAGGTGGCGGCCCGGCGTGCCGCGCGGCACCTCGACGACGCTGCCGAGCGCGCTGAAGAGCTCGCCCGACGCCGTCGCCACCAGCGAGAGCCCGATCAGGATGTACGCGACCGTGAACGCCTTGCTCGCGTCGCTCGACGGCACGAAGTCTCCATACCCGACCGTCGTGATGGTGACCGCACAAAAGTAGAGCCCGTCGGTGAAGCTCCAGCCCTCGGTGACCGAGTAGAAGAGCGCGCCGAGCGCAAGGTACAGCACGACGATGGGCAGCGCGAAGCGGGAGAACAGCGAGGTCGTGTCGAGGCCCGGAGCGTCGCACCTGCGGGCCGAGGAGCCGGAGGCGAGCGAGACGACGGAGGACATGAGATCAGCTGAAAGCGTTTTCGGCAGGCCGACAGCCAAACATCCCTCAATAACCAAGGAAACTTGTGCATGCTGCATGCACTCATATGACAGTGGCGCAGCTACATTATTAAATAATTATGCTAGGTGGGGAGTGGGCGGCGCATACGCAGACGCCCCATCTTCAATGCTCATGGTGGTTTGACCTCTCCCCAGCCGCATGCGTGCGACACGTCAGCGCCGGATCCGCTCAGGACTCGCGCAGCGCCTCAAAGCACGCCGCACTCGCCGCAGTTGAGCAGCCAGTCGTTCATAATGGGCCACGCCGCCACATGCTGGCTGCTCCCGCTGCTGCTCGCGGGCAGCAGAGTAGGCTCTGCGGACGACTGCGCCGACGACAACGCCGAGTGCGAGTCGTGGGCTGACATGGGCGAGTGCACCAAGGTGTGCGCAGCATTGCCCCAGCAACGCACACCGCCACCCGACACCAACCAGGCGCACTCACACCTGCTCCTACCCCTGACGTGGCAGAACCCGGGCTTCATGCACATGTCGTGCAAGAAGAGCTGCCATGTCTGCCCCAAGAGCAAGAGCAAGGGCAAGAGCAAAAGCGCCGAGGACGGCGAGACTGGGACGAGCGACAAGAGCGCCGGGCCGGTGACGTCCGACGAGCTGCTCGCCGACGGCGCGTACAGGCTACACGCCGGTCGCTTCAGTGGGAAGACGACGCTGCACACGGGCCGCTTCGACCTGCGCGCCGCTCGCGTGTGGTGCGACGCCAAGCCGACCTGCTACGGCTTCACGGCGGAGCTGCCCGAGCCGCAGGTGCCGACGCAGGAGGCGGTGCGCGTGGTGTTCCGCGCCGCGTCGCAGGCCGAGTCGGTCGTCGAGGACGTGCTGCACGTCTCGTTCGCCAAGGTGCGCGACGGGCTGCTCGAGTGCGACGACCACGGCTCCGACGACTGCAGAACAAAGAAGAGCAGCTACCGCGACGCGCAGCTCGCTGCGTACTACGTGCGCACGGCGGAGCTGTACGGCGAAAAGGGCGCCAAGCACGCGCAGGACGTGATCAACCAGGTGCGCGCCGCGCTGCTCTCGGGCGCCAGCCGCGAGGGCTGCTACATGCTGCGCGCGCCCGCCTACCTGCAGCTCCAGAACGTCGACAACGCCAAGCGCGACCTGTCGGCGATCCTTAAAAACGACCCCGACCACGACGCGGCGCGCAAGCTGCACCGCAAGGTCAAGGACTTTGCGAAGGCCGTCGACGCCGGCGTCGGCTTCGAGGGGTCGCGGCAGTGGCAGGACGCGCTGCAGAAGTTCGAGAAGGCCGCCAAGGTCTTCGAACCGCCGCTGCAGGTGCCCGCGCTGCGCTCGGGGCTGTGCAAAACCAACCTGCGGCTGCGCTTCGCGGCCGACGCGGTCAAGTGGTGCCAGTCCGCGTACGACGCCGACCAGGACGACCTGGAGGTGCTGTTCGCGCTCGCGGACGCCAAGGTGCTCAACGGCGAGGACCACGCGGCGCTGCAGCTGCTCAAGACGGCGCAGCAGACCCGCCACCGGCGCAACGGGCAGCTGCACCAGAAGGTGCAGAACCTCGAGCGCTCGATAAAGAACAAGAGCAAGGTCAACTACTACAAGGTTCTCGGCGTCGAGCGCGCGGCCTCCGCCAAGGTGGTCAAGCGCGCCTACCACAAGCTCGCCATGAAGTGGCACCCCGACAAGGTGGGCGCGGACGACAAGGAGAAGGCGGAGAAGAACTTCAAGAAGATCGCGCGCGCGTACGAGGTGCTCGGCGACAAGGACACGCGCGCGCGGTACGACCGCGGCGAGGACGTCGACGACCCCAACGCCAACCAGCAGCAGCAGCAGCACAATCCGTTTGGCGGCGGCGGCTTCCGCCACCACTTCCATGGTGGCATGTGAGTGTTGTTGCGCGCGGTGCGAGGGTGGTCTAGGCGTGATGACATAGAATTGATTGATAGCGAATTGACACACAAACACACGGCACTACTCAAGCCCTCATCCGATAGAGCTCTGCTACTCGAGGCGCGCGCCCCGGCCGCCGTCATCACAGCTCGGCCTGGACGCGCACCAGCTCGACGGATCCGAACAACGGGTACCGAAGGTCGACGCAGCCCTCGTCCCGCACCGTCTCGAGCAGCATCGGGTTGGGCGGCTGCTCGGCCAGGCGGCACGTGCCGTAGACGCGCAGCTCCCAGCCCGCGGCGCCCGCATCGCCAAACAGCAGCACCGACGCAGCATTGTCCTTGACCGACTCGCCCGATGGGTAGGAGAGGTCGCACACGTCGGCTGGCTGTGCGCCGAGCGAGAGAGACTCGCCCGCGCACCGAGCCTCGTGGAAGACGTGGACGTGCGGCGCGCTCTCGAGGGGCTGCTGAGGCTGTGGCGGTGGTGGCGATGTCGAGAGTGCCCACCTCACCACAGGCAGCCACGCCCACGCCGAGAGCGCCAGCAGGCACAGAAAAATAGTCCTCTGCATTCTGCTGGCCTGTCGTGCCTCGCCTACGCCAAAGAGCGTTTTCACGGGCAGCTGCGGTGTGCCAGTGTCGGCGCCGAAGCTGGAGCTGGACCAGGCGGCGCCACGCTCCTCGCGCGAGTACTGTGAGGAGCGTCGCTTCGTTAGCACGGGGGGCACGGCGCCTGGCGGTGGCGCCGGCGTGCACGGCGCTGGTGTGCTCGCCATCGGCGTGGCGTCGTCGGCGTGGCGTCGTCGGCGGCGCGCTAAGTGCTCGGCCGGCGCGAGTGCGCAACGCGCGCGCCTGCAGCCCTGCAGTAAGGGGCAGTAGTCTTACTACTGCCCCTTACCTGCAGGGGGTAACGCCAGCGCAGTAAATTCAGACGTGCCCTTTGCGCACGCATTCAAAAGTATTTAACGTTTTCGGGGAATTCAAGCACGGAAAATGGGGCAACATCACCAAGCAAACGTAAAAAGAGGTTCAGCGTTCGGCTCCATTGGAGCATGCGCAAGCCCACGCCCAGGCGGCGCGTCTGCGCGATGCTGGCTGCTCTCGCCTCACCCGTTGCAGCGTCGACGTCTGCCGGGCGCATGGCAAAGCAAGCGCTTCGTCTGCTGCGTGTGGAGCTCGACGAAGACTCAAGCACAGGCGAATATGATGTGTACAAGTTGCTCGACCTAGTGCTTGCGGGTCACGTGCCAATCGGTGAACACGAACACGTTGAGAGGGCTCTCGAGTGGGCACAGACGGAAGCAGCTGATGCGCGGTGGTGGGTCAAGCTGATTGCCACGCTTGCGCTCGGCGCACTCGGGGTCGGTGGCTATCTGTGGCGCACGCAGCGGAGGCGAAGCATCGCCCACATCGCTCAGCTCCAGGAGAGACTGGAAGAAGCGGAGGCAGCCCCGAGGCGTCTTCGCCATGTGGAGCAGGCAGAGCGCGAGGCGCGGCAGCAGGTGAGCGAGCTCCGGACGCAGCTCAAGGCAGCAACCCAGGGCAGGACCAAGGCCGAGGGAGAGCTCAGCAGACTGGCGGCCGCGGAGGACCTTTCAAAGCTTCAGCCCAGCTTTGACGACGCGATCGCGCAAGCCGAAACCACCAACATACCCATCCTGTCTGCCAAGCTCTTCGACGCCGTCGCAGTGTTCGTGCGCGACCTGGGCGGGACAGACAAGAAGAAGGCTGCACTCGCGCGGAAGATCAATGTGTCGAACGAGAACTTCAAGCGGCGAGTGGCCGACGCCCACTCGTACTCGCGCATTCTCGCGGCGATCGGGTACTCTCGTGTCGGCACCGCGACGGGTGGCTCGTGGCAGATGGCCGAGCACGTGTGGGAGGCCCGCTGCGCCGCCAAGTTCTTCCAGCATTGCGCGGCGCGGCTGGGCGATGCATGCGCAACCCTCTGCCGACGTCTCTCGGAGGAGCTGGGCATCAAGTTCCTCGAACAGACCGGCCCAAAAAGCCGTGGTACCATTCCGATCTCCTGGGAGGACTTCGACACCGACTCTGCAGCCGCGATTGCGACGCAAGTCCTCAAAAAAGGGCCCGCCGCCGGCACGATCTGCACGAGCTTCGAGAAGATGTTGGATAAGTCGAAGACTGCGAGAGGCGGCAAGGGGCTGACCTATAAGGTGAATGGCACCGCGTACTCGCTCAGTATGCCGCAGCTGGTCCAGACGAACGAGCGCACTCGATTCAGTCGCTCCGTGTCCTTCTTCGGGCGTGGTGGGCGGGTGGTTTTGCCGTCGACACTCGTCGTGGGCGGTGAGGAGCTTGTAAGCCGTGGACCGACCCGTCAGGATGCCGCTGCAGAGCAGACTGCCAGGCTGCACGCGTCCGAAGTCCTCAAGCTGCCCGACTTCGAGCCCGCCCAGCAGGCAACCTTCGAGCGAGCCGCGACTGCGCTGCGCAATTCGCTCGAGGAGCGGGACCCACTCTTCGAGAAGATCCGTGTAGAGGCGGTGTACGACATCAAGCTGCCAGCTGGGCGGCGCGATGCATTCGAGGCCGCCAAGCAACAGGTGCAGCAACGGCGCCCGCGCGGCGCTGATGTCCAGGACGCCTTCCACGGCTCGAGCCTCGGCGCAATCGCTTCGATCGCCCATGACGGCTTTGTGTCAACCAACTGCGTGCGCAACGCGGCGCAGTTCGGCAAGGGCATCTACCTCTCGCCCGTCGGCTCGGGTGAGCAGGACATCGACATGATGGCCGCTTCGCCGCAGTATGCCTCGCGCGACGCCGATCGCCTGCAGCATGTGCTGCTCTGCAAAGTCATCACCGGCGAGCCGGAGCAGGTGCGAGACGGCGGCTACGCCGGCTCCGACCAGGACAAGGCCTCGTCGGACCAGGTGGATACTGGGGTCGACCGGCTCGTGCGGAGCGAAGATGGCTCCGTCGACTTTACCCAGGCGGCCCGGCTGATAGTGTGGACCAACAAGATGAACGAATTCATCCTGCCAATCAACGTCGTGTCCTTCAAGATCGAACGTGTGGAGAGCTCCGGGGCAGATGCGGACGAGGACGAGGATGACGATTAGAGAGAGTGCGATTTCAATAGTCTAGATCTCTAAAGAAGGCCAGCCAGGCCAAACAATATTATAAGTAAACGCACAGCGACATGCAGACCAGATTATGGGACACAAGATTACAAGTGCAAACAAGACTGTACGTCATCAGGGGTAGAACGTCATCAGGGCGGTAAGAATGGTAGGGCAAGGGGCATTGCGGAGAGCGAGAGCTTCAGGCCCGCCCTCGTCGGCGAGCGCCGGCCCTTTGCACGGTAAATCAGCGGCGCCTCGTGCGCAGCGGCTTGCCGGCGACCTCGCGGCGCAGGCCGCGCACGGCGCCGACGAGCTGCGCGTTGAGCTCGGGCGAGTCGAGCCACGAGCCGTGGCCGCCCTCCATCGAGAGCACGCGCACGCCCTTGAGCCGCGCCTTGATCGAGCCGAAGGCGGCCTTGACCTTGCGCGGCGCGACGACCTCGTCGGCGGCGCCGACGGTGACGAGCGTCGGCACGCTCGCGGCGGCGTCGTCGACGAAGAAGGAGGCCTCGTGCCACGGCAGGTGGCGCGAGACGACGATGGCGCTCCACAGCTCCTTCTTGAAGAGGTAGTCCATCGTGGCGTCCTCGAGGCTGTGCAGCTCGTTGTACACGAAGGCGGACGTCGTCGTGGCGTGGTGGAGCAGGCACGCCACCGGGTCGATGAGCACGACGCCGCCGACGCGGCCGCGGCCGCGGCCGCCCCCTCCGCGGCCGTTGGCCGTGTCGCGATCGCGCCTCGCCGCGTAGTTGACGTAGACCGAACCGAGCGAGTGGCCCACCAGCACGGCGCGGCGGACGCCGAGCCGCTCGAGCGCACCGTCGAGGAGCTGGGCGAAGCGCTCCGGCGACGGCGGCAGCCGAGGGAAGACTCGCTGCGCGAAGCCGCCCATCTCGAGGACCACGACCGGCGTGGCGTCGTCTACGCAGCTCAGCACGAAGTCGCAGTACGGCGCGGGGCCGAGGCCGATGCCATGCACGAAGACGAGGGCGTCCGCCTCCTTCTCCTTTGTTGCACCGCTTCCACCGGCGCCGCTTGCGCTTCCGCTTCCGCTGCCCTTTGCCTTTGCGCTGCGCACGGGCGGTCGGTACCAGTAATCGAGCTCGCCCTCGCGGCGCCGCTCGAACCCGGCACCCGCCATGACGCCGTGGGTGTAGGCCGTCGCGCCGACGCCGTGGGAGACGGCGTAGTAGCCGAGCGGCCGGTGCCGCCACCGCACGCCGTCGCGCCCCGCGCACTGGCTGCGCACGTTGGCCGTCGTCGAAAAGGACGCCAGATTGTCGACGTGGCCGTGGCCGTCGCCCTGGCGGCGCTGCAGCGGCGACGACGCGGCGGCCTCGAGCTCGGCGACGCGCGCGCGCAGCTCGGCCGCCTGCGGGGCGGTGAGCGCCGTGCGCGTCTTCGAGAAGAAGGCGCCCGAAAGCCACTCGTACACGTCGCCCACGCTCAGCTCGCCGTACGAGACGGAGGAGGCCGCGCGCGCCGCCTTCTCCTCCGCGGCGGTCGTGCCGCGCGTCAGACCGGCACGCTTGGCCGCCCAGCCACCGAGCAGAGAGGCCGCCGAGGGCGTCGCCACGTCACTCCTGTACATCCACCCGGACACGAACTCCTCCGTCGACTGCGATGGGTCGGCAAGGAGGCGACGCCACACCTCCGCGCGACGCTCGGCGCTCCATTCCGTGTGGCCGTGGCCGCGCGCACCCCACACGTCGCCGCTCTTGCGCGTGCCGGGCGAGTGGCCGGTGGAGGCGGTGGCCTGCAGTGCCACTGCGAGGCACGCCAGGTAGAAGGCCGCCTCCGCGCCGATCCAAGACGCACCGACGAGCTGCGTCACCGGCGCCGTCGCCCAAAAGTGCTTCAGCGAAACCGTGGCGAGGTCGATCTCGGCCGCTCCGAAGCCGGCGAGGGCGGGGGCCGCCGCGAGCGCGACGACCACGAAGAGGGCCACTGGGCCCACGAGCTCCTGCAACGCATGGTGAGGGGCTGTCAGAGGACGGACGGACTTGTGGTTGGACGCGTGGCGGTTGCGTACCAGAGCCAGTGTGGTCGCCACGATCAGCGCGAGCGTGTCCTCGTGGTCATCATCAGTCAGCACCTCTTCGGTCTCGACTGGCCACGGCGCGGCCACGGCGACGCCGCTCGGCATCATCCGCTGCACTCGCAAAGCCGCTGCGGTCGCAGAGTCGGAGACCTTTGGCCACGTGTCGCCAAACAGAGCGAGCGTTGACCGCTCAGTGGTACTTCCAGTGACGGATAGGGCGGGAGCGGTGCGTGAGCGGGCGTTTTGGGCCGCATTAGCCGGGGCGCGCGGCAGGAACGCCGGCAGCGCGAGCAGCATGTTGAAAAAGTGGCTTTGACGCGACGGAAAGCCGGCGCTCGCTGCGCGGAGGATGATTTTCGGCGAGTGAGGAGGGACCTCATATCTCGAGTTCCGGTGGTTTGACACGGAGGGCTCTGTTCGCCTTGATGTAGAACGTTCGCGCGTAGCTCTCAGATCTAACACAGGTTCAACAAAACGAAACGGTCTACTTTTCATTCTAAATAGCAGGCACGTGCCAAGATCGCGACAAGTTATCTAAGTAAATCTATGATGCGACCATGGCGCTACACTGGGAACTTGTCGGCCAAGCCGAGATTCCGGTGCATGATAGATTTACTCAGTCGATGATGACCGTCGCGTCGCTGCTCCTCGCGAGCCTCGCCACCCCACCACAGATCTTCTGGTCGTCGAGCCCCGTCCTTCCCGGCGACTCGGCGCTGCTCGGTACGACCTCTGAAGTCGCGGCGGTCCAGCTCGGTGTCAACGGGACCGGCTGGGCGCCTGCGGAGCTGCTGGGCTCGACAAAGAGCGGGCTGGCCGTGCCGCTGCCCGCCGACATGCCGCCCGGCGCCAGCGTCCGCGTCCGTGGCCCAGACTCGTCTGAGTGGTCCTTGCCACACGAGCTCAACATGCCCTCGCCGTGGTTTCTGTTTGGCGACCAGGGAGCGACAGCCACACCCGGCGGCTCCGTGAGAGCGATCGGCGTCAACCTTGCCAACCCGGCATTCCCGGCGCTGCCGACGCTGCGTCTGACCAGCGAGTCGTACGAGCGGACGCTCGCCGCGTCAAAGGACGGCAGCATGACACGGTGGCACGCGCGCTTCGAGCTGCCAGCCGACCTGCCGAGCGGCAGCTACGAGGCGGCCGTCTCCAACGGCGCGCGCGGCGAGGCCGCGGGCTTCGTGCCGCTCTGCACGTTCATCAACGAGACCGAGACGTGCCTGTCGACTCTGACCGTCGCGCCCGCCAGGGCGTGGCCGTCCCAGCGCTTCACGGTCGCCGCGCCGCAGCCGGGCTACGGCCGCTCGGCGACGGCGGCCGTGCAGGCGGCGCTCGACAGGGCGGAGGCGGCGGGCGGCGGCGTCGTCTACCTGCCGCGCGGCCAGTACTTCGTCGACGGCGCGCTGGTGCTGCCGCCCGACACGGTGCTGCGCGGCGAGGCGCGCGAGCTGGTGTCCATCTACTTTGGCGAGGACAACGCCACGACGGCGCCCGACGCGTACGTCACCGGCGCCGGCGCCTCCTTCGGCGTCGAGGGCGTCACGATGTACGTGACGTCGTACGCCAACAACGTCGTCCGCTTCGCGCCGCACACCGACGGCGCCTTCCTGCGCAGCAGCCGCATCCGGTACAACTCGTACTTTTGCCTCGAGCCGGTGACGGGGCAGGGCTCGCGCGGGCGCAACTCGGCCTGGTCGACGGCGCAGGGGACCGCGGTCAAGCTGGCGGGGCGCAACGTCGCCGTGGTGGGCAACGACATCTATTCGAGCGGCGACGTCGTCTCGACGCTCGACAACGGCGCGGCTGGCGCCGAGTACCTCGAGGTACGCGGGAATAGGTTCTGGAACGGCGGGACGACGCACTGGGGCATCAGCTGGAAGCAGGCGATCTACGAGGAGAACGACGCCACCGGCGTCGGCGCGACAGCGATGGGCTCCAACTACCCGCAGTACGAGCACGCCGACGGCGCGCCGCACGTGCAGAACATCTACCACCACAACAACTCGCAGACGCAGGTCTGGGGCAACGACCGCGAGATGATGACCACCGACTGCTGCGGCGGCGTCTACTACGGCCACGTCGCCCCGCAGTCCACCGCCGCGCCGTCGACCGCGCTGACGCTCGCGTCGCCGATGACGTCGCCACAGCCGGGCGGCGCGCTCTGCGTGCTCGAGGGCACCGGCGCGGGCGACTGCCGCCGCCTCGCCGTCGGCGCGAGTGACTCGGCGACGGCGGTGACGCTCGCGGCGCCGTTTGCGGCGCCGCTCGACGCGTCGTCGCTCGTCACGCTCGTCCCGTTCCAGGGCCACATCGCCTTTGTCGGCAACCGCTACTCCGACGGCGGCGCCGTGCAGCTCTACGGCCAGGCGCTCGGCTGCGTGATGGCCGACAACACCTTCGAGCGCACGGGCGGGCTCGCGGCGTGGGCGCGCAGCATCGACCCGCACGGCTGGGGTACAAACCAGCGCAACATGCTGCGCGACAACACGTTCGTCGAAGGCAACCACGTGTACAACTACGCCACGAAGCCCAACTCGGCCGACGACCCGGCGGCCTCGGCCTACTTCCCCGGCGGCAGCAAGACGCTCGAGCCGTGGACGATCGGCTCGCTCACCAACGACCAAGGGATGCCCGTCGAGCATTCGGCCAAGCGCGCCAACTTCACGGGCGCCTTCAACCGCCTCATCGTGATCGCGGGCAACGTCATCGAGAACAACGGCGGCATCGTCGTGCGCGGCACCAGCGCCAATGTGCTCGTCGAGCGCAACGTGATCCGCCAGTCGGACGTCGGCATCCACGTCAACCTCACCACCACCAAGGGCGGCGTCGTCGTGCGTGCCAACGTCGAGCCCGACGGCGTGCCGCCAAACTTTAACCCGTACGCGCCGACGGCGGAACCGCCGGTGGAGGAGGTTGCATGATGAACCTTTTCGCACATATATAGCACGTATGAAAATATTTTTAAATCTCGACACTAACATTGCCTCACTCTGCAGCCGGGACGTTGCAGCCGGGACGTTACGTCGGAGCGGCCGAGGGTTTGCGCGGCCCGCACGCATCGCCGTGCATAAACTATACTCGTGTCTACGCTCAGCCGCATGGACTACCGAGCCCGCATGAAGGCTCTGCAAGACGACACCGTCGACGATGGGGAGGACACCTATACCCGCTTCGTACAGAATGCATCTCCAGTCGGCGCCGTGCGCTTGCCAGAAGCGGAGCGAACAGCCGTCGTAAAGCTGCAGCTGCTGTCAGCCGCCGACGTTTCGAGGCTGCTCGCAGCGGCCATACGCATGGAGGCCGAGTACACAATCAAAGGTGGCAAGAGCATGTACGCGCACCTCGGACCAAAGTCGTGGCATGCTGCCTCGCACGAGGTGCTGTACTTCCACCGCGACGGGTGGCTGGCTCGTGAGGAGGCGGAGCTGCAGGCGCGGCTGGTCGGCGCGATGGTCCGGCACGCGGCGTGGTGCCCAGCAGACGCGGAGCTGTCGGTGCGCTGCGTCGAGCTGCATCGATACACCGAGGGCGGCTCGCTGCCAAACCCCGGCCACCGCGACAAGGGCTCGGTCGTGACCATGTCGGTGCTGCTGTCCGACCCAGGGCAGTGCGAGGGCGGGACGTTCGTCGTGTGGGACGACCGGGGACGGCCAATCGAGCAGCCCGTCGGCCAAGGCGAGGCGGTCGTCTTCCACAGCGAGCGCGTGCACAACGTGTCGCCAGTGATCGACGGCGAGCGGCTGAGCCTCGTGCTCGAGCTGTGGACAGGAGGAACGAATAGCGTCGATCGGCAGTCGTAGGCTTGAAATCCAGGCCGGGTGGCAGAGTAGGTAGTGTAGGCGGTTGTACTAGAGCCGCGTTTGTACTCCAAAAAAACGAAAAGCTCGTACTAATCGATTAGATATCTGGCCGATGCGCGTCTTGCTCGTTTTGTCGCTTGCCACCGTCGCGCTCGCAGCCCGCGGAGGCGGCGACAGCGGCAACTGCGCCTTCCAGCTCGACTTCGAGTCGGCCGTCCTCACAAGCGAGCGCCGCGTGTGGCAGCAGTCGGCTACACACCCAGAGCCACGGAGCCACACTCTTTTAGCACACAGCAGAGAGGGCTCATACGGCCGCCTCCACGCTCGCCCGTCCTGTCACCACGCAGGCAACAACCTCGGCGGGCTCGGCCCCAGCTTCGACGACCCTAACGAGATCCGGTGCGCCGTTGCCGCCCAACGCTTCAGTGCCACACTCACGCAGTCTCACACCCTCACACTCACGCGTCCCTCTCTCGATCCCCGCCCACAGGTACACGGGCGTGGCGCCCGAGGTGGACGGCGTGGCGCTCGACCTGGTCGTGACCAACACGACGCAGTACCTGCCGTGGGACTCGTCGAACACGGGCGTGCTGGGCAAGTTTGCGCAGATCAACATGCGCGCGCGCCAGCAGGCGACGTTCCGGTTCTGCTTCGTCGAGTCGGGCACGTACACGCCGGTGACGATCGAGTCGGTGGCCTTCACCTTCTACGACTTCGACA
>Ga0209713_10001325_pt1 | contig 14689 bp, 10 predicted proteins | sample ArcOceMetagenome_3_FD_187444 | JGI IMG/M metagenome (GOLD analysis project Ga0209713, IMG submission 187444) | Marine eukaryotic phytoplankton communities from Arctic Ocean - Arctic Ocean- Svalbard ARC20M Metagenome (SPAdes) (version 2) | ecosystem: Environmental > Aquatic > Marine > Oceanic...
CTACACGTAACGAGTAATCACGTCATCCTTTTCGACAGTTAAACCAGAAAACCGGTGCCGGGGTGCGGGGCAGCCACGCCGCGCGGACGCGCGGGCCGCTGAGGATGAATGCGGCGGCGGGCAGCGAGGAGACGCAGTGGGACGCGGGCACGGAGCACACCCACGACCCCGGCGGCACGCCCAGCGCGCTCGGATATTCTCAGCGGCTCGTCCTGGACGAGGACGATGCTCCGAGCCCGGGCGGCGGCTCGCCCACGCCACCGCGGGACGACGGAGTCGCCGCAGAGACGCTGGCTGCACAACAGGCCCTCGGTCAGCTCAGCGAGCTCAGCCTGAGCGCCATTGAGAGCCGCGAGGTGGACGCCGAGAGGGTGAGGCTGCTGCTGAGCATCAAGGCTCTGGCGCAGGACCAGGAGCTCGCCGGGGACCGGCGCAAGGCGAGCAGCAGCTACCTGGGCACCGGCAGGCGGGCAGGCGACCGCGAGTCCCGGGACATTATCGGTCTGCGCCGGAAGCTCGGCGGACACGCTTGGAAAAAGAGCGCCACGACCGGCAACGCGGAGCCGCTCCTGCGGGCGCGGAGAGACGTGGAGCTGTGCGATGCAGTGCAGAAGGACATGGCGCTGTGTGCGCCCTCCGCGCGGGCCCCTGCGCTGCTCTGGTCGTCGATGCCTCCCAAAAACGCGCGCAGGCTGGGGTCGCTGGACATGATGAGCGAGGTCCTGCCGCAGAGCGAGAACCACTTCCACGAGATCCCGGTGGCGCAAGACCTGGAGACGCTCAAACGTGTAGTGTTCCTGGAGCCAGGCGTTACCGAGGATGCCGCGCAGGTGGAGTCGTATGTGGGTCCTGAAGGCGAGCCAGGCATGCCCGTGGGGCTCGCGCACACGATTTCCCGAAAGGTGGTGGGCGACATCCACGCAAAGATCCAAGCGAGCCCCTTTGTGTCAGCGGCCATCCATATACCCCGGGACAGCGAAGCCTTTCGGCAGTCGCGTGCCATGTGGGCCCCTGCTTCCGGCATTGGCTCTCTTGGACCTGCCTTTGGTACTTCGCGGTCGCTCTTTGAACTTCGGGAGCACGGCATCCAGGAAGCCGAATTGTTTCCGGAAAATGCCTACGACGTGGCCACCCTGAGCAAATGTACAGACTTTCACTCAGTCGACGAGACTGCAGCACCCGGACACCATCCAGCAGGTCAAACAACAGATGGTATTCGCACAGTCTCTCCAGAGCGTTTTGGAATCCGAACTTTTACATCGAACGCAGAACTCAGCCCAGAATCGCCAGCCGGTGTTCGATCCCCGGAAAGGGCAGGCAGGCCCATGGGCTTTGATATGATCATTCAGGAGACGCATCCGCAGCAGCGCTCTCCGCGTCAACATCGGCGTGCTCTGAACCTGGAACGGGGACCCGAGACGCATGACGAAAAGCACAGAATGGCGCGATCAATTGCATCTTTCCGAGACATTGTTCCGTCGACTATCCTGGATGTGACGTCAAACTATCAGGAATTCTACCCACAAGCCAAGCAGATGACGACAGAGGCCTCTCGTGCCTCAGCCCTGCCTTTTGTCGTGAATAACAACTCATTGTTTGCGCCGAAAAATTCATACTTGCCAGCGGTATACTACGCGGGCGACGGCGTGGTGAAACATGATGACAATCTGGCCAAGTCCAAGGCGGCAGTAGAGGCAAATGAAGCGAGGCCTGCCTTGCCTGCCCTCACGGCGTTTGCGCCACCAGTCTTCAGTGTGAATGGTGGTGCCATACCTTCCACTTCGGTTGCTGTGCGTCAAATGGTACGTGTTGTCTCTTGTCGATAGCAGGGAGCAACGTTCTGCCATGCCTTATTCGCGATACCCCTTCCTGCACTCAGTCGCTGATCAGACTGCTCTCCTCTCAGGTTTCACCTCAGCAACCTCGCTACGCAGCTTCGGAAACAAGTTCTCAGCCGACAAGTGCGAGGAAAGAGACTCCGATGACACGCCCTGGGACTGGCATTGCCTTGACGCGACCTAGTACGCAAGACCAGCTACGACCATTTACTCCCTCGTCGCCATGGTTCACGGTGCCGACTACGCCAAACAATCCTGCAGAAACTGGCATCATGTTTATTGACAAGGTGAGTGACATTTTGCTTCGGACTTGTGCCGAGGAACGTGCTTTATCCTGATTTGTGCCACACGTATCTGCAGATTGGCGACGTGGAACAAGAGCTGGTAGACTCTTTTTACCCACACTTTGAGGAGTTTACATTGGGTCGGATGGTTGGGGGGCATCAACCTTCACGGCTTTCAACACCGCGCACTTCCACCTTCACTCCTGTCTCAGAATTGTCACTGCCATCAGCTTCATCAGCAACAAGGCAGCTCAAAAGTAGCGACACCGTGAGGGACATTCGGACTGCTGACATAAAGGAGTGGACAGTACCTCGCACGCCTCGCACACAGGAATTGGGCTTGAAGTGGGTGAGGATACGAAAACTGGGAGATGACGCCAAACCGGTGACTGGGACTGCATTAAGCAATGTGAAGCTTGCAGCGGCGCTGAAAACAAAGCTTGAGTTTACAAAGGCCGAGTTCGAACGATTTGGCGTGTCTGATCTGTCGCCAGACAGCTATGTTGAGGTGCATACGATTGGATTAGCGTGGATGTGCGTGGGCTCAACCCAACCTGGTACGGGAACTCAGGTCAACAGTGAGGCGCTGGCAGTAGCATTGCAGACCAAGATGGGATTCGACAAACAAGAATTGCTGAGTTTGAATGTGCCATATCTGTCATACGACAGCTATATCCAGGTTGATGGCAAGTACTTCAAACCCACTGCAGATCAAAGAGGCATACAGTTCTTCAAACCTGCCGATGTAGATCCTCCACGTGCTATCGGCAAAGAAAACAGACTGAAAATGGGCCAAAACCTGAAATCTTCGCCACCGCGGACGCCGCAACAGGCAAATGCTGAGCCTCCGTCGCGCGCAAGGAAGGCAGATCCTCTTCGTGATTTACTTGAAGCTAGGGAGGGCTTCAAGGCCAACAAAGAAGTGATCAGCTCCGTCGAGGTAGTTATCAATGAAGGGGGCTACGGTCATTGGGATGCCCAGACATTATGGGCAGTTGGAGGTATGTTGATTTGCGAATCTGAGCCCTATGATCAGAAGGTGGAAACATGGCGAGCAGCCAAGCGCGGAATCGCAGGGCATTATGCTGAGGACCTTGTGTTTGAGTCGAAGTTAATGAGAATCTGTCACGTTGATGAGATCATTCTGCTGCAAGAACGTTCGCTGCAGGATAAGGCCTTCGCACTTGATATTGTTTCAGCTGAAATGCATGCGAACTTCAAGTCAAAGTTTGTCTGGAAGAAAGGCCTCACTGGAATTCGCGCGGAGCGCGGCGACGTGTTGCGAGTATACCGTGCAAAAGGGAACGATAAGGTGTATGCCGAGTACCAGGGGTACCCTGGCATTGTGCCTGCCTCTGCAATAGAGGTCTCCAATCAGGTCACAAAACGGTCAGTGACTATGGCATTCAAATCTTTGGAAAAACTGCATGAATGCATCAAAATATTGCACGATCTGTCCCCAAAAGCTGGTCTACAATTGGAACCACGGACTGCTCTTCTGAATGCATTTGGCAGAGAAGGGATTAGCAATAAAAAGTCTCGCCAGACGCGGGCGGCGCTCCAAGATGCCTTCGTGCATGCACACTGCCGCATGGCTGATCTCCAGTCACTGGTCGAGCGAGAGCATGAGATGCTCCAGGTCTCAACTTCAAAGGCAAAATGTGCAAATACGACTAGGGATTGAATTGTATTCTGCCTTGCTTTCTGTTGCTTTCTAACACTGGGGCCCTGTTGAATTTGAAATCAGGACCAAGTGGACATGTCGGTGCTCATGGGTATGCCGCGCAGGCAAGTAAAAGCGAAAGATCTTAAGAATTTACCAGCCGCTACAATCTCCTCGCCACCCATCAATGCAAATCACTTTAACACGCCTTACAACGAACCTTCATCCGCGTTGCGAAACGCAGATCTTGCATCACCGCGTGCAGCTGGGCCAATCAGTACACGGTCGAATGCCTCACTAATGGCACAGGAGCCATCCACACCAAAGACCCCTAGTTCGCCGCTGGCACGACGCACCAACGCTGCTGCGGCTAAAGGGGCAGACAAGGGGAAGAAGAGGACGAACAAGGTTGTGAAGTTCGGTGTATGTGCGGTTTGCGAAAAGCACGGTCAGTGCATGGTGAATGTGCCAAAATACTGTAATCGTTGCGCCCTGAAGTCAGTCAACGACAATCTCAACAAAGGAGATCTCCGAGAAGCAACTGTGGCTTGTCATCATTTGGTTCAGCTCGTCTACCAAGACGAGACCGTTCGTGAAATTACGGTTGGAGAAAATTCGGCATTGCAGACACGCTGTGGCGACGCACGTGCTCGGGTGCAGGAAGCCACCCGTCTGAGCGATATTCGAGATCTATTTAGAGCCGCGCACTGCGGCGACGTCACGAAAATTGCTGAGCTGGCGGCCTCTGGTATAGATTGTACAGCATCTGTTGGTCATTTAGAGTGGGTGCCTAGTCAGGGCTTTTTAACGACGCGCTCTGTTCTACGTGGTTTCAATGCTGTGCACTATGCATGTATGGCTTTTACGGGTCTTGAAGTCGATGGCAAGAAAGAGGCCCTTGTCAAACTCGTCGATGGGCTTGGGCTTGACCCGCATGTGCCTGCTGAGGATGGACGGCTACCGATGCACATCGCTGTCAATGAAATGCCCTGTTTGAACTACTTGATCAACGAAAAGCATGGCGATGTTGAGTGGCGAGATGGTGATGATCGGACTGTGCTGCATCATGCCGCTATGTACGGCGGGCTTGAATGCCGAATTTTCCTCATAGGCGTCTGCGAAGCGGATCACACGGTTCAGGATCGTTTCAATAAGACGCCTGTTGACTACAATCCAGACATCGCAACCTTAGTCAGCAAAAAACGCAGTCTAAAGATGATTTGCGCTTTCTTCAAGAACGTGATTGTGATGAAATGCTTTTTTCTCATGAAAAGGTACAAGAAAGACCCACCTTACATGCTCAAGTTTGTTCCTACGGATGAGCGGAAGCAAAATATTGTGCTTGCAGCACGAGTCACCCGCCGTCGCCTTTATCAAGACTGGCACGACCACGGACATCCTCGCCTCCTGAAACCCTGGAGCTCACTCCTGCACGAAAAGAGTGGTATCAGCCTGCAGTCAGAGCTATCACGATTATCGAGTCTGGAATGGACAAACGCTTTGGAGTGGAGCTGGTACATAGGGCACGAATCGCCAAGTTGCCTGTCTCCCCTTGACTCTCCCGTGTGGGAAATTTGGGGCGGTGATCCTGGTGATTTCGAACAAGATCCAGCATTGGTGAACCAGGAGGCTGACGAAGACCTCAATATGACCATGGCTGAGCAAGGCAAATCCCTGACGGTCAGCACCTTTGTGGTACACTATGACGCTAAGATTGTTTACCGGCTGGAATCACGTCCACCCACATCTGAGCACGACCTTCAAAACCGTGTCAGAACACCGAAGGACAAAGCCATGCGCACAATTAAGCCCCATGTATCGCTGCGTCCCGACTGTGAAAAGGACGATAATATTTCGCGTGCTGGCAGCTTATGGAGTCGTGTGGGATCGTTTACTCGCGCGCTATCGTTCGGGCGAGTCATATCCGGGGGTTCGCAAGCGCCATCTATGACAGGCATAACGCGTCAATCATCCGTCTTGTCTGCTGCAGCATCTTTTTCGCGCGTGTTTTCCTTTTCTTCGAAAGCACCTACGACCACGGAGTCTACAGAAGGGCAAGGAATCTCGTCCGGAGAAGACCCGACGCTGGGGGCCAAAGCAATAGCAGCATCGTTTTCCCGTGCATTTTCTATTGCCAAGCGCAAGCCCAGCACCGGTGTTGCCAGTGAAGGTGTCGGCGAATACAGCGGAGTCGATCCACCGTCGGGGAAACCTACAATCGATTCCCACATTCCTCCTATCCCGCCGTCCGAGGAAAGGTCTGGTCTGTCGGTGCTCAGAGCGGCTTCAACTTTCAAAAGATCAATCATCCCGCCCGAGGCCACTGAGTAAGAGGGTAAGCGGCGTAAATGTAAAGAGCGGGACTGTCGTCGAACAGAAACGGCCTTCTGCGGAGTACCCTAGAAGGGCGTAATGATGGTGTTGCAGAGCTTTTGCCTTCACTTTCCTTTTAATAGAAATTAAATCAAATAATAACAATATCCAGTTCACTTTTCCCCCTCATCCTATGTCAATTGTTCACTCTCGTCTTCTGGAATGGTTGTGATGCCCTGCTCGGCCTCAGTTTCTTGCTTCTTGTCGGCAGAAGAGGAAGCTGTTGTAAAACCTGAACCTATCCGAGAAATCTCCTCATCCTGTGTGACATTGGATCCAGCACTCGCCACAGGTTCAACTGAGATGAGAGGATGAGCAGTGTAGGGCAGATGAGGGAGCACACAAGATCAGATTAAGGAAGATTAAGGAAGAACATTATCATACATCAAGCTCAGAAGGGCATATCACGTTCAGGGCGATGCACTGACTCACGTGAAGGGACGATTTTGCCCTGGTCGACGAGTTTCTTCATTTCGCGATTTACGGCATCCTTTAAGTTCATCACCGTGCCCGTTCTCGAACACTGCGAAAACAAACAAAAAATAAATTGGGATTACGCTTCTCAACTGATGTTGTCTGCATCAGATTAAGTACTAATCCAAACAAATCATTTCGCCACAGCCGCCACGGCATATCTCAAAAGGGGCGCTAGGCTACAATGCTGCAGCATGCAAACAAGAATGAGATTTGTCTGGTCTGGGTGGAAATTATTTTGTACCATAAATTTCGAATTTTCGTTGACAGCAGGGGGCTGGGCGTTTGCATCCTCTTCGGATTGCTCAGCATTCTCATGAGGGTAGTGCACAACATGATATCCCTTCCTGCATATGCGAGAATCCGTGATGAGTGTGGTGTGCAGGCACAAAAGTCAATGCCTCATACCTTGCATATGCGTGTGAATGCGATCCGCCTAAGGGTGATAAAGCGGACACAGTGTAATTTACCACTGCCCCGAATCACCCAATCCGAGAAGTATGTCTCCCTTTTTGTGCCAGAAGACTACCAAAAGTGAACCGTTCGCCTTCCCCTAAGGGGCACCACCTGTCCGCTTTATCAGCCTTACGCGGCTGATGTCAAAAATGCCGTGCGACCACACAATACTTTATGCTGACTCAACACCTTCAATGAATACATACCGCACAAGCCAACGATGATGCTGCATATGCGTAGAAGTCACCGCCTCCTGGACAACTTGATATATGGGGACGTGCTTCGTAATCTGTTCACGTTGGTGACGAGCACACGTCACCTTCAACAAGATGAGCATGTGACATCTCACATCTGTACAATTGTTAGTATGCACATACGCATTGCATGAAAGGAGGGTGCTACCGTCCAATTGCGATGTGCAGGCATGTCCTCGCGTTTGATTCCTTTGTATTCATCATCTTCGATGACCATTCCTATCCAGGAGCGCAGGAAAGTGAGAGAGTATATAATGCAAATAAAAGCGCACAGATGTATCGTTATGCAAATCGCAGCTTCGCGTCGATGACGCGAACGACAAACAATCACACGACATCTTTGTAGACACGCAGATGTATATTGGGAAAGAACAAGGACAATTGCCACACCGTCTGTGTAGCAGAGCGTCCGTTTGAACCATTTGACGCGAACGTCAAAGTTATCGCCCCTCTTACTTCGGCTTGCGATTGTTTCGTCGGAAATATGATCCGTGTGGTAGTGCACTTCCAAGAATCCTTTCTTGGGCACTTCCTTGATCCAGGTTGAGGGAAGTTCAAATTCCTGACAGGGAAAAGCATCTAGCACGTCAGATCCCTGACACGCTTCCTGCGCCCATAACAAAACTGGAATGTGTTCCAACAAGGGGGCACAGACCGATGAACAAAGTGTGCACACCTGTGATTGCGACCGCAAGAGAGCGAGCAACAAAAAGAATGAGGGAGAGAGATAGAAATTTGAAATACTAAACAGACCTTGCCATCCATTCGTTCGCCCACCCAATTTTCTCCGGGTTCCTTGACTGCTAAATCAACAAGGCACTGAGCCACAATGTTTTGATCGCGATTTGATAGGTCCAGCCGGTACATGACATCTGCATCTAATGGATTCCTGCGAGGGAGAATAGATTAGTAGATAGCAAAAATGTTCAAAGATTGTCGACAGCTGGCTGGTGAATAAACATCATGACAAACGTTATTATCACATATGAATACCAGCAATTGAGCCAGCCCAGTCTTTTGAGCACGGCATTGATTTCCAGGTCGTCTTTCGCTGACGGAGTATCATCATCTGAATCAAGAATATCTTCAGTAAATGCATACACCAACGACAAAATAAAAAAATAAAAAAGCAGCAGCTGGCTTCAATCTCTACTGGGACTGATTCTCGGGCAACACCGTGTTGGGATGTAGGCAATCTATGAGTGCTGTTGAGCTTTTGGCTATGCGTGACATTGACGCATGCATCATGATCTATGCGTCAATGTCACAAAGGGTGTCTGGAGCACATTACACGCCTTACCTTCAAATACCATGGGAATGCCGCCGTTGCCAATTGTTCGAAGCTCTAACATAATTTTCTTCAAAAAATTCTCTAGATCGATCACCCGTCGGTGACACATAACAACGGCATCCACCTAATCGCAATCAACTGTCAATGAAACTTGTGCTACAGGCGAAAGAGAACATGTCGACGAATTGAATGCGAGTACACACATACCCTAGCAGTGGGTTTCTTGAACTTGGTCACAATGCAGCGAACTTGTTCAGAAGTGAAGTACTCGTCGCAGGTATATGGACGAAGCACCATGTCAAGCTTTTCGTCGTCTGTTTTTGCGTATGTGCACATGCAGGTGATAATCAACAGCAATTTTCGATACACATTGAGTGTCTTTCTTCATGTACATTCGTCTGTGACTGAGCGAATGGAGTTCTCAACGCATCCATAAATGCTCTGGCACCTGTCATGTGGACGTCGTCAAGATCGTAGAGAAGCTCCATAAAATATTCGTCGGCGAGCGGTAGCATGTTATTTGGCGGGCGCTCAGTAGACACGTAGTCGAACTCCAGGATACCCTAACATTTTATGCAGCAACATCGCGAGTGTTGTACGTCAGACTTGCGTAACACTGCAAATTGTTGACTGACAAGCAATACGCAGGATTAATGGGATGATGAGTTAGCATGCCGAACTCAAGTGAGCATCAAGCAAAGCACCTGATCTGGGAGACGCCAGACGCCGGTCCACCTAAACTCCTCCCCATTGTACGTTTCATTGCGGAAGTTCATGTAGTAGCCGTCATCACTAGTATCAGCAAGTCCATTATCCTTTCGCATCTGGGGGGAACGTATCTGGGTCAGTTATCTAGCAACGCCGGCATCGTAGTGCATGCATTTGCAAGTTGTGGTGTATGTTTGCCTGGCGCTCGAAGTTGTTGACCATGAGCACCTTGTTCGCGAGCTCGCGGTCAAAGGTCGACTGCGCAGTCATCAGCATTCGTACACATGAGCGCAGAAAGAACATGACTACCCTAATTTCAGAAGCTAGCAGCGTTTAAATCGTGCGAATATATGCACACAAATATGATGTTCAGACATGTCAGCGACATGCACCTCCAGTCTGAGTTTATAATGTCCCGTCGGATTGTCATCACTGTAACTCCACATCGGCCCCAACTCATTCCGCAACTTGGCAAGCTCTGCTTTGGTCAACTCCTCTTCCACTAAATAGAATTCCTCACGGTCAACAATGCGCGAAAACAGATTCAAAATGAGAGTAATTTTAGAGCGACTGGAAAGATTTGCTTCTTGCATCATCTTTGCGAGCTGCTCACAAGTCAAGTCGATCTCCTCAGCCACCTTCTGCACCTGTGTGATCCGATCTACCTCTGAACGATCTGCAGCCGACACCATCGCACTCAATTTGTTAAAGGTGTTGGCATTCATGACATTTTCTTTTGTGGCTTTTCGCACAAATTGCACGTACGTGAATTCAAGAGTACCCTCTCTAGGGAGCAGATCACCACGATTCATGTACTTCGAAGCGTCAATCTGTCCTCTATCATGCTTTGGGTTGCGCCATTGGTCAACAATATTCTTGCCTGCAATGCGCACGAGAGACAGAGCGATGGATCTATCATACGGCGCGCTCAAATCTAAAGAAAATTCTGTGCCAGTGCACTCACTAGGGTTAAAATCACATTGTTTGGATTTCGTATCAAAGTTGCATTTCTCGAATCTCAGCTGCCGTTCCGCTCCAAACGAGTCCATGAGCTTGAACACAAGTTTTGCGCCGACTGGACCAAGAGGGTTGTCGTTGAGCAACAGGCGGTCGAGAATTGTGTTGAATTTCAAATTCTCGCATATGATAAGGCAATTCCGCTCATCTAATCCATTATGACTGAGGTTTAAGGATAGCAATGTTGAATTCAATTCGAATGCGTTCGCCCAAGAATCGAAGTGCTTGGAGCCGCCAAGCCCGTTCCACTCAAGATTCAAATTTTGTAGTGTCGAATTTGTAGCAAGGGCCTCACCAATCGTGGCAACCCCCTTACCACGTATGGCATTCCAGGACAAGTCCAAGTTCACGAGTTTTTCGCAATGGTTGATCGCATCGCCTATTGCAACCGACCCATTGGAGGCAATATTATTATGGGAGAGATCAAGTTCCTCAAGCGAGATTGCCTCCTGAATGTAATTCATAAGGGTGATGATTTCAGAGTCCATGAGCTTGTTTTTGCTGATATCGAGTTTCTTCAAGGAAAGTAAAGTAGGGATCGTTCGGCTCAGAGCCATCATGCCCAGTCGGCCAATATGATTTGTGGATAAATCAAGCACGAGCACGTCGACATTGTCTCTCAGGGCGTCAATCATCTCTGCTGATCCCGACTCCTCCATGCGATTGTCGCGCAGCGACATGTATTGGAGGTTTTTCATGGTGCGGAGGCTTGGCGCCAGCGCCTGTACAGTCGCGTTTCCTGCACCATAATGCTTGAGATCAAATCCGTCTTTACGCTGGCGCGTGACGATGGAAGCCTTGGGTAGAATGTTGAGCTCCTTGCACTTGGAAAGATACAGGACCCGAATATCCTGCATCTGTGCCGCACGCGCCCTCTCCTTTGCAAGCTGCTCTTGGTCCTCAGGTTCCTCCTCAGGATCGCCAGCCTTTGACTGCTCAGCACGATTTAGGCGCTGGTTTTGCAATAGTTTTGAAAGCTTCTCGACTTTGACCATCCGTCTATTGTCCATTGCCTCTTCCATCTCCTCCTTGAGTTGTGCCTCGACATCTTTTGTCATGACCTTTTCGCTCACCTCGCGCTCAAGGTGATCGCGCACAAACTCGAAAAATTTAAGCTTATTTTTCCGCTGGGCCAGTAGAAATTTCTCATCTTCCTTCCCGTAGTTGTGACCAGCTCTCAACTGCTCGCGCCTTGCTGCCACTTTGTTCTCCGACGAATCATCTTCGCTCAGGTGCTCAGAATCAGAGGACTCACTGCGCAAAGCATGGTACGCCTCATCGAACTCCCCACAATCCAAAACATTGTACTCTTTTGGAATTGGGGGTGGCGGTCGTTTAATTCCCCTGGCTTTGGCCTCCTTGTACTGGTGTACGGTGCCCTGACAGTGCTGAGCGAGAAGCTCCTCATTGATGAAATAGCGTGAGCAGATTTCGCAGTGCAGCTTGCCAAAACCCTTGGGCGCAAAATACTCTTTGGACGCTGATTTATGATCGGGGTCTAAGGGCAGTGGATTGCGGTGGAATGCTAAGACCTGAGTGTTTCCCGCGGTCGAAATTGCAGGCTTCTTTTCAAAAAACGCGGAGGGAATGTGTCCAGTCGAACACCCTTCTAAGGTCTTGAGATAAAAGTCTGGTACTTCAAGCTTTTTCCATTTCGACGCTGGTTTTCTGCCTATATAGGTCTTTCGCTGCTTCTGGTCAGTTGCCTCTGACTCAACATCCTTGAGCACAATGCCACTGTCAGGCGCGTCGTGGTACGGTGAGGTTTGGCGCCGGCGCCCCGATGCGGGACTCGCCACGCTTCGGGGAGTTCCCCTGCTTGACAAAGACCGAGGCGTGTGCAACAAACCGCGGGCAGAGTTGAGAGATCCCGACAGTGGAATGTGCACCGACAGCTGGTTTGGTGGAGCTAATGGGCTCCTGGTGTCAAGGGGTTGCATACTCGGCGTTCCAATGCTCAACGGCGAGTACAGGGGCGTCCCCAAATGCGCCAGACTCCGCGGCGTCATACTCACGTCGAGAGGAGGTAGACCCCATCCAGGACCGCCCTCAAGCCGATCGGAGAGAGAGCCTCCCAGGGAGGCAAACTGAGGAGAGTCCAGCCAGCCACCCTCTGCAGGCTGATCGCGCGGGGTTTCGCCGAAGTGAGAGATGCTATCGCCCGCGGACGACAGCGATTTCAAGGGTTGGTGGTGGATGGTGTACTCGCCGTATCTCGCAAGCTGGAAGTCCTTCTTCATTTGTCCTGCTTCGTGCGTGCCCGGAAGGCCTGCGAAGTAGCCCTTTGCACTGCCGTCGTTGTCTAGCCTACCGCGCGCCCGCGCTCGGGACTCCACGTCAGCACCAGGGGCTCTGCCAGCGCCCAGCTCATCCCGGGCAAAATGCCCCAAGTGTGCCCCTGCTGTCTTCGGCGGCATCGACCCCTGCCAGTGACACACCCGCCGGTCACTCTCCCGCACCTGGGCCGGCCTGCACGCGCGAGCACTTGCACGCCCGTGGTGCGACGCACGCGCCTCGTGCACAGCAGCGGGAGAGGGCAGACCTTATCGGTGGGCACGAGGACGTCCAGAGGCATGCGCGGCGACGGCCTCGCGCCCCGCTGCGACTTGCTCTCCCGTTCCCTCATCCGCGGCGTCCGCAGAGTCTTGGCGCCGCGGGGGTTCAGAAACAGCGGGCTGTCGACGTCGCCGCGGCTCGGCCCGGCCGCGGGTGGGCCACGAGCCAGCGACGGCATTCCTGGCGGTGGAGCGGTGCGGAGAGGTGGTCTGCGTGCGTGCGTGCGTGTGTGTGTGCGTGTGTGCGTGCGTGTGGGCGCGTGGCGTGCATGTGTGCGGCGAGCGTACGCCAGAGCGCACGCGTGCACACACATGCGCACACATGCGCGCAAAGTCCGGCGCGCGCATGGCCTGCCGTGCTCGCGGCGGCGGGTCTCGGAGGATGGCGCACCTGCCGCCTCTTGCCCCCGCTGGCTGAACTCAACTGTCCGAAGTTCGTGGGTGGACTGTCGCCAAAAGGAGGAAGAGGCGTAGAGGTCAGCATAGGAAGACGGCGCGGAGAGAGGAAGAAAGACTGCAACCTCGGTGGCCTTTCGGTGGGCCGCGCGCCGTTAAGCGCGACGGTGGCCTTTCGGTGGGCCGCGCGCCGTTAAGCGCGAGGCGAACGTGGCGGACGTCTTCCTTATCTCAACTCTCGAAGACGCAGGGACCGACTAAGGGACCGGCAGCTGCCCGGTGGCTGCTGGTGGGTTCCTTTCCCACTTCCAGGTCGGCATCCTGGTCTCTAGTTGTTGCATACTTGCACACAGTGCAGCTTCGCAGGGCGCCCCTTTGCCGTGCGGCTACACCTTTACAGCTTGCTCTTCAAGTACGCACTGTCAACTTAGTTCTCGGAGGATTTGCGCAGATCAAGTCCCAAGAGCGATTACCTTGCTCAGCGCCACCTAAGCCGTCACGGTACCACTCATCAAGCTGGACATGGTGCCGCTCCTGCCGCCGCCGCCGTCCATGCCCCTGCAGGCGGGCGTCGCAGCGTGGCGTGAGCTACGGGAGCCGCGGGGAGGTGCGGACGGGGGACGGGGGCGTGACGAGTCGAGCGTGGCCGAGGGCGGGGTCCGTGGGCGTCTGGACACGAGGTGCGTGCAAGTATTCCGCAATGCTGCTGTGTGATCTCCCGCAAAGCCGCGTGCCCGCCTGGCCGTTGTGTGTCTCGTGCAAAGGCGTGTGCTGTGCATCACTCCAATCGGCGCACGTCGCGCGCAGATTGCCTGGTTGCGGAGCTGCGGCGCGAGATGCTGGCTGGAGCGTGCGGCAGCAGCTGCTCCGAGAAGGCCTTCACTCTGAGTCCGCCGACTACATCATCGAGCTGCACGAGAGGCTGCGCGGGGTTGTAAAGACCCAGCCGAGCGCTCACACAGGTGATGGACAGCCAGAAGAGGCGGGAGAAAAGATATCGGATGAAGAGAACGTCGGGCTTCTCGCAGGCAGTAGCGAAGAGGAAGAGGAGCAAGAGGAGCAAGAGGAGAGAGAGCGCGCGCGGAGGGGGAGACGAAGGGCGGCCAGGAAGGAGTTGAGTGCAGTATTGGCCAGCCTGGGGTCCGCGGAGCGGGGCGAAGCACATGCAGGGATGCAGGCTGGCGAAGGGCTGGATGCCGAGGACAATGACAGCGAGGTCGAGGCAGGACAAGGGGGGTGGGATTGGGATGGAGCAGAGGTGTGTGAGTGGGAAGGGGCAGACTATCAGGCACTGAACAGCGAGAATGAGGACGAGGAGGAGGCGCAGGAGGAGGAGGAGGAGGAGGAGGAGGAAGAGGAGGAGGAGGAAGGTTTATTCAA
>Ga0209713_10001326_pt1 | contig 14687 bp, 14 predicted proteins | sample ArcOceMetagenome_3_FD_187444 | JGI IMG/M metagenome (GOLD analysis project Ga0209713, IMG submission 187444) | Marine eukaryotic phytoplankton communities from Arctic Ocean - Arctic Ocean- Svalbard ARC20M Metagenome (SPAdes) (version 2) | ecosystem: Environmental > Aquatic > Marine > Oceanic...
AAAAAGCGGAAATGTAAAAACAGTGGTGATGGGCGTAAACGAATCTATTTTGGATGGAAGTGAAACTGTAATTTCTAATGCATCTTGTACCACAAACTGTGCTGCACCTATGATAAAAATAATTGATAATTTGTGTGAAATACAACATGGATTCTTATCTACAATTCATTCTTATACGAGCATTCAAAACTTGCATGATGGTCCTCACAAGGATCTAAGAAGAGGAAGAGCTGCTACACTTTCAATTATTCCAACTACAACTGGAGCAGCAACAGCTGTTACCGAAATATTCACTCACCTTGAAGGAAAAATAGCTGGGAGCGCCAATAGAGTTCCTGTGCCAGATGGTTCGCTTACAGAGCTTGTTTTAACTGTTAAGAACAATAAATCAGTAGAAGAAATTAATGCTGCTTTCAAAAAAGCATCTGAATCTAACATGAAACACATTTTGGATTATAACGTAGATCCTATTGTATCTATTGATATAGTTGGAAATGAATCGTCTTGTATTTTTGATTCTACGCTTACTCAGGTATTAGAAAATACAATAAAAATTGCAGGTTGGTACGATAACGAGATTGGCTACTCTAGTAGATTAGTTGACTTAGTTGTGTTTGTTTCGAAGTAAAAACTTACCTCCTACTTCTAGTCCTTTCAGAAACTTGAGGATTATATTTCACAATCTCTTTTGAGTACTTTTCAGAAATTTTAATAAGCATATCTTTTGCTTCTTCTTTAGAATCAAAACCTCCTGTTTTTATTTTACTTCTATGAGTTTTATTTAATAAAACTACAGAATAGACTCTCGGTAATTTTACTGGTTGACCTTCCATAAGTCATTCTTGAATAACTCCTAACCATTATGGCTATGAATGGATATTGAGCTAATATATCCTTACCTATAGATTCTATATTTACTAGATCTTTCTTATTAGGATCATGAAAACTTGCTGAATTAATTACAGAAGTGAATAAAAATACAATTCCAACAACTAAAACTTCCACAAGGATCTCTCCCGCTTAATCCAATTTAAGTACAGCCATAAATGCAGCCTGAGGAACTTCTACATTTCCTACTTGTCTCATTCTCTTCTTTCCTTTCTTTTGCTTTTCAAGTAGTTTTCTCTTTCTAGAAATATCTCCTCCATAACATTTTGCTGTTACATCTTTACGCACTGCTTTCACAGTTTCTCTAGAGATAATTTTAGCTCCAATTGCTGCTTGTATAGCAATATCAAATTGTTGCCTTGGGATTAGTTCCTTCAGCTTAGCACAAATTCTCTTTCCTAAATCGTAAGCATTATCTTGATGAACAAGAGCAGACAAAGCATCCACAGGATCTCCATTCAATAAAATGTCTAGTTTAATTAATTTTGATTGTCTGTAACCAATTGGGAAATAATCGAAAGAAGCATATCCTTTCGAAAGCGATTTTAATTTATCATAAAAATCAAAAACTATCTCAGCCATTGGCACTTCAAAAGTTAGCTCTACTCTATCCGAAGTTAAATAAACTTGATTGGTTAGCATTCCTCTTTTATTAATACATAAACTCATAATAGGTCCAACAAAATCTGATTTTGTAATGATTTGAGCCTTAATAAATGGTTCTTCTATATAATCTATTCTCGAAGGATCTGGCAAATCTGAAGGATTATTCAATTCTAATAATTGGTTTTCTTTTCTAAGAAAAGCTTTGTAAGAAACATTTGGCACTGTAGTAATTACAGTCATGTTGAACTCACGCTCCAATCTTTCTTGAATAATCTCCATGTGCAACATTCCTAAGAATCCACATCTAAAACCAAAACCAAGAGCTGCCGAACTTTCTGGAGCAAATACTAAGGAAGCATCATTTAACTGAAGCCTTTCCATTGCATCTCTTAACTCTTCATATTCATCTGTATCTACTGGGTAAATTCCTGCAAAAACCATTGGTTTCACATCTTCAAAACCTTTTACAGCAGTTGTACAAGGATTTTCAACCGTAGTTACTGTATCTCCTACTTTTACTTCTTTCGCTTCTTTTATTCCAGAAATAATATAACCAACATCTCCTGCGCAAATTTGTTTTTTAGGCATTAAATCCAATCCTAAGTTTCCAATTTCATCTGCAAAATATTCTTTTTCTGTATTGATGAACTTTACTTTATCTCCTTTGTTCAATTTTCCATTAAGCACTCTGAAATAAGCAATAATTCCTCTGTAAGAATTATAAACCGAATCAAACACCATGGCTTGAAAAGGGGCTTCTAAATCTCCTTTTGGAGCTGAAACTCTACTCACAACTGCTCTCAAAATCTCTTCTACTCCTAACCCAGTTTTTCCACTAGCAGGAATGATATCTTCTTGGGTACATCCAATTAATTCTATGATTTGATCAGAAACTTCTTCTGGCATTGCTCCTGGCAAATCCATTTTATTTAAAACAGGTATAATTTCTAAATCGTGCTCTAAAGCCAAATATAAATTAGAAATAGTTTGTGCTTCAATTCCTTGGGAAGCATCTACAATAAGTAACGCACCTTCACATGCAGCAATAGAACGAGAAACTTCGTAAGAAAAATCTACGTGCCCTGGAGTGTCAATCAAGTTCAACACATACTTTTCTCCGTCTTGCTCATATTCCATTTGAATAGCATGACTTTTAATCGTTATTCCTCTTTCTCTTTCCAAATCCATATCATCCAAAGTTTGGCTTTGCAAATCTCGGTCGGAAATAGTTCCTGTAGTTTGTAAAAGTCTGTCTGCAAGAGTACTTTTCCCATGATCAATGTGGGCAATAATGCAGAAATTTCTAATGTTTTTCATAAAGTTGATACTCAAAATATATTATAGCAAAAATACAAATTAAGTATCAGTTAAACCTAGGTTTTTTAGTTTTATTACCTTCCCTTTTTAATTTTCCTTAACTCTTACCCAAAAGATGGATTTTTGATAAAGTTTTATCTACATTTGCATATTATTTAGAATGTTTAAAAATAACGACTAATTACATTATGATTTATATAAACAATTTACACGCTTCAATAGGCGAAAAAGAAATACTGAGAGGGATAAACCTTGAGGTAAAAGCTGGAGAAGTACACGCAATTATGGGCCCAAATGGCTCAGGAAAAAGTACTTTATCTGCTGTATTAGCAGGAAATGAAAACTATATAATCACAGAAGGTTCTGTCGATTATATAGGGGAAGATTTATTGGAACTTTCTACAGAAGAAAGAGCAAGAAAAGGAATTTTCCTTGCGTTTCAATATCCAATTGAAATCCCAGGAGTGAGTAACATGAACTTCTTGAGAACAGCAATAAATGAAACGAGAGAAGCAAAAGGGGAAGAACCAATGGCAGCCAAAGAATTTTTGGCTAGAGTGAAAGAAAAATCTGCTTTAGTAGAATTGGACGCTTCTTTATTGAAAAGATACGTGAACGAAGGATTTAGTGGAGGAGAGAAAAAGAGAAATGAAATATTTCAAATGGCAATGCTTGACCCTAAGTTAGCTATTTTGGATGAAACAGACTCTGGCCTTGATATTGATGCACTTAAAATTGTATCGCACGGAGTTAATAAATTGAAATCGAAAGATAATGCAACTATTGTTATTACGCATTACCAAAGATTATTGGACCACATAGTTCCAGACTTTGTACACGTTTTGTACAAAGGAAGAATCGTGAAATCTGGAGGTAAAGAATTGGCTCTAGAACTAGAAGAAAAAGGATACGACTGGATTAAAGAGGAAGTAAACGCTTAATTAAAAATTTAAAAAGCGAAAAGAATGACAACTATTATTGCAAATAACAAAGTATCTGAATTTGTTTCGAGCATAGCAAACGAAAACTTGCCATGTTGGGAAAAATTTTCAGAATCAAGAAAAAAAGCCAAAGAAATTCTAACCCAATTAGATTTTCCTACAACAAGAAACGAATACTGGAAATACTCAAGAGTTACTAAAATAGCTAGTGAAAACTACCATTTCAAAAATTTATCGGAAGAAAAAATTGACTTGGATGAAGTAAGAATACCAAATTTAGAAACCTATGAAATCGTTTTTATAAACGGATTTATCTCTTTAGTAAATTCTAATTTACCTAGTTCAGATGAGTTAGAGATTGTTGCTTTTAGCGATTCAAAATCTCACGATTACGATTCGTTTTTTTCTAAAAACTTGGATTCTATTACCAATATATTCTCTGCACTTAACACTGCTTACTTTACAGATGGAGTAATTATAAAAGCAAAAGGAGAATTTGCTAAACCTATTCACATTATACATTATTCTACTGGTGAGAACATTATTTCTCAACCAAGAAATATGTTTGTGTCTACTACAAACTCTTCGCTTACTATTCTAAAAAGTTCTATAAATAATAACACGAATAAGTTTTTTCAAAATTCGGTAAACGAATTCTTCTTAGAAAAAAATAGCAAACTAAATTTCTATGTAATTCAAGATTACAAAAAAGGAATGAAGGTTATGACTACAAATGTAGTAAATCAAGAAAGAGATTCGGTATTTTCTGCTTACAACTACACAATAAAAGGAGATTGGATAAGAAACAACACCAATGTATTTGTGAATGGTAAAAACTGTGAAACAAACTTATTTGGAGCTTACCAACCTACAGGTAGTGAGCACATAGATAATCATACTATAGTGGATCATTTAGCTGCACATTGTGAGAGTAATGAACACTACAAAGGAACTATAGCAGACAAAGCTACAGGAGTTTTTAACGGAAAAGTATTCGTAAGAAAAGATTCTCAAAAAATAAATGCATTTCAAAGTAATAACAATGTCTTACTTTCTGATGAGGCTACAATGAACTCTAAACCTGAGTTAGAAATATATGCTGATGACGTAAAATGTAGCCACGGTTCTACTTCTGGACAACTGGATGATGAGGCTGTATTCTACTTGCAATCTAGAGGGCTGAGCAAAAAATCTGCAACAGCATTATTAATTGGAGCATTCTTGGGAGAAGTGGTAGAAAAAATTGAAATCCCAGAACTGAAAGAAAAAGTATTAGAATTATACGGAATGGAGTAAATCTAGATCCTGGATTATAGATTGCTTCGCTCTTAGAGTTTAGAGTAATGAAAATTGCTTTTTTTGAGATAGAATAAATTACACAAATTGATTTTTTTATTTATTTAAAATCTAAAAATCTATAATCTAAAAATCTAAATTTTGAAAACATTAAAGGAGATAAGAAACGACTTTCCAATTCTATCACGAGAAGTGAACGGAAAACCACTTGTGTATTTGGACAATGGAGCCACTACCCAAAAACCTCAAATAGTAATAGATGCAATAAGCAAATATTATGATAATGAGAATAGTAACATCCATAGAGGAGTTCACTTATTGAGTCAAGAAGCAACTACTGCTTATGAAGAGGCTCGAGTAAAGATTCAACAATTTATTAATGCTAAGCATTCTCATGAAGTAATTTTTACTTCGGGAACTACGGGCTCTATTAATTTAATTTCAAGTTCTTTTGGAAAAAAGCACATCCAAAAAGGAGACGAAATTATTATTACAGCAATGGAACATCATTCTAATATTGTTCCTTGGCAAATGCTTTGCGAAGAAAAGGAAGCGATTCTTAAAGTAATTCCTATTAATAAAAAAGGAGAATTAATTGTGAAAGAATTCAAAAAATTAATCACAGAAAAAACGAAACTGGTTTCATTTACTCATACTTCCAATTCTCTTGGAACAATTAATCCGACTGAAGAAATTATAAAAATTGCTCATGCAAACAATGCTTTAGTCTTAGTTGACGGAGCACAAGCAATTGGTCACGATAGAGTGGATGTGCAAAAATTAGATGCCGATTTTTTTGTGTTCTCTGGACATAAATTATTTGGACCAACTGGAACAGGAATCTTATTTGGAAAAGAAGAGTTGTTGAATGATTTACCTCCTTACCAAGGGGGTGGAGACATGATAAAAACTGTTACGTTTGAGAAAACAACTTACAATGAATTGCCTCATAAATTCGAAGCAGGAACACCAAATATTGCCGGAGGAATAGGAATTGGGGCTGCTATTGATTATGTAAACTCTATCGGGTTTGAATTCATTAAGAAACAAGAAAAAGAATTATTACACTACGCTACTCAAGAATTAAGGAAGATAAATGGATTAAAAATCATTGGTGAAGCAGAGCATAAAACTTCTGTCATTTCCTTTGTAGTAGATGGAGTTCACCCGTTTGATATTGGAGTAATTTTAGACAAACTAGGAATTGCAATAAGAACAGGTCATCATTGTACACAGCCACTTATGGATTTCTTTGAAATTCCTGGAACGGCAAGAGCTTCATTTAGTTTTTACAATACGAAAGAAGAGGTAGATATTTTGATTTCTGGATTGAATAGGGCTTTGGGAATGTTGTTATAATTTTTAACAAATGACCTCAATCCCAGACAAAAATCAAGACTTCTTCAGTCACGTATTCAATATTGTGCGTTTAATTCCTGAGGGAAGAATTACCAATTACGGTTCTATTGCAAAAGCATTGGGTTCTGCAAAATCCTCAAGAATGGTAGGATGGGCAATGAATGCTTCGCACTCACAAAAAGAACCAGTTCCTGCTCACAGAGTAGTAAACAGAAATGGATTACTGACAGGGAAAGCACATTTCAATCCACCTTCCAGAATGCAAGAATTATTAGAAAAAGAAGGAATTGAAGTAAAAGAAGACAAAATCACAAGCTTCAAAGAATTGTTTTGGGATCCTAATACTGAGCTAAAGCTCTAGCTAGTCAAATAAGTTTGTCTCCTAGACTTGATTCAGGATCTAATAAAGAATATTTCATGTTACTTTTTGTAGCATTTAAATGAATAAAGATTCCGAAATAAATTCGGAATAACAATGTTATGCTATGAACAATAGACTATGGATAGAGATTATTAATTAAATTCAATACAACTTCGTTTTTTCCTAAATTTACTCCATCAAAAAACTAATTTACATAACGCTCTTTTTCTTACCATTTGTGGGAAGTGCACAAATGTTTGATTCCATAAGAATCAGTGTTACAAAAACACCAAACTTCTACGGAAACTTCAATACCCGAAACTCGTTTATTTCGAATTATCGAGCACAAGTAAAAGGAATATCTGCAGGTATTTCTTACAACAAACAATTTACTATGGCTTTGGGTTATAATTGGCTTATCACAGATTTCGAAAGTGTAATTAACGAAAAGGATACAGCCACACTCAAGCTTAGGTATGTTTCTCCTTTTGTAGAGTATTCCTTTTTAGAAAAAAATAATTTTATAGTTTCCATTCCTATTTACCTAGGGTTTGGACAATCTTTTTACGAAACCAAGAACAAAGAGAAGTTTAAGAAAAACTTCATGGTTCTTTATGAACCAGGAATGAAAGTTACTTATCGATTCTTGAGGTATATTAGTATCAGTGCAGGAGTTGGGTATAGAGTCGTATTGGTAGGAAATAGTAAACTTATCGAAAATTTCAATTCTCCTACTTACACGATTGGAGTTGGACTGTTTATTGGAGATATTTATAAATATGGAAAAAAAAAATGGTCCAAATTCAACAATTAAAACAATATAATTTAACTTTAAAAAGTTATCTAAACTAAACTTCATTCATGCAAAAAAAGCACTTTCTTTTCTTATTATTTATTTCAATTTCTTTGGCAAATTTTTCTCAAGGGAACACTTTGATTAGTAATGACTCTGTAGTAAAAGAAAATGATTCGCTTTCTCCTAATTTTTACAAAAACAGGTATAACGAAACCGATTTATTAAAGAAAATTACCGACAATTACGGAAATAATGAAGATAAACTATACGGAACAAGGAACTTGCGTCCAATACTTCATGGAATTGCTTACCGTGGTGGTGGAAACAATTATTACCATAAGACAGACAAAAGGAAAAATCAAAATCCATTGCCAGATGATGGATTAATCAATTTATGTAAAGAAGGGTTTTCAAAATCTATTTATTTATACCAAAGAAATTTTGATTCAGCTTACAGTGCCGTGAATTGTAATTGCATTGATGGAGAAAAAAATAACGTAGAGTATCTTCAGCTCGATTATTTCGACAATACTCATGTTTACGAAATGGTTAAAATGGTCTACGAAAGTGCAACACAAGAATCTGTTGGACCCGTTTACCTTCATTGTTGGAACGGATGGCACGCTTCAGGCTATATTTCCGCTATTCTGTTGAAACAATTTTGTGGCTACACTAATTTACAAGCGACAAGCTATTGGGACATTGCTACAGATGGCGCAAACCAAAGTCCAAGGTACAGAACGATAAGGGATCAAATAAATGATTTTGTACCGATAGAAGAATTCAAATTGAGTGACAAAATGGGTAATTCCATTTGTCCTCCCATGCCAAAAATCTTAGATAGTTCTAAAATTCACCTAGAAATAGAACATTTAGTAATTGTACCTGAGGCAATTCCTGTGAACTACCGATTGATTTTATATGACGTAAGTTTTGCTCCAGGAAGAACTTCTATTGCCAATCCTTCTTCTAACCAAGATTTAAATTATTTGTACGAAGCATTAACTAAATATCCTGACTTAAAAGTAGAGATTGGAGGTCATACAGACAGAAGTGGAAATGAAACCAAAAACAAAACCTTATCTACGCAGAGAGCAAAATTTGTATACAACCACATGATAAGCAAAGGTGTTTCTGCGAGTCAAATGACTTACAAGGGCTTTGGTTCTTCTCATCCTGCATTTAGTAACAAATATAAATCTGGAAGAGAAAGTAACCGTAGAATTGAAGTGAGGATTACGCAAAAAAGAGATTTTGGAAATAATAGTTTGGTAGATGAATCGGCTTACGAAGAAGAGTTATTATACTTGAAATCGATAAATTCTTCGTCAATAACTATTGGAAATTCATACATTTTAGATAATTTTAGTTTCGCATCTGGAAAATCGAACATTGCAGACTCAAACAATATAGATTTAATTGCTTTGGTTGGCTTTATGAATAACAATCCAAAGATCTACATAGAGATTGGAGGATATACAGACAACTCAGGGATAAAAGAAAATAACGATACCATTTCACAATTACGAGCTCAATCGGTTTATAATTATTTACTGAATAACGAAATCGCAGAAGAAAGATTGACGCATGTGGGATACGGAGAAAAAAGTCCTATTTCTCCTAACCACCAAAAATGGGGAAGAGATAAAAATAGAAGAGTAGAAATAAAAATTATAAGTTTATAAAAGATGGAAAAAATTAATTCAGATCAAGCACCAGAACCAGTAGGAATGTACCCTCATGCAAGAAAAGTGGGCGATTTATTATTTTTATCGGGTGTGGGACCAAGAGAAAAAGGAACCAAAGTAATTCCTGGAGTAGAGCTAAATGAAGATGGAACAATTAAATCCTACGACATTGCAATTCAGTGTCATTCGGTATTTAAAAACGTGAAATTAATCTTAGAAGCAAGTGGTTCTTCTTGGGATAAATTGGTAGATGTAACCGTTTTCTTGACTAACATGAAAGACGATTTTAAAATTTACAATAAAATTTATGCTGAGTACTTTAAAGACAACTTACCTTGTAGAACAACTTGTGAAATTAATTGCCTTCCTACTCCTATTGGAATTGAATTGAAATGTATTGCTACGGTTTAACTAGATGTTAGACCACTTCGCTTTTAGGCGATAGACTAAAAAAAGGGCTCATTGAAAAATTTCAATGAGCCCTTTCTAATTAAATAAATAAACCTTACTCCTTCGCCTTCTTCAGCTGAGAAAGTAATTTCTTCATTTCTGTAAATTGATTCTTGTCTTTTTCTAATTTATCAGTAAGTTCTCCATACATTTCAATTGCTTCTTTTATGTCTTTTCTTGCAAGGCTAAGTTTACCTAGTTGCGAATAAGCAAAAGCACGAGAATACTTTTGGTAACAATCCAAATCCTCCTCTTTTAACTCGTTTATGATTTCGATTATTCTTTCCAAATCAGCATCCGCTTTTATCTTATACTTGTTTCTAAATTTCACAGGAATATCCGGATCCGATTCTAAATCTATAGATGCAATAGCTCTGTTTCTTACAAAAACATGATCTTTAGGGAATTTCTTTATACAAATATTAAAATTCTTACTCGATAATTGCTCTTTCCCATCTTTAGAATACCCTATCCCTAACAAATTATATACTTGGTACAATTCACTGTTTAGTTCTTGTGCTTTTTTGGCTGTACTTATAAGGCTTTTAATATTACCTGCTCGCCAGTAAGCTTTTGCCAAAAGAATATAAACCTCTTCAACTTGGTCATTTTCTATCAACATAATTCCACAAAACTCAATACAATCCTGGTGCTTTCCGCTAATATAAAGTAATTCCGCTTTCTTTATCTGCTCCAAAATTTCTTTTGAGTGTTTTTTAGCTTTTACTTTAGGTTGAGCATCTGCAATAATTTCAATTCTTTGCGGAGTACTTTCCAATCCAAATTCAAAATCAATTTCTGCTTGAGAAGTAACGGTAGAAAAGCTGAATTTATCTACTTCAGTAATTTCGGTTGTGTTCTCTGTTATATTGGCAAAACAATCCAAATAATCATTTATCAATTCCTTATCATTACTCACAATGATATTTTCAAAATTATAAAGTTCAGCTCTTAGAGTCCAGCTGTAAGTTCCCGTCACAACTAATCTTTCATCTATCACACAAAAATTATTGTGCATTAAGTTTGGAGATTGAGATACTCTGATCTTAATACCTAGGTCTATCAGTTTTTGAAAATTAATTTTAGGATTGGTAAAATTCATGTTATCATCACTAACAATCAATTCTATTTTTACACCATTCTCATTCAGTTTTATTAATGTTTTATAAAAAACTGGATTGGTAAACCACTCTACCGCAATTTTTACATCCGTCTTAGAATTTGCTAGATTAGTTAATACTTTTTTCGCTATACCTTTATGAAATAATTTTGTTATCATATTTTTCTTGGTGCACAACTCTAAGGTTACACTATTTAATTTTTGAATATTTAGTTTTAATTTTTACCGAAAAGAGTTCCTCTTTCCTCCTCCCCTATCTCTTCTTTTGCTTCAAGTCAGTTACAAATTCCTTAATTCTTTGTTCCTCTGCTTTTTTGCAAATAAGCAAGACTCCTTTTTCCTCTACTACAATGTAATCCTCTAACCCTTGAATTACTGCTAACTTATCTTTCGGCAAACGAACAATGCAATCTTTAGAATCGTATAAATTGGCTTTATTTCCAATTATAGCATTGTTGTTTTCGTCTTTATCAATATGTCCATAAAGTGCTCCCCAAGTACCCAAATCACTCCATCCAAAATCTGAAAGAACGACATACACATTTTGTGCTTTCTCCATGATTCCGTAATCAATAGAAATATTTTTACATTCGGCATAAGTATGTTCAATAAATTCAGATTCCATGTCGGTATTGTAAACGTTCATTCCTTCAATAAACAAATCGTGTATCTCAGGCAAATGCTTTTCAAAAGACTCTATAATAGAATCTACTGTCCAAATGAAAATTCCTGCATTCCAGTAAAAATCTCCACTATCAATAAACTCTTTAGCCAATTCTAAATTTGGTTTCTCTGTAAACATTTTTACATCCCTCACCACATCTGGAGTCCCTTTTATATTATCTAAAAACTGAATATACCCATAACCGGTATCAGGCCTGCTTGGTTTTATTCCCAAAGTAACTAAGCAATCTTCAGAATTTGCTTTATCTAAAGCTATTTCTAACGTTTCTTTAAAAGCCACTTCATTCATCACAATGTGATCAGAAGGAGCAACTACCAAAGTAGCGTTTGGATTAGATTTTTTTATCTTATAACTGGCATAAGCAACACAAGGAGCTGTGTTTTTTCGACTAGGCTCTAGTAAAATTTGATTTTCATCTATTCCTGGTAATTGTTCCTGAACTAATTCTTTGTAATCCAAATTAGTAACAATGTATATATTTTCTTTAGGACAAACCAACAACATTCTATCGAATGACATTTGCAACAAAGTTTTTCCCATCCCCAATACATCATGAAATTGTTTCGGAAACTCTTCTGTACTCATGGGCCAAAATCTACTTCCAATTCCCCCTGCCATCAATATACAATAGTTGTCTTTCATTCAGCTAAATTTTACTTTCCACAAAAATACAAAACTTAACTCATTCTTTGCAGTAAAGATATTATTTATACATTTTTTTATTCAGATAATCCATCTATTTCAAAAACTAATAGGTACCGTTAATATTAAATTATTAACCGTTTATTCAATTTCCTTTTGGTACTAAAATATTTTTCGTATTTTGCCGTGTATTTGCGAAAGTAGATGCGATATTTGACATAAAAATCTTCCGCATTAAGCAGATGGGAAATTAGAGAGGTGGCCGAGTGGCTTAAGGCGCACGCTTGGAAAGCGTGTATATGGGTGACTATATCGAGGGTTCGAATCCCTTCCTCTCTGCATTTAAAAAAATAAAAAATACAATAACAAACAATAAAATAACAACAAGACAAAAAAAATAACCATGAAAAAAGTAATATCACTATTCACACTAATCATTCTTTTTACATTCGGAATGAACTCGGCAAGTTTTGCAGACACAACTTCTGATTCTATAGCTAAAGTTGAAGCAGAAATTGCAGCAAAGGCAAAATCTGATTCAGCAGACAAACTAAAAGCAGAAAAAGAAATTGCTCCAAAGGCAGTAAATAAAGTAAAAGTAGGAATCGTACAAAAAGTAAAACAATACTTTATTGATGGTGGACCAGAATTCATGGCACTTGTATTCTTAGTATTCTTATTAGGACTTGCATTAAGTATCGAAAGAATCATTTACTTAAACATGAGTACAACTGACAACCAAAAATTACTTTCTGAAGTAGAAGAAGCTATGCAAAGCGGAGGAATTGAGGCTGCTAAAGATGTGTGTAGAAACACAAGAGGACCAGTAGCAAGTATTTTTTACCAAGGACTTGATAGAGCAGACGAAGGAGTGGAAGCAGTAGAAAAATCTGTTGTAAACTACGGAAGTGTACAGGCTGGATTGTTAGAGAAAAATCTTTCTTGGATTTCTTTATTTATCGCAACTGCACCAATGCTTGGGTTCTTAGGGACAATTATCGGTATTATTGAAGTATTTGATATTATTGAAATAACTGGACAAACTGAGCCGGTACAAATTGCAGGAGCAATGAAAGTAGCCTTAAATACAACTTTGGCTGGACTTGTTGCAGCAATCGTTCTTCAAGTATTTTACAACTACATCATTTCTAAAATTGATGGAATAGTTAATGACATGGAAGATGCTTCTATCTCATTAGTGGATATGGTTATCAAGAACAATAAATAATTGTAACAAAACGATTAAGTTTAAACTTAGTCTTTGTTAAATAACAAAAATAAAAAACATGGAAAATAAAACACTTTCAAGAGCACTTTTCTTTGTGTCAGTATTATTATTTATCATCACTGCCTATTTTGTCTGGGGAATGATGAGTAATGGAGCACCAGATTCTTACGACCCTGATCAAATGGGTGTTGAATTAATTGACCAAGGATTAGCTACTAATGCAAATTATGCTGAAGAAGGGAAAAAAGCTTATGAAAATAAAATAAGCCAAATAGAAGGAAATATACTAGCTGGAGTAAACTACATGACGCTTATTCTTTTTCTTGCTGGAGGACTTATGGTTGTCTTCTTGTTATGGGGATTAATAAAAACGTTAAGGACAGACTTCAAAAAAGGAATTCCTTCCTTAATATTTGTCGGAATCGTAATTCTCGCTTTGATATGGGCATCACTTAATTCTGGTTCTGATACCGAAGGATTTGATAAACTAATAAGATCAATAGGAGAAGAGGGTGCGGCAGATGCTGTTTCTAAAAGTAACTTTTGGGTAAATGGATTATTGTTTGTTCTTATTCCAGGAGCTCTTATTTTATTAGTAGACCTTGTTTGGGGCCTTGTAAAAGGTTATTCAAAGTAATAAATTAAAAACTTAGATTATGTCAAGACGTAAACAACAAGGAGTGGATGCCAGTTCTATTGCAGATATTGCATTTATCTTACTTGCCTTTATTATCATAGCCACTACCCTTGAAAAAGAATCTGGATTGCCTGCTGTATTACCTCAAAAAAGAGATAATCCTACTGAAAAACCACCAGAAATTAACGAAAAAAATATTCTTGAAATATTGATTAATAAAGACGATCAATTACTAATTGAAGGGGAATGGGATAAAAAATTAGAAGACATTGTGGATGTTGTAAAAGAATTTATGACAAACCCAAATGATGCTGATTTCTTACCAAGAATGGATGTTGTAACATTAGACGAATGCATTAAAAACATTGCTATACTTAAAGCCAACAAAGAAACAGCAAAAGGTGCTGCATTAGGAATTGTAAATGACCAACTAAAAAAATGGGAAACAAAAATTGAGGCTGTAAAACTGTTAGGAACTTACCGTACTGTAAATAAAGCCGCAACTATTGCAATACAATACGATAAAGCAACTACTTACGGGAAATACATTGGAGTAAGAGATAAAATAATGACGGGGCTTAACCAATTAAGAGATCAAAAAGCCATGGATGCCTTTGGTGTTACTTACAGTTCTCTAGAAAGCATTAGAGCAGAAGTAAAAACTGAAGAAGAC
>Ga0209713_10001328_pt1 | contig 14676 bp, 13 predicted proteins | sample ArcOceMetagenome_3_FD_187444 | JGI IMG/M metagenome (GOLD analysis project Ga0209713, IMG submission 187444) | Marine eukaryotic phytoplankton communities from Arctic Ocean - Arctic Ocean- Svalbard ARC20M Metagenome (SPAdes) (version 2) | ecosystem: Environmental > Aquatic > Marine > Oceanic...
ACGCTTTAGGGCCATTACTGTAAGCAGATATCTCTTCATTCAACCACCCTCAAAAACTGTGACTGGGTCTACTTGCTGGTCAGCAACGGCATCAACATGGTACTCTTTTAATACAAACCTTCCGTCTTCAAACTTCCAAGTGCCACCCTCAGATTGATCACCATAACCTGCCCATTTCATGTGATTTGAAATTCCATTGGTTTTGGGATCAAAAGATGTAGTCGCCAATTCGTTGACGGTCTCAAAGCCAACAACCCGAGATGAAGATAAAATAGGTTTAGCAAAATAGATTGGCTTAAGCGGTCCTTGACCAGACCTCTGAAACCAAACAGTGCCAAAGTTAGAGGCACCCAAAATGCAGACAATATTATAGATTGAATGCTTACCTACAGTGTATACTTGGTTCATCTCAGGGTGATCGTAAGCACCTTTAAAACCATAACAGTCATAAATACCTAGGTTAGTTGCAAAGGTTACAACCTCGTCCAACTCATTTTTTTCTAATTCAGACGCCTGAACTATTGGCCCGATTAGTCCAGCTATTGCGATAGTCATTTTTAGGATGAGCCGTTGCATTTTAAACCTCAATCGTGCTCATTTGAACAATTCAACATTTTTTCTGCATCACCTTAGATACGAGGTGGAGATACTGCCAGAAATACTGCTACTGCTGCTTGACGAACCACTGCCAGAGCCGCTTGATGAGTTGCTACTATTTGAGGAGCTTGAGCTGTTACTAGACGCTGAGTAATCCAGACAGCCCGATAGAGCTAAGGCCAGTATTATGAAGATGTATTTCGGCATATTTATATCCTCTTTCAATGCTTTGCCCAAAGCTAGGGCTGGTAGGTCACCAGCTTTTTTCCATCTTTTTTCCATCCCACAATGCCGCCTGAAAGGTGCATAGCTTTTGTGAAACCCATACTGGACTCCAAGGCATCACGCAGTATTCCTGTGCGTCGACCAGACCTGCAATACAAAACGAACGGTGTGTTTGGGTTTGGCACCAAACTCGCAAATTTCACCTGAAAATCTGGATGCAATGAACCTGCTTTTGTAAATGCGGTAATAGTCTCGGCACCATCGATAATCCCGGTATCTTTCCATTCCTCATTACGCCTGATATCTACGATAACTACGCCATTGGATTGCTGCGCCATCAATTCCGTAGACGATAGGTCATATCCCATTGATTGGGTCTCGCTGGCCCAAACCACAGGTGCTAAAAGCCCAGCTATAGCGAGGACAAGCGCTGCGAAATACCTTTGGACAAGATGTGTTTTTCTAACGATTTTCATTCTACGACCTCAGTAGTTTCCACATCAGTTGCAGTAGTCGTCTGACCCAGAAGGTTTACGGTCAATACACCCAAAATGATTAAGCATAGTCCAATTATTGTAGGAATATTGGGGATTTGATTGAATTTAATCACCCCGATAGCGGATGTCGCTACTATGCAAGTACCTGCATACGATGCGTAGGTTATTCCAACGGGTACAAATTTCATGACCTGTGATAAACAAAACATACAAAGGATAATTGTGATCATACAGAGTAGCGAGGGTACTATTTTGGTAAACCCATTGGCACTGTTAGCAAAAGAGCTTGAGGCAGTTCCAAGGCCAATAGCTAAGATCAAAATCAAATATGGAAGCAGAGTTTTTATCATTGGTGGCTCCTATCTCCGAGGCATACTTCATTTACTGATTAAGCCAAGCCGCCTCATCAGCCCTTTTCATCCATCATATCACCTTCTTAACTGGGATCATAATACTGATAATACCCGTCTGCTACTGCCTGAAACACAGGCCTGAGGGTCTCTATTTGAAAGATGATACATTAAGATGTCACACTGCCACCTGACTTGTGGTTCAAAGCCCTGCGGATATACTCATACTCCACACCTTGTGCATTGGCGTGCGTGGCAAAGATGCGCCTTAGGTCATGTAGTGAGAAGGATGGCTCTGTGGCTGCCTTGATGCGTTTTATTTGAGACTAAGGTTCTGTCATGTGGTGATAAATAGAGGCTCCCGGTCACAGTGGTTTGATAATTACAGCTTGGTATGAAATCGACCGATTTACTTCTGCGTTCCGCAATTCAGATGAAGCTAGATATTATCCAGATAACGGTTATTAACTGGCCCATACGCACCGCACTTATAGTAATACTGATAAATATTGCAACGCAGGCGGGGGCTGAATGTGGCAAGCTGTGTGACCATTATTGGCGGAAAACTGCGACAAAGGCGGATGTGAAGGCTGAGTTGGGCGGCGGTGCAGACATTATGGCTTGGAATAGGATCGGTGGCAGGACGCCACTGCACTTTGCTTCTACGTATGGCAACCCTGCAAGTATTCTAGCCCTGCTAACCGCTGGTGCTGCCGTATTGGTGGGGACTGGGAAAGGCTATACATCGCTGCATTTTGCCGCTGCGTTTGGGACTTCTGTAAAGTTCCAAACCCTGCCGTCAGCAGGTGGTGACGTCAACGCGCGGACTGATGAACGTTATAGATTGCTGTATCTTGCTGCATCGTCAGGTGCATTTTAATTTTCGACGACATAGGATTTTCACTAGCGTTTCGGTACACCTCGCCATTATACCGCGGGATAGATGACGACGTTGCCGTATGCCCTAATCCCCTGAATATTTATGATAAAAAGAGAGATGGCCTTTGCTGAAGATAGTGCCCTATACGCGTGACTTGGTTTTGGTTGGTGGCGGGCATGCGCATGCTTTGGTATTGAAGGCTTGGGGTATGGACCCGTTACCCGGCGCGCGACTGACAGTTATCAATCCGGAACCGATGGCGCCCTATACGGGCATGTTGCCGGGGCATGTTGCCGGGCATTACCGACGCGATGATCTAGAGATTGATTTGGTGCGACTGTGTCGTCATGCAGGCGCGCGGCTAATCTTGACTAGGGCTATTGGTATTGATCGGGCACAGCGAAACGTGATGTTGCAAGGCCGCGCGCCCGTGGCCTATGACTTGGCATCTTTTGATGTTGGCATTACCGCTAAGCTCGACCTTCCGGGGTTTGCGGAACACGGGATCAGGGCGAAGCCTCTGGATGTGTACGCCGCGAGGTGGCGCAGTTTTCTGGCGGCGGCAGCTCAGGGTCAGGTTGCGCCAGATGTTGCCGTGATCGGCGGTGGTGTCGCGGGATGTGAACTGGCGATGGCGATGGCGTTTGCATTGCAGGCTGCGGGCGTGAGGCCACGTGTCACGGTGATCGAGTTAGGGCCGCAGATTTCAGGTGTTACCCGCCAGGCGCGTCAGCGCATGCTGTCGGCGATGGACGATCTGGGAATTGTGGTTAAAACCAGTGCGAGGGTGGTTGAGGTCAGAGCGGATCAGCTGTTGCTGGAGGGGGATGACCCGGTTGCGGCGAGCTTTTGTGTTGGTGCGGCAGGCGGGTTTGCCCATACATGGATCGCCAAAACCGATTTGCCCCAACGGGATGGGTTTATTGAAATAGGCGCTGATTTGGGTGTGCTTGGAGATAAGGCGCTGTTTGCCGTGGGCGATTGTGCAGTGATGCCGCATGCTTTGCGGCCCAAGGCAGGCGTGTTTGCTGTGCGCGCAGCTCCAATATTACATTATAACTTGCGCGCGGCGCTGAGCGGCAATACGCGCAAGACATGGCGACCGCAAAAAAACTACCTTAAATTGATTTCTTTGGGTGGCCAATCTGCAATTGCTGAGAAATTTGGTTTCACTCTCAAAGGACCGCTCATATGGCGTTGGAAGGACTGGATTGATCGGGCATTCATCAACCGGTTGAACGACCTGCCAAAGATGGTGGTGCCGAAAGTGACTGGGGAATTGGCGACTGGCGTGGCAGAAATATTGGCGGCCAAGCCTTTGTGCGGTGGGTGTGGAGCCAAAGTGGGGCGTGGCGTGCTGTCCTCGGCGTTAACCAAGATCGCGCTACCTTTTGACGAGGTGGTGACGGGGGCGGGCGACGATGCGGCAGTGCTTCGCCAAAGCAACGGCACGTTTCAAGTGATCAGTACGGATCATTTGCGCAGCTTAATTGATGATCCTGCACTAATGACGCGGATTGCGGCAGTACATGCTTTGGGGGATGTTTGGGCGATGGGGGCGCAGCCACAGGTCGGTTTGGCGTCGATTGTTGTGCCACAGATGTCTGCTGATTTGCAGGCAAGGACACTGACAGAGATCACGCAGGTTGCGACCGAGGTTCTGAGCGCGGCAGGTGCGCAACTGGTGGGTGGGCATACGACTATGGGCGCTGAGCTGACCATTGGCTTTACCGTAACGGGGCGCAAGGATACGATGCCGTTGACGGTTTCCGGGGCACAGCCCGGCGATGTGCTGATTCTCACGCGACCGATTGGATCGGGCGTTATCTTGGCGGCAGATATGGAGGGACACGCACACGGGCGGTTTGTGGCGGCCGTTCTCGCTATCATGGGGCAGGCGCAGGACCGCGAAGCGGCGGTGTTGGCACCAGTTGCCCATGCGATGACGGATGTGACTGGATTCGGATTGGCAGGGCATGTCAAGGCTATCTGTGAGGCGTCGGGGCTGGATGCGGAATTGTGGCAGGCGGCCATTCCAATTTATGCGGGGGCGCAGGCGTTGTCGGATGCGGGAGTAGCGTCGACATTGATGCTTGTGAACCGCACGGACGCGCCCATTGAGGGGGGAGCAGACGCATTGCTATATGATCCGCAGACGGCGGGTGGATTGTTGGCCGCGGTGCCGGCCAAGCAGAGTGTTGCCGTGATCGATGCCTTGTGTGCCGCGGGCTGTATGGGCCATGTCATCGGCCAGTTGACCAAAGGCAACGGCCATGTGGGCCTTAGGTGAACTGTGCGTGCAATGTGTCGGCAGTTTGGGCCAGTGTGCTCTGGTTTAGATCACATAGTTTGATCCGGTAAATCGGGTCGTCTTTGACAGCCGCCGATTTGGCATAGCGCGGATCATAGTGATCTGTGATCAGCCCAGCTGCCAGCGTTTTCCAATCGTTGGTTTGTGCCTGAGCATGCCACTGGGCGATCCGCTCGCCGGTGTGATAGGGGCGCAGTTTATTGAGCAGGACGCTGATCAGTGCTTTATCTTGTGTAAGATCTGCATAGGCTTGGCAAAGGAAACTGCTGCGCGCGTCTAACGCGGCGGTGATTTCGATGCGGGGGGCCTCTGTCATTAAAGCCCAGAGCGATGGTGGGATCAGACATTCACCGATCTTGCTACTTTCGGCCTCAACAAAAGTGATTTTGTCGGGGTTCAGCTTGCTCAGTGCTTCTGCGATACGGGTTTCAAACATTTTTTGCGTGGGTTGTGCCGTGCTGATCTGGCCAAACAGCGACCCACGATGGGCGGCGGTCGCTTCGATATCGAGGATCTGTGCGCCCTTTCCGGCCAGTTGGTGCAACAGAGCGGTCTTGGCGGTCCCAGTGCTGCCGCCGATGAGTATCAAGCGGTGGGGCAGTGGCGACTTGTAGAGGGTTCTAACGACCTCACGGCGGTAGTTTTGGTAGCCCCCTTTGAGAAGCTGCACGCGCCATCCGACTTGATCGAGGATGGTGGCAAAAGCACCAGAGCGTTGCCCGCCGCGCCAGCAATAGACTAGCGGCTGCCATGCGCCATCTTTACGTGCAAGTGGGCCTTGCAGATGGGTGGCAGTGTTTTGTGCCACCAGTGCACCGCCAATTTTACGGGCGTTAAAAGGGCTAACTTTGGCATAGATCGTGCCGACTTCGGCGCGTTGGGCATCACTGAGTACGGGCAGATTGATCGCGCCGGGCAGATGGTCGGCTGCATACTCGGCCGGTGCCCGGACGTCGATGATGGTATCGACGGTGAGGTTTTGAAGGTCAGCCAGAGACGTAAGAGTAAAGGGGAGCATATCGTGCCTTTATGGGTGTGTAGGCGTTCTAGCTGGTTTCAGCGGACAAACCAAGCAGCTCTGGTGACGCACCGCTAAACAGATGACTGGCGCAAACAGCTGGTACAGATTTCGCCGCGACTTAGTGGCTAATTTTTATGCCACTGATCTGCGATAGCCCGTTGGTTCAGAGTTGAAAAATGAAGTCAATACGACGACTTCTGTGTATCATAGTTGCTGCTGCGTTGTTTGCTGAAATCATATTGGACCTGTCACGTCTTTGTGCCAGCGCAAATGCTGGTTTAAGCCACCTTTCGTTCAAAAGCGTCAGGGCTGTTGCACCCCAGTGCTGAGTGTCTGCTTCGTGGATTGTAAAAGCCGTTGATGTATTCAAAACCTACCATTTCAACTGACCGTCGTGTTTGCCAAGTACGCCGCCAGATCTGTTCAGCCTTGCTGGTTTTGAAGAATGTTTCAGCAGCGGCGTTATCTTAGTAATAGCTTTCACCACTCATCGATGCCCTGACCGTATTTTGGGGCAAGGTTTTCTGATAGTCATTTGAACAATATTGGGCGTTGAAGCGTTGGTCGCAACGGTTTCAGATTTGAGATTGCTATGACGATGCACAAACGGGCTTCAGACCGACGCACTCGAAACAAGATATGCGCCTTTGGTCGACCGGAAGAAACCCAGCGAAAATAGCATGTTTTGTTCTGGAAGTTGATCAGAAAAGAATTTTCCAGCGAAAGGACGACAGTTTAGGTTGATGCGTTTGCGCCTGTTGGCTGTAGTTGGTTTAGAAAGGCTGGAGGCATGCCGCCGGGCTATTGGTCGACGGCGTCCCTCATTGTCAGGGCACCACCTCAAATTTGCCCAGCGTGAGGAGATTGCATGGGGCCATTCGAACGGTCTCGGAGTGTGTATCATCGCTCGCAAGACCAGCTGGGCGGCATCGACGATATCCGTGAGGTGTGCCGCAACGGGGCAATGCGCATTGGCGGGTTTGAGTGCTGTGCGCTGACTGCCGCTCGACTATCTGGAGGATCACTCGATGCGTATCAGCCCTGAGATGATATATGAGGCCTTATTCCTTTAGAGACTTGGTGCGCTGCGCCGTAAACTTGTCTCTTGCTTGCGTTCCAAATGGGCTTTGTGCGTGCCTTGGGCGCGGTGAAAGGGCAAGAAAAGATCATTTATCTCTGATGAAATCATGATCAGCGAACGTCCCGCCGAGGTTGAGGATCGCGCTGTTCCGGGGCATTGGGAGAGAGAGTTGATCCGTGGCCTAAAAAGCTCTGCCATCGGCACGCTGACTTAAAAGCTACCCGCTTCACCTCCGGATGGTGCTTTGGTGCAAATTGACGTTGTTGTTTTCAACTGCGCAGGTACCCCTCTCAAGCATAACAGGCAACAGCGGAAACGTCGTAAGCGGTCCGTCCGCTTCACGGAATACATCTGGTGAAATCAATACGACCTCTAAAAACGTACAATGCAAATTATATTAAAAAATGCTCTATTTATTGCTGGTTTAGCCGTTTTGTAAGCGGTGCTTTACTTATCAAAGTACCACGGTCGTGGCTGTTCGATATCTTTTTGCTCATGGTCTTGCGCCATGGCGTTGAGTGGTCGAGTAAAATACGCATATTTTTCGACGTTGTTAACTTTACTGTTTTCGATTATTCATTCCACACTAGGAGTTGTCGGTGGCTGGCGAATAGTGCGCCGATCGTGGTGCTAAACTATGATGATGCTGTCGCAGCCTTTGTCACCCGCGCTGGCCAGACTAATCTCAAGATATGGCGCCAATTTGGGGCATGATGCTACCGCACAAAAGCAGATGAATAGGGCGGCAAATGTAATGACGATTTAAGGGGGATGTTGATCACCCAGCTATTACACTGCATGCACCACGTCACCGCAGTCTTCAATAAAATAGCAGCATAATTGCGCGTCTAAGCTGTCCCACAGGCCGCCTCATGAAAATCTAAGTAAATCACAGGCCAGCGAAAAGAGTTTTCCAGTAACAGTTTCGTGCTTTGAATGTCTTAAATCCATCAGTCAATGATACACTAAATTTTAAAGAAGGAAAAATTAAGTGACGCAAGCGATACCAATGCGTGGATTAGGTGTTCATTTGGCGCAAATCCGCAGCTTTGAATATATCGATAGCTTAGGGAAAAACGCTTGAAAAAACCAATTCTGGCGATCTGTTTGGTGCTGGTCGTGGTGCTTTCTGTGCTGTTGTTGCGCGCGCAACCGATTGATCTGAGCATCACGCAAGTCTATGTGTCAAACTTGATCGAATGGCGTCAGTCGAACGCATGGTTACTCGTCGTACTCTACGCCTTGGGCTATATCGTTGTCACGGCCTTGTCTCTGCCATTAGCGACATGGATGACGCTGGTGGCGGGGGCGCTATTTGGGTTCTGGCAGGGATTTTTGCTTGTTTCTTTTGCATCTAGCATTGGGGCGACACTGGCTTTTCTTGCGGCGCGTTACCTGTTGAGTGACTGGGTGCGTGGCTGGCTGGGCACCCGTTTCGGCTCAATTAACGAAGGCTTTGCCAAAGACGGGGCATTCTATCTGTTCACCCTGCGGATGATCCCTATTCTACCGTTTTTTGCCATCAATCTTTTGATGGGGCTCACATCAATGCGGGCTGGGACATTTTTTGTGGTCAGCCAAGTTGGCATGCTGGCGGGGACGGCGGTTTATGTGAATGCTGGCACCCAATTGGCCGCTCTCGACAGTTTGTCTGGCATTGTTTCAGCGCCTCTTGTGGTGTCATTTGCCCTTTTGGGGCTTTTCCCCTGGGGCGCGCGCATACTCATCAATTTTATCAAACGTCAAAAAATCTATTCAGGCTATAAGCGCCCCACTGCCTTTGACCGCAATCTTATCGTGATTGGCGCTGGGGCGGCGGGTCTGGTCTGTGCCTATATTGCGGCGGCGACCAAAGCCAAAGTAACCTTGGTTGAGGCGCATAAAATGGGCGGTGATTGCCTTAATTATGGCTGCATACCGTCAAAGGCGATGATCAAAAGTGCGAAAATTGCTGATCAGATGCGCCATGCGGACCGGTACGGATTGGAGCCGATGTCGCCAAAAGTTGTGTTTTCTGAGGTGATGGCTCGTGTGCGCCAAGTCGTTGCCGATATTGCCCCTCATGATAGCGTTAAACGCTATTCTGATCTTGGGGTCGAGGTGCTTGAAGGCTATGCAAGGATCGTCGATCCCTGGACGGTCGAGATCGCTCTGCATGCCGGAGGAACGCAACGGTTGTCCACGCGGGCGATCATCATCGCCACTGGGGCGCAGCCGTTCGTGCCGCAGCTTCCCGGTATCGACAAGGTTGGTTATCTGACGTCTGACACGCTTTGGGAGACGTTGCAGAACCGGGAAGAAGCCCCAAGGCGACTGGTAGTTTTGGGTGGGGGGCCGGTTGGCTCTGAACTGGCGCAAAGCTTCGCGCGGCTCGGCTCAAACGTGACGTTGATCGAAATGGCTTCGCGTATCATGATCCGCGAAGATGCAGAGGTCTCGGATTTAGTCCAGGCATCCTTCGAGGCCGATGGTATTAGGGTGTTGACGGGTCATAAGGCGGTGCGTTGTGGCGTGACAGAGGCGGAGAAATGGATTGATATCGTTCATGAAAACGCAACGCATAAGATCGCTTTCGACGAGATGATCGTCGCTGTCGGTCGCAGCCCGCGCTTAAAAGGGTTTGGCCTTGAACAGCTCGGTATTGAGATCGGGCGAGTGGTGGAGACAAACGCGTATCTCGAAACGCTATACCCTAACATTCTCGCGGCGGGCGATGTCGCCGGTCCCTATCAGTTCACCCATACTGCCGGTCATCAAGCTTGGTTTGCGACCATTAACGCACTCTTTGGGGGTGTCAAACGCTTCAAGGCAGATTACCGCGTGATCCCATGGGCGACATTCACTGACCCCGAAGTGGGCCGCGTTGGCCTGTCTGAGGCCGAGGCGCGCGAAACAGGCATTGCGTATGAGGTCACGCGCTATGGGATCGACGATCTGGACCGCGCCATCGCAGACAGCGCAGCGGAAGGGTTCGTCAAGGTTTTAACCGTGCCGGGCAAGGATCGCATTCTCGGTGTTACGATCGTGGGAGCACAGGCGGGTGACCTGCTCGCCGAGTTTGTGCTGGCCATGAAACACGGGCTGGGTCTGAACAAGATCCTTGGTACGATCCATATCTATCCGACCCTCGCCGAGGCCAATAAATATGCAGCTGGCGCCTGGCGCCGTGCCCATATTAATGGTCAACTTTTATCTATTGTTGCGAAGTTTCATAGTTGGAGACGGGGATGATCGACGCAAGTCTTAGTCCGCTGCTGCGACGCTGGCTCGCTCTACCCGCACGGGCCTTGGTGCGGGCGGGGATCGTGGCCGATCAAGTGACGCTTTTTGGATTTTGCATCGGCGTTCTGGCGCTGCCTGCTCTGGCATTTGGGCAATTCTGGCTGGCACTGTTGGCGATTGTGGTAAACCGCATTCTTGACGGGCTGGATGGTGCTGTCGCCCAATTGACGCACCCCACCGACCGTGGAGCGTTCATGGACATTGCGCTGGATTTCGTTTTCTATGCGCTTGTGCCGTTGGGCTTTGCACTGGCCGATCCAGTGGCGAACGCCCTGCCTGCTGCGGTTCTGATTGCTGCTTTCGTCGGAACCGGCTCGTCTTTTTTGGCTTTTTCGGTGATTGCCGGGCAACGTGGAATGCGTCCCGAGGCTTATCCGAGCAAAGGCATCTATTATCTTGGCGGTCTGACGGAAGGAGCCGAAACTATAGGTTTTTTTGTGGCCATGTGTTTGTTTCCACAAGCCTTTGCGCCACTGGCATATCTTTTTTCTGCGGCCTGCGCCGTCACCACAGTGACCAGATGGCGATACGGATGGCGGGCATTTGAGTAAACAGATAAAACGACGATTGCGTACAATGGGCTGGTTTTGTCAGAGCCTTTGCCAGTACGTAACCTACATTCAAAGGAGCAAAACATGCGAATTTCCCTAATGTCTGCGCTTGCCGCAATTGTGCTTTCCAACCCTATTCTTTTCAATCCTGTGCTGGCCGATAGCTGGCAAGATACGCTTGAGGCGGCAAAGGGTCAGACTGTCTATTGGAACGCTTGGGGCGGGGATCCGCAAACAAATGCCTTCATCGCTTGGGTTGGGCAGCAAACCTTTGAACGGTACGGTGTGGCGTTGCGGCAGGTCAAGCTGACAGATACCGCAGAGGCTGTGACACGTGTGCTGTCGGAGAAAGCCGCCGGACAAGACGATGAAGGGTCCGTCGATCTTATCTGGATCAACGGGCCTAATTTTCTGACGATGAAAGAGCAGGGTCTGCTATTTGGCCCTTTTGTTGATGGGTTGCCGAACGCGCAATATCTTGATCTGTCACCCGCATCCCCCAATTCGGTGGATTTCACGGTGCCAGTGGCGGGAATGGAAAGCCCTTGGCGGTTGGCAAAATTTGTCTTTAATTACGACAGTGCGCGGATCGATACGCCGCCGTTATCGATGACCGCTCTTTTGGAGTGGGCGACGATTAATCCCGGTCGATTTACCCATCCTGCCCCGTCAAATTTCATGGGGGCAACTTTTCTCAAACAGGCGCTCATAGACCTGACACTGGACACTGCTGTGCTGCAAGAGCCGGTCACAGAGGATAGCTTTGTGGCGGCCACGCGCCCTTTGTGGAAATGGTATGATGCGCTTCGCCCCACTCTCTGGCGCGGTGGCGAGACTTTCCCCGAAAACCAATCTGTCCAGCAGCAGCTGTTGAATGATGGCGAAATCGATATCGCCATGTCTTTCGATCCCGCGTCGACTGCAGTGGCCATCGCACAGGGCCTTCTGCCCGAAACCGCCCGTGTGTTCGTGCCCGAAGGCGGCACAATCGGTAATGTGAGCTTTGTGGCTATTCCCTATAACGCGGCCAGCCGCGAAGGTGCGCAAGTGGTTGCGAATTTTCTGCTGGCGCCTGATACTCAGGCGCATATGCAAAATATTGAGGTGCTGGGCGCGTTCTCAGTCCTTGCCGCGGCAAAGCTTAAGGCCGACGCTCGCGCTACGTTTGCCACCCTTCAAACTGCCCCCGGGCTGCCCTCGCTCGCAGATTTGGGGCCGACATTACTTGAACCTCATGCCAGTTGGATGACGCGGCTGACGCAAGAATGGGCGCGGCGGTATACGCGTTGACATGAAGCCAACTGGCACAGGTCTGCGCTCGGTCGTCTTGGCGGCGCTTTTGTTGGGAATTATTAGTCCGATTGCTGCGGGGTTGATCCAAACCGGGCGCGCGGCGTTCGGGTTGATGCCGGTAGTTGGGGCACATGGTTCCGGTCTCGAAGTCTGGCGGAGTTTATGTGCGCTTCCAGGCTTTTGGACATCTGTACGGCTGACGCTCTGGATCGGTTTCGCGGCAACGTTTTTGTCGCTGACCCTTGCAACTTGCTTTTGTGCCACCGCGCATGCGCGCATGACTGGCAGGTCGGCCGCCCGTTGGCTGGCCCCGCTTTTAGCGGCACCTCATACGGCGGTTGCCATTGGCCTTGCCTTTGTGCTGGCGCCATCTGGTTGGATTGCGCGGCTTCTCGCACCGCTTGTTGGATGGGTGCGCCCGCCCGATTTGGCGCTAATCAATGACCCGTGGGGCATCGCGTTGATCCTTGGGTTGATGATAAAAGAAATTCCTTTTCTACTTTTGGTCATGCTGGCTGCCCTGAGCCAAATCCCGGTGCAGCAACATATGGCGGCAGCGCGCGGCCTTGGCTACCGGCGCAGTGTTGTGTGGGTCAAGATCATTGCGCCGCAGGTCTGGCCATTGATTCGATTGCCAGTTCTGGTTGTTTTGGCCTATTCGCTCTCGACGGTAGAGATGGGGATTATTCTCGGCCCCTCGAATCCTCCGGTTTTTTCGGTGTTTGTGATGCGTCTTTTCATGGCCCCTGATCTTGCGATGATCCTGCCAGCATCAGCCGGAGCTCTGATGCTGGCGTTCTTGATGGGCGTGGCTTCGGCGACGCTGTTCGTGGCCGAGCGGTTGGTGCGTTATACTGGCTTGTGGTGGATTAGAGCCGGGGGCCGCAGCAGCACAGTTAAGCCGCTTTTGCGGATTGCCAGTCTGTGCGTCGTCGCTTTGTTTGTGATCGGGGCGCTGGCGATGGTTTCGTTGGTTTTTTGGTCCTTGGCGTGGCGCTGGCCCTGGCCTTCCATGTTGCCGGAAACGTGGTCTTTTCAGCCTTGGCGAAATGCGGCTGGGGTCTTGGGTTCCGCGTTGGGCAACACGCTTTTGATCGCAGGCGCAAGCGTGTTTGTCTCGCTTGCTCTTGCAATCCTCTGGCTCGAGGGTGAGGATCGTAAGGGTCGAGGGCGCGCAGGTTGGGGGGAGGTGCTGATCTACCTTCCACTTTTGCTGCCACAGATTGCCTTCTTATACGGGTTAAACATGCTGTTTTTGCGCCTCGGGATCAGCGGTGGGATCGGTGCGGTTATCTGGGCGCAGGTCTTATTTGTCTTTCCCTATGTCATGATTGTTCTGTCAGACCCGTGGCGGGCACTGGACCCGCGGCTGATACGGGCTGCGGCCTCGCTGGGCGCAGGGCCATTGCGGCAGTTGTTAACGGTCAAGATCCCATTACTATTATCACCGATCTTGATAGCAGCAGCGATTGGAACTGCGGTGTCTGTTGCGCAATACCTTCCGACGTTGTTCATGGGGGCAGGCCGAATTTCCACGTTGACGACAGAGGCGGTGACGCTCTCTTCGGGCGCAGACCGGCGGATCACCGGGGTTTATGCTAGCTTACAGGCAATCTTATCGTTTGCAGCGTATGCCGTTGCATTTATGGTGCCTGCGTTTGTCTTTCGCAACCGCGCCGCATTAAAAGGGGCTGGCCAATGAGCCTTGATTTGAAAAATGTGTCTGTGCGCTGGGCGAATTCGTCGACGCTATTTGGGCCGCTGTGCGTTTGTGTTGAACGTGGCGAAGTTGCAACTGTCATGGGGCCGAGCGGCGTTGGTAAATCGACCCTACTCGATGCTATTGCAGGCCATTTGGCCTCTACTTTCCAGCTTGAAGGGCACATCACATTGAACGGAATAGATTTGCGCTCACTACCACCTGAGGCGCGAAGAATTGGGCTGATGTTTCAAGACGGTGGTTTGTTTCCGCATCTGTCGGTCGGTGACAATCTGGCTTTTGGATTGACACGCACAGTGGTGGGCCGGGCACGGCGGCATGCGGCGGTCGAAGTGGCGCTGAAACAAGCCGGTCTGGACGGATTTTACCTGCGCGATCCAGCAAGCCTTTCAGGAGGACAGCGGGCACGCGCCGCGCTGATGCGTACACTGCTTGCGGAACCGGCGGCACTGTTGCTGGACGAACCGTTTTCGAAACTTGATCTTGCGCTTAGAGGTGAGATGCGCAGCTTTGCTTTTGAGCACATTCGGCGTCACAATATACCGGCATTGCTGGTTACGCATGATCCGGAAGACGCAAAAGAAGCGGGCGATCAAAAACTGGTATTGGCGTAAGGTGCGTTTGTTCGGAGTGATGTCGCCGCAACTCTTTACACCTAATTTCATCCGCTACCTGATCGTGAAAGCACTGATCGAAGCTGGGTTTGACGTGATTTGCGAAAGCCACTGATGGCGACACTTGCGGACGTGGCAGCGTTGGAAAAGCTGGCAAGCAAATCTGGACGGTTTGTCGGAGTGACCTATTTTATGTGCGTATCTGGGTATCTGGGTATCTGATGGTCCACGAAGCTCGCGTAGGCGTTGTTGCC
>Ga0209713_10001329_pt1 | contig 14665 bp, 12 predicted proteins | sample ArcOceMetagenome_3_FD_187444 | JGI IMG/M metagenome (GOLD analysis project Ga0209713, IMG submission 187444) | Marine eukaryotic phytoplankton communities from Arctic Ocean - Arctic Ocean- Svalbard ARC20M Metagenome (SPAdes) (version 2) | ecosystem: Environmental > Aquatic > Marine > Oceanic...
CAAGATGTATGAAGTCTCCTTGAGGGCATTTCTCAAACAATGGGAAGTATGGATTCCTTTTGGAGGCTCCCTATAGGTGGCCTATGAAATATATCTTTGCCTGCCTCAGTGTCAGCTGCCTATGTCTTGGTTTGTTTCTCACCGTTCTTGGTCTTCTCCGCTTCCGCAATCCTATTATCTCTTTCCCATTTGTATGATAGGTTGCTCCCCCTCTGCATTAACGAGAGGGGTTATCCTACGACAATCGAAACCCAAAAGAAACCCAGATCCCTGGCAGAAAAAAAACTGAAGATTACTACGACACTGCTGGAACCTCCCTCCTCCCAGCCCTATCGATGTCCTGAGCACATGCCTGACTTGCTCAACATCCTTACTGCCGTCGAAGATGCCTGAATCAATGCCTTGTTTCGTGATAGCCCGCGCCTCGTCGGCGTGTGGATTTCCTATCCACCTGTCCACTTGATCCGAAATCCAGGATTTCTGCTCTTTTGTGAACGCCGACCGCTTTCCAGGAACTTGCTTTTCCTTGCGGTCTGCTGATCTCGGGCTGTTGCTATTGTTGCTCGCACTGCACTCGTTATGGGCAGGAGCTGCAATAGCTATGTTTGCAGCACTCCTCTTGCGTCTCACCTTCGCGTGATCCCCAACGCCGTGGCCATTGTCCTTGATCCTCTTGCTGCTCTGACGGACATCGCCCTGGAGAGCAGTGACTTCCCGCTTTTTGCCACCACTACCGTCCTTACCATGATGGGGTTCTTCGCCGACATCTTCTGCGGTGAGAATGAAGTCCTCTTCTTCATCGTGATCCTCTTCTCCTTGCCAATTATAGAAATCGTCGTCAGAACCGTCAAAAGGCACGAGTTGTGTCATGTCCTGGCTGAGGTCAATAGATTCTTCCAGCGACAACATGTCCGAAGACGGCCACTCCACTGGGTTGCCAAAGAGCTCTTCGTATAGATACTTGCCAAGCTTAGCATCATCTGCAGCTGTCGTGGTTGCATATACAGCCATCGCTATTTGAGCAGAGTGCGCATCGACTTTGCTCATCAGTTTCATGGCCTCACCTTCCCTGGACTTCCTGAGTAGGACCGTGTGAAACTGTTTACGAATCAAGTTACAGTTCGGCGGGTCCTCAGATTTGAGAAAGATCTTGCCAAATCTCTTCAGGTGCTGTGCCACTGAAACATACTGGCTTTCTGAGCTTGTTGGTTCTAGGAACAAGGTTGTTTTCTTGCCAGGCAAACCAATGTATGTCTTCATGGCTTCAAACGACCCTGGAGGTACGTATTTGGCAAGAACACCATATGTATCCACAGTCTTACGGCAGTTTCTCATTTCGATAAGGCACATGAAGAGGTTATACTTAGATGATAACCTTGGGCCCTTTCTGGCATCGTCCTCCAATAATCATCCCTGGGGCCCCCCCTGGCCTTGAAACAAAAAAACATGAACCTTATGCTCGTTACAGAGAAGGTGGTCTGCCCCTGCCGATAGCTGAGTAAGCACATGTTCGTGAGTCATAGTTTCCCATTCCCCACTCCTGCCTGCGAAACTGTTATAATAGAGGATGCCAACCATAGCGGTCGTCGAGTTAAGCCTTTCGCTGAAGTCAAGTCGGGCCTGGCCACTGCTCCTCTTTGAAAGAACGCCAAGACCGATCATAGCATCCTGCAAAGCGGCTTTGATTGTCTTCAGGGCAGGGAAGTTCTGCAATCTGCTTGCGTCCAAGCGTTTCTTCTTGGAGTCTGCTTCTGTCCTGCACTTCAAGCCTTGCTTGTTGTAGACAGACAGGACCTCATCAACAAGCTGCTGGAGCGTGGTGTGTGCTTCATTCCACCTCTTCTTGTTGCACTCTATCTTGAGGTGATTGCATAAGTGATCCAGCGCTGTGACAATGTTGCGAGACCATGTATATTTCAAGTGCATCAAGGGTGCCTCCATGATCTTCGCCATGAGATCGTTGTAATAAATTGCACACATCGTACCAATCACTACATGGGGGCCTTCTTCCACAACCAGAAGATTGAAGAAGCGCTTGAGGTTCAGCATATTGATGTTGATCGTTTCAGGCTTCAAGCCCTCACCCTGCAGATACTTCATGAAGAGATTGAAATCGCGGCTCGAGTTGTGTGGGATGGGGCATCGATGCCTCTTGTGCTCCACAACTGGCGGAGTCCATTCAGTAACGATCTGTGCAAGTGCGACTTTTGGTAATTTCACCTCAATCTGCTTGGGCTCTGTCAGCACTTTAATGCGATCTAGAACAGGTTCGAGCAAAGCCGCAAGCGCGGAGCTTGAAGCTGCCACAGAAGAACCTGCAGGCACAATATCTGTGCCAGTGTTCACATGTAGACTTTGCGGAGCGCTGCCAGGCTTCGGAACACGATCGCAAGGCCCACCATAGACATATGGTGAGATTGGTTCTTCATTCATATTGCACTTCACCCAACACTTGGTCGCCACCCATTGGAAGCCGGATTGCGCATCTGTGCCCTCCACATCGTTGTCGTTCTTCTCGCCCTTGTCGGCAATCGGTGGTTTGCCTGATCCATCGTTTCCACCTGCATTCGACCTGGCTTTGCCTTTCGCCTTTCTTGCTCTGTATTTAGCCTGAGTTTGTAAAATGTCAGGCATGCCCATGGTGTGCAAGTAAGTCCCGTTCAATTCTTTGAGAGTTCTATTGTGATGGTTCTTCCAATGATACAACATACTTCCCCATTTCTTGGTCTTGAAGTTGCATTTCTCGTAAGCACAGTCCAAGCCATCCTACAGGTCACAAGATGGCCGTATGAACCATAGATGTAAGCAGGATAGATATTAAAAGCACCTTCCATATCACCTTATTTTGAAATATCCATCCTCTGCCTTATTTGCGTGAGTGTAGGGCGGCACTGGTCCTCGTTCTTCAGGTCCTCGTTTTCAGGCCTCATCAAAAGGCAGATCGGAAATACAATATTTAACATGGAACGCCACTGATATAAGAATCGTGAGGTCGTATTTAGAGAAATAAAAAACTAGTTTTCTAAATTTCACAATTACTATTCTTAATCAGAACTGCTTATGATGAAGCCTGGCTCCTGCTGCTATTGCGTCGTCGGCTACCGCGGCCAACGCTTCGGGTTCCTCATGCCCTTGTTGCCAGGCTTCATCATAAGGCAGTTCTGAGATGAAAAGACAAAACCTACAACGCACTTAGGAAAGCTATCCTACAAGTGTGTTTTGAAACTCAAGATCCTATTTCCCTAATTCCATTATTGTTTTCCCGTGTCAGACCTGCTTATGATGAGGCCAGCTCCTGGTGCTGCTGCTAGTGCCTCGTCGACTGCGTCTGCCAAAGCTCCAGGTGGCATAGCCATTGTCTGAGGAACGTTCCAGAAAGTGCTAACTACCTGGAAGCAATTCTAACACTTGAGCCAAGAAGGCCAGCTACGGAAACACATGCTTCGGTTTGAGCAATGCACGAACACAATGCACATACTCTACCCCTCTGTATAGTTGTGGTTAGTTGTTGTCTGTTTGTACTTGAAAACTACAACTAATACTCACCGCATTTCGATTTCTATCGCTTGCTCTCACTGCCAAGAACGCTTGCTCTCTCACTGCCAAGAACGCACTTCACCTCATCAGACGCGGTAGACTACACGATAGCCCAAAGCCTTCCATGACAAGCTTTTGAAATAATTATGAATGCTCACCATCCCGACTCGCCAGGCATTCATCGCAACCATGTCGTAAAAGATTGCGCACAGCATGGGTGACAACAATTGTCCAAGGTCCAGGATTTCTGCAGAGCTGAAGTTGTAGCTAGCCCAATCGAGTGCAATTAACTGGGCACGCGGGAAAGGCCCAAGACGCAATAATTGTAGCCTTCCTCCATCCCGAAACCAGTTCATGGCTGCAGCGACCGTTTAGGAACTAAGCTGCCAGGGCAATTCGCTTGAGCCTAGAAAAATTGCGGGATGTATCTAGAATTCTGTTGTAATTAGAGTATCTTACACAATAACGAATCGCAACACCAAAATGAGAATGTGAAAATGTTCATAGCGGTTCGTAATAATGGCGGTGCCAATGTTGCAGAGTAATGTCTTTTACTTACAGCGGTGAGCCAGCAACCTCCGTATTGTGACACGTGCCAGACCATAGGAACACATCATACAGCTTGGCTTTCGATGGTCCTCAGAAGGCATCAATACACGATCTTGGCCTGCATGAGTATCCATCCGGCTATGCTCCTTAGGCACGTCAAGAATCAGGACCTTGACCCTTCAGTGCAAATCTCATTCAGGCTTCATCATAAGGCAGGTGCGAGATGACAACTGCAGCAAGTGTGATAGCTATTTCAGTTAGTTTGGGAGTAGCTTCAATGCTTGAGTTGCTCTGTTTCATTTTGCTTTTTGCTATCGCACCTGCTTGTGATGAGGCCTGCCTCAATACATGCCTTGCTCCTTCAAAGTTTGTGTCGTCAGACAGCATGCGAATTCTCTTGCCATCGTCGATGATTTTCCTCAGCGTTTTCCTTGTAGGACTGGAAGCCCACCTTGTCAAGTTGCCAAGGATCCATTTCTTTTGGCCGTCTGTCAAAGAAGAAGGCCTCGTTCTCAGTTTTTTGCAGCTTTGTGCACGGGGAACTTCTACGTCTGCTGAGCTCCCTGCTCCTTCATTTGGCTTATCATCTCTCAGATCCACCTCACAGCCATGGCCCTCAGCTTTTCGCTTACTCTTTTTGTCCACATCTGAGGAAGCATCTGGCAACCTAGCCACAGCAGACAGTTCAGGGTGCATGCCAGCTTTGAAGTAAGATGTCAAAGTCATCTGCTTACCCACACCTTTTGGTCGGCTATGAGATACAGAAGTTTGACCAATGCAACAATCAAACTTCGCTATGGTTCAATCGGGCAGCCAAAGGGGACAAACGAAACCGAAATCTAATGTTACTGCAAACTAAATCAAACATCAAGAATTGAATTCATTGTCTTAGAGCCTGCCTTTGCAATTGAAACCTGGTTTTGGAGTACAATGGCAGGGTCCACCGTAGGTGTATGGTTCAAGTTGTGTACCATCCAAATCACACTTAACCCAGCATTCGATCGCCAACCATTTGGCATCAGCACCTTTATCTTTTGCTTCCTCTGCACCCATCGCTCCCACAGCCTCGTTCTTCATCTCTCCCTCTTTCTCGTCCAGTTCGGGATCTCTGTTACATCGTGCACTTTGTTTGAATTCAACTTGCTCTGGTGCGGGTTCTCCTTCCCCAGTCCAAGCAATAGTTGCGAAATATGTAACAGAGAGGAACTGAGAAACATCGTTTTGCCATCCTCGCGGTTTCCTGTGCAAGTATTCCTCAAGATCAGGAAGCCCAACTGCAGCACGAGCCTCGGGTTTCATCTCTTCGAACAAACATCGAATAGCATTGACGTGTGGGTCAACATCGATATGCCAATCTACGAACTCAAATGCAAGAGTAAACAAGTGAGCGCTGTCTTCTTTGCTGAGGAGATCCTTCAATAATTTGGTTTGTGCACCGACGCAAATTGACCGAGATCGTTCCAGTTCGGCTGGCGCCGAACAACTGTTGTCGAGCGCTTGTAGGTGCTTGCACAAGCGATGTCGAAATTCCTCATCAAGAACTTTGCTGTGTTGCAATAGGGCAGGGACGAGTCCAGTATGTTCTAACTCCCACTTGATCCCTAAACCGAGTTGCTCAGGATCGACAGTGCTCGCAACATTCATCCAGGCTCTCGTGACCTCGCGAACCATGTTCTCGATAGATGCTCCGTGTCGCTCTGCATTCAGTTTGAGGACCCCTTCATCTGCAGTGGTCGTCGGTAACTTCATAGTTCGACGAACGTCCAAAGGAATTCCTTCAAGCAAAGCAATTCGAGATGACATCTCTGCTGCCACATAATTGACCTTTGTCACTTCCTGCGTCGCGAAGTCCAACCACTTGCTAAATTCTTTGTATGACCACATTTCACACAAAACCTTTGCAGGACAGGTTGGATCCTCTGGTACTTGTCGCCCTCTGGGCTCAGAAGCTCCGACATTGAGCTTGTTGATGTCGGCAATGGGCTTGGCACCTGATTCGGTTAATGTCTTCGTCTGCTTCTTCTTGCGCCTGTAGGAAGCTTGTTTCTTCATATTTTCTTGCATGCCCTGAGAATACAGGTATGATCCTTTGAGATCGGTAAGCTTTCTGCCATGAAAGTTTATTACATGGCTCAAGAGATTCCCATAACAGTCGTTCTTGTGAGCGCAGCCTTCGTAGAAACATCGCAAGCCGTCCTCTGCTTTGTCTGCTGAAGTGTATGGTGGTATGGGAAGTTGTCCTTTCCCTCCTTCTTCCGTCTCCTCTCGTTTCCTTTCTCCTGCTTCTTCTTCGTCCTTCTCGTTCTGTCCTTTGATGCCAGGCCTCATCGTAAATCATGTTTGACACGGGAAGATCAACCTTACAAAGGGTGTTTAGTTGTTTTACGTTTTGATGAACTTAGATTCAAAGCTGGATTCTCCAAGATATATTTCTTCCCGGTCTAGCATTCTTAGGACGAGGCCGGCTCCTGGTGCAGATGCATCGTCCACCGTCATTGCCAGCACTTCTTTGTAGTCTTCGTCTCCTCTCGTCGTTTTCCCTTTCCTTTTTTTTGTTTCAGAGCCTGCCGCCAGGCTTCATCATAAGGCAAGTCTGGTATGAAACACAAACCTACAGTGTACTAGAGATAGCAACTTTAGAAAACAACAGAAAACAACTTTCTGGTATCAGACCTGCTTATGATAAAGCCTGGCGCCTGGTGCTGATGCCTCGTCAGCTGCCGCTCCCAGCACTTTGGGTTCCTCGCTCCCTTGTTGCCAGGCTTCATCATAAGGCATGTCTGAAATTGAAAGACAGATTCTACAATGTATTTGGTATAACAATTATAAAGTTTGTGTTGTGTTGAAATTAATGATTTCGCATTCCTAGTTCTGAAGTTGCTTTCTCGTACCAGACCTGCTTATGATGAGGCCAGCTCCTGCTGCTGCTGGTGCCTCGTCGGCTGCGTCTGCCAAAGCTCCAGGTGGCATAGCCATGGTCTGAGGAACGTTCCAGGAAGTACTAACTAACTGGAAGCACCTCTAACACTTGAGCCGAGAAGGCAAGCTACGGAAACACATGCTTCGGTTTGAGCAAAGCACGAACACAATGCACATACACACCTCTTGCAGAGCAGCCCCTTAAAAGCCTTAAAGAGAGGACCTGTCCAGCGGCCGCGGCAGCGGCCTTTAAAAGAGAGGACTTGTCCAGCGGCCGCGGCAGCGGCAGCCAAGGCCTTTAAAAGAGAGGACTCACCACATTTTGATTGCTATCGCTTGTCACTGCCAAGAACGCTTGCTCTCACTGCCAAGAGCGCACTTCTCCTCATCGCAGTTTCTAATTTGTTTACAAATGAAACAGGGATGGATATCCCTTACCTTATCATCCCTTACCTTATGTTTAAAATCCTCATCGCACCTGCAGCGGTGGGTACCAGCCTTTCTCTTTGGTGCGCATGTTGACACCATATGCCCAATCGCCTGGAACCGAGACCGTATCAAGTTCATAAGGGAGGGAGGGAGGGACAAACAACGCCTGTTGACAAAAGTAAGAAAGGGTGAATGCAGGGGGCAAATGAGGCTATGGGTTGAGGGGGGTGGACCCTGCCTGAACGAAACGGCGGGCCAGCAGGTGGTGTTCGTGACTTCCATAGATTCCAAGATGTTACACAGGATGCTCGATGTTTGGTCTACGATGTCGGATTGACCATGGGAAGGGTTGTTCTTGCCAAAGACGCAATAATGCTAGCATGCGCTCATCATTTTGGTTGAGTGTCGGCCGACGCGTCGGATCGGGGATGCACAACGCGAGCAGCACCTGTCGCCAAGGGCGCGCTGCCAGAGATACCCGAAAAGTAACATAATCCCGTGCTGCCTCGATATCTTTCTCAGAAGTATCCGATGGTTCGCGAAAGGCGCGGCAATAGCTCATGACACTTTCAAACAAATTGTTCTCAGGAGCAAGAGAAGGATCCCAATGTAATCGTGCTGCATTAAGCGACGCGGTTTCCCATAGCACGAGGCCGAACGACCAAATGTCCACTGATGGGTTGATTGCGCTCGGCGGGTTGGGCTCATCCCATAATTCTGGGGGCCGATTGAAGGATGTACAATACAACTCGTACCGCTGGGCTCTGGGGCTAGAAGCTTCGCTCATTCCGAAATCGCACAGGCACGCTTTGCGTTGCTTGTCGCACCAGGTGATATTCTCGGTCTTCACATCAAGATGGCACACTTGCCGCTCGTGTAAGAATCCCAAACCAGTACCAACCTGCATTGCGATCGCGTGCCTTTCTTCCTCACTGGCCTTGGCAGCTTTGAGGCGATCTCTGAGTGACCCATCTGCCAACTCCAAGGCGAGCCACGACATGCCTCCTGCACCAAGTACACTGCCACCACCGAAGCAGCGCAGGAACAAGTGATGGCTTCCTAATATCTTGTAGATGTGCAGCTCCGCCTGAATATCGTTCACGACCTCTCCCTGGTTCGCGAGTCCGCCAAGCTTCAAAGCAATCCTTTGCCCAGTGGTCGTCCTGGTTGCCTGATAAACTGCACCGTATGAGCCGTAACCAATTTGCTTTTCTATGGCGAATCCTGAAATCATTGATCCTGCGATCACCGAGCCGACGATATTCATGGTACTCTCATGTCGAGCTGCTGCGACAGGGGCCAACGCAGAACTTGGCGCAATTTCATGACCAGATGGTTCGCAGTGTGTCTCCTTCACGCCTGGCCCGCAGTGTGTCTCCTTCACACCTGGCCCACGGACCCGACCAAGGCCAAGGATGGTCATTGCGCGTCGCTGTGACGCAAATTCCTGCACGCTTCTGTCCTTAAGCAGGCTTTATACAATGATGTTACACGGTTTCAAGAAGTTGGAACCGAAGTGATTTAACATTGATTTACATTTTGTTTTATTTTTTACAAAATTTGATGCCTCTTTAAACAGCGTCGAGGATTGGTCGCTGTAGCTGTCGAACCTTGTCGTCTTACAGCCTACCTTGAATTTTTGCTTTTGGTCATCAGGAATTGCTTTCCAAAGTTTGGCAGCAGTCCTCATGCGCAGCTGCTGAGACGCACCCTCGGCAAAGCCAGCTTTCTCGGCCATGAAGATTTGGAACGGCCGTCGTGCATTCGGCGCAACCTTCTGGCGCACTGCTAGCTGCAGTTGCGTCCACCTCTTGCACCTCTGCTGCTTTGCTGGGCGCTTCATAGTGGGCGCTGCTGCCAACCGTGGCGCAGGACATGCTGCCAGTACAGCCTGCTTGCCATTCATGCGACGCCGCGCCATTGCAGTATCGTTAGCAGGTTCCCTAGATAGCAAAAGTGCCCCAACAATAATCATTATGCAGTAAAGAAACTCCTTATTCAGCACCATACACGGAGCTGAATAAGGTTTTCATATATTGAATAAGGGTTCATGACACCGAACATACAATGATTTCCTGGTTATTAAAGCCTGTGCGTTGATAAGAGGATATTGGTCGGATCTGAGCCCAAAAATGCGTTTATGTGGTCGTATCAATTGAATAAAATACAACTCCCAGAAAATAGGCTTGAACCGCCAGAAATCTGGCAATCTCAAGCGCCACACTGTAAGGGCCCTATAAGATCTTCGAAGGGCCTTCTCTGCCTGTTCCTGGAATGGGTGAATACAAACTCCATCTCGGCAAAAGCTCTTCAAGGCCTTTGAGGCCGCACTTGCGAACACTTGTAAGGTGGCACTTGCGAGCACTTTGGAGGCACTTGTTTTTCGTCTCTGAGTGAATGTCACAGAAGACGAGACTGCGAAACGCGCAAGATTATGAGAACGCATCCCACAATCTGGCTGCGAGAAACTTGATTTTCCAGTTACATGCCCACTCAATGCTTCTTGCGCTCCTCCACGGGCTTGCTACAGGCATTGATCGTTTCAGCCTTCCGTTTTTTGATCTTGTGGTCATCCGCTTCAGCATGTTCATGTCCAACCTTATCTGCTGTGTTCTGAGGCCACTCCACTGGTTCACCAAAGACCTCTTCATACATATATTTGGAAAGCTTCACATCTTCTTCATTTGTACTGGACGAAGAAACGCAAGTCATTATTTTGTCCATCAGTTGGGAACTGCTGGAAATCTTGAGCAACTGGGAATGGTAATACGTCCTGATTAGATTGCAACTCGGTGGATCCAGCGTATCCATAAAAGTGTGACCAAATCGTCCGAGATGATAATCCACTGAAACCCGCTGATCATCCAAAGTTGGCTCCAAAAACAAGCTTGTCTTTTTGCCAGGCAAGTGCATATAGATGTTCATGGCTTCCATGGAACCAGTAGGTACGTATTTAGCGACCAAGCCATATGTGTCGGCAGTCTTGAGGTGCGCGTTACACAAGACATAATTCGCGCCAGCTGCTATCTGATCTGCAACGTGCTTGCGTGTTAGATATTCCCATGGCTGACACATGCCTGCGAAACTGTTATAGAAAATGATGCCAACCATAGCCGTTGTTGCATAGATTTGCTCCTCGGAAGCAAGATGATTCTCACCAATTGTTTTCTGGGAAAGCGCACTGAGAGCCATCATAGCCTTAGAGACTGCATCCTTGATCTTTTCCCGAATAGGAAAAGTTTGCAATCCCGTAAAAGTTTGCAGTCTCGTTGCATGCACCGCTTCATCATCTTCTGACAGTGTCTGCTCTTCTTCTGCTTCCTCGTCTTCATGTTCTGGTTCTTCTTCTTCGCCATCTGCATCTTCTCCTGGCGCGCGTTTTCCTAGATCCTCAAGCCCTCGCTGCCAGGTTTCGTCACAAGACAGGTCTGACATGTAAAGACCAAGTCTACAACCGACTTGAGATTGTTTTGCGAATTTGATTCAATGTAAATCACAAACTTGATTATATACGCTCCAAACAACATGTTTTCGTATCGGACCTGTTTATGATGAAGCCTGGCTCCTGGCGCTAACGCCTCGTCGGATGTCGCTCCCACCAAGTCGGTTTCATCATCCCCTCGTTGCCAGGCTTCATCATAAGACATGTCTGAAAATTGAAGACAATCCTATTGCTTGTTTGGAATGGCGAGCTTACAAGTTCGTGCTAATACGCATTAAGATTGCATATTCCAAGCTCTAAAATAGTTTTCTCGTATCAGACCTGCTTATGATGAGACCATCTCCTGCTGCTAATGCCTCGTCGGCTGCTGCTGCTGCTGCCAAAGCGTCAAGTGGCATGGCCATGGTCTGAGGAACGTTCCCGATAATATTAGCTATCTGGAAGCAACTCTAGCACTTGAGCCAAGAATACGAGCTACAGACACATATGTTTTGGTTTGAGCCAAGCACGAACACAATGCACATACACACCTCGTGCAGAGCAGCCCCTGGCCTTGCTAATGTCTGCAAACAGCTCCCTGGATCCTCCTGGAGCCTCCCTGGAGCCTATGGAGGGTCCTGGAAGCTCTTGAAAGTTGTTGAAAGCTTCTAAAAGCTGCTGGAGGCTCTTGGCGGCTCCTGGAGGCTCCTGGAGGCTCTTCAAGGCTCGTAAAGGTCCCTGGGGGTCGCCCATGGTGCAGAGTAATGTGTTTTACTTACAGCGGAAAGTCAACAACCTCAGTATTGTGACACGTACCAGACCATATGAACACATCATATAGCTTGGCTTTCGATGGTCCTCAGACGGCATCAATACACGATCTCGGCCCCAATGAATATCCATCTGGCTATGCTCCTCAGGCGCCTCAACAATCAGGACCTCGCTTCTTCAGTGCAAACCTCATTCAGGCTTCATCATAAGGCAGGTGCGAGATGACAATTGCAGCAAGTGTGAACTAGCTATTTCAATTAGTTTGGGAGTAGCTTCAATGCTTGAGTTGCTCTGTTTCATTTTGCTTTTTGCTATCGCACCTGCTTGTGATGAGGCCTGCCTCAATACATGCCTTGCTCCTTCAAAGTTTGTGTCGTCAGACAGCATGCGAATTCTCTTGCCATCGTCGACGATTTTCCTCAGCGTTTTGCTTGTAGGACTGGAAGCCCACCTTGTCAAGTTGCCAAGGATCCATTCCTTTTGGCCGTCTGTAAAAGAAGAAGGCCTCGTTCTCAGTTTTTTGCCGCTTTGTGCACGGGGAACTTCTACGTCTGCTGAGCTTCCTGCTCCTTCATTTGGCATATCATCTCTCAGATCCACCTCACAGACATGGCCCTCAGCTCTTCGCTTACTCTTTCTGTCCACATCTGAGGAAGCATTTGGCAAAGTAGCCACAGCAGACAGTTCAGGGTGCATGCCAGCTCTGAGGTAAGATGTCAAAGTCGTTTGCGTGCCCACACCTTTTTGGTCGGCTATGAGATACAGAAGTTTGACAAATACAACAATCAAACTTCGCTGAGGTTCAATCGGGCAGCCAAGCCAAAGGGGACAAACGAAATCGAAGTCTAATGTTACTGCAAACTGTGTCAAATATTAGTAATGGAATTCATTGTCTTAGAGCCTGCCTTTGCAAGTGAAACCGGGTTGTGGAGTAGAATGGCAGATTCCACCATAGGAGTATGGTTCAATTGGTTTGCCGTCCAAATCACACTTCATCCAGCATCTGATAGCCAGCCACTTGGCATCAGCATTCTCGCCTTCTGGTTCCTCTTCATCCATCACTTCAACGAGCTCGTTCTCCATCTTTCCATCTTTTTCGTTCCGCTTGGGATCTTGGCTACATCCTGCACTTTGCTTGGTTGCGACCTTGAGTTTCATGATGTCGACAATCGGCTTGGCGCCTGATTTTGCTAATGTCTTCGTCTGCTTCTTCCTGTGCCTGTAGTCAACTTGTTTCTTCATATTTTCTTGCATGCCCTGAGAATACAGGTACGATCCTTTGAGATCGGTAAGCTTTCTGCCATGGAAGTTTATTACATGACACAAGAGATTCCCATAACTCTTGGTCTTGTAAGCGCAGCCTTCACAAAAACAGAGCAAGCCATCCGCTGCTTTGTCTGCTGCGGTGTATGGTGGCACGGGAAGCTGTCCCTTTCCTCCGTCTTCCGTCTCCTCTTGCTCGATTTCTTCTGCTTCCTCTTCGTCCTTCTCTTTTTGTCCTTTGGTGCCAAGCCTCATCATAAATCATGTTTGACATGGGAAGATCAATATCGCACAATGTTTGCTGTAGTTTTACGTTTGTATGAGCTTGAATTCAGAGTTGAATTCTCAAAATCATATCTCTTCCTGGTATCTAGCATGCTTACGATGAGGCCTGCTCCTGGTGGAAATTCATCGTCTGACGTCAACGCCAACGCTTCGTCATAGTATTCGTCTTCTGGGGGTGTTCTCCCTCCATCTTCTTCTGAAGCTTCTTCTTGTTCTTCTTCTTTCTTTTCTTCTATTTCTTCTTTTTCCTTTTCGTCTTCACCTGCGCTTTCTTTTTCCATCCCTCCATCTGCAATTTCTTGTGCCCAACTTTTTCCATGATCCTCAGACCCTCGCTGCCAGGCCTCATCATAAGGCAAGTCTGGCAGAAGAAAACAAACCTACATCGTACTTGAGATAACAACATTTGAAAGCCAATGGAAAACAACTTTTGGTAGCAGACCTGTTTATGATAAAGCCTGGCTCCTGGTGCTGATGCCTCGTCAGCTGCCACTCCCAGCACTTTGAGTTCCTCGCTCCCTTGCTGCCAGGCTTCATCATAAGGCAAGTCTGGTATAAAACACTAACCTACAAAGTACTTGAGATATAACTTTCTGGTATCAGACCTGTTTATGATAAAGCCTGGCTCCTGGTGCTGATGCCTCGTCGGCTGCCGCTCCCAGCACTTTGGGTTCATCGCTCCCTTGTTGCCAGGCTTGATCATAAGACATGTCTGAAATTGAAAGACAGATTCTACAGTATATTTGGTGAAGCCATTTACAAAGTTTGTGCTTTATAGAAATCAAAGATTTCGCATTCATGGTTATGAAGTTGCTTTCTCTTACCAGACCTGCTTATGATGAGGCCAGCTCCTGCTGCTGCTGCTAGTGCCTCGTCGGCTGCGTCTGTCAAAGCTCGAGGTGGCATAGCCATGGTCTGAGGAACGTTCCAGAAAGTACTAACTACCTGGAAGCAATTCTAACACTTGAGCCAAGAAGGCAAGCTACGGAAACACATGCTTCGGTTTCAGCACTGCACGAACACAATGCACATACACACCTCTTGCAGAGCAGCCCCTTAAAAGCCTTTGAAAGACCTTTAAAAGCCGGCCTTTAACGACCTTTAAAAACGTTGAAAGCCTGCCTTTGGCTTGCACCTGCCTATCGCAAAGAACAATTGAGTTGCAGCCATTTCCCTGCTTTTGCGGCCTTTAAAATGACTTTTAAAGGCCTTTCAAAAGGCCTTTAAAAGGCCCTTTAAAGAACTTTAAAAGGGCTTTTAAAGGGCTTTAAAAGGCCTTTTGAAGGGCTTTTAAAGGCCTTTAAAAGAGCTTTTAAAGGGCTTTTAAAGGGCTCTAAAAGGCCTTCTGAAGGGCTTTTAAAGGGCTTTTAAACGGCTTTAAAAGGCCTTTTAAAGTCCTTTTAAAGGGCATTAAAAGGCATTTAAAAGGCCTAAAGGCTTTCAAAATGCTTTCAAACGGCTTTCTAAAGGCTTTTAAAAGAGCATTTACAA